>Ga0302326_10020772_pt1 | contig 13494 bp, 10 predicted proteins | sample Palsa_T0_3_FD_202264 | JGI IMG/M metagenome (GOLD analysis project Ga0302326, IMG submission 202264) | Peat permafrost microbial communities from Stordalen Mire near Abisko, Sweden - Palsa_T0_3 | ecosystem: Environmental > Terrestrial > Soil > Palsa > Peat permafrost | place: Sweden: Abisko... | reverse complement strand
ACCGTCCAGGCCGTCGCTTAGCCCCGCGGCGATCAGCAGCCCCAACGCAACGGGATACCTATCGTAATGAATGGCGATGAGGAAAAAGGGAAGAAATCCCAGCCGCAGAAACGTGAGCTGATTGGGGACGGTAAAGATGCGTTTTTTCATGTTTGTCGGCGGCATGAATATTCGATGAGATGCGCCGGCGATTCGCATCCCTTGATTTCGAGAACCTGCGCCCGGAATAATACAAAATCAATCTGCCAAGCTAGGCGGCGAATGTTTTCAAATCCGATGCCAGCCGCAATGTCGGCTCGGTGGCTTTTTGCACCGCTTCCGGGGTGACGCCCTGCGCCACTTCGCGGAGCAACAGCCCCTCGCGTGTTACGTCGATCACCGCCAGGTCGGTGACAATCATTTTCACCACGCCCAGGCCGGTGAGCGGGAGCGTGCAATGCTTCAAAATTCTGAATTCGCCATCCTTCGTGGTGTGCTCCATGGCGATGATGACGCGCTTGGCGCCTGCCACCAAATCCATCGCGCCGCCCATGCCTTTCAGCATTTTTCCCGGAATGGCCCAGTTCGCCAGGTTGCCTTTTTCGTCCACCTGCAGCGCGCCCAGCACGGTGACGTCAATATGGCCGCCGCGAATCATGGCGAAGGAATCGGCGCTGGAAAAATAGCAGCAACCGGGAATTTCCGTAATCGTTTCCTTGCCGGCGTTAATGAGATCGGGGTCTTCTTCGCCCGCGAAGGGATACGGGCCCACGCCGAGCATTCCGTTTTCCGATTGCAGAATCACCTCGACGCCGGGCGGCAGGTAACTGGGAACTAGCGTCGGCAAGCCGATGCCAAGATTCACGTAGTCGCCGTCGCTCAGTTCCTGGGCCACGCGGCGCGCGATGATTTCGCGTTTGTCAGTCATAGGCAGGTCAATACCACGTCCATTAGTCTTAATCTGCGCTCATGGAAGCGTCAGGCGCGCTGCCGGACGGTGCGGCGCTCGATGCGTTTCTCGTAGTTCGGGCCCTGAAAAATGGCGTCCACGTAAACTCCGGGTGTGTGGACTTCATCGGGCGGCAGATCGCCTAACTCGACCAGTTCCTCGACTTCCGCGATGACATAGTCAGCCGCGGTAGCCATCATGGCGTTGTAGTTTCGCGCCGTCTTGCGATAAACCAGATTGCCCCAGCGATCGCCCTTCCACGCTTTGATGAATGCGAAATCCGCGTGCAAAGCGTGCTCCAGCACGTGAGGACGGCCGTTGAATTCACGAATCTCTTTTCCTTCCGCCGCCAGTGTGCCGTAGCCGGTGGGCGTGAAAAACGCGGGAATGCCCGCTCCGCCCGCGCGAATGCGCTCCGCCAGCGTCCCCTGCGGATGCAGTTCCACTTCAATTTCCTTTTTCAGCGCGAGTTGCTCGAATCCCTTGTTTTCGCCCACGTAGCTGGCAATCATTTTTTTAACTTGCCGCGTGTCGAGGAGAAGTCCGATGCCGAAGCCGTCCACGCCGGCATTATTCGAGACCAGCGTCAAATTTCTGGAGCCTTTTCGCCGCAGTGCCGCAATCAGATTTTCGGGAATGCCGCAAAGCCCAAACCCGCCGAGCAGAATCACGGCTCCGTCCGACACTTTTTCCACGGCGATATCCGCGTTGGCGATGCGCTTGTCCATTCCTGAATCCCCGGCTGAATCGAGATGATGAGTTTACTGCAAACGGCGGAAAATTCTAAAGCGGACGGCATGCGGCTTCTACCCCGTATGCGTAATTTCCGCGGGAATTCACAACTTTGCGGAGATACACGGATGTACGCGGTTGCTCGCCGCACGGAGCGACGACTCGCCGGGGAATATCGTGGCAGCATCCAGAGTGCGCTTTCGCACGCCGTTCAATTCACGGTCAGCGTGATGGGAGTCGTCTGCGTAAGGGCGTTGGAGCCGCCGGTGGCGGCAGTCACTGTGACCGTGTAAGTCCCCGTCGGCGTTCCGGAATTTCCGCCACCGCCGCTGGTTCCACCGCTGCTACCACCGCACGATGCCATACCGATCCCCGCCAGAAGAATGATCGCTGCGCACATCGCCCAGCGCAAATTCCTGGCCGGCGCAAATCGCAGGCCTATCAGCACCATCACGGCGATTGCCGCGAAGCCCGCAAGCAGGAGGAGTCCCACGGGCAGCGGCGAATTTGGCTGCACGCGATGATCGCCAATCAGCAGCGACGCAGCCGTCGTCTGAATCGTCAGCGTGGTTGTTAACGCGCCGCCGCTCGGCGTGACCGTCAGCGGGTTAAAGGTGCACATCGTGTGCGCCGGGAGGCCCGAGCAACTGAACGTCACCGCCTGGCTGAACCCTTGCTGCGGCGTCACGGTTAGTGTTGCCTGCGCGTTTCCACCTGGAGCGCTCACGGTCAACGAGGAAGCGCTGCTGGACAAAGTAAACCCCTCGACGGTGAGCGGAATAATCACTGAACTGGTGATTCCTCCACCGCTAGCCGTTACCGTGGCGGAGTAGACGCCCGGATCGAGTCCCGCGGGAATCTGAATCGTCAGCGCAGTCGTGACCGCGCCACCATTCGGCATCACGCTGGCGGGGTTGAAGCTGCATGTAGCTCCCGACGGCAGGCCGGAACAACTAAAGGTGGCGGCTTGATTAAATCCGTACACAGGAGTCAGCGTAATTGTCGCCGGAATGCTCTGACCCGCAACCACGGTGAGGCTGGCTGGGCTGCTGGATATTGTGAAGGCCGGCGGCGCAAAGAACCCGTTGCCCAGATTCAACAACACGCTGACGGCGTTATCCGTAAAGTCCGCCGTCACCAAATCGGGTTTCCCGTCGCCATTGAAGTCTCCCGATGCAATCGATTCCGCGCCATTCCCGGTTGGATATACCACCGGTGCTTGCAATGTTCCGTTGCCATTGCCCAACAGCGTGCTTACAGTGTAGGGAACCTGGGCATACACGTTTCCGCCGGTAGTTGCCACGTCCAGGTTGCCATCGCTATTGATATCGGCAAGCTTTATCGCAATGTTATACGGCGCGGCGGGGTAGGTCATCGGATTCTGAAGAGTGCCGTTGCCATTCCCTAGGAACACAACTACGCCTCCCCCCACTACGTCCAGATAATTGTCAGGTGTGAGATCCCCCACGGCAACGGAATTCAATCCAGCCTCCATTGGCCCCTGATAGAAAACAGGAGATTGAAACGTACCGTCTCCGTTGCCCAGCAGTATGTTTACTCCGCCCGGCGTAAATGAGTGGTCGCTCCCGACGGCGAGGTCCTGGTTGCCGTTACCGTCAAAATCTCCCACGGCAATGGAAGTTACGACGTAGTCAATGCCGTAATCTACTTCCGGCTGAAATGTGCCGTCCCCATTGCCGAGGAAAATACCGATCGCGCCAATCTCAAGACCACCGATGCATTGAGGGGTGCAAGGATAACCTACGGCCATGTCAAGATTGTGGTCGTTATTGAAATCCGCCAGTGCAATAGTTTCGGGAAAACCCTCGGCGAAGTTGGTGGCGATGTTGGCCGCAGACTGGAAGGTGCCGTCGCCATTCCCCAACAGAATCGAAATGCTTCCCCCGCCATTGACCACCGCCAGATCCAGTTTCCCATCATTGTTGAAGTCGCCCACCCCTACCGAAGCAGGGGCCTGTCCTACAGGATAGTCCACGTGCGTTTGGAACGTGCCGTCTCCGTTCCCCAAAAGAATGGAGACATCTCCGAGCGTCCCACTCGGGCAAGTGGGATTACAATTCGTGGCCGCGACGGCCAAATCAAGATTGCCATCGCCGTTGAAATCCCCCACCACTACCGAAACAGGCCCATTCGCCGTTGGATATTCGGGAGGCAGGTTGGACTGATCCTGTGCGCGGCCATGCGCCGTTTGGCCGCGAAGCTGGCTTGCAACTTTGGCTTGATCTTGCAGCGGAGCCTGTCCGGTGGCAGCACTCGCACCTGTGGACACGGTTTGTCCATAGGACCGCCGCGCCGAAGTCGTGAAAATCCCAGCTAGGGCCAGAATCCCAGTAATTGGAATTGCAAACGAGAACCAGAGTGGACGATTCATTCTACCCTCCGGGACTTAACGGCCTGGGCTGGGATGTCTATGAGAGGTTAATTTGCCGGAAACCGTCATCCGCATTTCATAACCCCGGACTCCATGAAAAGTTGTGGCTGAACCCGATCTGGCAACGGCAGCCAGAGCGCCAGAAGAGTGATTTTTCGCACGCCGTTCAATTCACGGTCAGCGTGATGGGAGTCGTCTGCGTAAGGGCGTCGGAGCCGCCGGTTGTCGCCGTTACGGTGACGGTGTACGTTCCCGTCGGCGTGCCGGAACTTCCGCCCCCACCGCCGCTGGTCCCGCCGCACGAAGCCATGCCGCCCGCCGCCAGAAGCACAATCGAAGCGCACATCGCCCAATGCAAATTCTTGCCCGGCGCAAATCGCAACCCAATCAGCGCCATCCCAGCGATTGCCGCGAAGCCCACGAGCAGGAGGAGCCCCACAGGCAGCGGCGAATTCGGTTCGACGCGATGATCGCCAATCAGCAGCGACGCAGCCGTCGTCTGAATCGTCAGCGTGGTTGTTAACGCGCCGCTGCTCGGCGTCACTGTCAGCGGGTTGAACGCGCACGTCGCCTTCGCCGGCAGCCCCGAGCAACTGAACTTCACCGCCTGATTAAATCCGTTTTGAGGAGTCACGGTCAGGGTCGCTTACCCGCTGCCACCGGTCGTCACGTCCAGGCTTGCCGGATTGCTCGCCAGCATAAAGCTTGGTGCGGGCACCGTTTGAATCAGTGAGGTTGATGTGGACGGGCCAGGGTTATGTCCCCTCCATACATCGCCGTGATGGGATTCATGCCACCCGGCAGTGAGCTGGTCGTGAACGTGGCGACCGCGTTGTTCAATGTTCCCATTCCGATTTGCATAGGGCCGTTGAAGAACGTTATGGTACCCGTAGGTGGGCCTTGCATTGGGAATGTCGGCGTTACGGTGGTCGTGAACGTCACCGGCTGGCCGTATTGCGAAGGATTTGGCGAACTTGCCAATGCTACGCGCGAGCCGGCCAAATTCAGCAGAATGCTTCCCCCCGAGGTGACGGCATCGAGCGAGCCTGTACCAGAGCCGTGCAGATCAGCCAGTACTGCCGGCCCTCCAACGGTGGCGTAGTCCTGTGGCGCCTGGAAACTGCCGTCTCCGTTGCCGAGCAGCACCTCAAGCTCTTGGTTTCCGTCCCCCACGGCCAGATCTAGTATGCCGTCTCCGTTGACGTCCCCGGCGGAGACTGAACACGTCGGTGCGGTGGTGGGGCATTGGACTTGGGGCTGGAATGTACCGTCACCTGTCCCCAGAAGAATAGAAACATTGCTGCCACCTCCTGGACCACATGCGCCGTACCCGTTTGTATTCCCAACAGCAAGATCGAGATGACCGTCGCCGTTGAGATCGGCGATGGCAGCCGACGAGGGTGAATTCCCGGTAGCATAATTAACCGAAGGTGCGAACGTTCCGTCGCCGTTCCCCAAGAGGATGGAGACGGTGCCGGCGGGGCCGCCACCGCAATTCGGACCTGCCCCGCAGAAATTGACCACCGCGAGATCCAGGTTGCCGTCGGCATTCAAATCCGCGGCGCCTACCCACGTGGGACGGTATCCCACGTTGTATGTCACCTGAGATTGAAATGTTCCATCGCCATTTCCCAGCAGAATCGACACAGTTCCTTGGCCTACGCAGCCTGGATTGCTTCCGCAATTGTTCGCGACGGCCAAATCGAGCTTTCCATCGCCATTGAAGTCCCCCACAACAACCGAGACAGGGTTATCCCCAACCGGATAGTCCACGTGAGGCTGAAAAGTTCCGTTGCCGTTGCCGAGCAGCACGCTCACCGTGTTGTTGTCGGGGGCATTCGCGGTGACCAAATCCAGCTTTCCATCGCCATTGAAATCCCCGGAGGATACTGCAGTCGAGAATCCTCCGGTCGCGAAGTTCATTGGGGCCTGAAATGTTCCATTTCCGTTGCCGAGTTCGATGGAGACATACGTCTCGCCGGCAAATGCCAAATCGGGGTTACCATCGCCGTTGAAGTCGGCCACGACAGCGGCTGCACCTCCGAAAATGTCTTGCCTTCCTTGGAGCGTTCCGTCTCCGTTGCCGAGCAAGACGGTAACGGAGTTACCCACCACTCCCGTCGGATAGCCGGAGGAGTCTGTCGCAACGACGTCGTAATTTCCGTCGCCATTCAAATCCGGGACGGCAATCCCGCCGTTACCTTCTTCAGTTCCATACGCGGTATAAGGTGTCTGGAACGTCCCATCGCCATTCCCAATGAGGATGCCAACTGACGCAGCAGGGCCTCCAGATGAAGCAATGTCCGGTTTGCCATCGCCATTGAAATCTGCAATAGCCACGTCGTAGCTTATCCCGACGCCCGAATAGAAGACAGGATTCTGGAACGTTCCGTCGCCGTTTCCCAGCAGCACACCCACTTCTGATGATCCCACCGCCAGATCCGGTTTGCCGTCGCCATTCAAGTCGGCGATTGCCACCTCCCCAGCGCTCCTCGGAAATCCGCTATAGGTCGCGCCGGCGGTGAAAGTGCCGTCTCCTTTTCCGAGAAATATCTCAACGGTTCCTAAGCAATCGCATGTGGAGCCGGTTGTCACGGCCAAATCGAGATTGCCGTCGCCGTTGAGATCTCCCGCGGCGAGGCTGTCAACTTGAGGTCCCTGATAGTTCACCTCCGTCTGGAATGTTCCATTCCCGTTCCCCAGCAAAATGCCGACGGCTCCCGGAGCATGATCCTGACAGGCAAACCCCGCGCAGAAATATCCAATGGCAACGTCCAGCTTATCGTCCCCATTGAAATCGCCAATCGCAAGGCCGCCCGGTTGCCAGGTCATAGCTGTGTTGATAGGCGCCTGGAAGGTTCCGTCTCCATTTCCTAAGAGAACGGACACAGATCCAGGACTCCCGCATGTGGGATCGCTTCCGCAACTATTCACCACGACAAGGTCGGTGATACCGTCGCCGTTCGCGTCGCCGGCAGCCAGCGAGCCTGCGTTGTAACCCACCGTGTAGTCCACCTGCGTCTGAAATGTTCCGTCTCCATTTCCCAAAAGTATGGAGACCGTACTCTGCACGCCGAAACCTGCGGAACAATTCTGCTGAGTGCCGCAAGAATTTACGACAGCGAGATCCTGTACACCATCTCCATTGAAGTCGCTGGTCACAACCGACGATGGGCCATAGTCGGTTTGGTAAGTGGGTGCCTCAAAGAAGAGATTCCCTGAATTTTGGGGCGTCTTTGCGTTTGAATGTGCCGATGCGGCGGAAGCAATCAGACCACGGAAGGAAGGGAACAAAGCCGGGACAGCGGCTGGCAGCAGGGAAGGCATCGCCATTAGGGCGGCACGCCACGTTTGCACGGGAACGATAGATGCCATCCCGGAACCGTTCGCGCGCAATTGGCGTTGCGGTGGCGCAGTTGCGGAGATCTTACATAGCGCCAGGATAACGAGCGCGGAGAATACGATCGGCATGAAAGGAAAGCGCGGCTTGCGATTCATTCTACCCTCCCGCACTTAACGGCCTGGGCTGGGATGTTTATGAGAGGTTAATTTGCCGGAAACCGTCATCCGCATTTCATAACCCCGGACTCCATGAAAAGTTGTGCCTGAACCCGCGCCCATAATACCAGCTGGCCCGTCAGTCCTAGTTTCCGCTCCTCGAAGGATAGATACTGCTGATTCTTGCAGCTAATCATCACGGTGTCGTAATGGTGAGGCTATGCCTTGCGTCATGTCGATAGGAATGGAAAGGAGCGAGGTGGACCCACCCCGCTCCGGTAGAGTCTTTGATGAGCGATTGATGAACTATTGCGGTTTTGAAGCGGTACCGCCGGAGCCGGCTCCGGATGATGAACCGCGGGAGCCGCCGGAGTCCTTTGGAGTGCTCAGATAACCCGTCATGTTGTCCTTGGTGATATTGAAAACGACAATCTCATAGGGTATGTGCGCGCCCTGTACGTAGAACTGCACCGGCTCGCCGACGGTCTTATCTTTCTTCTCGATGTTCTTGTCGTCCGCAAGCACGTTCATGGTGTACCGGTAATGCTTGGTGTCCAGCTTTTTCACCTGAATCTGAATGGGTCCCACGCGCTGCGATTCTTTGCCCTTGGCAAGATTGAATTCAAAAATGTTGCGTTCGCCGAGGCGCTTCAATTCCTCGACTTCGTCATGATTGTGAGCAATCAGGCCGCTCTGCACGCCCAGATCACCCATGGTGTGTTGCAACTGCGTCTTCGTGGTTTCCAGATCGCTCTTCGTCGCCGCTACGTCGCTCTGCGTGGTGGCTAACTGGGAGGAAACCTGCCCGATTTTCGTTGACGTGTCCTGCTGGACCTCGCCGATCTTCCTGCGCAATTGCGCATCGCTGGTTTTCTGTTGATCCTTGAGGTTCTGGGCCAGATCGCGCGCGCGAGCCAGATCCTGTTGCGTCACGCCGAGTTTTTGAGATGTGACGTCAAGCTGCCCGGCCAGGTCGGCCACGCGTGAATTGGTCTTGTCGAGTTCCGCGGTGAGGACCTGGTTCTGCTGCTGGGCATCGCTCAAGCTCTTGCGGAACTCCATATGCTGGCCATAACCGATATAGACCAACGCGCCGATCAGCACAAAGACAGCCACAAAAACGATGGGGATCCAGCGCGGCGTGCCGGACGGCGTGACAACTACTTGTTCCGGAGGTGTTGGGTTACCAGGCGTTATGCTCATTGCAATCTCCTTTGCTTAGGGAGCTGTGCTGGGAGTCCCCGCAGGTGGAATTATGGCCGAGCAGCCCCCGATATGTCTATCCCTCCCGAACTCCAGGGCGACGGCGAGCGGCTTATGCGGTTGCCTTTGCTCCTGGGCCAGTGGGCCTCGATCGTGGTGTAAAGGCCGCCTCGCGGAGTGAATTCCCCGCGAACGCTGCACCGGATGGGATGCATCGCCGCCACCACATCGCGCAGAATGCGGTTCACGGCATTTTCATAAAATATTCCCAGATCGCGATAGGCCAGAAGATAGAGCTTCAGGGCTTTCAGCTCCAGGCACAGTTTGCGAGGCTGATAATGGATGACCAGCGTGCCGAAGTCGGGCAAGCCAGTTTTCGGACAGACCGACGTATACTCCGGAAAACGAATCGAGATTTCATATCCGGGGAAATGGTTCGGCCAGGTTTCCAGCTTTGGCAACCGGGCATTAATGCCCGCGCGGGCGTGTTCGGCGGTGTAGTCGGCCATGTTACCTCCATGATTATTTTACCTCGGAAGCGTGTGAGGCATTCGACGCGAATTTTTCAACTGCGTGGGCATTGCCTGGCGGTGATTTCGGGTTTATGCTGGCGGCGCTTATGCGGAGATCCAAACATTGATATGCCCGAGTTGCCGGTGCGATTCGTGCAGGCGCTCCGCCCGCCGAGGCGGGATGGATGCGTTCTGCTATTTTCTGGGAATGCGTCCGTGGCGATGTCTCAACTGCAAGAGGCGTTTTCACGCCTGGGCGGTGCCGCCGCGCTTTGCCTTATTTGTCCACTGTCCGCGCTGTGGGAATTTGGCGCCTGACCGCTTTGCGCCCAGCCGCATCGACCGCCATAAAATCCGCGCTTTGCTGCATTTTCCGGCCTACCGCTGCGATCCCTGCCGGCATCGCTTTTTCTCATTGCGGCCCCGGGCAAACTTCCATCTCCAGCCGGTCTCCAATAGTGATTCGGCGCGGGAATCGCACGGCAGTCCCGCGAACACTGACTGACGCGTCATCCCGTGTGGAAGCCATTTCCACCCGGCGCGCATTTGGTGTAAATTGGATAATTCCGAGCATGTTGGCAGACGCTCGGGAATGCAGGCAGAGGCGGAAGCATGAACCCCACGAAGACTACGTCCGCGGCGGCGACGGAAGCGAACGCATCCTCGCAGCGCGACTCGCTCACGGTGGTGGATAACCGCACCGGCCGCACGTATGAACTCCCCATACGAGACGGGGCCATTCACGCCACGGATTTGCGGCAGATGAAAACCAGCGCGGACGATTTCGGCTTGATGAGCTATGATCCCGCGTTCCTAAATACAGCCTCCTGCACCAGCCGCATCACGTTTATTGACGGGGACAAGGGCATCCTGGAATATCGCGGGTATCCCATCGAGGAACTGGCCGAAAAGAGCACCTATCTCGAGACGGCTTACCTTCTGATACACGGCGAGCTGCCTTCTCACGCGCAACTTGCCGATTGGACTCACCACATCACGCATCACACGTTTATCCACGAGAGCGTGAAAAAATTCCTGGACGGGTTTCACTACGATGCGCACCCCATGGGCATGATGATCTCCGCGGTGGCCGCGCTTTCCACTTTCTATCCGGACGCCAAGGATATTTTCAACGTCGAGTCGCGCCGCAAGCAGATTTACCGCCTGATCGGCAAGACGCCCACGATTGCCGCCTTCGCCTACCGGCACAGCCTGGGCATGCCCTACGTCTATCCCGACAATGATTTGAGCTATGCGGGCAATTTCCTGAACATGCTGTTCCGCACAACGGAGTTGAAATATCGCCCCACGCCCGCGCTGGAACGCGCGCTGGATGTGCTTTTCATTTTGCATGCTGATCACGAGCAAAACTGTTCGACGAACGCGATGCGCTCAGTGGGCAGCTCGCACGTGGACCCTTATTGCGCGGCAGCTGCGGCGACGGCGGCGCTCTACGGCCCATTGCATGGCGGCGCCAATGAACAGGTTTGCCGGATGCTGATGGATATCGGCTCGGTGGACCGCGTCCCCGATTACATCAAGCACGTAAAAGCGGGGGAAAAGAAGCTGATGGGCTTCGGCCATCGCGTGTACAAGAATTACGATCCGCGCGCCCGCATCGTGAAGCGCATTGCATACGAAGTTTTCGACGTGCTCGGGCGGAATGAACTAATCGACATCGCGCTGGAAGTGGAGCGCATCGCCCTGGAAGAGGACTACTTCATTTCGCGCAAACTCTATCCCAACGTGGATTTCTATACCGGTCTGATTTACCAGAGCATGAGTTTTCCGATGACGATGTTTCCCGTGCTATTCGCCATCCCGCGGACCAGCGGATGGATCGCGCAATGGCAGGAAATGCTTCTCGATAGCGAGCAGAAAATCGCCCGGCCGCGCCAGATCTATCTGGGCGCGGAACGGCGCGAATACCTGCCCATGCAGGAGCGCGGATAGCTGCGCCACGGGTGACTGCGTTTACCACCTCGCTCACCCTTGAAGTCGGCGCTTGATTTACGATTGTTCGCCTGTTTAACTGGTTGGCGGTTGGTTGTTCGTGGCAGGGCGCGGGGGTTAATCCTCCCGGCGACCGTGTAATCGCATACCCCTCCCAGACTCGGAATCCCTGCACGCCCCTTCGGTTGGATTCTTCTTCGAGGTTGAACTCATGGTGGAGTTTCTTCAGCGTATTTTGGGCAACAGGGAGTCGAAACACCGGCGGACCGGCAGCGAACAGCCGGCAGGATGGTCCATGCCGCCAAATGCCGGCGAGAAGCCCAGCCTCGAGCGCCAGCTTCGCGAGGCGCAGAAATTCGAATCCATCGGACAGTTGGCGGGCCGAATTGTTCATGACTACAACAATATGACGGACGCCATTCTGGGATGGGCGGAGTTGGGGAGTGAGAAGGCCGGCGCCGATTCGATCAGCGGCCAATACTTCGAGAAAATAAAAAAGCAAGCTCTGCGAGCCGCCAAGCTCACTCGCCAGCTGCTCGCCTTCGCGCGCCGCCAGGTACCCGAGACTCGGCCCATGGATCTGAATCAATCCATCCGGGATGGCCTCGGCCTGGTGGAGGAAATTATCGGAGAAAGCATCCTGCTCGAGCGGCAGCTTTGTGCCCAGCCAGTCGTTGTGAGGGCCGACTCCGCCCAGATCGAGCAGGTTCTGATGAACCTGTGCCTGAATGCGCGAGACGCCATGCCGCAGGGCGGCCGCCTGCGCGTCCAGACTTCTCAAATCATCCTGGACGAAGAAACGGCGCGAGGTGCGGGATGCGCTGCCGAAGGTACCTACGTCATGTTAAAGGTTGGTGACACTGGCGCAGGAATGAGCGCAGGTACGGTTGCGCATATTTTTGAGCCTTTTTTCACCACCAAGGAAGCAGGTAAGGCCACCGGCCTGGGTTTGGCCATTGTCCATGGCATCGTGAAGCAGCATGGCGGACACATACGCGTGTCCAGCGAATTGGGCCGAGGGACCGAGTTTAGTGTCTATTTTCCGCTGGTAAACGGAGTTCCCAGCGCGCATGCGCTCAAAGTTGCTGACGCTCCAATGCCGGGAGGCGTGGAAACCGTGCTGCTGGCCGATGAGCACGAAGGTTTGCGCGAGATCGCCCACGAGTACCTCACGCGGCTTGGTTATCGCGTTCTGGAGGCAGGAGACGGCGAGGAAGCTGTCCGACTTTTCGAGAAGAATTGTGACCGTGTTTCGTTGGCCTTCTTCGATGTCGTGCTGCCGAAAGTTTCCGGTCCGCGGGCCTATGAGCGTATTCGCCGCATCAAGCCCGGGGTGCGGGCACTCTTCGCCAAGGACGAAAGAGCCGGAGCCGCCGCGGACTGCTCCTTGCCTCGGGATGCAGTGATTATTCCCAAACCATATAGTGCGCGGGACCTGGCCCTGAAGGTAAGGGAAGTGCTGGATCGCGGGGGTGTGCAGTAAAGCGCCTGTCGCGCGCAAAGGCCAAGGGATTGTTCCTGTGTCGCCCAGCGGTCTTATCGAAAGTTCTATCGGAGTTCTATCGGGCCGGAATCGATGCGGCGGCCTTGCCGTCGCGCTTTCGTGCGTAGAGCGCCTGGTCGGCGCGTTCGAGCATTATCTCCGGCGTGTCACCAGGTATATAACCTGTCCAGCCCGCCGAGAACGTCACGCGAACGGAGCTTCCTTGCACATCGACTCGAATTTTCCGCAACCGCGGCAGCAGGTGGTTCACTTCCTCAGGGAGCGTTCCCGGCAGCAGCACCATGAATTCGTCGCCCCCGATGCGCATGGCGACGTCCGATCCGCGGATGGCTGTGTTCAGCCGGACGGCAAACTCTCGCAGGACGGCGTCGCCCGCCGCGTGGCCATGCCGGTCGTTGACCTGCTTGAATCCATCGAGATCCAGCATCATCACGGTTAACGGCTGCCGGTAGCGCTGTGATCGGGCCACCTCGCCGGCGAGGCGTTGCTCGGCGACACGACGATTGTGCAGCCCAGTGAGCGGATCCACCGTGGCCAGCTTGCGAAACTCCTCTGCTCGCGTTTTCATGCGTATGAGCATATCCAACTGAGCGGCGACCTGTGCGCGCATCCGCTTCATCAACAACTGCTGGTAAATCGCGTAGACATTGAAAAGAAGCACCAGTCCCACCAGTGCGCGCACGGACAGCTGAAGATTGAATTCGAACCTCTGGGCGGGCGACCCCACCAGCCCGGGCAGCGTCAGCGAAATTACGGCCACGGTCAGGAGCAG
>Ga0302326_10020771_pt1 | contig 13494 bp, 10 predicted proteins | sample Palsa_T0_3_FD_202264 | JGI IMG/M metagenome (GOLD analysis project Ga0302326, IMG submission 202264) | Peat permafrost microbial communities from Stordalen Mire near Abisko, Sweden - Palsa_T0_3 | ecosystem: Environmental > Terrestrial > Soil > Palsa > Peat permafrost | place: Sweden: Abisko... | reverse complement strand
TCAATATGCTGTGATTGGACAAGGAAACCTGCCGGATGACTACCGATGCAGCGATCCAATTCCCCGACGGATCACATCTGCCGGCACATCATCCCGGATCACGACATGGCCGATCGTGTCGGGAAGCACCAGCCGCAATCGCCCGGCCTCCACCTTTTTGTCGTGAGCCATCGCCGAGTACACCTCATCGCAGGAAACCGACGCGGGCATAGTCGTCGGCAGGTTTGCCGATCGAATCAACTCCACGATTCGCGCTTGCGATGGCTTGTCGATCATCTTCATTTCTTCCGCAACATGCGTTGCCGCGCACATGCCCAGGCCCACCGCCGCGCCATGCGCCACCGCGAGATTTGACGCCTTTTCGATGGCGTGTCCGAACGTGTGGCCAAAATTCAGATGTGCCCGCTCGCCGCGCTCCGTTGGATCGGCTTCGACGACACGCGCTTTGATCGCAACATTGTGAGCGATCAAATCGGCAAGATACGCCATATCCAGATTCAGTGCCCGCCCAATGTTCTGCTCCAGCATATCGAACCCCTGGCGATCGCGAATGATTTCGTGCTTGATGCATTCAGCCAGGCCCTCGCTGATCGAAGCGCTGGGCAACGTGCGCAGCGCCTGCGGATCGATCAGTACCGCGATTGGCTGATGAAACGATCCGATCAGATTTTTCCCCGCCGCGTGGTTCACACCGGTTTTTCCACCAACACTGGCGTCAACCATCGCCAAAAGTGTCGTGGGGATCTGCACCAGCGGCACACCGCGCAGAACCGTCGCGGACGCGAAGCCGGTCATGTCGCCCACAACACCGCCGCCCAGCCCGATGACCACGCTCGACCGCTCGATGCGTTGTTGCAAGAGCGCATCGTAAATCATCGACACCGTCGCCAGCGTCTTGTGCGTTTCGCCCGCGGGAACTTCAATCGCACTCGCCTCAAACCCGGCCAAATGGAGTGAATTGACAACCGCCGGTGCGTGCAGCGGTCCGACTGTGGCGTCAGCGACCACAAACGCGCGCCGGAATTTCGTTACCGCCGCGATTTCCCGCCCAACTTCCGCCAGCAGCCCCGGCTGTACGCGGATATCGTAAGATTGACCGGGCAATCGAACCGAGACGATTTGCGGCGTCGGCAACATTGAGCCGCAGTGTACCGTCTTCATCGACTGCGGCCACAGTCCCGACTCTCAATCATTTTGCGTAGCGGTCGCCCCGGAGGGGCACTCTTTGGACTCGAATGGTTCGACCACCCTCATTCATCATCGCACTAACGCTCGTGGCCGTCTGGGCCTCCGCGGCCCATGGCACGACGACGACAACACCCTTGCAGGCCGGCAGGGATCACGCACTGGCAAACAGCATGGCGATTCAAACAGCCCTCGATCACGCCTCCACCGGCGACACCATCGACTTGCCGCCCGGAACATTTTCGATATCAAGAACCATTGCATTGCGATCCGGAATCGACATCGTTGGCGATTCCCAAAGCAAAACGTTCCTGTCGGCAACTTTCGATACCAATCAGCCCATGATAACGGGGAATCGAATCGCGAGCGTTGACGTGCACGGCTTCACCCTCGACGGTGCTGGAAATGCAAATGTGACTCAGGGCATCGAACTGGAGAACGCCACATCCCTGAAGATTCACGACCTGGCAATCCAGAATCTACCCGGCAGTGATCGCCCGAGCGCTCCGCTTGGCCCGCATGCGGTCGATTGTACCAGCGCGGTGACAAATTCCGTCTTCAACGCAATCACCTGCCGATCCATCGGCGTCGGCCGAACGTGGGGCGGGGGCATCCGCCTCTCCTGGAAATCCAGTGGCAATCGCGTATCAAATTGCACCGTTGAAAATACAGGCCGCGGCGGAATCTTCTGTAACGATGGATCGACCGACAACATCATCACGGGTAACACCGTTTCGGGTTCCGGCGGTGTCGGGCTGGGCATCGAAGTGCAAAACTGCGATCGATCGCTGATCCTGGACAACAGGATCGATCATTGGCTCAGCGTGGACAATTCCTCGGGCTCCGCCATCCGCCGCAACACCATCATCGCCACGGATGAAAGCTACAAGTTGTGCGGGATCGAGGTCGTCAATTCTCACGACATCGTCGTGACCGACAACTCTATCGGTGTCGGAGCAAAAGTCGGCCTCTCGATCTCCGGCGACAAGCCCAAGATGCGGATGTTGTTCGCGCGCAACCTCATCCAGCGGGCCACCACCTGGGGCATGCAAATCCAGGGTGAAGCCGGCGGCGCGCGGCAGCTTTTCTTCCAAGCCAATCAATTCCTGAGCACGCAAATCGGTCCCTCGCCGCTCTATCCCAATCAAGGCCATGCGGTGCGTTTAAATGGCAATTGCCAGTCGATCGTCTTCGAAGACAATGAAATCGCCCACAGTGCCGGAGCTGGAATTCAAATCACCGGCGACAATGTCAGCCAGATCGAATTCCTGGAAAACACCCTCGACGATAACCGCGCCGGCACGATCGACGCAGGCGCCATTCCGCATCTCACCTGGATTGACAATCGCGCCTCTCCGCCGGTTCCCCAGTGGGATCGCATCAGCGAAAATCTCCCGTTGTCTCAAGCGAAGGTTTCATTTGATACCCCCATTGACACCCCTATAACCTTCGGCAAGCCCATTCGCTTTAGCGCTTCGATATCCAATTTCGCACCCACCGCTTGGCTTTGGGATTTCAACGACGGCCTCCCCGCCACCGCCGCAGCACCAACTCACGCTTTTTCCAAATCCGGGTTTTTTCTCATCGAACTGATCGCCTGGGACTCCGCCGGCCACGCCGCCCGGGCCACGGCGACGGTTGTTGCGAAAGAGCCGTCGGCGACAACTCGCTAACCGATCATACCCAATTCTCAACCATCGCGCCATTCGTTGAAGGCTCGTCAGCGAACATGGGCGATCATCATTGTAGATCTCTCCCGGACGATCATGCTGCGGGAAGGGGAAAATGATGGGAATTGACCGGGATGCCGTCCTATTAATCGTCATGACCAGCGCGCTTCTGGGAACCGCGAGCGTGGCTGGCATGGTTTTGATTCGACGCGCAACGAAAGGATAAATTCCTTGCAGTTGGGCCATCGTGGTGTTGCAATCGTGTTGTGGAAACATTCGATGAAATCATGCGGCAGGGCGGGAGCCGCGCAATCATGGAAGCGGAGCGATTCTTCATGCGCACCGATCCCGTTCACCAGACGCTCAGAAAAATCACGTCGAGGTTGGATGAGCTTGGGATTTCATACGCAGTCGTAGGCGGAATGGCGCTGGTGGCCCATGGGTATGATCGCACGACCACCGACGTGGATATCCTTTTGACGGCGCAGGGCTTGGAGCAGGCCCACGCAGCACTTGAGGGATTGGGTTACGTCCCGCCCTTTGCCGGCAGTAAGAATTTGCGCGATACCGGTACCGGGGTGCGGATCGAATTTCTGGTAGCCGGCCAATTTCCGGGTGACGGCAAGCCCAAGCCCGTTGCCTTTCCCGATCCAACCGCCGTCGCCACCCCGATCGATGGTATCAAATACATCGGCCTGCCTCCACTCCTGGAATTGAAGCTTGCTTCAGGAATGTCCAACATTACGCGAATGAAGGATATCGCTGACGTGATCGAGCTCATTAGAACGCTCAAACTCCCGCGTACCACCGCCCAGAAGTTGAATCCCTACGTTCAGCCAAAATTCCTCGAACTATGGGATGCGGTTGCCGCAGATCAGTCGTCCCCTTCGTAACGCGGGCGTGCCGCTTGTGCCGGCGCCTCAAAAATGTCGAGGAAATGCGGGTATTGCAGAGACCTTGTCCCATGACATCGCCAGCACGGCCCGAGACGACCGTGAGCCGCCCTTTAAGCCGTCCGGCTGTTGAGCCAAGCAAACTCGATGGCGGGCTGGCTGGTCAGCGTCTTGCGAACCCGTTCGGCGAGTTTGGTGTAGCGCTCGGCTTGGCGGCAAAGATAGTCCTGTGCCTGGGCCGCGGCCCCGGAAAGCGCGCGGCTGGCGACGTTCCATCTACTCAGCAGGTGGGAGATGATCTGCCCGTAATCGTCCACTGTGTAGACACCCATGCGCTGGGCGACCGCCGAGAAATGCTCGAACAGGTCGGGATCCTGGCCGTCGAACATTTTCTTGCCGGGCATCACGATCATCTTTCGCATCATGCTGGCAAAGGAGAGCACCGCTCCATCGGGGTTCTGATCGAAGACCTCGCCCATCACTTTGGTATAGAACGTTTCATGGCGAGCTTCATCGCCGGCGATGCGGTTGCAGATTTTGTTGAGAGCGCTATCGCCTTGTTGGCCGGCGATTTTGGCGACGTTTTGATGGGAGATTCGCGTCGCCCGTTCCTGGAAGGAGGTATAAATCAGACCGTGGTATGGATCGGTGGCGGCATCCGGATCAAACCCCGAGCTAAGCAAATGATGGATCGTCACTTCGATCGCCCGCATATCCACCCGTCCGGTGAGGCGAAGGTAAGCGTTGAGCAGATCGCCGTGCCGGTTCTCCTCGGCCGTCCAGCCGCGCGTCCACACCGCCCAGGGCTGGGTTGATGTTCCAGACCGATGGCCTGTAATCCCATCCAGCGCCATCGAATAGCTTGGCAGGGCTTCTTCCGTCACCATTCCGCCGACCAGCACCACCAGAATGCCATCGTCGAGGTTCTTTGCCGCCTCCCGCAAGGTAGCAAGGGAACTGGTCCAATCTTCCTTGGAAAAGTCGGGCAAAAAATCCGTCGGCTGCCACGCATCCTCGATTTTTACCAGCAGGGAAAGGTTCCGGCCGACAAAATCATCCAACCCCCGAAGAACTTCCAAATGAACCGAAGGAGTATCCGGGGATGATGAGGAGGAGCAGATAAACAAACCATTCACCTGGACTTGCGAGAAAGGGCGACGCCCACGGAACACGGTCGTCAAGCACAATAATACACTTCCGGGCGGAAACACGAAAGCGAAACCTCAGCGAAAATCAGGAAATTTTATGGACAATCTTCTGTAATTCATGTTGACAGCACGTATCGTCCACGCTCGGCGTCATCAGGATCGTTTTTGCCTGACGGGGTCCATTCACGATGACGGGACGGAGAATAGGGGAGTGGCACTTTGGCCGCAAGGGACTTTCTGCTCAGGGACCGCCCAATGCTCGAGCAATGCTCTCGATCACCCAAGTCCAGTCATTCATGTGCCTTTGACGGAAGAGTTTTAGCGTCGGATACCACGGACTGTCCTGCCGGTGGAGCATCCATCGCCAGTCCGGCATGAACGGCAACATCACGTACGCAGGTTTCCCCATCGCGCCCGCGAGATGTGCAACGGCCGTATCCACCGCGACAACCAGATCCAGATGCTCGATGAGATTCGCCGTCGCCGCAAAATCCGAAAGCTCATCCACGTGATCGACAATGTGCAAACCCGCAGGTGGCTTGGTTGCCTCCAGCGCTGCGGGACCTTTCTGCAGACTATGAAATGTGACCCCCCTCACTTTCGCCAGGGGCGCAAGTTGCCCAAGCGCAATGGATCGAGCCCGATCATTCTGATGCGCTGGATCGCCCGCCCAGACCAGTCCCACGTTCAATCTGCCCGGTTCGATTTGCCATTGAGACGGGTCGCGACCGTTTTTGGGCGCAGATAGATACGGTAGCGGCGGGGGGCTGAAATCTCGTCCTCGCATCGCAAACGGAAGGCTCAGCACCGGACACTGTAAGTCAAATTTGGGAAGCACATCACCAGTCCTTATGAACTTCGCGATACCCGGCACGCCATCGAATAGGCGGATCAACTCCGGCTGACACTCGACAATCGCGCGTCCGCCGCACTGGGCGACAAGCGGTGCGAAGCGAATGAACTGCAGCATGTCGCCAAACCCCTGCTCCGCAAAGAGCAGCACCGTCTGCCCGGCTAGCGCCTCCCCATTCCACCGCGGCTGATCGAACTGCCGCGTCTTCATCATCGAAGGGCATTTCCATCGCCATTCGTGCTCCTGCCAGCCCAGCTCGAAATCTCCCACCAGAAGAAGCAGCATCGACAGGTTCCAGTGCGCCAGCGGTTGCTCGGGCATGAATTGCACCGCAAGGCGGGCCTGGGTCATCGCCTCTGCGACCAAGCCTTGATAGGCCAGCGCGATCGCCAGATTGCCGTGTGCGTCGGCGTATTCCGGCCGAAGCGCAATTGCCCTGCGGCAGAAACCTGCGGCCGAGGCGAAATCACCCCGATCGATCAGCGCGCTGCCCAGGTTGTTGTGGGCGTCCGCATAATCCGGATCGATTTCCAGCGCCCCCTCAAGCCATCTGATGGCCTCATCAACCCTGCCTGCCCGCCTTAGTGCCGCTCCGAGATTGCTGATTGCCGAGAGTGAATCAGGACGTAGCGCAACGGCACGCTCGTGAGCTGTCACAGCCTCGCGCATTCGCCCCTGCTCCCGCAGCGCCACGCCCAGATTGTTGAAGGCTTCCGAAGACTCCGGCGCCAGAGCAATCGCGCGGCGGTGCGATGCGATTGCTTCTTCCAGGCGTCCTTGCTCGCGAAGGGCTATCCCCAGATTGCTGTGAACCTCGGCGATGTCCCGACGAAGCCGCAGCGATTGCTCGTACCCCTTGATTGCCGCATCTCTCTGCCCATCATCCTTCAGCGCATTACCGAGGTTATTCCATGCGCGGGCGTGGGACGGATCCAATTCAACAGCGATGCGATATGCGGCAATCGCATCGGAGAATCTTCCCATCTGACGCAATACATTTCCCAGATTGTTGTGCTGAGCTGCGACGCCCGGGCGGCGGGCGATCGCTTTGTTAATCAGCGCAACCGCCTCGTCCTCTCGCCTCGTCTGCCCGCTGAGAACACCAAGCAGATGCAGGGCATCCACTTGTTCAGCCTCTTGGCTCAGAATCTCGCGATACAACTCCTCTGCCTCTGCCAGTCGCCCGGCCTCATGATGGCGAATCGCCGACGCAAGCTTCTCTGTTTGTAGAGAAAGTGACATGAGATGAACTTCATCCAACCCGACGGGGCTCTGAACGCGCTTTTTGCACGATCTGCTCAAGCGATCGCGCGACCCTTTGCACAACCTCTTGCCATTGTCCAAAGCGTTTTTGCCGATACAAGCGACTTGTCGGATACCACGCGCTCTCCTGCCGATGCAGCATCCAGCGCCAATCCGGAACCGACGGAAGCAATACCGAAGTGGCAATCCCCAGCGCACCGCTCAAATGTGCCACGGCCGTGTCAACCGAGATCACGTGATCCAGATTCGCCACCAGTGCGGCGGTCTCCGCGAAATCGCTCAATTCCTTTGAGTGATCGACCCATCGCATTCCATTTGAATCCGACGGAACAAACTCCTTATGCAGGCTATGGAAAATGACCCCCGCCGTCGCAAGGGGCGCAAGCGCGGCAAATGGAATCGAACGCTCACGGTCGTTTCGGTGCGCTGCATTTCCCACGCAGCACAATCCCACATGGAGCACCCGGCTGCCCATCGCCATTGCCGCCAGACGCTCTTTCCATCGGCCAACCAGCTCGTCCCCCGCTCGCAGATACGGAACCGATGCCGGGATCGTCTCAAGACGGGTGTGAAACGCCAGCGGCAAGCTCATCAGCGGAGAGTGCTCGTCAAAATGCGGCAACGCATCGCCGCGCGCGATTGCAAGATCCACGCCCGGGGACTGCCCAAACAATCGGAGCAATTCCCGATGACACTCCACGATGATTCGCCCGCCGCGAGCTGCAACCAGCGGAACATAGCGCGCGAATTGAATGGTATCGCCGAATCCTTGTTCGGCGTGGAGAAGAATCGTCTTGCCGTTCAGCGGGGACCCATCCCACACTCTTTGGGCAAATCGCTGCTGAAAGCCCGGCACCGGCGACCGCAATCGCCATTCATGTTCCGCCCATCCGCGCTGGTAGTCGCCCGCTCGAAGCAACGCAACGGCGAAGTTCCAATGCGCCGGGACCGAATCGGGCCGCAATCGCACGGCCGTTTCGCATGAGGTCACCGCATCCTGCACCCGGCCCTGCGCCGCCAGCGCGTTTCCCATGTTGCTGTGTGCATCTGCATGCTTTGGATCGATTTGAATCGCAGCTTGATATTCGCCGATCGCCTCGTCGATTTCCCCACTCTCGGCCAGCGCCGCCCCGAGCTGATTGTGGAACTCAGCGCTCTGAGGTTTAAGTCCAACCGCGATCCGACATTCCGCAACTGCCTCATCGAATCTCAAGGATTCCTTCAGCGTGTTTCCCAGATTGCCATGTGCTTCGGCGTAGTCCGGCTGCAGCTGAACCGCGCGATGGTAAGCTGCAATTGCCTGGTCGAAATCCTTCGCGGCTGCCAGGGCGATTCCGAGATTGTTATGCGCCACCGCAAGCCCTGGGTTGAGCCCGATCGCCTCTTTGAAGGACGTAATGGCGGACTCGGCCCGTCCCGATTGCCGCAGCGCTTCGCCAAGATTGCAGTGATAATGGGCATCTGTCGGATTGGCGGCGACGGCACGCCGCAGTAGTTTCACCGCCAGTTCGATCTGCCCGTTTTGGATCGCCAGCACGCCGTAATAATTCAAGACGCTTGCCTGCCGGGGATTAGCTGCAAGGATTTGCCGATACAGCCCTTCCGCTTCGGTAAGACGGCCGGCCTTGTGATGCGACAGTGCGAGTTCAATTTGGATTTCATCCATGTTCTCCAATCTGCTCGCCTTTGGAATGATAAAGGCCGCGCTAAAATGCGTCGAATCGATCACCGTGCAATTTTTGCAGCCCCACTTGCGGCATGGTGCGTGCATACAATCCGACGTACGATTTCAACCTGGAGGTTGTATGCGTCCTACTTGGATTCTCGCGTGCGCTTTCACGTTTTTCGCTCTTGCCTCTAATTCAAGAGCCGGCCTTCCCATCACCATGATCGCTGGCGATCCGTCGCCCGCCACGACGCCGGCCGCCCCGGTCCCTGTTCTCTTGCTGCCCTTTCATCTCGTTGGCCAGAGCGGCGATTATGTGTGGATTTCTGACGCGATTGACGAAGACCTGTCACACGATCTGTCGCGGAATCATGCGATCCGCATCATTCGGCCGGCGACCACCCAGCCCCTTTCCGCAGCCGATGAGCTGGCCACCGCGCGCGACGTCAAAGCGGACCGCTTGGTCTCCGGTTCATATCAAGTTGTCGACGATCAACTTCGCATTACGGCAAATGTGACTGACGTGAATCAAGCGCAATCGGTTGGCGAAATAAAGGCCACCGGCACCGTGCGCGACCTGTTCCAATTGGAGGATTCTCTTGCCATGCAGCTTTGGCACGACCTGCCCCAGGCATCCCAGCAAGCGACCGCCAGCAATTTTCAGGTAACGCCACTTGAAGATTACGTCGCCAGCCAGCAAGCAACCCAGCCGCAGGTATACGGTTCTCAGGTTGATGTCGCCCCGGCGCCGGCCTATGACACCGCTCCCGACTACGGCGCGGTCTATCCCTATGGCTATTTCGGCTATGGATATCCATATGGCTTCGGCGGTCCGCTTTTCTTTGGCGGAATTGGCCGTGGCTTTGGACATCAAGGTCATTTTGGCGGCTTTGGCGGCGGCGGAGGTTTTCACCCAACCCCGCACACCGGCGCGCCGCGCGCGGGAATGCCTTCCGGATTCCGCGCCGGTGGCGGAGTGGCATTCGGCGCGCACCGTTGATTTGGAGCCACCTCATCGCCAGCACTCTTCCTGTAGCCCCGCATGTACATGCGGGGCTTTTTACTCCGACTGATCCTAACTTGAAATTCCGCGAGATCTCACGCCTCAGCCCACTTGCGCCAATTGCAGCGACCCCCCAAATCGATTCACCATCTCATCGCGAAGCCGGCGATTGGCAACCGCTGACAACCGCGGGTCATGCGCCAGCAATTGGATGGCATCCTCGCGCGCCAGTTCCAGAAGTTCGATTTCCTTGGTGATGTCCGCGAGCTTCAGCGGCGGCAATCCGTGCTGACGCGTCCCGAAAAATTCCCCGGGACCGCGAAGTTGCAAATCCATCTCCGCGATCTCAAATCCGTCGCTCGTGCGCGTCATCGCTTGCAGCCTCGCCCGGGCGATGTCCGAGTTTGCATCGCTCAGCAGAAAGCAATCGCTCGCGTGCTCCCCGCGCCCCACTCGTCCACGCAATTGGTGCAGTTGAGATAATCCAAATCGCTCCGCATTGTCGATCACCATGACCGTCGCATTCGGCACGTCGATGCCCACCTCGATCACCGTCGTAGCCACCAGAACATCAATGTGCCCTTCGCGAAAGGCCAGCATCGCCGCCTGTTTTTCATTAGCTCCCATCTGGCCGTGCAGCATCGCCAGCCGCAACCCCTTGAGCGGCCCCTTGCTCAGGCGATCGAATTCAACCCGGACGCTCTTGGCATCCTCCAGCCCATTGTCGTCGATCTGCGGAAGCACGATGTACGCCTGTCTGCCTTCACTCACTTTTGTCCGAACAAAGTCGTATGCCCCCATTGATTCCTTCGAGTTGGATTCCATGGATCGCAGCAACCGCGTGTGAATCGGCTGCCGTCCGGGGGGCAATTCATCGATCACCGTCACGTCAAAATCGGCGAAGTAGGAGAGCGCCAGCGTGCGGGGAATCGGCGTCGCCGTCATCACCAGATAGTGTGGCGAATATCCTTTCCCCTTGAGAACCGCGCGCTGCCGCACGCCCAGCTTGTGCTGTTCATCGATCACCACCAGCCCAAGATTGGCAAAGTCCACGTCCTCCTGAATCATTGCCTGCGTCCCGATCGCCAGATGGATTTCGCCGCCGGCCAGTGCGCTGGCGATCGATTTGCGCGCCGCCCGCTTGGTGCGGCTGGTGAACAGTTCCAGCCTCACGCTCGAACCTTTGAGCAGATGAGAAAGCGTGAGAAAATGCTGCTCCGCAAGCACCTCGGTTGGCGCCAACAATGCCGCCTGCATTTTATTCGCGACGGCAACCAGCATGGCATACAGCGCAACCGCCGTCTTGCCGCTCCCCACATCCCCCTGAAGCAGCCGATTCATCGGCCGGCCGCTCTGCAAATCCTTCACGATTTGCCAAACCGCGTTCTGCTGTGCGCTCGTGAGCGCAAAGGGAAATCGTTTGCGGATGCGCTCATCCAGAAGTTTGTCGATCCGCAGCACCGGAGCCGTCAGCCGGCCATCACGCAGCCGCTTGCTCAGACCCAGCGCCAATTGCAGCAATATCAGCTCATCGTAAACCAGTCGACGTCGCGCCCGCTGAACATCCCCCGGCGTCCGCGGGCGATGGATCAGCCGATACGCATCGGCGCGCCCGATCAATCCACGCCGCTTGAGCAGTTCCGGCGAGAACCACTCGGAAATCGCGGACGCCATTTCGTCGATATGCTCGGCGATCAACGATCCAATCGCTTCGCTGCTGAGCTTGGCCGATGCCGGATAGACCGGGCGATAGATATCCTCCCCGACAGGCTCCTCCTCCTCCGCAATCGCTTCCCACTTCGGATTCGCCATCTGCGGCATGTTGCGAAAGACCTTGACCCGCCCACGAACGCGGATGAGCAGTCCCGGATGAATGACCCGCCGCAAGTAAGCGCCATTGAACCAGACCAGCGCCAGTTTTTCCGTCCCATCATCGATCGTCGCCTCAAACCGCGACCGCGCCCGTCCGGTGACATAATCGACGGCAATCACCGTTCCGCGCACCGTCTGGATCTGGTCGGGAACCAACTCCTTGATGGCGCCTTCAGATCGCTCCTGCTGATAATCGCGCGGAAAATAATCGAGAAGATCGCCAAGGACGCGCAGACCCAACTGCCTCAGATTCTTCAGGCGATTTGGCCCAACACCCTCAAGGCTGTCGAGAGTGCGGGCCAGCGGCGATTTATTTTCGGCCACGTCAGTCATGCCGCTGGAAATGTTCAAACGCACCGGGCGGCAGAACCAGAGTTCGGGACAGGCAGCTTTGAATTCATTCTGCCTTCTGCCTTCGATCACGCCATTCCGCTCGGCCATCCCTCCTGCCCAATGAGCGGAACGAACCTGCACAAGCTGATGTCTTTCGATTTCAAATGATCCCCGTGCCGGCGCACCGCAATCAGCATCTGTTCCTCCTGCGATCCCACCGGCAAAATCGCCAACCCACCGTCCTTTAGTTGCGTCGATAGCAATCCCTTGGGCATCGCCGGCGCGGAGGCCGTGATCAAAATGCGATCGAATGGTGCCGCCTCCGGCCAGCCGATCGTTCCATCACCCAATTTGAATTTCACGTTCCGGCAGTTCAAATCCATCAGCCGCTCAAAGGCAGTATCCAGCAGCGGCTTGATCCGCTCAATCGTGTAAACTTCCTGCGCCAGCTTCGACAAGATCGCTGTCTGATATCCGCTGCCGGTGCCGATCTCCAGCACGCGCTCGCTGCCGGTGAGCTCCAGCTTCTCGCTCATGAGCGCCACCATATACGGCTGGCTGATCGTCTGTCCGAATCCGATAGGAGCAGCGCGATCGGCAAACGGTTGCTCGTGTTTGGCGTCGTTGAAGAATTTTTCGCGCGGGATCAGGCGAAGCGCTTCCACGACGCGCGGGTCGCTGATGCCGCGCTCGATAATCTGTGCGCGAACCATCCGATCCCGGGCGTCTTTTTCGCTCAATGGCGTCATCGAGTTGAATTATAGCATAAAAACGATCCAAATGAGCGGGCCGATGCCCAAGCACAGCAGCAAAAGAATCGTAACCTTCACCTCCGACTTCGGCCTGAGCGATGCCTACGCCGCCCTAATGAAGGCAGCGGTTTTACGATATTGCGAAGACGCGTTGCTGATCGATATCACCCACCAGGTTCCGCCCCAGGACGTTCTTTGCGGATCGATTTCACTCGAGCGCGCCGTCGATGGATTTCCCGCGGGCACGGTGCATTTGGCCGTCGTGGATCCGGGCGTGGGCACAAATCGCCGCATGCTGGTTTGCGAGCTGCGCGATCAAATCATCATCTGCCCCGACAACGGCTTGATCACCTGGAGCTGGCGCAGGCACCCCGGCGGCTACGCGCATGAGATTTTCTGGTGGCCCGCCACTGTTCCCAGCAACACATTCCACGGCCGCGACGTTTTCGCTCCCGTCGCCGGAATGCTCGCCGCGGGCGCGAAAATATCCGCGCTGGCTCGGCCCATCGCTGAGCCGCTGTTGCTTGAAGTCGCTCCAATTTCTGAAAGTGAGCGTATCGGCCAGATCATTCATCTCGATCACTACGGCAACGCGACGACCAACATCAGCTACGATGCCGTCCAATCAAGGAATCTCAAATCCATCCGCATCAGACGCCGCCAGCTCGGCTCGTTGCGAAAAACCTATTGCGATGTCCCCCCCGGCGAACCTCTCGCCCTGATCGGCAGCAGCGGCCTGCTGGAGATCGCCGTCCGCGACGGCTCAGCCGCCAAAGCGCTGAGGTTGAAGGTGGGGGATGAAGTGATCGTTCAGTGATCAACCAGCTTGAGATGGTTTCGAAGTCATCAATTTTTT
>Ga0302326_10020767_pt1 | contig 13495 bp, 10 predicted proteins | sample Palsa_T0_3_FD_202264 | JGI IMG/M metagenome (GOLD analysis project Ga0302326, IMG submission 202264) | Peat permafrost microbial communities from Stordalen Mire near Abisko, Sweden - Palsa_T0_3 | ecosystem: Environmental > Terrestrial > Soil > Palsa > Peat permafrost | place: Sweden: Abisko... | reverse complement strand
CCAACACGGGCAAGGCGCAAAATTCCAATGTGTACCTGGCGGTGACCGAGAGCGACCTATCCACGAATGTGCAGCGCGGCGAAAACTCCGGGCGTTTGCTGCGGCACGCGCCGGTGGTGCGAAGTTTCGGCGTGATCGGCAAGGTGGATGCCAAAGGGTCGAACACCGGAGCGATCACCAGCACGCTGCGGCTGCCGCGCGAATGGAAACGCGAGAATCTGCGGGCGGTGGTGTTCGTGCAGGAGCGGGATTCGTATAAGATCACCGGGGCGGCGATCACGGATTTGCGTTGAGGGCGGAGTTGGCTTTGGAAGCGCCTGCCCCACTATCAGCCGGAGTCTGGTAGGCTGAAAGTAATGGTTTTTGGAACTATGCCTTTTGACATTTTCGCCCCAGTTTCTCAATGATCCCTCCGAGAAACTATCCCCCCCGTCGCCCCAAAGTTCGGGAAAACGTAAACGAAGCGATTCGCGTTCGCGAAGTACGCGCGGTTTTTCCCGATGGATCTGTCGAGATTATGCCTACGCTGGCCGCGGTTCGCAAGGCGCAGGAAATGGGGCTCGACCTGATTTTGATAGCTCCCACCGCGGAGCCGCCCGTGGCCAAGGCGATGGATTACGGCCAGTGGCAATACGAGAACAAGAAGAAGCAGCACGAAGCGAAAAGAAAACAGCACATCATCCAGGTGAAGGAGCTTAAGTTCCGGCCCAACACGGACGATCACGATTACGAGTTCAAGAAGAACCATGCCATCCGGTTTCTGGGCGAAGGCAATCGCGTGAAGGCGGTGGTGCAGTTCCGCGGGCGCGAGATCGCCCACGTGGATATCGGGAAAAAACTGCTGCTGCGTTTCGCGCAGGATCTTGCGACCCATGGCCTGGTGGAAGGGCAGCCACGCCTGGAAGGCCGTAACGCGCACGTACTGATCAGTCCGATTAAAGCGGGCAGCGTGAAGGAAAAGCCGAAAGAATCCGGTCCGGCAGCGTAGTTAAGACGCCGCCGACTTCAAAGCTCGGCGGGATCTTCTTCCAGTTCCGCCAGGTCCGGCTTGGCGCCGTCGATCAGGTCATCCTCTTTCTCCCACTCGGACGGGAGGTCCTCGATTGGTTTGCGGATGTTTCCGTCTTTAATGTCTTTGTTGACTCTTTTGTCGGTGGGTTCCATAGCTTCATTCTTGCACCTTTGCACCAAAACTTAGTTGGCAGGCGGAAGCGCCTGCCCCACTTGGTTGCCGGCGATGTAGACTGCTTCGATGGTCCGGGTGTTGCGGATGTTGACGCGTGGGTCGGCGGTGAGCACGATCAGGTCGGCCCATTTGCCAACTTCGAGGGTGCCTAGATCTTTCGCGTGCAGGAATTCGGCGGAGCTTTTGGTGGCGGCCGTGATGACTTCGGACGGCGTCAAGCCTGCATCTACCATCAGTTCCATTTCCCAGTGTTCGAAGAAGCCTGGAAAACGGCCGGGGGGTCCGGTGTCGGTGCCCATTCCATAGGGGATTCCGGCGTCGGCCAGGCGCTTCAGATTCTTCTGCGCCATAGCGAGCATTCCCGCATATTTCGGAAAATCCGGATCGGCCGCTATTTTCTTTTGATATTCCGGATCACTCAATGTCGCGATCACGGCGGGGGAGACGGAGCGGGTGAAGAACGGATCGGTGAGGAAAGCCGGGGGCTTGGCGTAGATGAACATGGACGCTTCGCGGGTGAGGGTGGCGGCGGACTGCCAGGCGCCGTGCTGCCGCATGCTGTCGATCAATTCCTGATCCACGGGCTGGTCGCGAACGCTGTGGGCCAGCGCGTCCAGTCCGGCGTTCACCAGTTGCTTGGCGTCGGCCAGATAAAAGATGTGCGCGTCCACGCGCAACTTGTCGCGGTGGGCATTGTCGAGGATGGCTTTGGACATTTCGAATGGGATCTTGGGGCGATGCCCGAGCGAATCGTCCACCCAGACTTTGACGATGTCCACTTTTTTCGCCGCGAGTGCGTCTACGTCCTGGGGGATCTCGGCGGCGTTTTCGAGATTGTAGGTGACGGAGGGCATGGAGCCCACGCCGCCCTTGAGCGTGAAGCCGCGGCCGGCGGTGAAGACTCGCGTGCAGGTGGGGCGGCCGGCGCGCTGTTCATCGCGGATTTGAAAGATCAGGTCTTGATCGGTCCCGAGGCTCAGCACGCTGGTGACGCCGTAGGAGGCGTAGGTGCGCAAATTCTTTTCGATGTTTTCGCGGGTGTAGAATTTCGGGTTCTGCGTGAGATCCACCGTATTGCCGATGTGGCCGTGCACGTTGATGATTCCAGGCATGACGTATTTACCGTCCAGGTCGATCACCTGGGCGCCTGCGGGAGGGGTCAATCGCTGGGCGGAGCCGATGCGAACGATGCGGCCGTTATCGATCAGCATGGCCACGCCGGCGATGGCCGGGCTACCGGTTCCATCGATCAGCGTGAAGTTTTTTAGCACTTTGATCTCGGCGCAGGCCGGCAGTAAGAAGGTAATCAGAAGGATTAGTTTTCTCATTGGTTCATATCCGATTCCAGGATGGCGGGAGGTTGGCAGACGAAAGCGTCTGCCCGCTAGGTCAAAGATAGCATCTGTTCTGGTGGCAAGCTATAAACTGGAGCTGTATGTATGCGGTGAAGAGCCTGCTGGCGTTGATCGCAGTGAGTGCCTGGGGTGCTCCCTGGTCCCCATCCACCCGCAATTTGCGCATTGCGTGGATGGGGACATCCATCACGTGCGGATTGGGGGCGAGCAGTGAGGCTGCGCGATTCACCGTTCAAGTGGAAAAGGTTTTCGAGCGAAGGACCAGGGCGAAGATTGTTTCTCGAAATTTCTGTTTCGGCGGCGCGCATTCGCTGCTTCAGGTTGCGCTGCTCAAAACGTCCGTGCTGCCGTGGAAGCCGGATGTGGTGATCGCGGAGCTGGGTACGCTGGACGAACTTTATAAATCCATTTCGCTGCCGTCGATCGAGGCTGTCATGCGGCTGGCTTATGGGGCTGGGGTGCCGCTGATCGCGCTTTATCCATACACCACTTATGCAGATGTTTCGCGCGTTGGTTTGCACAAGCTGGGCGATTTGTATGGCGATGACGTGATCGACATGGTTGCCTATGATTCGAAAAGGGGAGCGGCGTTGGAGAAGATTTCGAACGACGGATGCCATCCTAACGATCAGGGGCAAGCGTTGATCGCCGATGCGTTTGAAGAATGGCTGAAATCGGCCGGGCCGTGGAAGAGACCAAAAGATTCGATACCGAATCGAATGTATGGGCCCGATTTGTCAGGAGTTCACTTTCAGCCGATTTTGCCGGAAGCGGGAGCGGAGCGGGTGAGGCCCAGACTGTTCGATGGTCACGGGTACGCTCTTAAAATCTCTGCCGAACAGACCATCACGCAGAAGTTCAACGGATCGCTGGTGGGGCTGCTGTTCCAATTCAACTGTGTGCCCGGCAAAATCAGTTACCGGATCGACAGCGGCGGCTGGTCCGGTGTACAGATCGCTCCCGAATGGTTCCTGAACTACGTACTGAAGACGGATCTTCCGGCGTCCGCACACAGCATTCAATTGAGAATCGCGCCGAAGCCGGACAAGGCTGCCGTGTTGGAAGGTTTGCTGGTCAATTGACGGGGTGGATAAACTGAAGCTGCATGTTCAAAACACTTCTGGTTGTCTGGCTGGGGGGCTGCATCGCTTTCGCTCAAACCGGCCCCACCTATGCCGAGCGTCTGGGCTGGAACAAAAACGACCGCGTCCTGATTCTGCATATGGACGATGCGGGCATGTCCCACGATTCGAACCTTGGAATCGAACAAGTGCTGGAGAAGGGCGCCGCGCGGTCGCTCAGCGTGATGATGCCGACGCCCTGGGTTCCGGAAATTGTGCATTACATCCAGGCGCATCCGGGAACCGACGCTGGGCTGCATCTTACGTTAACATCCGAGTGGCACGAATATCGTTGGGGACCATTGGCCGGCCAACCCGCGGTTCCAGGATTGGTTGATTCGGAAGGGGCGATGTGGAGCTCGGCCGCCGCAGTGGTGGGACATGCGAAAGCCGATGAGGTGGATCGCGAGATGCGTGCTCAACTGGAACGGGCCGAGCGCATGGGCTTTCATCCAACGCATCTAGATACTCACATGGGGACTGTTTATGCCAGCCCCGAATTTCTTGCGCGCTACGTGCAGTTGGGCATCGAAAAGAAAATTCCTGTGATGGTGCCGGGCGGACACGACACCTATTTGCAAGCGGATCGCAAGCCGGAGGATCCCGCGCTTGGGCCGGTGCGGGCGCTGGCGGCGAAGCTCTGGGACGCGGGGCTACCGGTGCTGGACGATCTGCACAATACCAGCTACGGATGGGAAATTCCGAAGGGCGCTGCGAGCGACGACGAAAAATTGCGCAAGTGGCGAACGGAGCGCTACATGGCAACGTTGGCCGAGCTGAAGCCGGGCTTGACGATGGTGATCATGCATTGCACGGCGCCGACCGAGGTGTTTGCGAAGATCAGTGGATCCGGAACCTTGCGCAAGGCGGATATGCTGGCGATGCTGGATCCCCGGTTTCAGGCTTTCTTGAAGGAGCAGGGGTTTATCGTGACTACCTGGAGTGAGGCGATGGAGCGGCGGAAACGGATCCGGTAGCCGCGGGAAAATCCGGTGACAGGATACTCATTTCTCGATTTACGGCGCGGGAAATCGGGGAATGAGTATCCTGTCACCGGATTAATTGGGGGACGGTGTAGCCGGCGTTCACTTGCTTTTCTTTGCTCCAGTCGTGATACACGTGGCATTCGAAGCAGCGGGCTTCGGCGGAATTCGCGCCGCTGCGGTGGCACTCGCGGCATACCTGGATGCCGGGGATCAGCACGTCGGAGGTTTCCTTGCTGTTGGCGGCTTTGGCATGGCACGCTGCGCAGGCCAGCATTTGATGCGCTTCATGGTCGAAGCTGGCATGCGGCAGCCAGCGCGTTGTAATCGCGGCCTTCGCAACCACGGGCAGCGTTTCGGGGCCGTTGGGATAGCTGAGCGAGTGGCATTCCTTGCAGGCTTTGCGCCACAGCAACAACTGCGCGTCCGTCAAGCGCTGCGCCACCCATTCTTGAGCGTTCCGTGGAATGGGGGGGACGGGGCGAGTGGGCAAACGCTTGTCGGGTTCATCGACGGTGTGAATCTGATCCGGGTGAGCGGCGATGTATTCGGTTAGTTTCTTTACTACGAAATCGTAGACCACCTTGGGCTCTTTGTGCGGCACGGATTCCTGGAAGCGCCGGTCAAACTGCAAGCTATGGCAGATGGAACATTGCTTCTGATAATTCACCGGGCTCATGTAGGCGCGGCTGGGCAAGGGGAACGTGGCTGGAGTTATTTCAGCATCGCCGTAGGGCCACGCTGCCTGAGTTCCGGGGGGCCGATGACAATCCACGCACTTTAGCTGGACGGTGCCATTCGGTGCGCGCAATTCTTTTTTGAGGTGTACCTGATGGTTGAACTTGATGGTGCCCGGGTCTGGCCGGCCACTTCGCAATGGTGCAAATTCCGGATGGTTTCCATTGAAGGTACTAATGGCCGCCACAAATCTCGGGGGGGTGTTTTTATCCTTGGCGGCCAGGTTAGCGTGACATTCGGAGCAAGCACTGTCACTGGTGCTGGCCAGGCGCATCACACCTTTGTGCTCCACGTGGCAGTCCGAACAAGCAGGTGAAAAGGTCTGCTCGGCATGATGCAGAGGGCCGTCGTGACAAGCCAGGCAAGCGTGATCGGTGACGGTGCGCTGAAAACCGGCGGTGGAAACGTGGCAGGCCGAGCATTTGTGTCCAATCAAAGAATGAGCGTGCGCGACAGGTCCGGCATTGTAGGGCGTAGGACTTCCACGTAGTCCCTGCCAGCCCAACCAACCCAGACCGATGAGGACAAATAGGCCGGAGAGGATTCGACGCCAGCGGGGAATGCCCTGCAGGGTCTTGAAATAATCAAGATTGATGCGCTGCGCGAGTTTTTTGGTTGTGCGTGTTCGTCCCGCCATCTTTCCTCAGTAACGCAATGCCATGACGGCGTGTACCGCTCCCAAAACCAGCAGAGCAATGGAAAGCGGAACATGTACCAAAAGCCAGGCGTGCAACCAATGATAGATGCGAGCCTGGCGGCTCAACTGGTGCTCCTCTTCGCAAATGTTTTCGAGATCCTTCAGAACCGGATGCACGGGCGGTACCAACAGACGCCGCAGCGATTCGAAGACTTCGGCGGAGCGGCGGGGGTCGCAGAGTTCCAGTCCCTTGGCCTCCGGATTGGTCAGGAACGGCCGGACCTTTTCGAGGTAAACCTCGCGGAAGCGCGCCCGGTCTTCCTGTTCAACGTCGATCAGAGTGCTCACCCCGGATCCGGATTGCTGCTCGGTAAGAACGGGACCGGCAAGAACTTCTTCGATGGGCCCACAGACGGTGGAAACCAGTTGATCGGCTTCCTGGCGAAGCTGGGCGCGCACGTGCGGAATCTCTTCGTAAATAGTTTCCATGGGGACGCGCGAGGTCATGATGCGCGGCAGATAATGCTGGACCAAAGCGCCCGCGACGCCGCTGGCGATCACGATAAAGAACAGCCACATGAGGACCGCCGTCAAGGGTCCGCGAAATGCGAAACCGCCGTGGAACAGGATGAGCGGCAGGCTGAGCAATCCCAGCCAGATGTGGCCGCGCATCCAGGTTTGGGCGCGGCCGATGCGCCAGACGGGGACTTTTTTGCGAGCGCCCAGCAGACCCGCGTAGAGCATGAGCGCGTAGCCGGAGATGCCGAAGGTAAGGCCCAGGGCGCTGCCGCCGCGTGGGCCGGCGGGGGAGTTGACAGCATAGATGATGTAGATCGCGAGACTCGCCACGAATAGGACGAGCATTGTGAAAATCCACGGCCGGTGGGTTTTATCGATCCTCATGTTATTTGGTCCGGGCGTTCACAGGAGTGTGAACGGGGCACGCAGGAGTGCGTGCGCCGCGTCGCGTCACTGGCGGGCCTCCGTTTCCAGCGGGGTGCCCAGCCAGCGGAAGAATTCGTTGGGTTCCACGCGATGGGCGGCATCGTGGGGACAGGCATACACGCAGCTCGGCTCGGCATGCTCGGTACACAGATCGCAGGATGTGGCCTTCTGTTTTTTTACCGCGATTTGCCGGCCTGGGGCCGCGGGATCGCTCTGCAGCATCTCGAAGGGATGCATGTTGATGTTTCCGTACGGGCAATTCTTGGCGCACAGGCCGCATCCGATGCACCAATTTTCGATGATCACTTCGAGCGAATTGCGCCGGCGGATGGCGCCCACCGGACAACCCACCATGCACAGCGGATCGCGGCATTGGCGGCAGGAAGTAGCCACCAGATATTTCTCGAAGCGCAGACCCTCGCGGATCAATCGGGTGACGCCGTCATGGGCGTCGGCGCAGGCGCGGACGCAGGCGTCGCAGCGGGTGCAACGTTCCAGATCCAATACCAGCAGGCTCTGGGCTTCCATCAAACCCTGGGCTAGAAAATGATCGAGCGGCATGCTGGTGGCGGTGGACAAGCGCTGCCGGTTTTGCTCCTGACGTTCGCGCGCGAGATTTTCCAGGCTGCTGCGAACCTCCGGAAAACGCTGCAGCATCTGGTGAAATTCCTCGGCATGGATGCGAACCAGCTCTACGTGATCGAGCGCGGTGCAGGTGGCGGTACGGCGTCCGCCGCCCAGCAATCCGATCTCGCCGAAATATCCGCCGCGGCCGAGGTAGGCCAGCACCAGGTCGCCGCCCGGATGCGGTTCGGCCACTTTCACGAATCCGAGACGGACCAGATAAAAACTGTCGGCGATATCGCCCTGGTTGCAGATTACGTCGTCCTTGCCGTAGCGGACCAGCTCCACTTTGGTGCGCAACAGGTCGATAAAATCCGGCGTGAGCGACGCAAACATGGGGACGCTGCGCAGATGATCGTCGAGGGCGCGCTTTTTGTAACTGGCGTCGAGCTGCGCTTTGAGAGTCTTGTTGCGCTGGATGATGTCGAGCACGTTGCGCAGCATTTCGAGCATCACGCAATCGGTTTCGGCGCGCACGGTGGCCGAGCGCGGATACAGGCTCATGCAGGTCATTTCGCCGAACAGATCGCCGGCATGCAATGTGGCTACCGGATTGTCGTAGGGCAGATCTACCGGCGCATCGATGGGAATGCTGTAGCGGGGTACTTCGCCGTCGCGCCGCTCTTCATGGCTGCCGGCCAGGCAACTCGTGAGTTTGCTGAGAAATCCGCGCGCGCCGCCCTCGGTTTTCACATGGGCCATGGGAGTGGAAAGATAGACCTGGGCGCTGCCTTCCAAAATGTAGAAGGCGGTTGAACCATACTCGCCTTCCCGGCAAACAATCTCGCCTTTCTTGAAATGGCGGCGCACCACGGCGTTTTTATTCAGCTCGAGGAAGGTGCCGGAGACCTTCTGGAAGTAGGGCAGGTCAAGCAATTCTTCGACGTCTACGGGCTCGCCGGGGAGCACGGTTTTCACCACGCTCTTGTTGGTGAGCGCGCCGGTGGGGCAGGAGACCATGCACTCTCCGCAAGAGACGCAGGAGGAATTGCCCATGGGCAGGTTGTAATCGAACGCGATGCCCGCCATGAAGCCCTTGCCTCGGCGGCCGAGTACATCGTTATGGCGGATCTCATCGCATCCACGAATGCAGCGATCGCAGAGGATGCAGGCTTCGTGATCCACGGCGATTACCAGCGACGAGTTGTCCTGACCGCGCGGGGACAAGCGGCGAGGAAAGCGCGGCTGGGTGAGAGCTTCGAGGTGCGCCAGGGTTTCCAACTCGCAATCGCCGGAATTCCGCTGGCGGGCGCAGGGGCTGGGATGATCCGCCATGAGCAATTCAATCAGCGTGCGGCGGGCGCGGCGGACTTTGTCGGAATTGGTGGAGACCACCATTTTGTTTTCGGCCGGGCGCACGCAGGATGCCGCGAAGACCCGGCCGCCGACGTCGACAACGCAGACACGGCAGACGCCCACCGGGGTTTCGTTTTGCTGGTGGCATAGCGTGGGAATCGGGATGCCTTGCAGGCGCGCGGCGTCGAAGACGGTGGTGCCTTCCGGGACCGTGACCGGCAGGCCGTCGATGGTGAGTTGGACGTCGCTCATAGGTTCGTCACGCTCCGTTGAAGACATGAGTTGGCAGGCGAAAGCGCCTGCCCCACGTTGAGGCGGTATCGGCTGCCAACCGTTCTTAATGTGGGCATTGGGTCCATGACGCCAGTCCCCACCGTGGCGCACGCTCCTAAGCGTGCCGTGTTTGCACTCATGCGAACGCCTCTTTATCGAATCCCGAGCGTTCACACGAGTGTGAACGCGGCACGCACGAGTGCGTGCGCCACGCCGGCGTCTTCATGACCTCTGGTGGGCCGGCAATGGTCATAGCACACGCTCCTCGCGCATGGGGCACACGCCTTCCGGACACTGTTTCTGCAAAATATGGGCTTCGATTTCCGGACGAAAATGTTGCAGGACGGAACTTAGAGGGGCGTGGGCGAATTGGCCCAGGCCGCAGATGGAAGTCAGCTTGAGTGCGTCAGTTAGCTCGTCGATTAATTCCATGTCCGCGCGAGATCCTTTGCCATGCGTCCAACCGGTCAGGATGTCCACCATTTTCTGCGATCCCATGCGGCAGGGCACGCACTTGCCGCAGGACTCGTTGCGGAAAAAGGTGACGGCATTTAGCGCCATGTCCAGCATGCAGCGGCCCTCCGCGCAAACCACGATGGCGCCGGATCCTAACATGGAACCGGCGGCAGCCAGCGATTTGAAATCCAGGCGAACATCCACCATGGAGGCGGGTAAGTAACCCGAAGAAGGGCCGGAGGGCGCGAATGCTTTCAAGGCTTTTCCATCCACGATTCCACCAGCGTGATGGTAAATCACTTCCGACATGGGCAATCCCATGGGGATCTCAAAAATGCCTGGATTTCGCACATCCCCGCTCACGCCCACAAACTTCAATCCCGCCGCGCCTCCCTGACCCTGGGCCTTGTACCAATCCACGCCGTTCATCAGGATTTGCGGGACGTTGGCGAACGTTTCCACATTGTTCAGCGCGGTGGGCTTGTTGAATACTCCGCTAATCACCGGGAAGGGCGGCTTGTTGCGCGGCTCGGCGCGTTTGCCTTCGATGGCTTCGATCAAGGCGCTTTCCTCGCCGCAGATGTAACCGCCGGGGCTGACGAAAATTTCGAGCTCGAACACGAGATCAGTTCCCAGGATTCCGCTTCCGAGCAAACCCTCCGCATAGCAGCGATCAATTTCACTCTGCAGGATGTGTTCCTGCGCCTGGTACTCGTGGCGAATGTAGAGAAAGCCCTTGTGCGCGCCGGTTACCAGGCCCGCCAGGATCATTCCCTCGATCACCAAGTTGGGAAGATTCTCGAGAATGAAGCGGTCCTTGATGGTGCCCGGCTCGCTTTCATCGGCATTGCACACCACGTATTTTTCGGGACCGGGCGCTTTGCGCACCAGCTCCCACTTCATGCCGGTGACAAATCCGGCGCCGCCGAGTCCGGGCAGCCCGCTGGCTTTCAACTGCGCGATCACGCCGTCCCAATCGCGCGTTTGTATCACGCGCCGCAGCGCGCCGTAGCGCTCCGCGCCTGGGTACGGGTCGGACGCGAGCGCCGTGGTGTTGGGCTGTGACGGGAGGTGCGGCAGATCGCTGCCACCCAAGGCCGTCAGAACCAAGGCTTCCGCTTGAGCCGGCGTGGCGCCGCGATAAATGTGATCGTTGATGGAAATAGCAGGTGCGCCGTCGCACTGTCCCAGGCAGGAACAGACGCCGATGGAAACGTCGTTCGCGCTCATCGCCTGGAAGCGATGTTTGAGACCGGTCTCAAGCGCGGGCGCGCCGCGCAGGTGGCAGGACATGTCCGAGCAAACACGCAGGCTCACCTTGGGCGGAGGCTTGAGATGGAAATGCGGATAAAAATCGGCCACGCCGTGAATGCGATACAGGGGGATCTGGGTACGCTTGGACATGGCTTCCAACTGCTCGCCCGGCAGATACCCGTACTGACTTTGGATCGCTCTGAGATCGTCGAAAATCAACCGCCCTCCAGCCGCAACATCGCGTGAGGTTTTATTATAGACAAGCCGGTACCCGCGCGACTAGCCACGCCACTCCCGATTGTGGTGAAATTGACAACTGGTAATGAAATTCGGTCTAACATACGCTCTGAGCTTCGTCGTGGCCAATGGATTGGTGTTTGGCGCCGACGCCCCCGAACCTTCAAAGTATACGGGACCAGGATCGTGCAGTTCGCCCAGTTGTCACGGAGGCGTGCAAGCGCGCGAGGTAACGTCGGTGCTGCAGAACGAGTACAGCACGTGGGTGGTGCGGGATAAACACGCACATGCATTTATCAATCTGACCAATCCGGTGGGCACGCGAATCGCGAAAATCATGGGCCTGGGGAAACCGGACAGCGCGGCCCGGTGCCTGGCCTGCCACGCGCTGGATGTTCCGGTGGACATGCGTGCGCGCACTTTCGATCTCACGGACGGCGTGGGGTGCGAAAACTGCCATGGACCGGCGTCGGCATGGCTGGGCCCCCATACCACTCGCGATTGGAAGTACGACAAATCGCTCGACCTGGGGATGTACAACACGCGCGATCTTATCAAACGGAGCGAGAAGTGCCTGTCCTGCCACCTGGGCACCGGGGATAAATCGGTGGATCATGAGTTGATCGCGGCCGGGCATCCGGATCTGTATTTCGAGCTGGATTCTTTCATGGCCGTGATGCCGCAGCATTGGAAGGATTTCGACAAAGATCCGTGGCTGGGCGTGCGATCGCTGGGAGTGGGAGAAGCGGTGCAATTGCGCGAACAACTGAAACGCATCGCGCGGGAATCGCAAGGCGGCATCTGGCCGGAATACGCCGAGCTGGATTGCTTTGCGTGCCACCATAGCCTCACCGCCGCCAAAGACAGTTGGCGACAGGAACGCGGTTATCCCGGCCGGCGTCCGGGAAATCCGCCGTGGAACCTGTCGCGCTTCGTGGTGTTCCGCCGTGTGATTCAGGAAGCGGATCCGGGCGCATCCCAGCAACTGCGCGCTTCGGTTGACAAGGTGTATGCGCTGGTGACGGCGATCGGTTCGGATCGAAAACAAATTGCCGTTGAGGCTTCCAGCGCCGCGCAGGTGGCGGACGGTCTGGCGCAGCGGCTGAATGCGATGCATTTCGACCAAGCCACTACTTTACGCTTGCTGAAGGGCATCTCGGGAGATGCCGACGAAATCGCCGAGCAGGGCGAGCGTTCGGCCGAACAGACCACCATGGCGCTGGATTCCTTATTCATCGCGTACAGCAAGAATAATCCCAGGGCGAACGACGCGCAGATCCGGGCGGCGATCCACGGCCTTTTCCAGCAGTTGGAGGATCCGTCCGCGTACAATGGTTTTAAGTTCGCACAAGCGGTGAAGAGCTTGAACGCACTATTCGAATGACCGGCCAGCAGCTCAAGATTACGGCGGCGGGAGTGGTGGCGGCGGCCGCCTTGTTTTCGGCGGGATCGCGAGGAGCTTCCACCGCGCTCCCCACTCTGATCGCGAGCGAGGTGGAGAAAGTTGTGGAGCAGACCGCGGCTTCCGTGGACGTGCCCATGGCGATTGCGGTCACGGATCGGCAAGGCGACATACTTGCCGTGTTCCTGAAGCCGGGAGTGCCGGAGACCAGCACGGCGAATTTCGGCGTGAAGGCCGAAACATACGAAGTTGCGATCGCACTGGCGCGTACCGCCAGTTTCTTCAGCAATAGCCAAGCCCCGCTTTCTTCGCGCACGGTGCGCTACATCAGCGGAATCCATTTTCCGCCGGGAATCCCTTTTACGGGAAACGCCGCTCTTTATGGAATTGAGAACACCAATCGAGGCTGCCCGTTCGATACGGTTTTCCTGGCCGGGCAATCCGTGCCGCCGTCGCGCTCCATCGACGGGTCCAAGCTGGGATTGGGAATTCTTACCGGCAAAGCGGATTTGAACGATAGCGATCCGACTGCGTTGAATCCGGGCGGCGTTCCGTTGTTTAAGAATGGAAGCCTGGTGGGAGGCGTGGGCGTGGCCGGCGTGGATCCGAGTGTCGCTGAGTTCGCGGCATATTCCGGAGAAGCGGGATTCAGGCCGGTGGTGCCTCCGCCGGGTGTGGTAATTATCGACGGAATTGCGGTGCCTTTCGTAAATCAAACGACGTTGCCTGCCGGATATAAAGCGGGTACGCCGAAGGGCGGTTATATTTTCCCACCGAAGAGCAGTCCGGGACCGGCGCCGGAAGGCGATTTAATTGCGGCGCAAGCAGGCAAGGCAGGCGGTCTGACGAAGGCGGACGTGGAAAGCATCGTGAACAGCACTGTCGCGACGGGAAACCTGACTCGCGCGGTTATTCGATTGCCGCTGGGTCAGCGCGCCCGTTTCGCGATTGCGGTGGCGGACTTGGACGGGACGCTGTTGGCTTTGCA
>Ga0302326_10020766_pt1 | contig 13496 bp, 19 predicted proteins | sample Palsa_T0_3_FD_202264 | JGI IMG/M metagenome (GOLD analysis project Ga0302326, IMG submission 202264) | Peat permafrost microbial communities from Stordalen Mire near Abisko, Sweden - Palsa_T0_3 | ecosystem: Environmental > Terrestrial > Soil > Palsa > Peat permafrost | place: Sweden: Abisko... | reverse complement strand
GACAAGAGGGGATTTTATCTCCCGCGAGTTGATTGGGATAGAATCCTCTGCGCCGCTTAGGAGACCATATGGACCGCCGCAAATTTGTTTCCGCTTCGCTCTCCGCCACCGTCCTTTCGCTCGCCGGCTCGGCGAAAGGAATCGGCCAGACTGGGGCCGCTTCCGCAATGGTGGAGTACTACGACCTACGTCGATACCAGCTGACGAGCGGGCCGGGGACGAAGCTTACCGACAACTACTTTGCTGAAGCTCTAATTCCCGCGTTGAACCGGCTGAGTATCGGGCCGGTGGGGGCCTTCTCCGTTTACTTTGGGCCAGAGACGCCGGCCTACTATCTGCTAATGCCTAGCTCGAAATTGGAGACGCTGGTGACCGCAGATCTGTTACTGGCGAGGGATCCTACGTTTATGAAGGCGGGTGCGCTCTTTTGGGACGCGCCCGCCGGGTCGCGACCTTACGTGCAGATTGAGAGTTCGCTGCTGAGGGCGTTCGAAGGATATCCCAGGATGACGCCCCCGGCTTCGCCGGCGACCAAGAGGAAGAGGGTTTATCAACTGCGGCAGTACCAATCGCCGACCAACGCGGACCACGTGCGTAAAGTGGAGATGTTTCACGATGGCGAATTCGGGATCTTCGAGAAGGCGGGAGCGCAAGGGCTGTTCTATGCGGATACCTTGATTGGGCCGCGGCTGCCGAACCTGATCTATATGCTCAGCTTCTCGGACATGGCTTCGCTGGAGTCCGCGTGGGACAAGTTTGGCGCCGATCCGGACTGGAACAAGCTGTCAAATGATCCAAAATTCAACCTGGATCCGCCGATAGTCAGCAACATAACGAGCCTGCTGCTTCGTCCGCTGGCGTGCTCGCAGGTGTAGACTCTTCGTAGTGTCGCCAGCTATGTCGTAACGGATTGTAGAGACGAGAGAGCATCCATATTGCTGTTGCCGTGGAGTTTTTTCCGAATCGATTGCATTTAGGCACAGTTTTGGCAGGGCGAGACAGATCACGGATATCGACTTATTCGTAAGTTACAGTAGAATAAGATCCTTGAAAATGTCGGGGCGTAGCGCAGCCTGGTAGCGCGCCTGCCTTGGGCGCAGGAGGTCTCCGGTTCGAATCCGGACGCCCCGACCAATCTTTTCTGCGACTTACAGGCATCTCTAAAAAGTCCTTCCCCGCACTATGGTGAAAATTCAGGGGACTCTACTGCAACATCCCCATCTTTTCCTCTTTTTGTTGTTCTTCCCGCATTTTCACCACCGCTTCCTGCATGTGCACCGCCCGGTACTTCTCTAGCCGCACGACGGCTTCTACCTTGTAATGCTCCGCGATTTTCACGTAACGCATCGTCATCCCGATCTCCGAATGCCCGAGGATCTTTTGCAGAATGGTGACATCGGTCCCGGACAGAATGGAGCGGGTGGCAAATGTGTGACGCAAGTTGTAGAGATCCATGGCCCCGCGCATTCCCAGGTTGTCGCAGACGCGATCATGGGCTTTGCGGACGGAACCAAGATGCGCACCGGGTTTCCGGGAACTCGGAAAAACCCAGTAGTCGTTAGGCCGTTTCTGCCGGCGCTTCTTCAGAAGTTCAAACACCTCCTGAGACATCGACAGAGAACGTATGGCGTTTTTGGTTTTTCCACGCACGATCAGGATCGTCCGGTTGAAGAAGTCGAGGTTCGAATACGTCATTCGAAAGACTTCATCCGGCCGCATTCCCTGTCCGAGCATGACGATGGCGACGCTCTTGAGGGGCTCTGACGCAAGCGCCAGGTACTTGAGCTCCTCTTCGAACGTCAGGATGTGAACGTCTGGAATTTCCTCCGGGAAAGGTTGCACTTTCCTCGCAGGATTGATGGTGATGAGCTCGTCATCGACGGCCATGTTCAGGATCTTTTTGAGCGTGCTAAGTTCCCGATTCACCGTAGCCGGCGACACGAGCTGCGTTTTGCTTCCTTTCTTCAGTTCCCGGGCTCGACCGGCCTTGAAGTCCTCAATCATGCTTCTCGAAATCTGATCGAGGAACTTCCGTCTAAACAGCTTCAACAAGGACTTGAGGCTGTTGTTGTGCAGATCGATCGTGTTTTGCGCCAGGGGTTTCTCGATGCGCTTGAGGAATGTTTCGACGTATTCCCCAAACAGTGGTGGTTGCTTATAGGGCCGCAGACCGTTTTTTCCTTGGACCAGTTCTCCTTTCAAAACTGATTCAACGCGTTCTGCCGCCCTTTCGTTGGTCATGCGGGTGGACTTGTGATATCGGCGACCGCCGAACACAAAGTCATAGTAGAAAAATCTTCCGCATTTATGGACCGCCAAAAGTACCTCCTTTTTTCAGGGGTTTTCCCCTGAGGTAACCGACACTAGCCTCTTCTCAAGCCACGCGTCAATATCGCTTTGCCGATAGCGAACACATTTTTTGCCCAGCCGGACGAAGGGAATTTCCTTCTTGAGCCAGCGCCATTGGGCGAGGGTTTCCGGAGAGAGTCCCGTCATCTCCGCCACGTCGTCCGTGGTTAGCAGTTTCGGCATTACCGCCGCTTCCGGTCTGCCCGAAACCCGGTCGCGTTGCGCTGGGTTTGGCCGACCGTCAGTGGTCAATTCGGACTTCCTTTGTTTGTGTTCGATCACCTTCAGCGGGCCTTTCGACCGCAGTTCGTCGCGCGAGTTCGGCTTGGGCCTTCATCACGGTGTGCCGCGCGTAATAGTTCGGATTGTCTTTGTCTTCCGAGCGGTAGTCGGCGATGCGCTGGATCACGACTTCGGGGTCATCGCCACGCGCGAGGGCACGTTTCGCGTAGGCCCAATCGTGCTCGGATTGGCTTTTATGTTCGCTGGGTATCGTTCGTCTTCGTTCTTGAACTTCGCCGAAGTGGCGTGACGCTTCGGACGAATCTTCGTCAATCGTGAAGTCGCAGAGCCTGTAGATGGCATCGGCCTCTTGGCGCGCCTCAACGACGAACTCCTCGAGGAGTTTGTGGTTGGCGAATCCCGGCAAGCGCAGCACGCGCGTCGAATCGGTTGCGGCCAGGTCGCCGCCGAACTTATTTGCGAGGCTGCGAAGGAGAGACTCCGCCTCATCTTGGCTGAACCCCCTCACTTTCCATACAACCTGGTGTTTGCCGGGCGAGGTGTCGAGGACGAAGTTTGGCGCTGGGACTTCGGTTGAATTGCGAATCGCCTGGAGAGCTTCGTCGCCCTTTCGGTCGAGGTCGAGATAGACGTGACGAATATCCTTTATGCTCGCCTTGGTCCGGCGGTAGGTGCCATCCTTGATCGGATTCATTCCCACGAAAACGTCCGAACCGCTGGCACTCTCACCCGCCAGCCAAGCTTGAAAGTTAGGGCTCGCGATAATCTCTGCCTTGTCGATGGATTGGCTCGTGTAGCCCATCGAGCGATTCCGCAGAAGAATCGCTGCATTATCGTTAGGTCCGAACAGTTTGCGTAGATACTCCGAAGCGGTGAGAGATCGCGTCGCAAATTTGCCGTCGGTGCTCATCGGTGGTCCTGCTTCGCGAGGAACACCGCCACGTAATCGAACAGGTCCGCATCCGGGTCGTATCGGTTGATGCGCGGAACTTCGGAAATGTATCTGCGTCCAGGCCGGCGTCCGAGTTGAGTGATGTCGTGCCTTTCGGCTAGGACCCGCGTTGGAATTCGGTCTAGTGTGGCCACTGGTCCCTGCGATCTAGCGCCCTTCGGGATTAGGGATCGCGGTCTCATCCAACTCTAAATCGGCCGGGCGGTCTAATACTTTGTGCCCACGGCGGTATAGCTGAACGCTATAGGCCGGGCCCATGGCCAGCTGGAACCCTCCTAACTGGTAGAGTAGCGGCTTGCCAGACCGCTTACTGGCGACGGGCGTACCCCAAAGCTGTTTTCGAGTGTTTGCCGGAAGCCGGTTTTCGACGATCCAGGTCAAAAAACAGAATTTTCGGCGTTGTCGCCATCTGCCGGCCGGCCTGTGAACGAGTATCCCTCGACACAATAAGCTAATAATGGTGCAACTCAATAAGCTAATGAGCGTAAGACGTTTGAAGCTAACCAGAGGACGGGCTGATCGCCACACCGCTGCAAAAACTGGCGCAATCCTTAGAAGCGTTGCGGAAGCTGCAGAGCGCCGATGGCGATGCGGCAATCCGGGCGAGGGAATGCCTCTAGAGAAGTCATCTTCATCGGTAGCAAAACTAACTCCCGCTGTACCCTGAGATTGACCATTGCTTTGTGTACTTCTATCCAACCGTTTCTAATATCCAGTTCTAAGTCTCGACTCCGCATGTAACTGAGTGTATTGAGAGCAACGATGAAAGCGGCGGCTGCCACTAGTAGGGCCGCAATGCCTAAGCACAAGTTTAATTGCTCCAGAGTCATAGGGCGCGATTCTACACTAAAGGCTGAAGGCCGGGCACGGGGGCGCGGGCCGGGCCGCAAGGGTTCCGGCCCTATCCTTTTTCCTACAGTCTCGCGAGCGTTTATAGCGTGGTAGAATCCGTCGCATGGGAGGACCCTAGCCCTCATGTGGACTCAAAAGGATGATAAGGACCGCCAGAGTTACGTCTGCAAACTGTGCCACGAAAACAAAATGATTGTGTTCAAGGAACCGATGGCCCGCAAGCCGCTGGCTAAAGGCCCGCGCCGAGTGCGGATTACCGTGATGTGCGAGAACTGCAAAGGAAAGACCAAGCGCGTTGGTTGGCTTGCAAGTGGAGCAGGTTTGCGCCGCCGACTGCGCCGCCGAAAGAAGTGAGCTGAAGGACGAATGCCATGCCAACCCAAATAAAAGTTTGGGAAATTATGTCCTGACCCCCTCCAGTTGTACCAGCTGATATGAGAGTCTAACGCCCGAGAGGGCGGGAGGACTCGATGAAAAGGAAACGACACACGCCACAGGAGGTCATTGCGAAGCTGCGCGAGGCGGAGGTGGACCTCAACCAGGGCGCGACGATCGACGTGGTTTGCCGGAAGCTGGAGATCAGCGAGCAGACGTTTCATCGCTGGCGGCATCTTTATGGCGGGATGAAAGGGCCGGAGATGGCGCGGATGAAAGAACTGGAAAAAGAAAATGCGCGGTTGAAAAAGATCGTGGCACAGCAAGCCATGGACATCGACGCGCTGAAGGATCTCAGCCGAAAAAACTGGTGAGCCCGGCGGGCAAGCGCCGGGCGGTGAACCATCTTTGCGACGAGCGCAGCTACGCAGAACGCCATGCTTGCCGGCTGGTCGAGCAGCCACGTGCGACGCAGCGCTACGAAGCCCGCGCCGAGAATCAAGAGCTTCCTGCTACGGCTCGGAGCGTCAACGTACTGTCGGATGTAGTCTGGAACAAAGGTCGCCCGTTCAACTCCAAACTGGAACTCAGTCGGCTGGATGTGTATTTGAGCCAAACATCTATGTACAGGCGGTTTCCCAAATTATCCAAGCAGCCAGATATCATCGTAAAGATTCATGAAGACGTATCGATTCTTGGTTCGGAGACGATCTCCCTAACTGCGTTCGATCCCGAGGATAACAGTGTCTTGTGGACCGAGGAACGTCCGATCGTTGATTTGGAAAACGATGTTTCACGACTGGTGGCCCATTTTCTCAGAGCGAAAAACAGCTATTAGAGAGCCGTGCGGCTCGCAAGGAAGCTGAGGAGGACCGAGCACGAAAGACTGCGGAAGATGCTGCGCTTGCCGCGCAAAAGGCGAAGGAGACTGAGGAAGCAACCACGTGGAGAATCGTTGGCAGTACAGATGGAGTCGTTTTCAAGGCATGGGTTGAGGGCGAGCACTTCTATGAAACATCAGAGCACCGAAACATCAATGTGATCTTTTCGACGCACTGCGACACGGTTCGCGGGGCGGCATCCAGCGTTGGGCCCACCGGCCAGTTCGCAGGCTCCTGTACGTATGAATTCAAATGGGTAAAGGACTTCGGTGCAGTTACGCCCGGGCACGATGTAACCGCATCGTGCTCAGTGACGACTGAGGAAGTAATTACTCTGGTGACCCTCAAACGGATTGAGGGCTGGTCCCAGAAGATTGACTATAGCCCGTTGAAGAACACGCCGCCGACCTGTCCAGTGACCGGGGCCGAGGGCAAATCGTTCGCATATGAACACCCCACGAACGACCGGAACTATGTAGAGGATCCCACACGAAAACCATGACCAAGAGTAAACCGAGGGTTAGCCAGAGTTTGAGGGATTTAGGGAACTCGTGATTTTCCCTTTAAAAATGGCGCGCCCGACGTTGCTCGAACACGCGACCCTCTGCGTGAAGGCAAACACAGCTGTGACGGCCGAAACCGATGTAGGGGTCTGCGACAGCTTGGCCTTCACCGAGCTATCCGGGAAGTTGGCACCGGGATTCAAAGTGGCACTGCAACGAACTCCCATTTGCTGCGATGGCGGCTTGTGTCGGTGGAAGTTCTCAAAAAAAAATAATCTACGCCCTCAGCGGCTCGAAGATTCTTGCGCCTTAGCCTTGCAAACCCCGCATTTCCCGCCTTCCTTTGCACAATGCTTGCAGTACTTACAGTTTTTACAGGCATTGCATGGATCTGCGCCGGTGCAAGTAGCTCCGAAGAGCTCTCGCGATCCGGCTAACAGACTCAATGTAAGAATAAGGCATCCAATTGTGACAACTTGTGTGTTTCGCTTTGTCATACGTAATCCTCTTAAAGGCCAAGAACAAAAGACCTTTGGCCGCAGACTGGTACACCTTATACCGGTTGCGTGGCGGGACTCAAGCGCAGCGCTCATGAACGCTGAGGTCTGCCGTGATACCATCACCGTAAGTATCTTGAAGGAGAACCCATGTCCTCACTTCGGACCGTCTGTATCTTTCTATTATCCGTCTCAGCGATCAGTCACGCACGCGCTCAAGAACAGCCTGCTGCGGTGACGGCTTCGACGCCTGCGACGACCCAGTCAGGAGCATCGGCAAAAATCACCAACGCGCGAGTCGTCGAAATGGCAAAGCTCGGTTTAGACGATGACATCATCATTGCGCGAATCAAGCACGGCATTTGTGATTTCCAGTTGTCGGACAATGATCTTATGGCATTGAAGAATGCCGGCGTGTCTTCAAAAGTGGTCGCCGCTATGCTGGACGCAGTCCCGGCTGCGCCTCCTCCGTTACCGAGCGACGGCAGGGTTCGCGTGTTCGTCACGGACAGTCAATCTTGGGAAACGCGAGGCAGTTCCTCGGCAGGCGGGAATAGCAACGGGTGGGGCGCATCCAGTTCCTTTTCCGGTGGGGCGCGTCCTCAGACCGCAGAGATTGTGAAAACTCTCAACCAGCGATGCCCCGAACTAACTGTGACTAATGTTTTAGGCAAGGCCGATTTTGTCATCGTCCTTGATCACGAGGGAGGCAAAGGATTGCTTCGTCATCGGAATAAAATCGCGGTGTTTAACCATGACGGGGACGACATTTTCAGTGACTCGACACGAGAGCTTGGCAATGCGGTCAAGGACGCTTGCGCAGCGATGACAAAATCCAAGAAGTAGCGATCTCGTAAATGCCCATGAGTATGAACAAGGGACTCTTTCTCAGGTCGGTTGTGCAAGTGCTTCTCGCGGGACTTGTATTTCTATTTCTGTTCACGCCTTCCGCGGCAGCGAACGACATCAACGCCTGCAAATACCTCATGGTGAAAGATTTCAGCAACGACCCTTATGGTATTGCCGAGGAACTGAGAGTCCAGGCCAAGGCGAAGGGTTTCATCGTCATCTCGAAAATCGGCGACGTTTCACAGACAGATCTATTGAAGGCTTGCGAGATGGGTGGCAGTTGGTCGAGAGAGGCCTCTGGAGGACATCTCGCCGTACGGGTTGTGGACGCGAGCGGCGAGCTCATTGCCGAAGCGTCAGCGGGTGCGTCCCGACTGGGTGTAAGTGCCACGGTTCGCGCGCTCGTGGGGAAGATTTATTCCCAACTGAGATATACCGGATTCGACGAAAGTACTCCCCAGCAGAGGATTTTGCGCGAGTACCCACCAAGGCCAAAGCTGATAATAACTGAAGACGATATTAAGAAGGCCACACTGCGGAACCGCGTGGAAGGAATCTGGAGCGACCTAGAGGATAAATATCGGCTGGGCATCGTTCCTGCCCCAGCGGGAGGCGGCGCCGATTACGTTGCGATCATCCTCCGGTCCGGCTCGCCACTTTGGCAGCCCAGTGAAATCAAGGCCGAGATTCGCACCACGGCATCCCCAGCGGTCTTCACTTGTACGTATTTCATGGCAAATAAGAAACCGTTTGGTACGACTCTGACTCTCGACCACGATTCGATATTGCACGGCTCAATCACAACGCCCAAGGGGCCATTCGACCTAACCCTAATGCGCGTGTGGCCGGAAATAACAAAAGAGCCTCCGGGCACAACGTCGGTCAAGGAAGGGGCTTCCGGGACTGGATTTCTGATAACTCGAAATGGACTAGTGGCCACCAATTGGCACGTTGTCGCCGACGCGAAAAACATCAGCGCCACGTTCCCTAGCTGGAACACGAGCGTTAGCGCGGAAGTCGTGATCAGAGATGCCGTTAATGATTTGGCGATCCTGCGCTTGAGCGATCCTTCGAAGCTCGCCAGCACGTGCCCCGAACTACCGTTCCAGCTCGCATCCTCCAATCAGGCGACTCTTGGCGAGCACGTGTCCGTAATCGGATATCCTCTGACTCCAATACTCGGCTCGACGCCGAAGTTCTCGGACGGGGTTGTATCCAGCAAGTCCGGATTTCAGGATGATCCCACTTCGCTACAGATCTCGGCCCAAATTCAGCCCGGTTCGAGCGGGAGTCCGCTCTTCGACAGCGAGGGAAATGTCGTTGGGATTGTCGTTGCAACCCTCGACGCAGCGAAAGTCTATCGCGCGGCCAATGCTCTGCCTCAAAACGTGAACTTCGCTATCAAGTCCGACTATTTGTTAAACCTTTTTGCGATGCTGCCAGGCGAATCTCTAGCGTCCAGGACAACGGCTTTCTCCCCAGAAAAAGCAGCTCAGTGCGTGGCAATAATCCGGGCCTGGTAACATAGTTCCGCATCCCATTGCTCTCAGCCGACCGGCACCGAGCTTCTGACCGCTCATAGAGGGCCGATTCTGCCAATGATCGGCCTTGTGTCTAAAGGCCTTATGAACCCGTCTGGAAATTGCGGCTTAGCCTTAGTCGTACGGGCAGACCGTCAGCGAATCTTCGAGAGCACCGAATGCTATCTGGCGATCCTTTTCAAGCGCGCTCCGGGTGCATGCCGCGAGTTCCAGAGCGAAGTTTACAAGCACTGGATCTCCAAGCCTTTTTACAACGTCTGGGTCAATATTCCTTCCAAACTGATTCACGATCACAGGATTACAATTAAGACCGTCCCTTTGTAGGCATTCTCGAAAAGCTATCATCGCCATTTCAACCCGTCTATCCTCAACTACTACCAATTCTCCCCAAAATAGTTGCTCGAATCGAAGTCGCTCAGCCCGTAGGGTTTTCGCGTCTACCACCTTACTGTCGTGTGGAAATGGATCAATCCCATTTGCAATGGTTGCGGCAGAACGCGCCGCATCAAAATAGAGGGTCGCTTGCCTCTGGAATATGAACGAGTTCTGGTCTTTCGTTCGCGCTTCTGCATCCTTCCTGTGGTTCTCCAGTTGTTGAGCTAATTCTGAAGCGCGGCTATCACGATAAGTAATTACCGTCCAATATCCACTGATGAGGACGGCCAACAATCCGAGCCACTTAAAAACAACGTCCCAAGTGCGTTGGGATTCCTCAGTCATTGATACCTCCTCAGATCGACAGGTAATATACGCTTGGTTATTCGGCTCTGTACAAGAATTCGTAAACAGGTGCGCTTTTGCTGGAGTTTCGTCCGACGGACATATGGGGCAGGATTGCCGCCCATAGGCCTGGCCTGTGTTATCGGCAATGTTCTCACGCCTTTGTGACCTTTTCACGCCGCAACATGGCGAGATTTGTTTCTGCACCGGATCCCCCAGCAGATGGGTGAAGGTCGGGTTCGGCCGCGGGGTCCCAGGGCTTGGAAGTTTGTTCGTCGGAAGCAGTCGAGGAACTCCGCAGAGGCTCGCGTTGGCTCGCATCGGTGAGCGTTCCCCATCAAATCAGAGCCTCCTGCTTATCTGCCAGGGCTTTTGCGGCACTTCTCGAGATGGAGAAACTGCCCACGGAAGGTCGAGAATCGGTCACCAGCGCCTCCGATCGGATCGCGACGGCAACCGGCGAAGGGCTGCAACCATCCTTTAAACCCCCGACGCCCGCGGTTTTAGAAACCCACGCCAATCGAGCACTTTTACGAATTCTTGCGCAGAGCCGGTTATTCATACCCTTTACGGATTTTCCAAAACACACGCAGGAGAGCTAGGGGTGCGTTGGCTCACCGGGAGGTTCTTCCACTGCGAGTTGGTAAGCAGCGAGGCTCGCTACGGAGAGGAAGCAGGATAGGGTCGATGTATAAAAGAGCCAGAGAAGAGTTCTCACGGCTACGATTGAGCGGAGAGTCCAAAGTTTTTTAATTTCCGTTTCCCATGGTCCGCGGATCTGCAGCATCTCATCATCACTCTTTTGCTGATACGCTTTCCGCGCAAACTCCGTTCGTTCACCGCCGATAGACACCAGTACTTCCTGATTGACGGAAGCCAATTCGACGCGCGCAACATACGGCACGTATATCGCTATCAACCCGCACACACCAATTACGAATCCAACGACCAAAATTACGTACGCGCGTAGGGGTATTATCCGTATCGAGCGACAGAACCTAAAAACCAGAACAGTGGTCAACAACAAGAAGCCGACCGTTGCAGCTACACCGAGGCGCTGAAAATCTCCAACTGGCGGATAGAGATATTCAACAAATGTATTGGAATCCGGCAGGCACACACTAAGTAGCGGCGGGACAAAGGGCACGCCAGCCGCAACGCCTCGTAGAATCGTGAATCCCTTGAAATACTGTGATAGGGTGGGCTTCATGGTCGCCCACGCTTGCATTTAAGCATGACGTGAACGCTCGGGTCTTGGTTCTTCATAGCGTCGAAAGGTGTTTCCTTCTCCTCGCAGCCCTGCATCTGGAGTCGCACACAATAAAAAGCTCGCGGTATATTTTCGATTTGCCAATCGGTCCCGTGGTCCACAGGCTGGTACTCATCGTCGCCCTGAATCTTGTAGGAAATGGTTGCGCCTTGGGGGTCGCTGTACACATGAAGGGTGAAGGTCAGCACCTTAGTCGATGCAACGACATCATACGCGGATGCGTTACGCAGAATGCTCGCAAGGACGGCCTCAGATGCCGCGTTCAATGAACGCGCCGGACCTTGCATTGTCACCCTTACGCCTACGAATCGAGGACCCGTTTGAGATATTTGAGCTGAACTATCTATGACGATTTTGAGAGCGTCGCGGTAACTTCGTCGAATGTCATCGAAGAAAACCGTCACAGGCCGCGAAGGCGACTCCTTCCCTTTTTCGTTGAAGGATTTTTCAGTCCTATCCAGGTCGTTCAAGGCCTCCTGTAGGCTGTTTTGGAGGAGAAAGCGATCAGCGAACACGTCGTCCGTACTCAACTGCTGCCTGAGGTGCTGGGCCTTAGCCTTGAGGCGATCGGCCTCCGCGACCAGTAATTCACTCTGCTGGGGATTGACCGTCACTACCACAGAAGTCGGAAATACAATGTTCTTATTCTGCTCAACCTTGAAAGAAAACCCGAGGTCGCCTCCGAGCGGAGGATACTGGCAAGTCCAGCGGTCGTCCCCCAGAGTCGCTCTTATCGTCGCATCTCCCTCCCAGGGGCCACTCGGGACCTCGGAGTCGAGTGGGTACGACAATTTGTACGATAGCTGCCCTGGGATTAGCTTTATATCACCCAAGTCCATAGCCCTTTTTGTTGAATCAGCTGTGTGGGCGTGGAAGTAGAGGTGAATGATACAGTTTGTTTCAATATCTTTAGAATATTCGTCCAGAGTGACCGTAGCGACGTACGGGTGGCCAGCTTCCACACTCTTGGGAGAATTTATGTGAACTACCATCGGACGGAGTTCTGGGATATCGAACGAAACGTCGGGAACGGAATATGTTTTCTGGCGTCGTCGTGAGATGGAAACTTCAACCAACTTCCAAGTACCGGGTGCCGCAAGTGGAGGGATGTTTTGGGACAAGTTATAGATTTTTTGGCCATCGTGAACAGGAACAGATGTCCAGATTGCGTGGTCTTCTTCGTCTATGGGCTTAAAACGAGGCGCGGGGCCGCTCACTCTCTCGAAACGAGCGGAGACGCTGCCGCCCTCAAGCTCTTTGGGAGCTTCGTTGAAAGTGAGCAGAAAATGAAATGATTCTCCCGGTCTGAGACGCTGAGATTTGCTCGCAATCACCGAGACCGTACTCGGGGCTTTGAGCCCGGAAGCGGGTCCCTGTGCGGTCGCGACAGACGCAATCCCTGAAAGAACCACGGCAACCGCACACAATTTCGAAATCTTCATGTCGTCCTCAGAGGCTGGGTGCCGCGCCGCAACAATATCATGGACTTGGCGGGCGTGATAACATCCCGGAATGGGGACTCTCGAAGAGACGCTCTTGGCCGTCTGGCGTCAGACGCTCATCGAAACCCTCAAGGTCGTTACGGTCGGCACTGACACTTTCAGCGTTCGCACCACTCCGAAGCGAAATCTCAAGCAGGTAGATTTCGAGTTTCAAGGCCGAGCCTATCGCGGCCTGGAGCAAAATCCCGATACGAAATCACGATGGACGGCTATGGCGCGAAGCGGATCGAAGGTTATGCAGTTTTTGGAGCATGGTGCGTATATCGCGGTGGTCGCTGACGGAAAGGTCCACGGCTACCCATGACGTGGGCACGATGATTCGTGCGAAGAGCGGAGACCGCGTTGTGACGGTGAAAGAAGAGCAGGGGAAGGGTGGAAGGAAAATTAATGAGTCAGTCCGAGCCGCTTCAACAGACCGTAGCCGGTGACAGACGCGATTACCGCCAACGGAATCGCCAGCGCTATTATGCCAACATCAATCCAACCAGTTTTGTGTGGGATGGCAAGGAATACGAATAAGCACGCGCTTAGCGGCAGAAGCATTTGCTTGAAAGGCTGCATATATTCGCCCCCGGCGTCTTTCACGCCAGCATCATACACCAATTAGTTCTACGAGTTCGTGCGGTCTTCTCGGGATGCCGTCATCGGCATAATATAGCATGGAGAAAGCGTCTTACTTCTTCACCTTCGCCCACCGCTTCTTTTGTGCCGCCGAAATCCTCGCCCTCGCTGCCGCAGACAGTTTCCACGTACGCTTCTTCCCAACCTTCACGCTCGTCACAGCCTTGATGGCTATGACGCGACTGCCGTTCAACGCGTGGATGGCGGCGTCCAGGCCCGCCAGTTTTCTTGTCAGCATGGCGCGTTCGTCGTGCAACATTTGTAGCAACTCGGTCATTAGTTAGGTCTCTTAGGATAAAATCCCGAGAGATTGTAGCAGACCAGCAGTGGACCTAGCCGTC
>Ga0302326_10020765_pt1 | contig 13497 bp, 13 predicted proteins | sample Palsa_T0_3_FD_202264 | JGI IMG/M metagenome (GOLD analysis project Ga0302326, IMG submission 202264) | Peat permafrost microbial communities from Stordalen Mire near Abisko, Sweden - Palsa_T0_3 | ecosystem: Environmental > Terrestrial > Soil > Palsa > Peat permafrost | place: Sweden: Abisko... | reverse complement strand
CCGCCTGCCCCACTTGCTGTTGCTGTCACTGCCGTTCGCCTCCTTGCGATCGCTTGGTGCGCACGATCAGCCTTAACCCGCGAGCACCGTGTCCACAAGCCCCCCGTCAAGAATCTCCCCGGTTACCGGAAAGTGAAAGGGGTGGTTTGGGCCAGCACCTCACATAAGATCGGACGGCCATGCTGAACGTGCTGCGGCCCGCTATGACGCGCTTGTTCACCCCGGTGGGCAAGGCGCTCGCGCGCACCCCGATCACGCCGAACGCCATCACGGTGATCGGCACCGTGGGCGTGGCCGGAGCAGCGCTCGGCTTGTTTCCCATCGGCGAGCTGTTTCCCGGCGCGTTCACCTGCACGATCTTCGTGTTCCTGGACATGCTGGACGGCGTGCTGGCCCGGATGAAGGGGACGACGGGCACGTGGGGGGCATTCCTCGACTCGACCATGGACCGCATCGCCGACGCCGGCATCTTCAGCGGGCTCGTGGTCTGGTTCATGCTCGGCGGACACAACCCGCTGCTCGCCGGGGTGTGCCTGTTCTGCCTGGTCACCGGGAACCTGGTGTCTTACGTCAAGGCCCGGGCGCAGGGCCTGGGCCTACGCTGTGACGTCGGTCTGATAGAACGGCCCGAGCGCATGGTCATCTCGCTGGTCGCGGTCGGGGTATCCGGCCTCGGCGTGCCGTACATTCTCAACATAGGGCTATGGGCGCTCGCTGCAGGAAGCGCCTTTACCTTCGGCCAGCGAGTGCACGCGGTACATAAGGCGGCGAAGGCAGCAGCTAGATCCGGAGATCAGGGTGGCTCTCCCGGGGACCTAGGAAAGGTTGACGGTGGCGGTACTGAGTCCCCGGCTGAGTGAGCGGCTGGCGGGGGTCGCTTACCAACTGGGCTGGAAAGTGATCTGCCGCTTTCCCGAGTCGTGGGCGCGGTGGGTCTTCATGGCGGTGGCCGACATAGCGTGGCGGCGGCAGGGACCCAAGGTGCAGGTGCTCGAGGCCAACCTGCGCCGGGTGCTCATCTATCAAGCCAGCGGCCCTGTGGTTGACGGCCCTGTGGTTGACGGCCCTGTGGTTGACGGCCCTGTGGTTGACGGCCATGTGGTTGACGGGAAGGAACTGCGCGCCCTGTCCCGGGCCGCGCTCCGTTCGTACGCGAGGTACTGGCTCGAGGTGTTCCGGCTGCCGGTGATCCCGGTCGAGCGGGTCGTGTCCGGGATGCATTTCCGCGGCCCGGGCAAGGAAACGATGCTCGCGCACCTGAAGGCCGGCCGCGGTGTGGTCATCGCGCTGCCGCACATGGGCAACTTCGAGCAGGCGGGCGTGTGGGTCATCGCCAGCGGGGCCGGCACGTTCACCACCGTCGCCGAACGCCTCAAGCCCGAGTCGGTCTACGAGAGCTTCGTACGGTTCAGGCAAACCCTGGGCTTCGAGGTCCTGCCGCTGACCGGCGGAGCAGGCCCGTTCGCGACCCTGTCGGCCCGGTTGCGGGCCGGCCACCTGGTCTGCCTGGTCAGTGACCGCGACCTGAAGGAAACCGGGATCGAGGTCGAGTTGCTCGGCGAGAAGGCGCGGATCGCCGCGACCGCCGCGCTCGCGGTGCACACCGGCGCGGCGCTGTTGCCGACCGCGACCTGGTTCGAGGAGGACGGCTGGGGCGCCTGCATCTACGACGAGGTCCCAGTGCCCGCCTCGGGGACCCGGGCGGAGAAGGTCGCGGCGATGAGCCAGCAGCTGGCGAACGTCTTCTCAGCAGCGATCGCCGAGCACCCGCAAGACTGGCACATGCTGCAAAGGGTCTTCCTAGCTGATCTGGACCCGGCCCGGCTGCCGCCCCCGTCGGTACCGTCCCCCAGTCCCCCCTCAAGGGGGGCCCGGGGGGCCCCCCGGGGGTACGGGGGGCGGGTAGCCCCCCGTAACGGGGGGGTCTGGGGGGGTCGTCCCCCCGAGGAGATGCAGCCATGAAGATCGGGATTGCCTGCCCGTATTCGTGGGACGTTCCGGGCGGTGTGCAGCAGCACATCAGGGACCTAGCCGAGGCGCTCATCGAGGCGGGCCACGAGGTCTCGGTGATCTCCCCGGCCGACGACGACACGCCGCTGCCGCCATATGTGGTGGGAGCCGGGCGGGCTGTTCCTGTTCCGTACAACGGCTCTGTGGCGCGGCTGTCGTTCGGCTTCTTGTCGGTGAGCCGGGTGCGGCGCTGGCTCAAGGAGGGCGGGTTCGACGTGCTGCACGTGCACGAGCCCGGGATCCCGAGCCTGTCGCTGCTGGCCTGCTGGGTGGCCTCCGGGCCGATCGTGGCCACCGTGCACACCGCGATACCCCGTTCCCGCGTGCTGCTCGTCACCTATCCCGTCCTGCGCACCGCCCTGGAGAAGATCAACGGACGGATCGCGGTGTCCGAGGCCGCCCGCACCACGCTGGTCGAGCACATCGGCGGTGACGCCGTCGTGATCCCGAACGGCGTGGCCACCCGTCGCTACCGCAAGGCCGAGCCGCTGCCGGGCTGGCCGGGACCCGGTGGCGCGATCGGGTTCCTCGGTCGGCTGGAGGAATCCCGCAAGGGCCTGTCCGTGCTGCTCAAGGCGTTCGAGATCCTCGGCCCGCAGCGACCGGGGCTGCGTTTGCTCGTCGCGGGCCCAGCCGGCGACGCCGACGAGGTGCTGCACAAGGTCCCCGCCGCGCTGCGGGACCGGGTGGTGCTGCTCGGGCAGGTCAGCGAGGAGGACAAGGTCCGTGTGCTGCACTCGGTGGATCTGTTCTGCTCGCCCAACACCGGCGGTGAGTCGTTCGGCATCGTCACCGCCGAGGCGATGGCGGCCGGGGTGCCCATCGTGGCCAGCGACATCGACGCGTTCCGGCAGCTGCTGCGCGGCGGCGAGGCGGGAGAGCTATTCGCGACCGGGGATGCGGCCGACCTGGCCCGGGCGGCCGGGCGCCTGCTCGACAACCCCGTGCGGCGCGCCGAGCTCTCTGCCGCGGCGCTGGCCGCGGTGGCCGATTACGACTGGTCGGTGGTCGCCCGCGACGTGTTCAGCGTGTACGAGACGGTTGTCCTCGGCAGCACCCAGGTCAAGGTCGCCGCGGCCGGCAACGACTTCTCCTGACCGCCCCGATGGGGCGGCATGAACGGAAGGGGAATTTTGGGGGTGGGGCGTGATCACTGACATCGTCATCGTGGTGGCAGCCGCGCTGCTGATCGGCGTGTACGTGTCCTGGCGGGCCGGGCGTATCGACCGCCTGCACGCCCGGGTCGAGATGGCGCGCGCCGCGCTGGACGTGACCTTGCTGCGCCGCAGCTCGGTGGCTCTTGAGCTCGCGACCTCCGGGTTGCTCGACCCGGCGACCAGCCTGCTCCTCGCCGCCGCCGTCCACGGCACCCGTCCCGGCGGGCCCGGGGGGTACGGGGGGACGGGCCGCCCCCCCTCAGGGGGGCCCAGGGGGGTACGGGGGGGCGGGCAGCCCCCCCGTGAGGGGGGGTCTGGGGGGGATCTTCCCCCCGAGGAAACACCACGTCCGCGGGATCTGGCCGAGAGCGACCTGACCCGCGCGCTGCGGGCCGCTTTCAGCCAGCCGGACTTCCGTTCGTCGCTGAGTGGCAAGGAAGGCGCCGACGAACTGCTCGGCGAAGTCGAGGCGACCGCGCATCAGGTGTTCCTGGCCCGCAAGTTCTACAATGACATGGTGGCGGTCACCAGGGATGCCAGGCGCCGGCCGCTCGCCCGCGTGCTGCGGCTGTCCGGCAACGCCCGAGCTCCCGAGTTCTTCGAGATGGACGATTCCCTGATCGCCGAGAAAACTGGTGCCAGCCTCGGCCTCTAGCCGGCTGGCCAGGTGCCCAGGACCGATCTTCTGGCCAGCTGGCCATACGATGTTGATAAGTAGTCACGATTGATCAAGTGAGGTTCCGAGTGTCCAACGAGCCGGTCACCGGCACCGCCCGGGTCAAGCGCGGTATGGCGGAGATGCTCAAGGGCGGCGTGATCATGGACGTGGTCACGGCCGATCAGGCCAAGATCGCCGAGGACGCCGGGGCGGTCGCCGTGATGGCGCTTGAGCGCGTTCCGGCCGACATCCGCGCCCAGGGCGGTGTCGCCCGGATGAGCGATCCTGACATGATCGACGGCATTATCGAGGCGGTGTCCATACCCGTGATGGCCAAGTGCCGGATCGGGCACTTCGCCGAGGCGCAGGTGCTCCAGGCGATCGGGGTCGACTACATCGACGAATCCGAGGTGCTCACCCCGGCCGACGAGGCGAACCACGTTGACAAGTGGAAGTTCACCGTCCCGTTTGTGTGCGGCGCCACCAACCTGGGCGAAGCACTGCGACGGATCGCCGAGGGCGCGGCCATGATCCGGTCTAAGGGCGAAGCCGGCACCGGCAACGTGGTCGAAGCGACCAGGCACATGCGCTCCATCCGGTCGGAGATCGCGCGCCTGTCTGCCCTGCCGGCCGAAGAACTGTTCAGCGCGGCTAAGGAGCATGGCGCGTCATATGAGCTGGTGGCCGAGGTGGCCCGGGCGGGCAGGCTCCCGGTCGTGCTGTTCACCGCGGGCGGGATCGCGACCCCGGCGGACGCGGCGCTGATGATGCAGCTCGGCGCGGAGGGCGTGTTCGTCGGCTCGGGCATCTTCAAGTCCGGCGACCCGGCCAAGCGCGCCGCCGCGATCGTGAAGGCCACCACCTTCCACGATGATCCGGATGTCGTCGCCAAGGTCTCCCGCGGCCTGGGCGAGGCCATGGTCGGCATCAACCTGGACTCCCTGCCCCCTGAGCAGCACTACGCCGGTCGCGGCTGGTAAGCCCCGCCCCAGCAGCACCTGCCGCACCGCGCTGGCGCTGCCCGCGCATTGACCGTGTGCATTTACCCCCGGATCGCGGGGAGTAAATGCACACGATAATTTGTTCGCATCAACGGAGGAACGATGAAGCCGCCCGTGATCGGCGTGCTCGCCCTGCAGGGCGACGTCCCCGAGCACATGCGCGCGCTCGAGGCGGCCGGCGCGGCCCCGGTCCCGGTGCGCCGCCCGGAGGAGTTCGGTCACCTGGACGGCCTGGTGATCCCGGGCGGTGAGTCGACGACGCTGTGGCGGCTCTCGGTGGCCTTCGACGTCCTGGACCCGCTGCGGAAGCTGATCGCGGCGGGCCTGCCCGCGTTCGGCTCCTGCGCCGGGATGATCATGCTGGCGGACCGGCTGGCCGACGGCGTGCCGGGACAGCAGACCTACGGCGGCATCGACATGACCGTAAGGAGAAACGCGTTCGGGCGCCAGGTCGACTCCTTCGAAAGTGAGATCGCGCTGTCGGGCTTGCCGAACGACGGCCCGCTCCATGCGGTCTTCATCCGGGCGCCCTGGGTGGAACAGGTCGCGGCGGGCGTCACCGTTCTGGGAACGGACGCCGTCACGGGTAGGATCGTGGCCGTCCGGCAGGGGCAATTGCTGGCCACGGCCTTCCACCCTGAGCTGACCCCGGACCGGCGCATTCACCAGCTATTCGTAGAGATTGTGAAGGACAACACATGAGCGGCCACTCCAAGTGGGCCACCACCAAGCACAAGAAGGCGGTGGTGGATGCCAAGCGCGGCAAGCTGTTCGCCAAGCTGATCAAGAACGTCGAGGTCGCCGCGCGTACCGGCGGAGCAGACCCGGCGGGTAACCCGACGTTGTTCGACGCGATCCAGAAGGCGAAGAAGAGCTCGGTCCCGAACGACAACATCGAGCGGGCCGTCCGCCGGGGCAGCGGCCTGGAGGCCGGCGGCGCGCAGTACGAGAACATCACCTATGAGGGTTACGGCCCCGGCGGGGTCGCGGTGCTCGTGCAATGCCTGACGGACAACAGGAACCGGGCCGCCTCAGACGTGCGCACGGCGTTCAGCCGCAACGGCGGCTCGATGGCCGACCCCGGATCGGTGTCGTACTTGTTCCACCGCAAGGGCGTCATCGTGGTGGAGAAGGACGGGGTAACCGAGGACGACGTCCTGACGGCGGTGCTCGACGCGGGCGCCGAGGAGGTCAACGACCTGGGCGAGTCCTTCGAGGTCGTGTCCGAGCCGACCGACCTGGTGGCGACCCGCAAGGCCCTGCAGGACGCGGGGATCGACTACGACTCGGCGGATACGGCCTTCCTGCCGACCGTCGAGGTGGACCTCGACGAGGAGCAGGCGAAGCGGGTCTTCCGCCTGATCGATGCCCTCGACGACTCCGACGACGTGCAGGACGTGTACGCCAACTACTCGGTCTCCGACGACATCTTGGAGAGACTAGGCTGACCCGCCTGTCAGGCGAGTGCTCATCGTGCCCGCCGACGGTAATCGAGGTGACCCGCCCGGCGGGCTGCCGTACGGTAGTTGCCCGTGGCTGATCATCCGAATCACGAGATCGAGGTCCGGGTGGTGCTCCCCGGCGACGACATCGACGCGCAGCTCGACCTGTCCGAACGGGCCTTCGGGGCCATGGACGCGGCCGGGCGCGACCGATGGCGGGAGACCGTAACCGGGCTTATCGCCGAGCGCAGGTGCCTGGGTGCCTTCATCGGTGACCGGCTGGCCGGCGGCGCGATGTTCAACGACATGCGGCAATGGTGGTGCGGTCAGCCGGTGCCGATGGCCGGAGTGTCCAGCGTCCGGGTGGCGCCCGAGGACCGGGGCCGGGGGATCGGGCGCCTGCTGCTGACGGCTCTGCTCGATGAGATAGCGGCGCACGGGTACCCGCTGTCGGTCCTGTATCCCGCGACCATGCCGCTGTACCGGTCGCTGGGCTGGGAGCTCGCGGGCAGCCGGTACACCGCGTTGATCCCGGCCCGGTCGCTGTTCGGCCTCGCGCCGCCGGACCTGGCCCCGTCCCCGGCCGGCTCCGGTCTGCCCGCGATCCGCCGGGCTGGTCCAGGCGACGTCGAGGCGGTACTCGCCGTGATGGGCCGCGTGCGCGAGGCGGCACGCGACTGCGGCCCGATCACCTGGGACGCCGCCGTGGGCCGGTGGCTCGCCGACCCTGGTATCTATGCCTACCTCTGTGACGACGGCTTCCTGGTCTACCGCTGGCACCACGGGAACGGGGACCTTATCGTCGAGGGGGCCGAGGCGCTGTCCGCAGCGAGCCTGCGCGCGTTCTGGTCACAGCTCGGCGCACACGCCTCGGTCGCGGAGAAGGTATACGCCCGGGTCGGGCCGGCCGACGCGTTCTGGTGGCTGACCCGCGAGCGCGACGCCGACGTGGAGCACCGCTCGATGTGGATGCTCCGGGTGGTCGACGCCCCGGCGGCCATCGCCGCGCGCGGCTTCCCGGCCGTCGTCTCGCTCACCGTGCCCTTGCTCATCGCCGATCCTGCGCGCCCCGCCAACTCCGGCCGCTGGGACCTGACCGTGGCCGGGGGGAAAGGTTCGCTGACGGCTGCCTCCGCCGCCCCCGCGCAGCTCGCGCCGGCTCGTCCCGCTGATCCGGCGCCCCTGGCCGAGCCCGTGGCTCTCGGTCCGCGCGGCCTGGCCGCGCTGTACGCCGGGACCCCGGTCGTCACGCTGCGCCAGGCGGGCCTGGCCTCCGGCGGCTCCCCGGAGGACGACGCGGCCCTGGACGCCGCCTTCGCCGCGACGCCCTACATGCTCGACGATTTCTGAGCCAGTTTTAGCGGACACGCCGCCCGTTATGCGCGATCCGCGGCCCGAAGGCCGGTAGGTTCAAGGCGAACAGATGTTCGCGGAAACCAAGATCAGGACGGAGAGCACCCGGTGGTCCTGACCCACGCGGCGAAACCGATCCGGGTGCTCGGGGTGGATCCCGGCCTGACCAGGTGCGGCGTCGGAGTCGTCGACGGGGCCCCGGGCCGGGCGCTGAGCTTGGTCAGGGTCGGGGTCATCAAGACGTCAGCCAGCGACGACATCGCGACCCGGCTACTGGCGATCGAGACGGATATCGAAGCCTGGCTGGATACCTGCCGTCCCGATGCGGTGGCCGTGGAGCGCGTTTTCAGCCAGCTGAACGTGCGCACGGTGATGGGGACGGCCCAGGCGGGCGCCGTCGCGATCGTCTGCGCGGCCCGCCGGGGCCTGCCCGTGGCCCTGCACACTCCAACCGAGGTCAAGGCGGCCGTGACCGGGAGCGGGCGGGCGGATAAGAATCAGGTCACGGCGATGGTGATGAGGCTGCTGCGTATCACCGATCCGCCGCGGCCCGCCGACGCCGCCGACGCGCTGGCGCTGGCCATCTGTCATATCTGGCGTGGCGGCGGCACTAGTCTGCGGCTCTCGGCCGTGTCGGCCAGCCAGGCGCTGGCCAGCAAAGGAGGCAGAGCGTGATCGCTCATCTGCGCGGAACGGTCGCCGGGCTCGCGCCCGACGGTGCCGTCATCGAGGTCGGCGGCGTCGGGATGCGCGTGCAGTGCGCTCCCGGCACCCTGGCCACCCTCAAGCTGGGAGAATCCGCCCAGGTGGCCACGTCCCTGGTGGTCAGGGAAGACTCGCTGACCCTGTACGGCTTCACCAGCGACGACGAGCGGAACGTCTTCGAGCTGCTGCAGACCGCGAGCGGGGTCGGGCCGCGGCTGGCGCTGGCCATGCTGGCCGTGCACACGCCGGACGCGCTGCGCCGCGCCGTCTCGACCGAGGATCTCAACGCGCTGATCATGGTCCCCGGCATCGGCAAGAAGGGCGCGCAGCGGATCGTGCTTGAGATGAGGGACCGGCTGGGCCCTCCGGGCAGCGGAGACGACGGGTCGCCGGGCCTCAAGCCGTCGCAGCGGGTGCCTTCCTGGCGCGACCAGGTGCAGTCCGGCCTGGTGAACCTGGGCTGGCCGGTCCGCGAGGCCGATCAGGCGATCGCGGCCCTCGAAGCCGACGGCACGGTCAACGGCGCCAACGGCGAAGAGATCAACGTGGCCACCGTGCTGCGAGCCGCCCTGCGCAAGCTGAGTAAGCAATAGCGATCATGATCGAAGAAGGGATCGACGGGGTCGACGGGACGGACGCCCTCCCGCGCGGGGCCGACGAAGCACTGCGCCAGGCGGAGGAAGCCGAACTCGCCGCGCGCCGTGAGCACCAGGAGAACCCGGACACCGAACTGGTTTCCTCGCTGGCCGACGCCGATGAGCGCGTGATCGAGAGCGCGCTGCGGCCTAAGCGGCTGACCGAGTTCACCGGCCAGGTCCGGGTGCGCGAGCAGCTGTCGCTGATCCTGCAGAGCGCCCTGCGGCGCGGCCGGCCGCCGGACCACGTGCTGCTGGCCGGTCCGCCCGGGCTCGGCAAGACCACGATCGCGATGATCGTCGCCGCCGAGCTCGGCGCGCCGCTGCGCATTACCAGCGGCCCGGCGATAGAGCGCTCCGGTGATCTGGCGGCGGTCCTGTCCACGCTCAGCGAGGGCGAAGTGATCTTCATCGACGAGATCCACCGCCTGGCCCGGCCGGCGGAGGAGATGCTCTACCTGGCCATGGAGGACTTCCGTGTCGACGTGGTGATCGGCAAGGGCCCGGGGGCGACCGCGATCCCGCTGGAAATCGCGCCGTTCACGCTGGTCGGGGCGACAACCCGGGCGGGCCTGCTGCCCGCCCCGTTGCGCGACAGGTTCGGGTTCACCGCCTACCTCGACTTCTACCAGCCCAGCGAGCTCGAGATCATCATCCGCCGGTCCGCCGGGTTGCTGGACGTGAGGCTGACCGACGAGGCCGCGGTGGAACTGTCGACCCGCTCCCGGGGCACGCCGCGCATCGCCAACCGGCTGCTGCGGCGCGTTCGTGACTACGCCGAGGTCCGGGCGGACGGCGTGGTCACCAGGGATATCGCCCGGACCGCGCTGGAGATCTACGAGGTGGATGAGCATGGCCTGGACCGGCTGGACCGGGGTGTGCTTGACGCGGTGGTCCGCCGGTTCGGCGGCGGGCCGGTAGGCCTTTCCACGCTGGCGGTGGCGCTGGGGGAGGAGGCCGAGACCGTCGAGGTGGTGGCCGAGCCGTTCCTCGTCCGCTGCGGGCTGCTGGCGCGGACCCCGCGCGGCCGGGTGGCCACCGCGGCCGGATGGTCCCATCTGGGTCTGGAGCCGCCGCCGTCGCTCGCCGAAGTGCCTACCCTGTTCGACTAGCTCCCGTCGCCTCTCACGAGCCCCACCCGTGGCAGCAAGATCGCGCCGAGGTCACGATCACCCTCAAAAACTCGTAGCCTGTTGGTGCGCGGTCAAAGCGCGGCTAAACTTCGGCAGTTGGTCTTTGGCCTCCGCCATGACCACACACGCATCACCAACTGGAAGGATGCCCCGCTCATGGGGACTTTTGCAGCCGTAGACGCGGCCTCCAAGTCATCATCAAGCTCGCTGACGTTCCCGATCCTGATCGTGCTCGTCTTCGTCGGCTTCTATTTTCTGATGATCAGGCCGCAGCGGCGCCGCCAGCAGCAGGCCGCCCAGAAGCAGAACACCGTCACCCCCGGTGCCCGGGTCCGCACCACCGCCGGGATGTACGCGACGGTGGTCGCTGTGGACGGCGATGACGTCGTGCTCGAAGTGGCACCCAACGTAGAGGTCCGTTACCTCAAGCGCGCCATCATGGAGGTCATCGCCCCCGGTGACGCCGACGCCAGCGGGACCTTCGACGACACGGGGACTACGTCGTTCGCCGACGATGACGACGAGGCTTCTGGAACCCACGACGCCGGTGACGGCGTTGGATCAGGTGACGGGGATCTCGCGGACTCTCATGACGACCAGCTGGCCAAGTCCGACAAGGACAACGTGTTCTGAGCTGCCGCTGGCATGAGCGAACGACTGATTTAGGACAGGCGGAGAAGTGGCTGCCCCAACGAAGACCGTCCCGCACCCGGGACGGGCGCTCGCGGCGCTCGTTGCGCTTATCGTGATCATGCTCCTGGGGATCCTCGGCGCGAATCTGTTCAGCCCGGGCCAATGGCACAAGGACTTCAAGGTGGGCCTCGGGCTCGACCTGTCCAGCGGCACCCAGGTGACCATGAAGGCGACCACGCCGACCGGAGGCGTCCCGTCGAGCGCCGAGATGACCGAAGCCATCTCGATCATCCTGGCCCGGGTCAACGGCACGGGTAACTCAGGCGCGGAGGTCCAGACCGAGGGCAACCAGGACCTGAACGTGTCGGTGCCTGGCAAGACCACCCAGCAGACCGAGGCCCTGGTCAGCACCACCGCCCTGCTGAATTTCCGGGAGACATTGCTGTACCAGCCCTACACCGGCACCACGACGCCCTCAGCCTCGGCCAGTCCCAGTGCCTCGGCCAGTCCCAGTGCCTCGACGAAGACGAACCCGAGCCCGTCGGCATCGGCGAGCACGTCACCGACTCCGAGCACCAGCTCGACCGCGAAAACCTCCGCCAAGATCGTGCCCGACGCCAAGGCCAGCGCGACGCCCAGCGCCTCGGCTAGTACCAAGGCCAGCGCGTCGGCGAGCGCTTCGCCGAGCCCGAGCGCCACCTCCTCAGCGTCCGCGAGCAGTACTGCGCTTGGGAACCCGGCCCTGGTGAACAAGAGCACGCTCGCGCTCTTCAACAAGCTGGTCTGCAAGCCGGGCGACACGGTGGCGTGGAAGCAGCAGGTCGGCTACACCAACGCGTACGACTACGACGACCCGAACGCGCAGATTGTCTCCTGCGACTCCAGTGGCAACAAGTACGCCCTGGACGTAGCCAAGGTGCAGGGTACGGAGATCACCGGCGCTACCGCCACGTTGTCGACGACGAACAACGAGTGGGAAATCGACCTGACGCTTAACGGCAAGGGTGCCAGCGCATTCGGCTCGCTGAGCTCGACCATGTACAACAAGTACGGCGTCCCCGCCGACGGCAACCTTGAGAGCAACGACTACTGGCTGGACAGCAACGCGATCGTCCTGGACGGGAACGTCGTCGTGGATTCGGAGTTCCAGGGAGCCATCCCCGGCGGCAACGCGCAGATCACCGGGAACTTCACCCAGGCCACGGCGACGCAGCTGCAGAACCAGCTGAAGTACGGGTCGCTGCCGCTGAACTTCAAGATCCTCAGCGTCCAGTCGGTCTCGGCCCAGCTGGGCCGGGCTCAGCTGGACGGCGGCCTGCTCGCGGCCGCGATCGGGCTCGGCCTGGTGGTGATCTACTCGTTCCTGTACTACCGCGGGCTCGGCCTGGTGTCGGTGTCCAGCCTGATCATCGCCGGCGGCATCGCGATGCTGGCCGTGGTCCTGCTGACCAAGTACCAGAGCTTCACGCTCGAGCTTTCCGGGATCGCCGGCCTGATCGTGGCGATCGGCATCACCGCGGACTCGTTCGTCGTGTTCTTCGAGCGATTGCGTGACGAGGTGCGCGAGGGCAAGCAGTTGCGCCCGGCGGTGGAATCCGGTTGGAAGCGGGCCCGGCGCACGATCCTGGTCTCTGACACGGTGTCGTTCCTCGCCGCGCTGCTCCTGTATTACTTCTCGATCGGTGAGGTCAAGGGCTTCGCCTACACGCTCGGCCTGACCACGCTGATCGACATCGTGGTGGTGTTCTTGTTCACCAAGCCGATGGTGACGCTGCTCGCCCGGACCAGGTTCTACGGCAACGGCGCCCCGCTCTCAGGCCTTGACCCGGCCCGGCTGGGCGCCCGGGGCCCGTGGAGATCCTCGGTTCCCCGGGCCGCAGCCAGGCGGAGGCCAGATTCCGCGACGCGCGGCACCGCGCCCCGCGACCCCGCATCCCGTAACACCGGGGAGGCATGATGTCGCGCCTCGGCAACGTCGGCGGCAGGCTCTACCGTGGCGAGGTTTCTGTCAACTTCGTCGGCCGGAAGCGGACGTGGTACTCGATCTCCGGGGCCATCCTGCTGATCAGCATCGTGGCGCTGCTGGTCCGCGGACTGGACTTCAGCGTCGACTTCAAGGGCGGCGCGGTCTTCCAGTTCTCGGCGCCCTCGGCATCGAGCACGCAGGTCCAGGGCGCGGTCACCGACGCGGGCGTCACCGGCGCGGTCGTGCAGGAGCTCAGCGGCTCGCTCGGCAAGTCCTGGCAGGTGCAGACCCCGGCGCTGAGCAGCGCCCAGACCAACACCGTCGAGAACTCACTGATCAGCCACCTCGGCGTTAACGCCAGTAAAATCAGCGTCCAGTTCGTGGGGTCGAGCTGGGGGAGCCAGATCACCGATAAGGCGCTCGAAGCGCTGATCGCGTTCCTGATCGTGATCGTGCTGTACCTCACCATCGCCTTTGAGTGGAAGATGGCGGTGGCGGCCTTCGTGGCCTTGATCCATGACCTGGTCATCGCGACCGGCGTGTACGCGCTCACAGGATTCCAGGTGAGCCCCGCCACCGTGATCGGGCTGCTGACCATCCTCGGCTATTCGCTGTACGACACCGTGGTGGTGTTCGACAAGGTCCGGGAGAACACCGCCGGCCTGCTCGGCGGAGCCAGAAGCACCTACAGCCAGGCGGCGAACCTGGCGCTGAACCAGACGCTGGTCAGATCGATCAACACGTCCCTGATCGCGTTGCTGCCGGTCGCCGCGATCTTGTTCGTCGGCGGCGGGCTGCTCGGCG
>Ga0302326_10020763_pt1 | contig 13498 bp, 13 predicted proteins | sample Palsa_T0_3_FD_202264 | JGI IMG/M metagenome (GOLD analysis project Ga0302326, IMG submission 202264) | Peat permafrost microbial communities from Stordalen Mire near Abisko, Sweden - Palsa_T0_3 | ecosystem: Environmental > Terrestrial > Soil > Palsa > Peat permafrost | place: Sweden: Abisko... | reverse complement strand
CCGTCCACGACCCGCCGGCCTGGTCACATGAGGTGTCGAACACGTCCGCCGCCACCGCTACCGACCCGCCGCCGCCGTTGTCGCCGCCGTCGATCGCCCCGCCATCGCCGGCGGTGTTGCCGCTGAACGTGGACGCGGTAACCGTCACCGACCCGCCGCCGTCGTCGTCGCCGCCGTCGATCGCCCCGCCATCGCCGGCGGTGTTGCCGCTGAACGTGGACGCGGTCACCGTCACCGACCCGCCGCCGAACCAGCCGTTGTTGATCGCCCCGCCGTACGGGGCGTTGTTGCCGGTGAACGTGGACCCGGTGACGGACACCGTGCCGTTACCCTCGGCGGCGTTGGCGATCGCCCCGCCGTAGCCGTAATAATGGTTGCTGGTGCTGTTGTCGGTGAACGTGGACCCGGTGACGGACACCGTGCCGCCGCCAATGCTCGAGGCCGCGATCGCGCCTCCCTCGTCGTAGGCGACGTTGCCGGTGAAGGCCGAATCGGTGACGGTGACGGTCCCGGCTCCGTCGAAGCCGCTATCGATAGCGCCGCCCTCGTCACCGGCGGAGTTATCGCTGAACACCGAGTTCGTGACGGTCAGCGTCCCTGTCGATGACCTGTTGCTGTTGTCGATTGCCCCGCCGCCGTCGGCAGAGTCGTCGGTGAACGTGCAGTCGGTTACGGTCGCCGTCCCTTGGTTGGACAGGCCGCTGTCGCCCGCATTGGTGATGGTAAGGTCGGCCAGGGTCAGGTACTCGCCCGCGCCGACGCTGAGCACGGACCCGCCGCAGCTGCCGGTGGAGCAGCCGGTGCTGCTGCCGCCATTGCCGTCCAGCGCCGGATCGCTGACCCCGGGGGCGGGCTCGATGGTCACCGGGGCGGTGGCCGAGGTGCCGCTGGTGCTCACCGTCCAGTTCCCCACGTAGTGCGCGGTAGCGCCGGGGGTGACCAGCTCGATCACCCCGCCCGGGGTCACGTCGGCGAGCGCGGCGAGAAGATCGCACGCGTCCGCCGGGTCAGAGCAGTCCTGCGCACCGGCCGGCGTCGCCGCCGCATACAGCACCTGCGCCCCGGCACCCGCCGGGCCAGCCCCGGCCAGCACACCCCCCGCCGCCACCAGCAGCCCGCTAGCCAGTACCGCCAGCCACCGCAGCCCGCCTCGGCCGGGCCGCGCCCGCCGCAGGACCCAGACCGGGCGGCGGCCCGGCCGCGACTGTGCGGCTGTCATCGACGTTCCCCCTGAAAACCCCATGGCCGCCACCACTGGCCGCCCCGACCGACAATAACCGCAAATCGTACAACCCATCCTGAAAGGATGTCCACGGCCCTCCACCAAGATCGCGCAGCGAGGCTGCTCCGGCTCGGACAGTGACCGTTCCGGCGCCTTATCGGGTGCAGGGGGCCAGGTCAGCGCAGCGCGAGCTTGTGCAGGACCCGGCTGACGTGCGTCTTGACCGTCTCCTCGGTGATAACTAGGCGGCCCGCGATCTCAGGGTTCGACAGTCTCTCGGCCAGCAGCCGGAGCACCTCGGTCTCGCGCGGAGTCAGCCCGGCCACCGCTACCGCCGCCGGGGGAGCAGGCGCAGCCGGCCGGATCCGGGCGAACTCGGTGCTCAGCCGCCGGGTGACGGTGGGGCCAGCGTGGCCTGGCCGGCCGCGACGACCCGCACGGGCTTTCATAGTGCCTGCTCAGTGGCGGTGGAGGTGGGATTTGAACCCACGGAAGAGTTACCCCTTCACACGCTTTCGAGGCGTGCGCCCTCGGCCACTAGGCGACTCCACCGCGGCTGAGCTTACCTGATCCGGCCAGCTTGCCCGCCGGGTGGCGCGGGCTTGGCGGGCCGGCTTGGCCGGCCGGGGGGCGCGGCGACGGCACTGCCCGGCGACGCGTTCAGCTGCCGCCGCCGTGGCTCCTGAGCTGCCCGAAAAAGTCGCGCAGCAGAGCGCCGCACTCCGCCGCCAGCACGCCGCCGATCACCTCGACATCCGGCCCGAGCCTGCGGTCATGCAGCACATCCCAGAGCGACCCTGCCGCTCCGGCCCGCGGGTCGGCGGCGCCGTAGACCAGCCGGTCCAGCCGCGCGGCGGTGACCGCCCCCGCGCACATGGTGCAGGGCTCGAGGGTGACAACGAGCGTGCATCCGGTGAGCCGCCAGTCGCCAAGAGCGCGCGCCGCCCCGCGGATCGCAACGATCTCGGCATGCGCCGTGGGATCAGCATCGGCCTCGCGGCGGTTCCTGGCGCCGGCCACGACCGTGCCGGCCGCGTCCAGGACTATCGCGCCCACCGGCACGTCCGTGCCGCGGGCGGCCGTCGCCTGAGCGATCGCCATCCGCATGGCAGGCTCAAAGGAGGCGAGGTAGCCGCTGGTCACGGTCCGGCCGCCGGCCCGGTCAGGTCACCGGCCGATGGCGACATCAAGCGCCCGCTCCAGCGCCGGGCCGAACCCGAGCCTGCGGGCGATGCTCGCCAGTACCTCATCGGGAAACAGGTCAAGATCCCCCGCGAGCGTGCCGAGTTCCATCTCGTCGATGCCGAGGTCGGCAAAGATGGACAGATCACCGGCGGGCAGCACCTGGTCGAGATCCTCGTAGTCGGGGACGGGAATGTCCAGATGGTCCAGCACCTGGCGGGCCAGCGGCCAGTAGACCGACGCGGTGAGGTCGGAGAGGAAGACCGACAGCTGGCTGCCGACGACACGCAGGGCCACGAAGAAATCGTCGCCGACTGCGGCCAGGCCGATTGTCCCGCCGATGCTCGGCTGCTGCCGGAGGGCGCGGATGAGGCTATCCAGGTTCTCGGCGAAGCCCGCGGGCAGGACCTCGGCCTCCCACACGTCGTCTTCCCGGTAGACGACAACGGAAAAGTCGCTACTGCTCACCTCAGTCATCGTCTCTCCACCGGCGCGGCCTACCACGAGAGGAATGGTGTCAGATTCCCGGGCTGACCGCTGGCCGATCAGCGGGCACACTGCGGCAGTGACCGATGAGTACGGAACTGCTACGACTCGATAGGATATGTGTACTCACTGTAGCCAATCCGAGCAGGCCCTCCACCAGCAGCGCTCATCCGTAACGATTCACACACCCGTCCCGGCGCGGTATGATCATGACCGTCAGCTAGTTTGCTACCGTTGTTTTCTGGCTGACCACATTGGCCTTCGAAATTGTGTTGGGTTAAGCTGAGTCCCAGTGACCGAGTAAGTCTCTCCGAGCCCGGCGGGAGGTGAACGTTACGTGCTGAAAAAGATCCTTACCTGGGCGATCGCCATCTTCATCGTTTTCTACCTGGCCACTCAGCCAGTTGGCGCCGCCCACGCGCTGCACTCCGCCTTCCACGGGCTGCACTCTGCCGGGAACTCGCTGTCGACGTTCGTCAACTCACTCTAAAAGGCCATGACGCAGACAAGGGGCCGGGTATCAGGCCCGGCGGCAGTGGATCGGTACTTGCTGCCACGAGAACGCGAGAAGCCCGTTATCACGGTCCGCAGGCATCAGGCCGTGCTGATCATCCCGATCGCCGAAGCCGTAGGCGGGCTTGTCGCCGCCTTCCTGCTGAGCGCGACGCTGCTGCGCGGCAATACGCCTCTGCAATGGGTCGTCTGGATCGCGTGGATGGCGCTCGCCCTTCACCTGATCTGGGAAGTCGTCAACTGGGCGGTCGACTACTTCGTCGTCACCTCGCAGCGGATAATCCTGACAACCGGGCTGCTCACCCGCAAGGTGGCGATGATGCCGCTCGGCAAGGTCACCGACATGAGCTTCCAGCGATCCTTTGCTGGCAGGCTACTGGGCTACGGCGAATTCATCATCGAGTCGGCCGGGCAGGAGCAGGCGCTCAGGAATATCTACTACATTCCCTATCCCGAGCAGCTTTACCTGGACGTATGCGAGATGCTCTGGCCGGCGACTCCGCCGCCTGACTGCAAGATGTGCAACGGCAGCGGCAACGTGGTGATGGCCGAGGAGCGGCGACTGATCGCGGTTACCTGCCCGAATTGCGGAGGGACAGGAAAGGCTCCTCCGCCGCTGGCCCGCTATGACGACACCCTTGTCGAGGGCAGCGACCCGAACCGCGACCCGAACGAGGACTAGCCGCCGCCCCGGAGCAGGAATCCATGAGCGGCGAGCACACGATCCGCTCATCGGAAACCGAAAACGGCACGTTCGACCTCAGCTAACCGCCGGGGCGCGTGGCACGGATGCGGAGCAGGCCACCTCAAGCTGGTGCCCAGGATGCTGCGCAGCCCGGCCGGCTGTAGCTGCTGCTCGTCGTGCTGCGCCGATCTTCTGCCCGTGACGGTCATGCCGAAGGCTGCGACCACCAGGCCGCCGATGACATCGAGCACGAAATGGTTGGCTGAGGACAGGACGACGAACGCGGTGGCTGCCGGGTAGAGCCACGCGAGATGGCGCGACCGGCTGCGGGTCGTGACGACAACGGCGACGGCGCACCAGGCGGCCCAGCAGACATGGAGGCTGGGCATGGCCGCATACAGATTGACCGCGCTGGTCACGCCGTGCGGATCGGCTGAGCCCAGGATGTCGCGGGTCACGAGGACGTCGGCCATGCCGGGGACGGCAAAGCGAGGCGGCGCGACCGGCCACGTCCAGAACACGATGTTCGCGCCGACGCTGGCCAGCACCAGCGCTGAGCGCAGCCGCGGGAAGTCGGCTGGCCTGCGCTGGTACAGCCAGGCAAGCACCAGCGGGGTGACGATGAAGTGCAGCAGGCCGTAGTAGTAGCCGACCGCCAGGGCTGGCACGGCGTCGCCCGAGACCAGGTGATTGAGGATGGGCTCGATGTTCAGGTGCAGGTGCTGCTCTGCCCGGTAGATCGCGGCCGCGTGGGCGAACGCCGCACGGGAGTCCGCGGGGAGCGCAAGGCGGACGAGAGAGGGCGCTGCATAGCCGGCCCCGAGGGTCAGCACCTCGAGTACCGCGGGAAGGCGCGGCCACACCAGCCAGTGCCCGGAAGCCGGCGGGGGCGCCGTGGCCGCGGGCCGGCCGCGCTCTCTCGCCGGCAGCAGGCGGGCGCTGCGTGTCTTGATCATCTCGCTCATGGGTCCCGCTGCCATTCCGTCCCCGATGACATCTTGCTAGAAAGATGTTAGTGAGAGTAGTAGTTTTCTGGCAAGATGCTTGCGCGGCCGTCCGTCCGTATAGTTGAGGCATGGCAACGCCCATTGCCCAGTCGCGGCCCGCCGAGCCGTCTCCTTGTGACCCCGTGGAAGGCTGCTCGTCCGATGAGCTGGCCAGTGCATGGACCACGATCGTCCGTGGCTACAGCCACGTAACGGAGTTGCTCACCGAGCAGGTCGAGCAGGCGACCGGACTGTCCGCTCCCTCGTTCTTCGCGCTCGTGTGGCTGCTGCGCGGCAGCGGCGACGCGGTGTCACTGACTACGCTGGCCCGCCATGTCGCGTTCTCCAGCGGGGGCTTCACCAAGCTGGCCGACCGGCTTGAGCAGGCGGGGCTGATCGAGCGGCAGCCCTCGCCGTCCGACCGCCGGGTGACCAACGCCGTACTCACGCCGCTCGGCAGGGCACAGGCCGAGCGCGCGTTCGCCGTCTACTGCGCCGGATTGCGCGAGCTCGTGCTGCAGCGGCTGGGCCTCGACGGGCTGCACGTTCTGGCTGACCACATGAGCCGGCTCAGCGGCGACGTCGCCGCCGGAGGCTGAGAGCCCGGAGGCTGAGAGCCCGGAGGCTGAGAGCCCGGAGGCTGAGCGGCCCGGAGGCTGAGCGCGCCTGGGGCCCGCACCAACTGCGCGGGCTCCCAGGCAAGGATTCCCAGGTCACACTGGCGGAGGCTCGGGGATTTGAACCCCGGATGGCCGCGAAGCCAAACCGCATTAGCAGTGCGGCGCCATAGACCGGACTAGGCGAAGCCTCCTGACGACCTCACGGTCGGCCCTCAGGGTACCGGAATCGCCGGAGACCCGGCAAAGCACTATGCCACCGTCCAGCGGCGCGCCTCAGCGGGCCTTGACGACCTCGCGCCTTAGCGGGCCTCGATGACCTCGTAGTCACCGCGGGCATAGAACTCGCGGATCCGGGTCTTCGCGAACTTGCCGACGCTCGTCTTGGGGACCTCGGCGATGAACGACCATCGTTCGGGAAGCTGCCAGCGCGGCACCTGGGTACCGAGGTAGGTCCGCAGCTCCGCGGCGGTCACCGACGAGCCGTCTCGGACCACCACTGCGGCCAGCGGCCGCTCCCCCCAACGCTCGTCGGGCACTCCGATGACCGCTGCCTCCGCGACGTCGGGATGCGCCATCAGCGCGTTCTCCAGCTCCATCGAGGAGATCCACTCGCCGCCCGACTTGATCACGTCCTTGGCCCGGTCGGTCAGCGTGACGAAGCCGAGCCGGTCGATGGTTCCCACGTCGCCGGTTCGCAGCCAGCCGTCGCGGAACTTCTCCGGATCGTCGTCCTTGTAATAGGAACCGGTGACCCAGGGCCCGCGGACCTCGACCTCGCCGACGGCCTCGCCGTCGTGCGGCAGCACCGCGCCCCCCTCACCGACAAGGCGCCCTTGCACCGCGCACATCAGCCTGCCCTGCGTGTCACGGTAGGCCCACGCCTCGTCGGCCGGCGTGCCGGCAGGGGGATGCGCGACGCTGCCGAGCGGCGACGTCTCCGTCATCCCCCACGCCTGCACGATCCGCACGCCGAGTTCCTTCTCGTACGCCTCCTGCAGCGCATGGGGGACCGCCGAGCCGCCGCAGGGCACGATGCGCAGCGAGGACAGATCCCCGCCGTTCGCCCGGACGTGCGCGAGCAGCGCGTTCCAGATCGTCGGCACCGCCCCGGCCAGCGTCGGCCGCTCGGCCTCGATCAGCCGGACCAGCGGCGCCGGCTGCAGGAAGCGGTCCGGCATGATCAGGTCCGCCCCCGCCAGCACCGCCGCATAGGCGAGTCCCCAGGCGTTGGCGTGGAACATCGGCACCACCGGCAGGACCTTGTCCTGCTCGGACAGCCCGAACACGTTGCCCAGGCAGACGCCCATCGAATGCAGGTAGGTGGAGCGGTGGCTGTAGACCACGCCCTTCGGGCCCCCGGTCGTCCCGCTCGTGTAGCACATGGCGGCCGCCAGCCGCTCGTCGATCTCGGGCCAGTCGAACGAGTCGGGCTGCGCCGCGAGCAGGTCCTCATACGAGTGCACCTCCGGGCCCATGCCTTCGAGGCTGGCCAGCACCGCGCTATCCGTTCGGCCATCTTTTCCTGTCACCAGGACATGCCGGATTGCCTTCGCGTGCGGGAGCACCCGGGCGAGCAGCGGGACCAGCGTCTCGTCGACGATGACCACGTCGTCGCCGGCGTGGGTGGCTATGTAACCGATCACCTCGGGGTCGAGCCGGAGGTTCAGGGTGTGCAGGACCGCGCCCATGGAGGGAACCGCGAGGTAGGCCTCCAGGTGCTCGGCGTTGTTCCACATGAGTGTGCCGACGCGCTGGTCAGCATCCACCCCGAGGCCGCGCAGTGCATTCGCCAGCCGGGCCGAGCGCGCGCCCGTCAGCGCGTAGGACTGCCGCCGCGTCCCGTCCGGCGTGCAGGTCACGACCTCGCGGTCGCCGTAGGCCGAGGTGCCGTACCGCATCAGCGCGGTCACGGTCAGCTGCACGTCCATCATCGTGCTGCGCACGAGCAACCTCCTGCCGTCGTGCCCGGCGACTGCCCGCTGCGGGGCCGCCGGAGTCATCCCTGGGTGGGCCGGAATTGTCCCTGGGGTGGATAGTGCCACGCCGACGGCGAAACGTCACTCCGGCCGCCGCCGGCAATGTCACTCGACCAGCAGCTCGCCGTCACCTGGCCAGCAGCTCGGTGTCACTCGGGCAGCAGTTCGGCGTCAATCCGGAGCTTCGCCATGGCGCGGGAGACCGTGCTCTTGACCGTCCCGAGGCTCACCCCGAGCGCGTCGGCGACCTCTGCCTCGGTCATGTCCTCGTAATAGCGGAGCATCACCGCGGCCCGCATCCGCTGCGGCAGCCGGTCGATTGCCCGGCGGAGCGAGTCCCCCAGGTCGCTGTCCCCCGCCGGATCGGCGATCGCCCGGTCGGGGATCTCGTCGGTGGGGTACTCATCCACCCGCCGGCGACGCCACCAGGAGATGTGGGTATTGACGATGGCGCGGCGCACGTACCCGTCCAGCGCGCCCCGGTCCTCGATCCGGTTCCACGCCAGGTACGTCTTGGCCAGCGCGGCCTGGACCAGGTCCTCCGCGTCGGCGCGGTTGCCGGTGAGCAAGAAGGCCGTCCGGAGCAGCGAGTGGCTCCGCCTGGTCACGTACTCGCGGAAACCACGGTCATCCGCGTCTGGCGGCGGGCTCGCGCCCCCGCCTGTGCCAGATGACGGCCCTGGTCCGGGCACCTGCCCTGGCCCGGGCGCCTGCCGTGGCGGGCGTCCGTGATCCGCTGGTCCGGCCCGCGCAGGTCCGCGCGCGCGCGCATCAGCCACTTAGTGATCGCCCCCGAGGCCCCACGCCTCCACCGTACCCAGTCAGCCACCGCCAGATAACCGGCCGGCGATGTTTGCCACGAGCTTGTCGGCTGGATATTGACAGATTGCGACACTATTTTCGGCGAGGCCGCAAACGCGTATATGTAGGACCTCCGGCGGGAAGGTCACCGAAAAGCTTAACGTAAGACAGTGTGAATACGCATGGTCATGATGGTGCCACTGATAGTCCGGAGGACGGATGCTGGACGCTTGCGCAGATCACGCGTGCTGCGGTCGCTGCGCGGGCGCGGGCGCAGCGACGGCCGCGCGGATCGCGCGGCGGCGACTTCTGAAGGCCGCGGTCTTCCGCCCGGCTGACGCGGCCGCGCCGGCGGGCGGAAGCAGGGCGGGCGGGAGCCGGGCGGGCGGGAGCCGGGCGGCGGCGTTCGCGGCCTGCGGCGACCTGCCCCGCGCGATCACCGGGGCAGTAATTGACGTCAGCCCGCATTTCCTCGTCTTAAGCCACGGCACCGGCCAGGAACGGCTGGCCCTTACCCCGGACGCGACCGCGTGGCGGGGCGGCCCGCTGGACCCGGCAGCGGTGCGGCCAGGCGATCAGGCGGTCGTGCGGCTGCGGGCCAGGGCGCGCGGCGTGGCCGACCGGATCTGGGCGAACATCGGCCGGGTGACCGGCACGATCATCGAGCGCACCGCCGACGGCCTGGTTGTCGACGAGGGAATGACGAGGAAGCGCCAGCTCGTCAGCATTCCGCCGCGCGCGTCCGCCCGCATCCAGGTCCGCTTCCCTAGCCTGGAGCCCGGCTACCTCATCGACGTGATCGGGCTCCGCCGCAGCGGAGCGCTGGAGGCGCTCGTCCCCGCCACCTACCAGCCTGCCTACCGCGTCCGGCAGCTGCCGGCTGCCGGCCTCCCCGCGCCCGCCCTGGCCGGCGGACATGTGCCGGACGCCATCAGCGGGTCGGCGACGTGGCATGAGCCAGGCGACGAGCCGCCGGGAATCGCGGGGCTCGGCTATCCCGCGGTTGATCCTGAGGCCCGCTGCGCCGAGGGACCGGGCCCGCAGGTTCCCGGCAACCTGCGGCTGCCCTACCTGTCCATTGGCAGCATCCTGCTGGTCAGGAATGACTGCACGGGAAGTTCCTGCGCCCTGCCGGTTAACAGCTGCGCCGCCGTCGGGCGGCTGTTCAACGACCGCTGCGTCACCTGCGGTACCTCGCCGCGCAGCCGGGTCGCCGACCTGACCCAGGCCAGCTTTGTCGCGCTCGGCGGCGAGCTGGAGCGGGGCTGCTTCAACGCGACGATCACGATCGGCGGCTGATCATGCTGCTGCCGGTCGTGATACGCGAGGTCCAGGTCCCGCTGCTGGCGTCGATGCTGCTCGGCGGATGCGCCGCGAAGCTCGCGGCGATGCTGCGCACGCGCTCGGCCGCAGCCGCGCTCGGCCCGACCGTGCTATTCCCCATGGGCCTGCGGCGCCCGGTCGCCGCGGCGATGTGCGGATGCGAGTTCGTGCTCGGCGTCGGGCTGATCCTCACCGCCGGGCAGATCGGCCGGGGGGCGCCCGCCGACGCTGTGCGGCTCGGTACCGCGCTGCTGTTCCTCGTCGCGACCGGCGCCCTGATCGAACTGCGCGGAAGCAGGCCGGATGTCGGCTGCGGGTGCTTCGGCGACTTCAGCACGGGCCCGGTCAGCGCCCGCGCCCTGGCCAGGTCCGCCTTGCTCGCCGTCGCCGCGCTGATCACGGTGGGCCTGCCGCCGCTGCGGCCGCCAATGCCTGGCGTCGCGGCGATCCTGCCGCTCGGCCTCTTCGCAGCCGAGCTCGCGGTGATCGCGATGCTGTCGCCCGAGGTCGGCGAAGGACTGATCCGGCTCGGCTACTCGGAGCCGTGCGAGCTGCGCGTCGTACCGGCGGCGCGGACGGTGACCGCGCTGCGCCGGAGCTCGGTGTGGCGCAGGCACGCCAGCATCATCACCGCGGCCGAGCCGGTCGATATGTGGCGGGAGCTGTGCTGGCGGTACCTGGTGTACCCGGGCGAGGCAAACGGCAGGCCGGTCGAGGTGGTGTTCGCCGTGTTCCTCCGGAAGCACCGGCCGGCCATCCAGGCGGCGATCGTCGACGCGGCCAGCGTGCCAGCCGGGCCGGCCGGGCTGGCCGTGACATCAGCCGACTGCCCGGCAGGCGATCCCGCGCGGACCCGCCCGCTCGTCCGCGTTCCCGCTCCGGCGCTCTCCGCGCTGACCGATCCCGGCCTCCGGATACCGGCCGCCCGGGGCTCCGAGGCCGCCGATCTGCCGCTTTCTAGGGATCTCTAGGGTCAGCGGTAGACAGCCGCAGAATGCGGGAGAAATGGCGAGCGGGCCCGGGCACCGGGGAGGCAGTCAGCTGGGCTGCGCGCGCAGGAAACGGCCGAAATGCGGGACGGTGAAGGCGATCAGGCCGCGCTCTGAGCTGTAGATCAGCCCCTTCTTGATCAGGCTGTCGCGCGCCGGCGAGACGCTGGACGGCTTGCGGCCCAGTTCATCGGCGACCTGCGCCGTCTGCACGGGCTCGTCGCCGAGCACCGCCATCGCCCGCATGTACTCGCGCTCGGCCGGGGTGGCGCGCTCGTACCTGCTGCCGAAGAAGCCGACCGCGAGCTCGCTCGCGGCGACCGGGCCAGCGACGCTGACGTCGCCGGCCGTCACCGGGCTGCGGGCGGCGACGTCCCAGGTCACCTTGCCGTAGGCCTGCACGAAGTACGGGTACCCGTCGGCCGCCGCGTACAGCGCGTCAAGGGCTGCCCGCTCGAAGTCCGCGCCTTCCCGCCGGGCCGGCGCGAGCAGCGCGACATCGGCGGCGTCACGATCCAGCCGGTCGATCGGCACGTACCTGAACAGCCGCTCCGAGTAGCTCTTGCTCGCTGACAGCACCGACGGGAGGTGCGGCAGGCCGGCCCCGACCACGATCAGCGGGCCGCCGGACTGCGAGAGCTCGTGGCAGGCGGCGCACAGCGCGGAGACGTCCGGGCCGGCCAGGTCCTGCATCTCGTCGACGAACAGGGCGATGCCGACGCCGAGGTCGGCGGCGACCGACGCGGCATCGGCCAGCAGTTCCGTCAGGTCGATCTCGAGGTCGCCGGAATCGGCCCGGCCGCGGACCGCGGGGACGTCGATGCCCAACTGCGCGGACAGCGACCCCTTCGGCGCGGCCGGATCGCGGATCGAGAACGCCTTGAGTACGCCCAGGAAATGGTCGATCCGGTCCGGGGCCCGGTGCCGGGGCGCGAGCTCGCGCACGGCCATGTGCAGCGCACCCGCCATCGGCCGCCTGATCGACTGCTCCGGCCGGGCCTCGATCTTGCCGGTGCCCCAGAGCCGCTGCATCGCCATTGACCTGAACGCGTTCAGCAGCACGGTCTTGCCCACGCCGCGCAGGCCGGTCAGGACCATGCTGCGCTCGGGGCGGCCGCGCGCGACACGCTCGAGCACGACCTCGAACTGCCCGATCTCGCGATCACGGCCCGCCAGCTCGGGGGGCCGCTGGCCGGCGCCCGGCGCGTAGGGATTGCGTACGGGGTCCACGTCATAGGAGCCTATGGCGTGATCTAGCGCATTCCTTAGATTGCCGTAGAAAGCGCTGCCGGCGTGTCGCGCGCGGCCCGCAGCCAGCCAGCCGGCGCCAGCGAACCAGCGGCTTGGCCCAGCCGGACCCGTGGCTAGTGCAGCAGGCGCAGCGTGTTGGTCGCGTCATCCACGTAGTAGACCCCCCGCCCGCCTGGCCGGTCCGCCAGGCCGAACAGGGCCCCGGCGCCCGGAGGGGTGCCCGAGCTGTCCAGCTGGCGGGTGGCGACCTGGACGCCGCCCGGTGTGGTCTCGACAATCTCGCCGTTGCCCGCGTTGACGGTGAGCACGTCGCCGTCCGGCGCGATGATCAGGCCGAGCGGGGTGCTGAGCGCGCCGCCCGAGGTCAGCGTGGTGCCGGTGCCCGCGCTTGTGCTGCGCGATGTCGCGGCGGGAATGGCGGTGATCCTGTTCCTGACGCTGTCGGCGACATACAGCGTGCCGCCGGCGCCTAGCCCCACTCCGGTCGGGCCGACGACCAGCGCGGCCGGGTCGGTGCGCTCGGCGAACCCGGAGCCGATCGTGGTCACCGCCAGCAGTGCGGGCGGCTGGCCGGCCGGGAACCCGAGCGTCAGCCTGAGCACCGTGCCGCGGTGCACCACGGCGGGGCTGGCCGCGACGGTGCCGTTCAGCACGTTGGTGACGAACAGGTCGGTGGATGAGCCCGTGGTGAGCGCGGTCATGTCCCACGGCCCGTTGATGCCATGCCCGGCGAACGTCTCCCGCACCCGCCCCCGGCTGTCCAGCACGATCAGGCATCCGGCCCTGGCGGTCGGGGACATTCCGTCGGACGTGGGCAGGCTGCCGACGATGACCCAGCCGCGGGTAACGGCGAGCGCGGTGGTCAGGCCGACGCCGCCAGGGCAGGCGCCGGGCAGCCCGGAAGCGGTGATCCGCGCGAACGTCGTCAGGCGACCGCGCGGGCTGACCTCCACGATGGTGGTGCCGGTGCCCTGCAGGTTCGCCTTGTCGTTGAAGTTGCTGATCAGCACGTCGCCCCGGCGCAGCCTGCCGATGCTACGGCGGATCACCACGGTCCCGTACGGGTTAATGTCCCCGTTGCGCGGCACCGTCGAGCCGACGGTTCTGAGCTTGTGGAAATGCCCGATGAAGGAGGACGGCGCGCGGGCCGTCGCACCGGCCGCGGGGGTCATCACCAGCCCGGCCATCGCAGCCAGCCCCGCGGTGACGGCCGCGGCGGCGGCCTTGTGAATCACTGACATCAGCGTGCTCCTTCCCGATCGGTTGGCTGCCGGGACCGGCGCACTGAGGCAGCGGAGGCAGTCGGCTCGCGCTGCGCGGGACGACGCCACGCGCAAGCTGCCACCCCTGGTAACGGCCGCGTCACCCGGCAGGTTCACCAGGAAGCGAGATAACGGGGAGGCGGGGGCGGGTGTGCCGCCAGCGGCAAGCCACCGCGGAGCCGGCCGGGAGAACCGTGACCGG
>Ga0302326_10020762_pt1 | contig 13499 bp, 14 predicted proteins | sample Palsa_T0_3_FD_202264 | JGI IMG/M metagenome (GOLD analysis project Ga0302326, IMG submission 202264) | Peat permafrost microbial communities from Stordalen Mire near Abisko, Sweden - Palsa_T0_3 | ecosystem: Environmental > Terrestrial > Soil > Palsa > Peat permafrost | place: Sweden: Abisko... | reverse complement strand
AGCAAAGCCGGAACTGAATTGAGCTGCCTGCTCGGCACGGCTGAAGCCGTGCCCTTTCAAAGCTGGCCTACTTCACCTGATACAGGGCGCTGCCATGCGCCGGCAGCGTGACGCTTATTTCCTTTGTTTCTTTGGCTGGGCTGTCGGTGAAGAGATTCTGCGCTGAGTGCTTCGTGCCTTCGAGGCCCAGCTGCTTCCAGGTGGCCTTGAGCGTGATCGGGTTGTCGCCCAGGTTGAAGAAGGCGAAGTATTCCGAATAATTGCGCGAGTCGGGGCTGTCGATGGTGGCTCGCCAGACGCGCGCATTTTCAAATCCGGCCGGCAGTTCCTTCGGATCGACCTGGTGGCTGTAAGTCACGCTCTGGTTCATGTAGAGGACCGACTGATTGGTAACGAGCGAGCGTGTAAAGTCATCGAGTTTGGTGAGGTTCGCGCCCAGGATCAGCGGCGAACGCGACACGGCCCACAGCGTGAACTCGGTGCGCTGCTCGTCCTGCGTCTCGCGGGACTGGCGCGGCTCGCCCCAGCCGGGATGCGGCGTGAGCGAGCCCCACGGCAGCATGTCTTCGTCGGGCCAGTTGCCTGCGCGGAAGTAGACGGCCCACTTGGCCAGGCGGTCAAACGCGTCGCGGATGCCGAATGGGAACTCGCCGTGCGCCGCGTCGTGCGGAGCCGTCCACACGTCCCAGTGATCGTCCGAGATGCGCCACATCTGCGCGTATTCGGCCACCTCGGCAGCGTGGCTCAGCGAGGTCGGCCCCGGCGAGAGGCTCAGCACAATGGGACGGCCCGTCTTCTTGATGGCCGCGGCAATCTGCTTGATCTCGGTGGGCCGGTAAGGGTGGTCTGAGATGCAGTCCACCTTGATGTAATCCAGGCCCCAGCTCGCATAGAGCCTCAGCATGGAGTCGTAATAGGCCTGCCCTGCCGGCGTGTCGCTGACGCCGTAGTTACCCTCGTCCCAGGGACACGTGGCGGCCAGATCGGCTGCGTCGGCGGCGTGGAACGTCGACCCGGCGATGGGCAGGTTCTGCTTCACCACCTGGCGGGGAATGCCGCGCACAATGTGGATGCCGAATTTGAGCCCCTGCGCGTGCACCCAGTCGGCCAGCGGCTTGAACCCCGCGCCGCCCACCGAGGAAGGAAAGCGGCTGGCGACCGGGATCAGGATGCCGTTGCCGTTCCACAGGTACTTGTGGGCCTCGACGGTGCTGGCGAAGGGATCGGCCATGTACCAGCCCTCGTCGATGACCGCGTACTTCCAGCCGAACTCCTGGATGCCGACCAGCACCTTCACATTGTCGCGGTACTGGGCTTCGTCGATGGTGAGGCCGTAGGCGTCCCAGCTGTTCCAGCCCATGGGCGGCGTGGGGGCCACCATTTGTGCGGAGACGGGGATGGCGGCAAGCGCGGCAAATCCGGAACAGGCGGCGAAAAGCAACGTGCGGGCGAGCATGGGTAGACGTATACCATACTGGAGCAGGAGTCGGAGTTGCGACCCAGAGGGTGCCCCGGTCGCGCCCTGACACAAAGCGGATTTTCGAAACAAGCTCCAGAGTGTTCTCACCCACCCGTAAATCCGGTTTATTTCAACAGCGCGGCAACGAAATGATTGCGGGCTGCATCGAATCCCTGTTTGGAGAGAAAGACATGACCCGTTTCGCCCGATTGGTTCATCTGCCTGTGCTGGCTCTCGCGTTGGCCGTATGCGTCGCCGGATGCCACAAGAATCCCGAGCAAAACACAGCAAGCACCACCCCGCCCACTGACCAGTCGCAGGATCAGTCGAACGATCCGGCGTCGGCCAATCTGGCTCCGATCAGCAACGCCACCACCCCCAGCGACAATTCGGCAGCACCGGCCCCGGCAGCGCAGGAGCCTGCGGGCGCGCCCAGCAGTGCAGCGCCGGCGGGTTCAGCGCCATCCAGTGCCGCGCCCTCCACTGGAGCCTATTCCCAAGGCGAGGCCCCGGCTGACGAGACCGCCGACAACGGCTACGGCGCAGGTGCGCCGACTGAAACCGCAATCCAGCCTCCGCCGCCGCTGCCTGAGTATCAGCAGCCCCCGGCTCCGGCCGAAGACGATATCTGGACTCCCGGCTACTGGTCCTACGCGCCCCAGGGATATTACTGGGTACCAGGCGTATGGGTTGCCGCTCCCTATCAGGGCGCACTGTGGACTCCAGGTTACTGGGGCGCCTTTGGTCTTCACTACGGATTCTTCCACGGCTATTGGGGACCGCACATCGGCTTCTACGGCGGCGTTAACTACGGGTTCGGTTATGTGGGTGTCGGCTACCAGGGCGGGTACTGGAACGGCGGTCATTTCAATTACAACCGCTCCTTAAACAACATCAACGTCACCGTGATCCATAACGTCTACAACCGGACGGTCATCAACAACACGACCGTCACCCGGGTCAGCTACAACGGGCCGGGCGGCCTCACGGTGCGTCCGCGGCCGGCAGAATTGGCCGCGCTGCGCGAGCCGCACGCGCCGCCGATGCACACGCAGATCCAGCAGGCGCAGGCAGCACGCGGCGATCGATCCAATTTTGTCAGTGTGAACCACGGCCACCCGACGCACCTGGTGATGGAGAAGCCGCTGGCCGCCGATCGCAATGTGAAGCCGGTCATGGCGCCCCACATGGCCGCTCGTCCCGCAGAGCAGCGCAGCCCGGCAGAGATGCATCCGGCGCCTGGGCATCCGGCCACACCGGAGCGTCCAACCCCGCAACAGCATCCCGCCGCTCGGCCTGAGCCGCAGCACCCTGCTCCCGCACAGCATCCGGCTCCGCATCCAGCTGCCCACCCGGCACCCGCAGCCCGCCCAGCCGAACATGCGGCGCCGGCACAGCATCCAGCGCCTCACCCCGCGGCCAAGCCTGCGGAGCATCCGGCACCGCATCCAGCGGCCAAACCGGCTGCGCACCCCAAGCCGAGTCCCGAGCAGAAGAAGGCTCCGGAAAAGCGTCCCGAATAGCCGCTACTTCGCTTCCAGAACACGAATTGCCACCAGGCCCCGCACCCAGCGTGCGGGGCGCTTCTCTCCGGTAGCCACCAGTTGCAGGGGGCCACTCTCGGCGGGCAGCGGTTTCCCATCCATGATGTCGGCCACGATCACTGTCCCATCATGCACGTCCGGCGTGACTTCGGCCACCGAATACACGACTTCATAGCCATCCGATCCCTCCGCCTCCAGATACAGACGGAATTCCTTGCCGTGCGGCTTTTCCGGAACGCCCAGCGGCTTCAGCAGCTCCATGAGCGGCACGCCTGTGTAGGTCTGGCTGGCCTTGGCGTGTTCATTGAAGACGGTGACCGTCACGTGCGGCAGCTGGGCCAGCGTGGCCGCCGTCCACTGGGCCGATTTCTTGCCGAAGCTGATCTGGAGCGGGCCGTTTGCCTTGAGCGCCATCTCCTGCTGCGCGCGAGAGGTGTCGAGAATGGGCCGGTCGCCATTCATCGGCGATCCCTGATTCTGACCGTTGGTTTGCGCGTGAGCGCGCGGCGCCAGTCCGACCAACAGAACGAACCCGGCCATCCAGGAACGCATCGAGAGTGAACGCATCGAAAGCTCCTCCTTCGATTCATCGTATACTGGCCTTATGTCGATCGTGCGCAACGTCACCGGCATCGCCAAGGGCATGAGCATCACCTTCCGGGAGATGCTGCAGCCCTCCCAGGTTGAGAACTACCCCGACGGCCCAGGGCCGCTCAAGGGCGCGGTGTTTGAGCAGCGCTTTCGCGGCGCGCACGTGCTGCAGCGCGACGAGAACGGCCTGGAAAAATGCGTGGCCTGCTTTCTCTGCGCCGCCGCCTGCCCAGCCAACTGCATCTTCATTGAGGCGGCTGAGAACACGGAAGAGAAGCGCATCTCCTCGTCCGAGCGCTACGCGAAGATTTACAACATCGACTACAACCGCTGCATCTTCTGCGGCTACTGCGTGGAGGCCTGCCCGACCGACGCCATCACGCACGGGCACGGGTTTGAGCTGGCCACGCTGAACGCCACCAATCTGGTGATGCGCAAGGAAGATATGCTGGTGCCGGTGAGCGCGCTGACGGCGGCGAAATAGCCGGGCGCTATCGCCGAAGTTCTTAGTTCTCAATATTGAAATGACAGCTACGCTCTCTTGCCGCGATCAGCTCCTTACCGATGGTTTCGCCATTATCCGGGGAATTCTCTCATCTCACGAGATCCCGCAGTTGATAGGCTCCTTGCGAAGGCTCGGTGAGGACGACTCCGTGCGTCGACGGGGCGGTGTTTTTGCCGTGCGCAATCTTCTCGACGTCTCTCCAGCCGTGCGCGAGCTTGCGCATTCTCCTCGCGTTCTCGAAATGGTTTATTCAATCCTCGGAAACGCCGCGTTTCCCGTGCGTGGAATTCTTTTCGACAAGACCTCTGGAGCCAACTGGAAGGTTCCGTGGCACCAGGACGTCACGATCGCAGTCGCAGACCGGCAAGAGGTCGAGGGGTTCGGCCCGTGGTCAATGAAGGCGGGCGTCCTCCACGTGCAGCCGCCAGCATCTGTGCTCGAGAAAATGCTGTCGGTGCGCATTCATCTCGATCCATGTTCCGAGGCAAATGGCGCACTCAAGGTGGTGCCTGGCTCACACCAGCTTGGTCGCCTGCCGGAACAAGAGGCCGGTCGGGTCGGAACGGCCGGGCCGGCGACAAACTGCGCCGCGGAAGCAGGCGATGCGCTCCTCATGCGGCCATTGCTGCTCCACGCATCTTCTGCCGCCGCAGCCCCCACGCATCGCAGGGTGATTCACCTTGATTTTGCGGCGGTCCAGCTTCCTGGTGGTCTGCGATGGGCGAGCGAGGAAGTGGAGTCTTGAAGCAACAACGAGTCATGCTGGGTTTGCGAATGCATTGAGAATCGTAAAGTCTCTTCGATGGTTGTCTCCTTGTACGCTTGTCCCGGTCTTTAGGGAATGTGTTACTCTTCCCGTAATCGATGAAACGCCTGCTCCAAATCGTCGCATTGGCTGTGACCGGCATCGTGGCGGGCCAGCCTGTCCTGGCCGGATTCACGTGCACCATGGGCTTGGGCTCAGGCGCGCCCCACTGCAGCGTGGCGATGCACATGGGGATGGCCTGCCATCCTGACCGCCAGAGCGCCGGTCTTCAATGCCGGCAGGGGCCCTGCCAGAATTGCTCGCTGCAGGACGCGGCTCAGTTGTCAGCGAGAGCAAAGCCGAAAACAGGCGGTATGCCAGCACTGCCTGCGGATTTCCACGGCGTACCGGCTGTGCCGGTGGCCCTCGCCGCGCGTCCGCCTGGCCCGCCCGCGTTGTCGGCGCCCGACCGAAACATCCTCTTCCAGGTCTTCAGGATTTAGACCGCTCCCGACGTGAACGCAAACGATGCGCCCAGGGCCGTTACTCGTCCCGCGGCACGGTTTGTAGACACCATGTTCAACATCCATTTTCACGTCAAGGAGATTTCCATGAAGCGTACACTCGTAACTCTTTCGCTCGTTCTCGTATTCGCCGCCGCTGCCTTCGGGCAGGTGTCGCAGCTCAAGGCAGCCTGCAGCGGAAGCTGCTGCCCCGGCGACTGCTCAACCTGCTGCCCCGACGGCTGCGGAAGCTGCTGCCAGGGCAAGTAAGCAGAACCCTTTCCTGAATTGCGGCATTGAGGCCCGGACCGCGAAGCGATCCGGGCCACTTCGCATCTCGCGACAATCCCTAAGCGGCCGTCACCGCTCCCTCCGCGCCAACTGCTGCTGATCCAGCGCCTGCCGCAGCAGCGTCTTGATGACCGCTTGCCGGCTGATATTCAATTGCCGCGCCTGCTCATCCAGTTCCTGCAGCATCGGCAGCGCAAAATCCACATTGACGCGCTGAATCGGCGGCATCATCTTGCCTGTATTGGTGAAGAAGCGGGAGATGTCCTCTCCTCTGTCGGCCATGTCGGCGATCTCGTCGGCGGTCGGGGGCTTGAGGGATTCAAGTGTTTTTGGCATAGAGTTCCTCCTCATAACGGCTAGATTTCCAAAGCGTGACCAGGTGGTAAAACTCGCCTTCATCGTCCTCCCGCACCTCAAACGTGAGCGAGAATCAACGATCTCCTACCCATCCGACCGCGCGGTATTGTTCGGGAAAATCTGAACTTCGGTCAAGGTAATAGGGTCGGCAGAATATGTCCTGTGCCTCCTCAAATCCGATACCCCGGCGCGGATTCTCCCTCAATCGCTCGCTCTTGCGCGGATCGAAGTGGAAGCGCATTAATATAACTGTTATACCTAATTGAGCCGAATTGCAAGTGGAATCAAATGCACGTGTGAGACGCCGGTCGTTGCGAGAAAACTGCAAACTCCTGAACCGTATATTCTAGAAGTCAGGACATTCAAAGAAAAATGACGAAAGCTCACCAACATCCTCTTCAGAGGATCCTCGAAAATCGCATCGCCATCATCGATGGCGCGATGGGCACAACCATCCGTTCCTACGGGATGACCGAAGCCGAGATCCGCGGCGAGCGCTTCAAAGGCGCGACCAAGGACCTGAAGAACAACGGCGACCTGTTCTCGCTCACGCAGCCACAGATGATCTGCGACATTCATCGCCGTTTCCTTGAGGCAGGCGCGGACATCATTGAGACCAACACATTCGGCGCCACCAGCATCACGCAGAGCGAGTTTTTTGTCGAAGACCCGCGCGAGCGCGGCGGGCGCAAGGATCCCACGTTTTATCAGAGCGTGATCGAGGACAAGTTTCTCAACGACCTGGCGTGGGAGATCAACGAGCAGTCGGCGCGCCAGTGCCGCGAATGGGCTGATCGCTTCTCGAACGAAACCGGCCGCCAACGCTTCGTGGCGGGTGCCATCGGTCCGCTGACGGTGTCGCTTTCGAACTCGCCCGACGCCGACGATGCGGGCTTTCGCGTAGTCACGTTCGACCAGGTGAAGGCCGCATACGCGCATGAGGTGCGCGCGCTGATCGCCGGCGGCGTTGACCTGCTGCTGGTGGAGACCATCTTCGACTCGCTCAACGCCAAGGCCGCGCTGGTGGCGATTCGCGAGGTATTCGACGAAGACGGCCTGGCTGCGAGCGGGCGGGAACTGCCCATCATGATTTCGGCAGCCGTGGGCCGCGGCGGCGAGACCATGATCTCCGCGCAGACCCCAGAGGCCTTCTGGACCGCGGTGAAGCATGTGCGGCCGCTCTCGATCGGCCTTAACTGCTCGCTCGGGCCAGATCTCATGTATCCGTTTCTCTCCGAGCTGGCCGAGAAGGCTGACGTGGCGATCTCATGTTATCCGAACGCGGGCCTTCCCAATCCGCTTGCGCCCACGGGCTTCGATCTGGGGCCGGAGGACATGGCGCGCTATCTCGGCGAATTTGCGCATGACGGGCTGCTCAACATCGCCGGCGGCTGCTGCGGCAACACGCCCGAGCACATCGCGGCCATTGCCAAAGCGCTTGACGGCAAGCCGCCAAGAAAGCTCAGTCGCGCGCACGCCGACGAAGCTGCCGCAATCGAGAGCGGGGTCGTAGCATGACGGTGGCGGAGTTCGTTGAGCCAAAGCCGCTGCGCCTTTCCGGATCGCAGCCTTTCACGCAGCAGCGCGGCGTTTACATCATGATCGGCGAGCGCACCAATGTGGCCGGCTCGCCGAAGTTTGCGCGCCTGGTGAAGGAGGGCAAGTTTGAAGAAGCGGTGAGCGTGGCCCGTCAGCAGGTGGAGAACGGCGCCAACGTCATCGACATCTGCATGGACGAGGGCATGATCGACGGCGTGGCCGCCATGTCGCGCTACCTGCAGCTGCTGGCCAGCGAGCCCGAGGTGGCCAAGGTCCCGTTCATGATCGACTCATCCAAGTGGGAGGTGATCGAGGCCGGCCTGAAGTGCCTGCAGGGCAAGGGCATCGTTAATTCCATTTCGCTCAAGGAAGGCGAAGCGAAGTTTCGCCAGAACGCAGCGACGGTGCTGAAATATGGCGCGGCTGTGGTGGTGATGGCGTTCGACGAGCAGGGCCAGGCCGCCACCTACGAAGAGAAGATTCGCATCTGCGAGCGGGCTTACAACATTCTCGTCGAGCTCGGCCTTCCGCCCGAGGACATCATCTTCGATCCCAATATCCTCACCGTTGCCACCGGCATGGACGAGCACAACAACTACGCGGTGGACTTTATCAACGCCACGCGCTGGATCAAGGGCCATCTGCCGCACGCCAAGGTGAGTGGCGGCGTGTCCAATATTTCCTTCAGCTTTCGCGGAAACAATAAAGTGCGCGAGGCCATGCACGCGGCGTTTCTCTATCACGCCATCGCCGCGGGCATGGACATGGGGATCGTCAACGCCGGCATGTTGGAGGTCTATGAAGAGATCGATCCCGAACTGAAGGAACTGGTGGAGGATGTGCTGCTCAACCGGCGGCCCGATGCCACGGAACGCCTGGTGGTGTACGGCGAGGCGTTAAAGGCGGCCGAGGCTGGCGCAGGCGCCGCGGCGAGCGAAAAGAAGGCCGAGGAGTGGCGCAATGGCACGGTCGAGGAGCGGCTCTCGCACGCGCTGGTCAAGGGCATCGACGCCTTCATCGAGATCGACGCGGAAGAGGCGCGCGTCAAGCTGGGCCGCCCGCTGCTGGTGATCGAAGGTCCGCTGATGGCGGGCATGAGCGTGGTGGGCGATCTGTTTGGCGCGGGCAAGATGTTTCTGCCACAGGTGGTTAAGTCGGCGCGCGTGATGAAGAAAGCCGTGGCGCATCTCACCCCATACATGGAGGCCGAGAAGGCTACGATGGTGGCCGCGGGCCATGCGGTGAAGGCGCAGGGCAAGATCGTGCTGGCCACCGTGAAGGGCGACGTGCACGATATCGGCAAAAACATCGTGGGCGTGGTGCTGGCGTGCAACAACTACGAGGTCGTCGACCTGGGCGTGATGGTGACGTGCGAAAGAATTCTGGAGCGCGCCAAAGAAGAGAAGGCAGATCTGATCGGCCTCAGCGGGCTCATCACTCCGTCGCTCGACGAGATGGTGCATGTGGCGCGCGAGATGGAGCGGCAGGGATTCAAGCTGCCGCTGCTCATCGGCGGAGCAACCACAAGCCGAGCGCACACCGCGGTCAAGATTGCGCCGCACTATAGCGAGCCGGTGGTACATGTTCTGGACGCCAGCCGTGCGGTGCCTGTCACAACCAGCCTGCTCAGCGAAGACGGCAAGGCGGAGTTTGTGGTGCAGCATCGCGCCGATTATGAGAGGCTGCGCAAGGCGCACTCCGCGCCGCGCGCGGTGCTTGCGTCCATTGAGACTGCGCGCGCCAGGCCTACGCCGATCGAGTGGCGCGCCGGCGATTTGCCAACGCCCGAATTCACCGGTGTGCGCGTGTTCGACAACTTTCCCCTCGCCACGCTTCGCGAATTCATCGACTGGACTCCGTTCTTCCACACCTGGGAGCTGAAGGGCGTTTATCCGCGCATTCTCGACGATGAAAGACAGGGCGAACAGGCGCGCCAGATCTTTGCCGAGGCCAATGCACTGCTCGACCGAATCGTCGCGGAAAATCTGATCACCGCACGCGGCGTTTATGGGCTCTTTCCCGCGAGCGCGGTTGGCGACGATGTGGAGCTATACGCCGACGCTGGCCGCACAGAGCAACTGGAGCGCTTCCACTTTCTCCGTCAGCAGGCGAACCGGGAAGGCAGCGAGCCTTGCCGGTCGCTGTCGGACTTCATCGCGCCGCGCGAGACGGGTCTGCGCGATCACATTGGCGCATTCGCGGTCACCAGCGGCATCGGCCTCAAGGAACTGTGCGACGGCTTCCGCGCCAAGCACGACGACTACAACGCCATCATGGCCGAGGCCATAGCCGACCGTCTGGCCGAAGCGTTTGCCGAGTGCCTGCACAAGCGCGTGCGCGACGAGTGGGGCTACGGCCGCAGCGAGGCGCTCACCACCGACGACCTCATCCATGAGAAATATCGCGGCATCCGCCCGGCGGCGGGCTATCCGGCGTGCCCGGATCACACCGAGAAGGGCACGCTGTGGCGGCTGCTCGATGTCGAGGCCAACACCGGCATGAAGATTACCGAGTCGTATGCCATGTGGCCGGGATCGAGCGTGAGCGGTCTCTACTTCGCGCATCCTGAGTCGCGCTATTTCTCGCTGGGCAAGATCGGCCGCGACCAGGTAGCCGACTACGCCGAGCGCAAGCGCATGAGCGTGGCCGAAGTCGAACGCTGGCTGGGGCAGAATCTCAATTACGATGCGGCGAAGGACTGACTTGACAATGACCTCACAGACACACTCTCGCGCGGCGGTCCGGCTGGATCGCCACGCGAGACAGCTATCCCAGCGATGAGCCGTCAGCTCTTTTTCGTCTTGACCGGCTTGTAGCCTGAGCCGCCGGCCAGCTTGAGCGCGGCTAGCTCCTCCTCTACAGAGAGCAGCGGCGTGGTCTTCACGGCCTTGCAGGCTCCTCCTGCCGCGGCGGCCAGCGCGAAGGCTGCGGCGTGCGTGTCGTCGGGCATCTCCATGATCGCCACCACGTCGTATTCGCCAAACGCGAACCAGAAGCCCACTTCCTTGCCGCCCAGTTTTTCGATGGGCTTGCGCACCGCTTCGGCGCGGTTTTGCGGATGCTTGATCATGGCCGCGAAGGCCTCAGGCGTGTAGGAAACCTGCAACAAATAGTTGGGCATGGATTGCCCCCTTTCAAGAATGAATTCCGGTGCGGGATCGAGCGAGGCGGCAAGTATACACCTTGCCGAGCGCCCGATTTCAAGAGCTTTCCGGCCCAACGCGTGAGCCGCGCCTGCAGCCCGGCGTCGAGCGATTGACGCCCCGACCTGTGCCCTGCGAAACTTTGCCCTATGCAATACAGCGGGAAAGTGGAGTATGCCCAGGCGCGTAAAATCCGGGAACGCAATACGTGGAACTACCGGCTGGCGCACTGGCCAATCTGGATCTTTGTGTTTTTTCTGGCGCCGGGGCCGCTGACGTTTACGCTGTTTGCGCACGGATTTCACTCCTGGAACATGGCTTGGCTGGGCGCGGTGCTGGTGGGCACCGGCATTGCCGGGCTGCGTGGCCGCCTGCCCGGCGTGGAGCCGCGCCCCTACATCCTGCGCTTTGACGAGGACAAGCCCAACCCGCTCTACCGGCGCGTCTGCTACACCTTTGCGTGGAACGCGGCGCTCAACTTTGCGCTGCTCAACCTGGCCGGTCTGGCCATCGCCTCCGCCACCGGCGTCTGGTATATGAAGCAGATCTACACCTGGGCCTATCCACCGCTGTGCGCGCTGATCCTGGCGCTGGGCGTGGCTGGAGCGCTGCCGCGCGTGGGCCGCTCCACCAAAGGCGAAGGGACCGAGCGCCGCTATTTCTACGGCACGGTCTGGTCGGCAACAGCGGCGCAGGTCGTGCTGCTGGTCCTGTGGAAGGCTCTGCCGCAGACGCAGGCTACGAGCGCGGTGAAGCTGGTGGTGTTTGCGGCGGCTCTGCTGATCATGGGCATTGCCACATATCGCGGCGCCCTGCCGCGCACCCGGCCCATTCTGCCAGGGGAACTGATGGTTTCCGACTGACCGAAGGGTGCCGCTTTCACAGGCTGAGGAACCGCTGTGTCGACGTGGCTCCGGCGGTGAGCAGGATTACGTCGGATTCATGAGTAAACATCCCCATGTGACTCGCATCACATGAAGAAGGGAGTTGCGAATGTAATGATGGCGACATCATCATCGAAGGCCTATGAACACCGGCCCTCTCCCATTTACACCCGGAGGCTGCAAATGAACTTGGCTCCCTCAGCATTTGTTGCCGACTGCGCCCTTCTTGAGGCTCTTGCGGAGCACTCCCTGCCGGTGCCATTCGACGAAGAGCGGGTTCTGTTTCGCCAGGGTGAAGCGGCTGCCGGCGTCTATGTGATGCGCCGCGGAGAAGCTGTGCTCACCATGCAGTCAGCCACTGGCGACGTGGTCATGCGGCTGCGGGCCACTGCGGGGTCGGTGCTGGGGCTGCCTGCGCTCATCGGCAACGAGCCCTATTCGCTCACCGCGACCGCCGAGCGCGGCGCCACGGTGGCTTATGTGCCCCGCGAGGACTTCGACGCTCTTATGCGCACCAACCCTCTGCTCTCGTTCAAGGTGCTGCAGGTGCTGGCGGCCGAGGTGCGGTCGGCGCGCCAGGCGATCTTCCATCTCTGACGGCCACTCACAGCCATGCGCCAGTATGCAGTGACGGCCAGTACAGGAGTTGTGCCCTCTTCAGTGAAATCATAGACAAACCTCAATGGCCAGAATCGCCCCTCCGGCCGGAATCTGTCAGGAGACCGTCCGTGAGGCTTGATTCGTCCAGGCTTGCTTCGAGCAGGCTCGATTCATCCGCATTTTTTGCCGATCGCGAGTTGATTGAGGCGCTCGCGGTGCGCTCGCACTCCATCGACTGCAGCCAGGACCGCGTTCTGTTCAGCCAGGGCGACTCCCCCACCGGACTCTACCTTCTCCACCAGGGCGAGGCGACACTCACCATGCGCTCGGCGCACGGCGAAGTGACGCTGTGCGTGGTATGCATCCAGACCGCGGCCGGCTCGCTGCTTGGCCTGCCCGGCATCGTGTCCGACGAGCCCTACTCGCTGGCCGCCGTGGCGCATCAGGGCGCTCAGGTGAGCTTTATCTCGCGTGACGACTTTGCCGCGCTCATCCTGCGAGAACCGCAGATCTCGCTCAAGCTGCTGCGCGTGCTGGCAGCCGAGGTGCGCACGGCGCGCCAGGCGCTGCTGGCGGCGTGAAGTATCCTTGCGGACGCGGCACGGAGGAGGCGCCAATTCCGGTTCGGCGGTCAACCGATCAGATTGCAGGAATTTGCATCCCAATAGCCCGGTTCGCGCCCTGAAGATGCAGCGTGAAGCCAGCATCCCGCCGGCTGCATCGGCGTTGAGGAGATCTCCGTTAGGGAACCTCTGAACAAGGTCCATAGTCGAGGAAGACATCCCTCAGGGGCCAAACATGCTGCGGAAAAAGGCAATGCGCGGCCCGAATTGCCCGAAAGCATACCTCGGGGGCTAAAGCCCAGTGCTCATTCTGCTCGCTTTGTGTCGGGGTTGAAACCCCGACCTACCCTTTCGTGGCCCGTGATACGAGCTTTTCCGCAGCCTGTAAAGCCCAATTGATTTTGCAGCGGCAGTCGGGGTTAAAACCCCGACCTACCAGTCGTGCCCTTTCAAAAAAACCTCGACTTAACCAGAGATTCTTAGGTTTTGTGCTCGATTCCCGTATCCAGTGCAGGCTCTTCGGTCGAGCCGGGCCGGTCCGAATGGACGGGAACTCCGCTGATAAGCGCCTGAAAGTTTGTGAGGCGTTTTCCGAGGATCACCACTCCCTTGGAAGTGATTTCATATTCGCGAATATCCTTGGCATGATTTCCGCCCCGCATCTTGATCACCACCATGATCTTGCGAAGCTGGCCATCGATGGAGACGTACCGCATCCGGATGATGTCATCGCAAAGGAAAGAAATGGAGTAGGTGCTGAACGGAAATTCGGTGA
>Ga0302326_10020758_pt1 | contig 13500 bp, 12 predicted proteins | sample Palsa_T0_3_FD_202264 | JGI IMG/M metagenome (GOLD analysis project Ga0302326, IMG submission 202264) | Peat permafrost microbial communities from Stordalen Mire near Abisko, Sweden - Palsa_T0_3 | ecosystem: Environmental > Terrestrial > Soil > Palsa > Peat permafrost | place: Sweden: Abisko... | reverse complement strand
CGCCTGCTCCGGGCTGTGATCCTGTGGACCCTCCTGAAGGTGCGCCAGGATGGACTCCGCCAGCGGGGCTCCCACCGCCTGCTCCGGGCTGTGATCCTGAGGACCCTCCTGAAGGTGCGCCAGGATGGACTCCGCCAGCGGGGCTCCCGCCGCCTGCTCCGGGCTGTGATCCTGTGGACCCTCCTGAAGGTGCGCCAGGATGGACTCCGCCAGCGGGGCTCCCGCCGCCTGCTCCAGGCTGTGGTCCTGCAGGCCCTCCCGGAGGTGCGCCAGGATGGAATCCGCCAGCGGGGCTCCCACCGCCAAATCCCGGGTGTGGTCCTGCGAACCCTCCCGGAGGTGGGCCACCATGGAATCCGCCAACGGGCGGTCCACCGCCAAATCCAGGGCGTGGTCCTGCGAACCCTCCCGGAGCTGGGCCACCATGGAAGATGTAGGTCGAGTGGTTATAGATCACCGTCCGGTTTTGCCAGTTGAATCCCCAGTGGCCCCATCCCCACCCAACACCACCGAAGAAACCCACTCCGAATCCCACGCCAAAGGCCATTCCTGGTCCGGCGAGATAGAGCCCCGGAGATGGATACCAGCCGGGCAAAACTGCAAGTGGTGCGCCATACACGATCCACGGATTGTATTGTGGGACGTAGACAACATCAGGGTTTACCGGTTCAATCACGATAGTCTGCCCTTGTGTTGTTACTTTCTCCTGTGGAGTGCTCGTCAACTTCCCCGCGCTCTTCGCACGAGCACGCATGACCTGCACCGCATTCATCACATCTTGCGATTGGTTGGCATAGGCGCCTCCGAGCGATGAGGTCCAGGCAGAGTTCTTATCCATGTTGGCAAGCACCGACGGAAACTGCACCAGCGCTTTTACGCTTGGATCCCACGACTGCTTATCCACTGCGCCAGCCAATTTTTTCCCTTTAAGCTTGGAATGCTGCTGCATCCACCGGTCAGCCTCCACAACTTCAGCAGGGTAGGTCGCGGCTGCGAGAATTTGTGCAACCAACGCGTCTGGATACAGCGCAATCGGGGCTACCAATTGCTGCAACTGTTCAGGAGTCTGCTTCGCGGCCTGAGGTGGCGGCGGTGGCGGCGGCGCTGCGCTCGGGTCTGTTTGGGAGGCAAATGCTCCGGGCGCGGTCGCCAACATAAGCGAAGTGGACAATAAAAGTGCCACAATGCGTTTCAGAAATATCATGAGTAAGTTCTCCATTCTTGGCACCGATCCAGGAGCATCATTCAGCGGCCCCTGCGGCGTCTGTCAAAAACATCAGAAGTCTCCGCCGAAATCTCGACAAAGGCTGAGAAGCCCCCGGTCGCTGCGGCGCCAGCGCCGCAGAGCCTGCACCCAGAAAATTCCTCCTGGACAGTCCTCCCATGGCAGAGATGTCTTTAGTCTGATCATCCATTGCTTTTTGTCTACTTATCGTCAGGCCGTATCTCTACCCTCCTACTTATTCGACAAATGGGCAATTAATCGGTTGCTATCGTATTAACGGCAACAGTAATAAGAGATTCCTATTACTACGCGATTTCCCGGGCCTCGAGGGATCGTAGCCTCGGCCTCTGCATGGCCGGCAAACCGAAGCAGCCTTCGTCACAAAGGCGCTCACGGAATATCGGCCAGCGCGCCAAGCCGGTCTCGTACGCGTAGGCTGCGAGTTCGGGACATCGATCGCCCCGGCAAGTTCAACCTACCCGATGCGCCGATCCTTCCGGATCCGCTGGACAAGCGCTGCAATCTTCTGATTAAACTCGCTCTCTTCAAGCGAGGTGGGTTTGCGGGCCGCCACTTCGCCCACGCTTTCTCGCGTCCTGCCGGCATTCCTGTACTATGCGCACGCATCCAAACGCTCAGAAGATGCGGTCCACATAGCGCTCACGCTATAACTGGGTAGTTTTGTAAAGAGTCCGGGTCTGGAGCCAGATCCGGACATGTATGCGGAACATTCGGGCTGTTATTTCTGGGGCTTGTCGAAGGGCTGTTTTTCGGTGATTCTTGGACGGTTCTCTGCCTGTAGTTGCTTAGCCACCTGCTCCACTTCTTTGAAGACGCGCATAAAATTCCCGCCGAGAATCTTCCGGCAGTCTTCCGCGCTATAGCCACGAGCCATCAGGGCTTCGGTGATCTTGGGCAAGTCGGCTGCGGAGTCGATTCCTTCGGGAAGTTGACCGCTGACACCATCGAAATCCGAACCAAGGCCGACGTGGTCGATGCCTGCAACTTTGGCGATGTGGTCGATCTGATCAATCAGGTCTTTCAGCGGTGGTCGCGGGATACGGTCGGCCATCTGACGCTGGAGTTTTTCGATGTCCGAGTAGGTGATCTCCTTGCCTTCGGCTTTGAACTTGTCCTTCAGCTCCTGCGTGGCCTTGTCGACTTCCGGCTTCTGGGCGATCTGGGCGTTGCGGTAAGCCTGGGAGATGAAGCCGGAGTAGAAGTTGACCATGATGACGCCGCCCTTGCTGTCGGGTCCGCCGGAGTTGGCGGCGGCGCGGAGCATATCGTCGGTCATGTTGCGAGGAGCGTCGCAAAGAGCGCGGGCCGCGGAGTGCGAGGCAATAACAGGCGCTCGGGTGATGATGAGCGTTCGATAAAAGGTCTTGTCGCTGACATGCGAGATGTCGACGATCATGCCTAGGCGATTCATCTCATATACGACGTCTTTGCCGAACTCGCTAAGGCCCTCTTTAGTGTGTGGGACCGTGGTGTCCTTGTCGTCGCCGGATGAGTCGGCCCAACCGTTGGAGTTCGACCAGGTAAGAGTCATGTAGCGCACGCCGAGGTCGTAGTACATGCGCAGCAATCCAAGGGAATCTTCGATGGAGTGGCCGCCTTCAATGCCCATGAGCATCGCGTATTTGTGCTCGCGGTGGGCCGCTTCGATATCGGCGGCAGTAGTGGCGAACTCGATCTCGCCGGGATGCTTCGCGGCCTGAGTGCGGACGGCGTCAATCAGTTCGAGCGTCCTGCGTGCGTAATGGCCTTTGTATAATTCCGGCTCGACCCAGATGGACATGAACGATGCGCCGAGGTTGCCCTTGTGGATGGCGTCAAGGTTGATCTGACCGCCGTTGAGCGGATCGCTGAGATCGAAGTGCTCATCGACGAAGCGCTGCGGGGTGTCTTCATGGGTGTCGATAACAAGGGCGCTGCGATGGACTTGATCGGGCGTAAGTTTAGCCGCCTTTGCGGCGGTAGCGGCTTTACTTTCAGGCTTGACGGAAGCGGTTTGGGCGATAGTCATAAGATTGGCGGAAAGCAACGCGGCGATCACAAGGGGAGTTTTCATAGTGGATAGGACTGACAGGCTAATGGTGGGATTGTAGCAGGGGCGTTCCGCGCTACGCGGGCACGAAGTAAAGACTAACTACAGTAATGTCATCCGTCTGGCCGAAGCGTTGGGCGGTCTGGGCGATGTAGCGCGCGGGTTCGTGGCTGACCTGCTGGGTGCGTTCGAAGCCAAAAAGTTCGCCTTTCTGATCGGTGGCTTCGACTACACCGTCAGAGAGGAACGTCAGGCGGTCGCCGTGGTTGAGTTGGAAGGTTGATTGCTCGTATTCGACATTGGGGATGACGCCAAGGGGCAGGCAGGCTGCAAGTTCCAATTCGCGACCGTCGCGGTAAGGGCTGAGGTGCCCTGCATTGGCGATGGTCATCTGGCCGTTGGTGTAGATACGGGCGCAGAGGCAGGTGGCGAAGCCGGCAACTGCGATTCCGCCGGGGCCGGAGGTTGCGCCTAGCATGACCTGGTTCAAGTGAGAAAGAACAGTGGCGGGATCGTGGGAGAGCTCGTTACGCAGGGCGCCGACGAGCGTGCTGGCGTTCATGGCGGCTTGCAGGCCTTTGCCGCTGACATCGCCGACGACGATGAGCATGGAGTCGTCCTTGAGTGGAAGAACCTGAAAGAAATCTCCACCCACGCCGTTGGCGGGAAGATAGGCGCTATCCAGCATGAAGTTGCGACTGGAGGGCAACTGCGTCGGAATAAGCAAGGCCTGGACGCTGCGCGCAGCTTCGATTTCGGCGGCGGAGCGCTGCTCCTCCTGGCTGACGCGCACAAATCGGTAGAGGATGACGGCGATCAGGCTGCCCAGGAAAATGAGATATGTCACGGTGCTGATCGAGTATTCGATCGGGCCGAGGTGGTAAATATGGGAGGCAAAACGGGCGCCGATCCAGTTTCTATTCGCCGCGAAGTCGAGCAGAATGTTAATGGAGTCGGCTGTTGCCGCCAGCAGGAATGGCAGCAGCATTACGCCAGCTTCTCCGCGGCCACGACGCCATGCGCGGAAGAGCATCACGGCGACCAAACCGCAGAAGACAAACTGCGATGCGAGCGAGATGTATTTGAAGGCCGTCTCGAAGTGCAGCATCGATGTGATCGGCAGCAGGAGCGCAACAGTCTGCCAGACTCGCACCGGCTTTCGCGCACTGCTGCCGGTAAATCGCAGGATGAACTCAAGAGTGGTGAAGATGAAAAGCCAACTGGCCCAAACGCTGTAGATGTCAAAGACATGCAGGGGCATCAGAGCCAATCCCCAGGCTGTTTCGCCAACGCCACGAAGGGTTACCGAGAGACAGAGCAGCGCCAGCCACAGGTATTCGGAGTGGCTGCGCTGCGCCAGGTAGAGGGTCGCTGCCAACCCCGAAACGCAGAGAAATAGCAGGCTGGCGAGGATGCCTGCGATGGCGTTCTTGCCCCATCGGCGGGAGTCGGCCATGTCTAGCGTCTCGGCCATGCTCGCTGAATCGCCCAACTGGACTTTTTCCACGAGCCCATGGCTGATGTCGGCGTTCGCCCAGCTGCGAATGGCAATGACGACGCTGCCGTCCGGGCTTGCCCTATTGATGGGAAGCGTAAAGGCTCCGGATTGGTACATGGCCGCCTTGCTTAGGTTTCCCACCGGCATGCCTTGCGTTCGGGCGGCCTCGGTGCCGTTGATGAAAACCTGCAATTGGCCGACGGAGTGGGGAACGACAAACAAGGACAGGTCGAGCGCGCCCGAATCGGGAATTGGCACTGGCTTTAAACGGAGCCGGTACCAGCCAAAACCGGAATAGGTTTCGAATCCCTGATCGAGGAGGGATGTTTGGAGACCGACTTTCGGCCATGCCGAGTCGTCGAAGTTGGGGTCAGCCCAACCGGGATCGTCACCGGTATGGAAGCGCCACGCGTTATCCAGCTTGATGGTGCCATGAATCGCCGATGGGACGACCAGGTGCTCGCGGTTATCGACATCGACCGTGTTTTGCGTGGCGGCGGATGAAACAGGTGGTTGCGCAGGCGGTTGTGTCCAGGCGTTGGGAACGGGGAAGCAGGCGAGCATGAGCCACAGAGGAAGCCTTGCCGCCATTTTCCTGAACGTCTTCATGCGTTTTTTCAGTGTAGCCGCAACGGAGGTTACGTGGGGAAAGTGGAGCAGGTTCCCGGAAAGGAGGACTCAAGGGGGCAGGGGTACGTCGTTTGCGCGTCGATCCTGCTAATTTGACTTGATTTGCGGGCAGAATTGGGGGAACAAAGGCATGTTTTTGTGGGGTTTTGGGTGCTTTTTTGTACGCATGTTTCTCCTTGGGACGGCGGGGGCAAGGTGAGAGAGTCCGTATGCCCCTATTTTGGGCTTTGGCCCTTGACTCTGCTCTAATCTCTCTATGAAAGATCGGACACCGTATATAGCAATCACACGAGGAATAGCGGTAAGCGTTGAGCCCACTTACCTTGAGACCAGGTCATCGCCTGGGAGTTCGCAGTATGTCTGGGCCTATCGCGTGACCATCGAGAATCAGGGTCGGGAAACAGTGCAACTGCTGAACCGGCACTGGATGATCACGAATGCTCGCGGCGAATTGAATGAAGTCAAGGGGCCTGGGGTGGTTGGGCAGCAACCCATACTCAAGCCGGGCGAGAGCTATGAATACACCAGCGGCGCTCCCCTCAACACGCCGTGGGGGATGATGGGCGGAAGTTACCTGATGGAAAGCGAAAGCGGCGAGCGGTTTGATATTGAGATACCGACGTTTTCGCTGGATAGTCCGAATCAGGGGTTGGTGGTGAATTAGGGAAGGTTCGCGTCCGGGTGACTTCGACTCCAATCCCGGAGAAAAACGCTACATAGCCCAGGGGTATCCCTGATTTCTGTCAAAATTTGGGGCTTATGTTGTTCATTTTACTTTGGTTGGCTCTACAGCGGCGGTGCTTGTATGGGACGATTTGCCGCGCTTTTTGGGGCGTTTTGTGAGTGCCGTGTGAGCTACCTGGGCGCCGTAGAGATGGCGCGTCCCTTCTGAACCGGGAATGATGCCCAGAAGCATGGCATAGCTGACGCAGGCGATGAAGTCACGGATATTGCCGGCTCCGGAGAGTTTGGGCATGGCGGTGCAGTAGGCGAGCTTACCGGACAGCCGGATGATGTGTTCGGGTTTCCCTTCCTGCATGGCGCGGGCGGTTGCATCGACAAAGCACTTTTCGCAGATCGAAACGGCGAGGTTGGGTATGGGGTAGATGCCGCCGTGCCGGGCTACCCTTTCGAGGGCGCGTCCGGGGGACTGGGGTGCGGGCAGACCTGCTTCGTCAATTTTCTCGAGGACATCCAGAAGTGGCTGAAGTGCGGCTTGGAGGTTGTTCGACATGCGTTTGCTCTCCTGGCGGGTAGGTCTTGTGTTAATTGCCGCCGGATTTGATTTTGCGCTTTCTGGGGCTAATTACTCGCAAAAAGCAGCGATCGGGAGATAGGGACCAGGGAATAGGGTTCGCGCTTTGCGCGAATTTGCACCCGGCGTCTCAAAAGACGATGTATGCGAAAATTCAGAGAGAGGGGACTAGGACGATGATGATTGAGATTGAAAAGCCGGAACTGGAAGCCCTGATCGTCGAACGGATGCAACTGGGCGAGTTTCCGACGGTCGAGGATGCCCTGTTGCAGGCGTTAAAGTCATCGCCCCCTCCATCTGGACGGAGGGATACGGTGTCGAACAGAACTTCTGTTCTCACGGGAGCCGATCTGGTTGCGGCGATGCAGGCCTCGCCGTACCCGGAAATTGCGTTGGAACCGGCACGCGACCGTATGCCGGTGCGTGATGTTGCGTTCTGATGGCTTGGCTGCTCGATACAAATGTTTTGTCGGAATTGCGACGGCCAAGGCCCGATCCCAGAGTAGTAGCTTGGATCAGCGGCAGCCCGCTGGCACAGCTCACATTAGCGTTGTTACTCTTGCCGAGATTCGATTTGGCATTGAGCTTGTTGGCGATCCCATTCGCCGCGCCAAATTGCATGAGTGGCTGACGCACAAGATGCGGCCGATGTTTGAAGGCCGTGTCCTCCCAATTACAGAAGACATTCTGCTTAAGTGGCGGCTTTTGGTCGAGGATGGCCGGAAGACGGGTCACACGTATTCGCAGCCGGACCTGATGATCGCCGCGACTGCCTTGCATCACGACCTGACAATCGTTACTCGTGATCGGAGTGATTATGACAAGGCGCGTGTGCCGGTCGTGAATCCCTGGGATGGCTTGTAGGCGGTTTCTGTTTCGGGGTGATTCTGACGATCCCACATCTCAAAGGCGAGATGTGGGGCACCCGGCAGATTCCCCGCGGGAATGACAGACAAGAAAGGCAAGAGCAAAGGCAAAGACAGAAACAACAGCAGGTCCTTCGCTTCGCTCAGGATGACAAGCGTGAGTAGTCAGGATGACAAGCGTGAGTAGTCGGGATGACAAGCGTGAGTAGTCGGGATGACAAGCGTGGGTAGTCGGGATGACAAGCGTGGGTAGTCGGGATGACAAGCGTGGGTAGTCGGGATGACAAGCGTGAGTAGTCAGGATGACAAGCGTGGGTAGTCGGGATGACAAGCGTGAGTCGTCAGGATGACAAGAGAGGGTAGTCAGGATGACAAGTCGTCTAATTATAAATTTTGGCGGGTGGGGCGCCCGCCAATTTCGTTCGCCATCTGCGAGTATTAGGCGGTCAGGAAGTCCTTGACTTGCTGGACGATTACGTCTCTTGTTACGTCGCTGATGGCTTCGGTTAAGGGAAGCTGCTTGGGGCAGGCCTGGACGCAGTTCTGGGCGAAGCCGCACTCCTGGACGCCGCCGTCGCCGGCTAGGGCGCGCAGGCGCTCTTCTTTCAGGACTTTGCCCGAGGGATGGCTGTTGAAGAGTTTGACCTGGGCGATGGTGGCTGCGCCGACGAAGCCTGTCGCGTCGTTGAACTGGGGGCAGACTTCCATGCAGATGGTGCAGGAGATGCAGTTCGAGAGCGGGTAGGCGGCTTCCTGCGCCTGCGGGAAGATTCTGGGCCCCGCACCGAGGTCATAAGTGCCGTCGACGGGTACCCAGGCTTTGACGGCCTTGAGATTTTCGAAGAGGACGCTGCGGTCGACGGCGAGGTCGCGCACTACGGGGAACTTGGTCAATGGCTGGAGGCGGATGGGCTGCTCTAATTTATCGATGAGCGCGGTGCAGGCCATGCGGGCTTTGCCGTTGATGACCATAGCGCAGGAGCCGCAGATCTCTTCGAGGCAGTTGGAGTCGTAGGTGATCGGCGTGGTGGGCTGGCCGGAGGCGTTCACCGGATTGGCGGCGATCTCCATCATGGCGGAGATTACGTTCATGCCGGGCTTCCAGGGTAGTTCGAACTTCTCCCAGGTGGCCTCGACGTCGGGGCTGCTCTGGCGCTTGATTTCGATTTGGATGGTCTTGGTTGCCATGATGATTTTTGACCTCGGGGGCTAAAGCCCCCTTTCTTTTTTGTCGCATATTTGGCACGGCTAAAGCCGTGCCCTTTCAAAGCAAAAACCTTAAAAGCAGATCCTTCGCTACGCTCAGGATGACAACAAAAGAAACTTAATGCACACGCCTAGTATTTGCGGGGGCGTGGGGCGATGTATTGCGTATCTACAGCTTCGTATTCGAAGCGTGGCTCGTCGGCGTCTGGCGCGAAGGTCGCTTTTGTGGTCTTGAGGAATTTTTCGTCGTTGCGATCCGGGAAGTCGGGCTTGTAATGCGCGCCGCGGGACTCGTCGCGTAGGGCTGCGCCCTGTGCGACTACGCGCGAGATTTGCAGCATGTTGTAGAGCTGGCGGGTGAAGGCGAAGCTGGTATTGGCCCACTGGCTCTTGTCGCTTAGATTGATGTTCCGGTAGCGTTCGAGCAGTTCGACGATCTTTTCGTCGGTCTTCTGGATGTTCTTGTTGTAGCGGATGACGGTGACGTTGGCGGTCATGGTTTCGCCGAGTTCGCGCCAGATTTTGAAGGGGTTTTCGGCGCCGCTGGAGGTGATGAGGTTCTTGTTCAAGGCTTCCTGGCGGGCTAGTTCGTGGGCGTGGCCTCCGTCGCCGGGCGCGGCGGTGAGGCTCTTGGCATAGGCAATGGCGTTAGGGCCGGCCTGGAAGCCGCCGTAGATGCAGCTTACGAGCGAGTTGGCTCCGAGGCGGTTGGCGCCGTGGTACTGGTACTCGGCTTCGCCGGCGGCGAAGATGCCGGGGATGTTGGTCATCTGGTTGAAATCTACCCAGAGGCCGCCCATGGTGTAGTGCATGCCGGGGAATATCTTCATCGGGACTTCGCGGGGATCGTCGCCTACGAATTTTTCGTAGATTTCGAGGATGCCTTCGAGCTTGCGGTTCAGGGTTTCCTTGTCGATGTGGGTGAGGTCGAGGTAGACCATCGGCTGGCCGTCGATGCCGAGGCCGTTTTCGTAGACGACCTTGTGGATGGCGCGGGTGGCGACGTCGCGCGGGACGAGGTTGCCGTACTTCGGGTACCACTCTTCGAGGAAGTACCAGCGGTCGGACTCGGGGATGGACTTGCCGGGGCGCTTGTCCCCTGCCGTCTTGGGAACCCAGACGCGGCCGCCTTCGCCGCGCGCGGACTCGGACATGAGACGCAGCTTGTCTTCGCCGGGGATGCAGGTGGGGTGGACCTGGATGAATTCGCCGTTGGCGTAGAACGCGCCCTGCTGGTAGAGGGCGGATTGGGCGGAGCCGGTGCAGACAACCGAGTTCGTGCTCTTGCCGAAGATGGCTCCATTTCCTCCCGTCGCGATGATGATGGCGTCGGCGGGGAAGGTGCGCAGTTCCATGGAGCGGAGGTCCATGGCGCAGATGCCGCGGGCTACTCCGTTGGTGTCGAGAACGGCGGAGAGGAACTCCCAGCCTTCGTATTTCTTGACTTTGCCTTCGGATTCGTAGCGGCGGACCTGCTCGTCGAGCGCGTAGAGAAGTTGCTGGCCGGTGGTGGCTCCGGCGAACGCGGTGCGATGGAAGAGCGTGCCGCCGAAGCGGCGGAAATCGAGCAGGCCCTCGGCGGTGCGGTTGAAGGGAACGCCCATTCGATCGAGGAGATCGATGATGCCGGGGGCGGCTTCGCACATGGCCTTGACGGGCGTCTGGTTCGCTAGAAAATCGCCGCCGTAAATGGTGTCGTCGAAGTGCTTCCAGGTGGTATCGCCTTCGCCCTTCAGATTCTTCGCGGCGTTGATGCCGCCCTGGGCGCAGACGGAGTGCGAGCGCTTGACCGGGACGATGGAAAACAGATCGACGGTGCCGCCTGCTTCGGCGATCTTGATGACGGCTGCGAGTCCGGCGAGCCCTCCGCCAACGACGATGATTTTAGGTGCTGCCATGATTGGAGTGATTCCTTCCCTGTTCTTGTTCGGCCTCAGGGGCTAAAAGCCCCGCCCGCTTGTCTGGCCTATGTACGGGCTGAAGCCCGTACCCTTCCCATTTGCGATCCACAACCAGTTCGGCTTATGCGTGTGCCGGTTGTTGTTCCGGCTTTGGAATCGGCGGGGTGAATTGCAGCGGCCCGGCGATGCGATTCCATGTGTTGATGAGGCCGATGGCGGCGGTGAGTGACGCTAACTCGCTCGGAGAAAACTGGGCCGAAACGCCTGCGTAGTCTTTATCCGTCACGTGGTCATCGGCGATGCGCGTGAGCTTTTCCGTCCAGCGAAAGGCTGCCTGTTCGCGAGGCGAAAAAATGCCGGCTTCACGCCAGACTACGAGCAGGTCGAGTTTTTCCCGGGGGATGCCGAGTTTGCGAGCGGCGTTGAGGTGGTACTGGGTGCAGAAGGCGCAGCCGTTGATCTGCGAGGCGCGCAGTTTGAGCAGCTCGATGAGGTCATGTTCGAGGCCTGACGCTGCGACCGCCTGGCTGAGCGCGGTGAGTGCGGCGTAGGCTGCCGGTGCGAGCTTTTGAAATTCCTGCCAACTGATGCGGGCTGTTGAGGACGACATACTGTTCTCCTCTCGTTAAGCGAGCGGGTAGATCACGGGTGTTACGAGTGAGCTAGTTGCCGGGGCAACGTCTTCCGGGGCGTTCTGGTAATTGGGTCCAACGAAGGCATAGAGGCTGGCCAGTCCGAGCGCGCAGAGCAGGATTCCGACGGCGGCGCAGACGTAGCCGAAGCGCTTGCGGGCCTTGTTGCCGGGGGTGATGCCCCACTTGGCGGCGAAGAGCCAGATTCCGTACGAGAAATGCCAGCAGACGGCGATCATCGCGATGGCATAGACGGCGAGCATCCATGGATTTGCGAGTTCGTGCTGGACTTTGGCGAAGGCTGCGCCGGGATGTTCAGGCAGGCTGACGCCCAGGAAGCGCTGACGCAGGACGTGCTGGATGATGTAAACGAAAGCTATGTAGCCGGTCCAGCGCTGGGTGACGTACATCCAGTTGCCGGCCCAGGGGTAGTAGACAACGTTGCTCTTGCCGCGCAGGGCGATATAGACGCCGTAAAGCGCGTGATAGGCGAGCGGGAGGAAGATCAATCCCCACTCGAGGACGCGCACCAGAGGCAGGCTGTTGAGGAACTTGACCTGAGCGGCGTAGGCGGCGGGGCCTTTGAGCGCCTCGAAGTTGGAGAGGATGTGTTCGATGAGGAATGCGCCGATGGGCACGATGCCGGAGAGCGAGTGCAGCTTGCGCAGCAGGAAGGAATGGCCCTTGCCGGCGCGGAGAGGCTCTACGCCGGGCGCCAGTTTATGAGTGGATTCGCTGGCGGCAGGACGGACGGCGGTTGCCATGAAGTTTGGGCTCCTTACATCGGGTGAGGTCACAAATTGGGACTCGGCGCGGGTATGGCTGCTTTGTCGAATCTATAGTGCATTATTGGTGGCCGAGATTAGGAGCGTCAAGGAAGCGTGGCTATGGCTTGCCGCATTGCGAAAAGGCTGGAGTCTTCTGCGAAAGCGACAAATGGCTGGCTGCTCGTGATCGCGCCACAGCTTGCGCTTTCGGCCGAAGTTTAAAGGGCGAGACGTGGCAGCAGATCCGCAAACGCAAGGCCGCGATGGCTGATCGCGAATTTGACGTTGATGTCGAGGTCGGCCATGGTCTGGTCGAGGTCGGGGAGATAGAAAAGCGGGTCGTAGCCGAAGCCGCCGGTGCCGTGCGGGGCTTCGAGAATCAGCCCTTCGACTGTGCCCTCGGAGGTTAGGATCACTTCGCCGTCGCGGGCGGCGGCGAGTACGCAGCGATAGCGTGCGGTGCGGCGATCCAGGGGAATGCCGTCGAGTTTTTGCAGCAGAACGATGTTGTTCCAGACGTCGGTGTTGTCGTTGGCGTCGGGGGAGTCGGTGAGACCGCTGTCTGCGGCAAAGCGCGCGGAGCGGACGCCGGGCGCGCCATCGAGGGCGTCCACTTCCAGGCCGGAGTCGTCGGCTATGACGACTTCGTTGGGCGCGAAACCGCTGTAGTAGACAGCCTTGGTGATTGCGTTTTCCTCGAATGTGAGGCCGTGTTCATGCGGGGCAGGGATGGTGCGAAGTCCGGGGACCGGATCGATCGCGATCTGGTACTCTTCGGCTGCCTCGCGGAAGTCGGCTAATTTGCCCGCGCTGGTGGTAGCAACGAAGAGGCGAAAGGCCATGCTGTGAGTGTAACTGGAGTGAATCGATTTCGCTGCGCTGGATCGAATTTAGGTAGTGTGGGTTAGTTTGAAAAAAGTGCCAACCCTCAGAGGCTAAAGCCCCTATTGCAGGACTTAATGTACGGGCTGAAGCCCGTACCCTTCAAACTGACCCACGACGAATCAGTGGGCGAGAAGGTAAACACCGATACAGACCAGGACAGCAGCGGTCCAGCGGCGGCGATCTACGTTTTCTTTGAGGAAGATTTTGCCTGCGATGGCGTTGGTGACGAGCGTGAGGGATGCGGATGCCGGGGCGACCAGGCTGAGATTCAGGTGGTTCAAGGCGAAGAGCAGCGAAAAAAAGGCCAGAGCCAGAAATCCGACCCCGGCGAAGAACCTTGGGCAGGTGACGACGGCTCGAATTGCGCCCTTCAGCCCGGAATGAGCGCGGATGTCGTCGAGGTCACCGATGGATTTCATGGCGGCGGCGGTGAGCACTTCTCCTGCGGTTGAGCACAGGACAACGGACGCGATCATGGCCGTGGCGGTTAACGGGCCGGGTGTTGGATCCAAAAGAGCGAGGATCATTTCGCGACCACCTGCGGAGAAGAATCGACTTCGACCGGAATCTCAGTGCGCGAAGGGC
>Ga0302326_10020757_pt1 | contig 13500 bp, 10 predicted proteins | sample Palsa_T0_3_FD_202264 | JGI IMG/M metagenome (GOLD analysis project Ga0302326, IMG submission 202264) | Peat permafrost microbial communities from Stordalen Mire near Abisko, Sweden - Palsa_T0_3 | ecosystem: Environmental > Terrestrial > Soil > Palsa > Peat permafrost | place: Sweden: Abisko... | reverse complement strand
CTCAGAAACACCGATACGGTATTGTCGCTTTTGTCGGTAAACGAATTGATCCCGTTGGCCGCCGCCAGATCGTCCAAACCGTCGCCATTGAAATCCGCTTTGGCAATGGCCACGGGCTTGTTGGCCGCCGGATATGTGGTAGGGGCTAAGAATGTGCCTTTCCCCTGATTCAGCATCACCGTCAACCCTTGCTTCGGCTCATAGAGCAGCAGGTCATTTTCGCCGTCGCCGTTGGCGTCCGCCACAATCGCTTGAATCCCATATACGCCCGGACCGATCACGGTGTTCGGCGCAACTTTGCCGAGCAGCGGAGAAAAGCCCTGCGCGGAGTTGCTGAGAAACAGATTCACGGTCTGCGTTGCGGAGAATTGTCCTCCGCCCAGAACGATCAAGTCTGGGTTTCCGTCGCCATCCACGTCCGCTACCGTGAGCGATGCCGCATCATTCGTGGGGACGTTATAAATTGCGGGTCCTCCGACCGCAATTCCACCGCCGCCGATTGAAAGGGGCCATATGAACGCCGTCGGGGCGCCGGCGAAAGTAGCGATTCCCGCGAAGTAGGTAGTTCCTTTGGAAGTGAAAACGGAAATGGGGCCGCTGCCAACTCCGTTCGGCGTTCCGAGAGTTCCTAGAGAAAGCGGTGTCTGCAACACGCCGCTAACCAACTGCGAGAGCTTGGCCGTGCCATCGGAGTTGACCAGCAGCACAGCCGTCGAACCGCCCACATTCAAGGGATAGGCTGCGGTTATGTTGGCGGCAGAAGAGGAAGTGGCCGTCGTAAGCGAAGACGCCGTGAACGTTCCCGCGCCGTTGTTGGAAAGCACGGTAACCACCGATACCTCGGCTGCGGTGGTCGGGAATGTAGCATTACTGAGAACCAGATTGAGTGTTCCGCCCGAATTCACATAAGCGCAGAGCGTCGACGCCACCTGTCCCAGCGACACCGGATTTTGAAACGTGCCATCGCCGTTACCGCGCATCAGCAGCAAATTGCCGAAGTCATCGGTGACCACCAAATCGAAACTGCTCGGTCCCACCACTGGCCCGGCTACAATTAGATTCAGGCCGTCCTGGACTACAGGCAGAGTCCCACTGGACACCGGCGCGGCAAAGCTGCCGTTGCCAAGACCGGAAAAAACGAAGAGTTGCCCGCCGTCCCCGGTGCCGTTCGTAACAGCAACGTCAAAAAGTTTTCCGCCGCCATTGCCAAAATAGCCGCCCACAGCATTGCCCGTTCCGATGTTCGAGGTGCTAGTGCCTAAGCCGTAGACAACTCCGGCCTTGAAGACGCTATTCGGTGGAGCAATCGTCTGCCCAGCAAGCGGCAGTGCCCCACCAAGGTGGTATGCGACGGCCAAAAGCACCAAGGAGCAAGACACGCTATACCGGAAGGCAGCTTTTGTCATGGCGTGTTCGGGCATCGATTCAGCCTTTCTGCACCCTTGCTCCCTGGACCCTTCTGGAGCAGCTCACAGGTCGCATGCTCGCCCCGCGGGCGGCTTGGCTCTTTGTCGAGTCATTGTTCATGTATCGGCCCATGGCGCAGTCTGGTTTCTGCCCGCGCTCTAGCTGAAGCTGAAGGTCACGGTCACGGCCACCGATTGACCTTGAGTTACGGTAACTGGAGAAATAACATGGGACGTGAAGAGGAACGGAGCCAGCGAAGGGTATTTTAAAACGGTTTGGGGCATGTTGATAAAAACAATGGTCTGAACATTGCCAATGCTGCCGACGGTTTGGGAGGCGGTTACCGTTCCAGCCAGAGAAAATGAGAGCGGGGTAGGGTACCCGAACCCGGGCGAAGAATTGGGGGCGGAATCGACAGTGAACTGGGAAGAAGAAGTTCCCATGACCACGTTTAACCCTGGAGTGCAGTCTGGTATCGGAAGACCTGAGAACGTACACTCGCTCGGAATACTCGTGACGAAACAGGACGGGCCGATCGACGAGTCCAACGTGGCTCCAGAATCCGCTGCAATAGTTATTTGTGTGAACATGCAGGGCGGAGTCTTCCCTGATGGGGCTTGTAGGTTGATTGCCCAGCCACCGGCATATGTGTTCCCCGTGAGTTCACTAGATGGAGGTTGGGCGAAAGAACCAGTGCCACTGAGAAGCGCATAGAGAAACGCCGGTCCGCCAGGCATATCGGCTAAATTCGTCGCTACGATGCTGTTTTCAAATTCGACGTGCTTCTGGACCGAGCCATCGGGGTTGCGAACTTCGATCGTCCAGTGACCATGGACCTTGATTCCTTCCTGCGGGCTTTTCGCGGCAGGTTTTTCTTCGGGCGAGGCTGGCGAAGTCGCGGGAGCCGCCGCGGAATTTGCTGCGCCAACAGGCATGGCGCTGTCAGCCCTCGCGGGTCGCGCGGTCGAGACTGGCACGGATCCGGATTGAGCGCGACTTACGCCTGCGGCGAACAGCGGCATAGCGAGGACTACGACCGACATAAAGGTCCGGTGAGTTGTGCGAGCAGCCGATTCGTATTTTCCGTGCGTCTTCATGCTGTTTCTCCTCGGTTCCCAGGTCTAAGAAACTTAAGAGCTCAATAGCGCAAAATCTGCCGTTGCGGTCTCGGCTGGAAATCGTCCACGCACACGTCGGAAACGCAAACCACCGCTTGAATTTGCCTTCGTGGGAGAGATCTCAGCTTTCTTGCACTTCTGATTCTGGGGACGAATCGGCGCCAGTTTGGGGAAACACAGTCGAAACGTCAATGTACCGGGATAAATTTATTTCTCTACTAAGTCTCAACGGCGAGTTGTCAGAAAACACACGAGTTATCAGAGTCTGGTAAACCTGGCTTCAAGGTACTGGAGCTATGCTAAAATCCGTCCGATCCCCGGCTGCTTGAAAAAGGACTGCCCATGGAGTCGGCCGCTCGCCCGCCAATGCTCAAGTTCGGTCCTTATCTGGTGGACCTGGCTGCGGGAGAAGTACGCAAAAACGGCTCGCGCATACGGCTGCAGGAAAAACCGATGCGGGTCCTGGCACTGCTGGCCGAAAGGCAAGGCGAGCTCGTCACCCGTGAGGAACTGCAAAAACGTCTGTGGCCCCAAGACACCTTCGTCGATTTTGAGGCCGGACTGAACACAGCGGTCGGCAAGCTCCGCGATGCCCTTTCCGACAGCGCCGAAAACCCGCGTTATATCGAGACCATTCCCCGCCGCGGCTATCGCTTCCTCGTGCCCGTTGAACCTCAAAACGGACACCACACCAGCCCCGACCTCCCGGAAAACAACCTTTCGATCCCTTCTGCACGGCCCGGCCCTGCGCCGGCGACCCCAGTTTCGACTGTGTCAGTATTGGTGTCGGCCGTCGCGAAGCTTCCAGCCGTCGACGCCCACGAAGCACCCAAAACAAAATCTGCAAAGCGAACGACAGTTTGGATTTCGCTCGCAGCCGCCGTCGTGCTGGTCTTATTGGCCCAAGGCTATTTCTACGTCCATCACAAGCCAATTCTCGCAAACAAAGACACCGTCGTTCTCACTGAGTTCGCTAACACCACGGGCGACGTAATTTTCGACGATACGCTGAAGACGGGGCTGAATGTTTCCCTGCGGCAATCCCCATTCCTCGACGTACTCTCTCAGAACGATGTCGCGAGAATCTTGCGGCAGATGACCCGTCCGGTCGACACGAGACTCACACCCGACGTGGCGTCCGAGCTTTGCCAGCGCGCGGGAGGTAAGGCTTATGTTGCGGGTTCAATCGGTCGTCTGGGTAACGAGTATGTGCTGGGACTGAAAGCGCTTAATTGCCAAAATGGAGCGACTCTGGCTCAGGAACAGGATACCGCTGCAAACAGAGAAAATGTTCTGGATGCGCTTGGCAAGGCGGCTACGAAACTCCGTGGCGAGTTGGGTGAATCCTTAGCAACCGTCAAGAGTTTCGACGTGCCACTCTCGCAGGCGACCACAGCTTCGCTGGAAGCCTTAAAGGCATACAGTCTGGGGATTCAAACTCTTCACGAAAAGGGGACAGTTGCTGCTGTTCCGTTCTTCCGGCATGCAATTGAACTTGACCCGAATTTTGCGAGCGCTTACCTATATCTGGGCAAGATGTACACCAACCTCGGTGAAACAAATCGTGCCCGAGAGTTGTTCACGACCGCCTTTTCCTTGCGCGATCACGCCAGCGAACGAGAAAAGTTCGACATCGAATCTCTTTATTTCTGGAAGGTAACAAATGACTTGGAAAGTACTACTCGCGTGTTCGGCGAATGGCTCGGCAGTTATCCGCGAGACCATGCGGCGCTGGCCAATCTGGCCAGTGTCTACGCCTCTGAGGGGCAGTACGAACAGGCCGTCGAACTTGCTCGCGAATCTGCACAACAGAACCCCGATGATGTAATGGGACGCATCGATCTCGCTTACGATCTCATGGAAGTGGGTCGATTTCCGGAGGCTCGCAAAGTTCTCGACGACGCGGTAGATCGCCACCTTGATGACGAGTCCTTGCACTATCTGCTTTATTCTCTGGCCTTCCTCGCAGAAGATACGCGAGGGATGGCGGAGCAGGTGTCGTGGTCCGAAAGTAAGCCCGAGAGCATTGCGGATTTTCTTTCATACCAAGCTACTGTCGAAGCCTATTCCGGGCATCTACGACGTTCGCGGGAGCTAAACCGCAGGGCTATAGAATCCGCGGAGCGAGCAGGCCTAAAGGAAAGCGCGGAGTCCTGGCGCCTGGAGGGTCTGTTACGCGAGGCCGCTGTCGGAAAATTACGGGAAGTCCAGCAAACCGCTCTCAGCCAGCAGGGCCCCAGCGGACTTTCCGCATTAGTGCTTGCGTGGGTGGGGAATTCATCGCATGCACAGTCTATGTTGGAGAGTCTCAGCAGCCGATTCCCTCAAGGCACGTTGGTGCAATCTGTTGTGCTGCCGACAGTTCGCGCACAGATCGAACTCTCACAAAAAAAACCCCAGCGGAGCATTGAGCTTCTGCGTGCCGCTGCGCCGTATGAACTGACGGATGCCTGGTTGGGTGGTTGTATCTACCCCGCTTATGTCCGCGGTGAAGCATACCTCTCCGCGAATCAAGGCGCGGCCGCCGCTGCCGAGTTTCAGAAGATCTTGGACCACCGCGGCCTGGTGGTCTCGTGCGAGACGGGGGCGCTAGCGCATGTCGGAATCGCACGCGCCTATACCCTACAGGGCGACGCCACCAAAGCCAAAGCCGCCTATAAAGATTTCCTGGCGCTATGGAAAAACGCCGACCCCGACATCCCTATCCTGAAACAAGCCAAGTCCGAATACGCGAAACTGCAATAAGTCCCTGCGACTTTTCACACGAGAGCGGAGGCGTGGTATGACCTGACCGGCTTGAATTAGTCCAGCGGGAGTGAGAGAAAATCATTCTAAAGGAGAGCTGGACGTGGCGTTGCTGCGGCAGATTGAAAAACCAGCGAGGGCGAGACTTCTTGTTGTCCTTGGACTGAAGCCAGAGCCACTGGAATTGTCGGATTTTCCGGCTGTCTTTATTTCGCAGCAGATTAATGACATGCGTGATGCCCAAACGCCGAAGCTGCTCGACATCGGACCATGTGGTTATCATGCCTGGGGCGGCGAGCAGGCCTTCAAGAAGGCACGGTTCACACCGTCTGACTAGAACGGGGACGTTCTCCTAACGTTACGTACGTTACGCAGCCATTCGTCGTCTCCCTGAAAAACCCCCATATCTGCCAAGATTTCGTTTATAAATGAAATCTGTGCATGGCATTTTGGGCAAGCATTATATTCCCCCGGCCCTTTGTATCCACATTGGCACACTATATAAAACTCCTTCCGAATGATTTTATATGGCGACTTTGCACCCTCAATTGCCCGCAATTTTGCGCATACCTCACGCGATGTTCGAAGAGTTACAGATGGCCGTCCGGCGAGGGATTCCGCCATGTACTTGATTCTGGCGTTCGCTCTCTGAGGGAATTTCGCGCTTCTAATCAATTCCAGAATGTCGGAAGCCAGATGCGGTACAAACTGCCGCGCATACGGTTGCGCATGGACCTCAAACACGTCGATGACATCCGCCTCTTGCAGGCACCTCATTAACGCATTCCCCAAATTAGGCCATTTCTCAGACAGCATGAGTTTGTAGTTCGCGGCTCGTCCCCAAACCGTTGTGTACTGTGCGATCCGGGGCCTGCCGCGCTTTGTCGGTTTTTCAGAAAATCCGTCAACCTGTTTTTTCGGGGTCAAAGATTAGCCTTCTCTGTTTCGCGATTTTGTGGAAACTTCCGTCCTTCCAACATTGATTATACGGAGAGTACGCATAATTTCCCTATATTTATACGGAACATTTTCTGTGCCTTCTGCGCATTCGGCGTTCCATTCGTAAGCCACTATTTTATATGGGTTTATTATTGGCGAGGCTGGCGAGGAATCTCGCTAAACCAGGAGAGCTATGATGCATTTAAGCGGAGAATACATGTTTCCCTGTCCCGTTTGCGCGACTCCCTTACGGGTAAAACAAACGAAGAAGAGTAAGCCTTACGTCGTCTGTGATCCCTGCGGAATTCAAATTTTCATTCGTAATCCCACTGGCATCGCTGCTTTTAACAAGCTAGTTGCAAGTGCCAACCGTGAAGATGTGTGGGCAAAGTTGAGAGATATCGAGCCGAGATATCGCTTGAAATGCCCCAGCTGTGGCCACCGTTTCTGGATTGAGCCAAGCCTCATCAAGACCAGCTTCTTCGATGGAAGCCTCCAAGGATTTCAATGCCCCGGTAAAGATTGTGGCGTAACGGTGCCCTGGGAGAAAAAAAGATGAAGATCACAGCCGTAGGAATCGCCGTAATTATCTCCGCAATCGTCGTAGGCCTTCTGGTGCTCCACCATTCTCGGGCCGAAATTTCCATCGCGAAGTATCGCGTGGATGCATTCACGGGACCTGACGTAGACAAGGCCGAAAATCAGCCGTCGCCTGGAGAAACGCCTTAGCTAGGACCGATATCGTTGAGCCTGAACACCACGAATCCACTAGAGAAGCACGCAGTAGTGGGCGGCGTGTGCCCGAGCGGAATCGTGACACCCGCTGAGTGCGATGCTATTGTTGCACCCGCTACGCCTTCTTCGATTCAGGCAAGGAGCTTTGTGCCTAGAAGAAGGTTTCAGAAAGGAAACGTCATCATCCGGGGCAAGACGCCGAGACGATACGGCATGTACCGCGAAGATGTTCTGCAATCCGATGGAACATTTAGGCGCGTACGGCGCTGTGTCCCTCTTGGCCTTGTCAGCAGTTTGTCGGAACGTTCAGCGCGAAAAATGTTTCAACCATATCTTGATCGAGTGAATGCTGCCGCGATGCTACTGTCTAAGTCTGGCGTAACCTTCGAAGAATTTGTCACAGAATGGCGCACCAACGTGGCGGTAAATTTGAAGGCCAGCACCACTCGGACAGCGGAATCGCACCTAAGGGCACATATCATTCCAAAGCTGGGTGGTCTGCCATTAACAGAGATCAACACGAAGGCTATTCAAGGCTTCGTCGCTTGTCTGGCTAGTGGCGGACGATCGAAGAAAACGGTTGAAAACGTGTTGCTCACCCTATCTTCTATCCTTCGAACGGCAAGGGCTTGGGATTATGCCTGTGGCAATTTTTCGGTTGCAGACATCACCATGCCGCGCGACGGAGTGAGGAAAGAACAGCGAAGTTTCACGGACGCGGAAGTCGGGAAAATCCTGTCCGCGAGCCCGGAACCGTTTAGCACCATTCTGGCGGTGACGGCGGTACTGGGTTTGCGAATCGGTGAAGTCCTGGCACTTCGGGTCATTGACGTAGATTTTGTTCGGAGAATCATCCGGATCAGGCAGAGCGTTGACGCTGCCACTCGGAAGATTCAATCGGTGAAATCCAACGCCAGCAGCGCAGATGTCCCGATGCCGTCGCAGCTAGAGGCACGCCTGCGTGCTCACCTGCAGACTCGCGAAGGGAAAGGTGATCTGCTGTTCGTCAATCGCGATGGACGACCGTTTTCGGCAAATAAACTGCGGGAGAAACAGCTTCATCCCTTGCTGACGAAGCTTGGCATTCCGCGTGGCGGCTTTCATTCGATGAGGCACGGTGCGGCCAGTTCCCTGCTTGCAGACGGCGCAACTCCGGCCGTAGTGCAGAAGCAACTGCGGCACAGTGACCCACGAATAACGCTGGGCGTCTATGCGCACGTAGTTGGCACTCAACAGCGCGATGCTGTCGAGTGCCGATCCGCGCGGATCGAAGAGTATGCTGCAAAATAGCTCAATTGGTGTCAAACGCCTTATTGGTGTCAAAAACTCCAATAAAGTGTTGTAAATGCTGAAGGTTGGTAGGGGCGGTGGGGATCGAACCCGACACCCTTGCGACAAACTCTGGACCACATTTAGCTTCGAATCCGATCGAATTCGCTCGTCCGATGCCGCCTTTGGTTGCGAGCAGTGAAGTCACGATTTTCTGGGCACGGCACACCTTCAGACCGGTGAATGTGGTTGGAACAATTCGTCCAATCGGACTTTTACAGTGGTCGGCGAGGGCACGTGTGGGCAGAGACAGCGGTTCGTATCCCGATTCAAACATCAATAGAATCTTCTAATGATTCGAGAAAGAGATTTCTAATTGCAATAAAATTCCTTTGCCTTGAATAGGGCATCTTGCGATACTCGCATTGCTTCTTCTTTCCCCGCACGAAGCACGGTCAATCTTCAGAGAGAATCCTGTCCCCATCAAAAAACGATTCGCGTCGAAATTGATCTTTGCAATGTCCGCAAGATTACAGCCCGCGGACGGCGCTTAGGGTTGGGGCGTTCGGCAGCCTCCGAGGCTTATACGACCCACGAACGCCCCAACTATACCTCGGCAATGGACACTTTCAGTTCGTGATCGCGGCGAGTTCGCTCGGATTCTCCCGAGCCATTACGTCTCATTGTGAGTGAAATGTATTCACGGTTCAGCTGAGACGGATGCGAGTGCAGATGACCGCTTCGAGGTCCGCTTGCGAGTTGCCAAGTGCTCTGCCCAATCTTTTGGCATACGCTCCGTGGGACATCCGGGTTCTCGGGCGTTTTTTCAGCTGATGAAATGCATAAACCTGGGTGCAATTAGGGTGCAACAACACTTCCCGAGAGTTACTGTGGGCGCCAGAAGTGGCGATCGGCGCCGTCTGTCACGGCAGAGGTCGCGAGTTCGAGTCTCGTCGTCCCCGCCATTTCTTTTCAAGAGCTTACCGAAAGTGCTCCATTTTCGCGTGGGCACAAAAAGGCACAAAATAGGTACAGGAAATAGAGGCTTTCCAAGCAGAGCTTACGTTTTCTGCGTTTTTTCTCGGAACAAGAGCGCGACGACTGCCTCCTGCGCATTTCGCTTTTCCGTTGTGACTGCCTGCGTGTATGTGTCGAGAGTCACACGAATTGTCGAATGGCGCAGCAGCTCTTGCATGATCTTCAGCTCTGCGCCGGTAGATCGAAGCAGCGTCGAATAGGTATGACGAAAAGTATGCCAGCCGATTCGCTTCGTGATGCCCAGCTTTCGCGCAAGCGGAATGATATGGTGCCGCATGATCTCCTGGGCCAAGAAAGGCCAGCGACCCTGGCTGACCGGACTCGCGAATACCCAGCTCTCCGACGATTGATACGGCGTCTGCCGATGCCATTCGCGCAGAGCCTTGACCAGATCGTCGTGAGCTGGAACAGGTTTCTGTGAGGTTTCGGTCTTGCAAACGCCAATAACGTTCTGCACGATCGAGCGCGTTACATGAATCTGTTTGGCTTGAAAGTCCACGTCTCTCCACTTCAACGCGAATAACTCGCTCCTCCGCAAGCCGGTGGTCACGGCCAACAGGACCAGAGTCCGTTCTCTAAAGCGTAAATTTGCGAGCAATCCCTGGACTTCTTCGCGGGTCAGGATATCTGGTGCCGCGCGGCGTTTGGCGCCTTGCCGAACCCACTGAATGGGGTTTCGGTCGCAGAGGTCGTGACGGCGACCGTGATTGAACAACAGGCTCATTACATTCCGTATTTTGCTGCGTGTTCCTGGCGCCCGGTTCAAAGACTTCAGCCATGATTCGACTTCCACTGCCCGAATTTCAAACAACCGATACTCGCCCCACCGAGGTTCAATCCATTTCCTGAGATAACCTTCGTAAGCTTTCCTTGTCGAATAGGCGATGCGGGTATCGCTTCGCACCAGCTCTCGTTGCTGAAAATGCCTCGACAAATCGGCTAGTGTGATCGATTCCTTTCTAATCCGAACATCATTCAGATTGATTTCTCGTCTGAGACCAAGAACCGCCTTCCGGGCGGAGGCGATGCTTTTCAGGTCATCAGCCGTTCCAAGAACGATGCGGCGGTGTATTCTTCGGCCGTCTGGCCCGCCCTCGCGCCACCTGAAGCACCAAACATCCGGCCCTCGCTTGCGCCGCTCAACTGTCACACTTCCGTCCTGCATATTGCTTCCCCCTTCCTGCACGAATGAAACAGGGGGATAGGCTAACGGGAATGGTCAATCTGCGTAGCTTGGTGGCCTCGAAGGCGGGTTGAACGCTGCTTTGCAGCGGCAGTCGCTCAGATCGATGCTCCGCGCTTCGCAATTCAAGAATCCTCACGGATGGTCAGAAGAATGGGAGAGAATATCTTCTATGCCTTCTCTAGCGCGTTGGATCGGTCTCGGCTTGCTCAGTCTCGGGTTGCTCGCTCTAAGTGCAAGTCTCTCTGCCCAAACTGATAAGAAGGTTCAAGAGATAGTGATTCATTCCGGCTGGGGAGGTCTTGGAACGCCTCAAGACCTAGCGGTAACGATCCTGGCGACTCCCAATGGCTTCCAAAGGGACGGGAAGCCGGTGAAGCCAGCCCTAGTAAAGGCGCTCGTATCCGCGGCTGAAGCGCCACCAATTTCGAAACCCGATGCCCCCAATTTGGGGATAACCAAGAGTTGGCTTCAATCGCAATTAGCGCTTGTCGAAGATCGAATGCCCGCGAAGATGTCTGAGGCTACAGCGCGCCAAAAGGTTTTGTTCGAATCCACGTTTACCGACCCGGAGAAGATTGGCAACGTTGTTCCTGCCCTATTCACGTTCACGAGATTTGATGACTATCCCCGCGCGGAGGTCAGGGTTAAGTTCTCTGACGGTTCACAGATCAGCTTGACTTCGAATTCGTACTACGAGTTTATGCTCCCGTGGACTAGACACGGATCTGAAAACGAGGAAACCTACAATGCCGATATCCCGCGGGCGATTTCGGCACTCCTTCCTTCAGAGAGCGTCAACAAGGAGCGGCTTGCTGATCCTGATTTTAGTTTTCATCTAGCTGACGCAGTGATGAATAACATTGAGGGCCAGTGGAAGATAATCGGAGCCGAAGACCGCGCTGGCGATTCGCTCGACAAGCTTCGCCGCCGCTATACGATCAGCGCCAGTGACATCAATCCTTATCACAATGCCGAGTATGGCGTTTCATGGAGAACCAAAGGACCACACGAAACCAACCTCCACGTCACTCTACATAACCCCGATTTCCCCCCGAATATCGCGGTTGAGGGCATTTTCCTTTCAGAAGGCGGCAGAATCCAAGGAGTGGATGGGTTCCTCCAGACAGGATCACGATATGAGGACCTGACGCTGTCTGTCTCATGGTTGATGGATTGGCTTCGCGAGCACCCTGACACGCATGCGTATCTGTTCAACGTTCATGGGCTTTCCTTTGGTGAACACGCTATGCAGACCTTCTCCAAAGACATGGAACTCCGTGAACGCAACGATCTGGTCGAAAAGGTTCGCGCCGAACAGTCACAGATCGCGTTGTTAAAGATTGATGGAGCGGACTGGCTCATTTTTCCGGACCGGCATCTTCTTCTTTGGCGATACGAGTGGTCCCACGGTCTACTCAATTGGACGCCCGACGATTTCGGTGAAGGCAAATGCGCCGAGTATCGCGTGAATAATGGCGGGTGCTCTGGACGGGAAGTCTCGCCGGACGGAACGCTCATCTCCGCCAGCACTCCGAGAGATGCAGAGTGCTTGAAACACTGGCGCAGCACGCATTCCTCCAGTTCGTCGCCGACCCAGGTACTCTTCGAAGTAGCGGAGCATGGACGCGAAGGATTCATCGACCGCGCTGGCCAGATTGTCATCCCTCTCTGCTTTGATGCTGTCGGACAATTCTCCGAAGAACTTGCACGATTCGAGAGGGACGGACGTTGGGGTTACATTGATTCTGCCGGAAACATAGTCATCCAACCAATTTTCCCCTGGGCCGAAGAGTTCCATGAGGGACTGGCTCATGTGCAGGTTACCGGAACGGTCCTCGGCTATGACGGCCGCTGGGGCTACATCAACCAAACTGGTAAGATCGTCATCCCTCCGAATTCTGGCCGTATCATTAGCGATAGCAATGGTGAAGAGTCGGCCTTCCACGATGGCTTGGCGATGGTCGAAGTCGAGGACAAGGCCATTCCGCCGCGCAAAGGCTTCATCGACAAGGACGGAAAGCTCGTCATACCGGCGAGGTTCACGTATGTCTACCCATTCTCTGAGGGCTTGGCGGCGGCTACGGAGTCCGAATCCGGCGACACGGGATGGGGCTACATTGACAGGTCCGGGAACTGGGCGATTCCACCACGCTTCGACTGGGCCAGCAGCTTCCAGTCCGGACTCGCACCCGTGAACCGAAAGAAGAATTGCGGCTATATTGACAAGAAAGGTGACCAAATTCTCCGACTGCCTGCTCCTGGCGGGCAGGAAGACTGCGCTTCCGCTTGGGGCGATTTCACGGACGGTCTGTCACGCTGGCTATTCGGGAAAAAATACGGGTTCATAGACCGTAGCGGAAAAACCGTGATCCCGCCGCAGTTCGACCTCGCCAATGGTTTCTCTGAAGGTCTGGCTGCCATTCAGATCGACAAGAAATGGGGCTACATCGAAACCACAGGGAAAATGGTGATAACACCTCAGGAATTCTGGACCGTCAAGCCGTTCCACAATGGATTGGCCGAGGTGCAGACCAAGAACGGTGGCACCGGCTACATCGATCGCTCAGGCAAATATGTCTGGGGACCGCACAAGCGTGACGATGCGACGGACTGACTGCAAGGTGGCGTTCAGGGCGGTTTTTCCCTAAGAATTCCCAACCCACAACCCGACCCACAATTCTTGTAGCCTTGTACGTCTTACGGGTATTTTGGCAGTCCCCGCGTTGTTCTAAGTTGTTGTAAAACCAATCCACGCTACGCTGTCACTGCGGCAGCTAATGAATTTGTGCCGGAATTTCTTGGTGGCAGTTCTGGTGGCAGTTGGATTGTCAATTTCAGGCGAATTCAGACATTGTGTGGCGAGCCGAATTTGTGGCATCTCGTTGAAATGGCGTGTCTTGACTTGGTGAGGCACTTGCTGGCGCAAGCGCTAGGATGGCTTAAAAGGCCTCTGCTCTACCACTGAGCTACGCCCCTAAACTCTTTATCTTGCAATGGCTTGCGAGGAACTTCCCTCGTTGTCATTTTTGTTGGTGGCACTTGTGGTGGCAGTTGGCCCCAGCA
>Ga0302326_10020754_pt1 | contig 13501 bp, 9 predicted proteins | sample Palsa_T0_3_FD_202264 | JGI IMG/M metagenome (GOLD analysis project Ga0302326, IMG submission 202264) | Peat permafrost microbial communities from Stordalen Mire near Abisko, Sweden - Palsa_T0_3 | ecosystem: Environmental > Terrestrial > Soil > Palsa > Peat permafrost | place: Sweden: Abisko... | reverse complement strand
GTCAAATAAGCCTTGTCGCCCATCATCCAGAGGCCGGAGAGCACGGCGAGCGCCAGGAAAACATAAAAGCGCCTGGGCCTTCGCACAAATGGCGCTACGAGCAACAGAATAACTGGTACGTGGCCGCAAAACGAATACAGGAGGGTAAAACTATAGGGCAGCGTATATGCCGCAGTCGTGCCTTCGAAGATATGAAAATAGTCCGGTATGACGAAAGATACAAGCGTCTGCCACGGAAACCCCGGATGCTCCGGGTACCAACTGCTTCGTAGCGAGGCTACGCTGAGGCCTATGAGCCGTAAGGTGGGAAACAACTGAATGGAGCAAATCAGAAGACCGAGCACGATTGCGGCCGCGACATAGAGCAAGGAGCGCGGCGGCGCGGCGCGAGACGCCACCAGGAAGAGGCCGAGTAGACAGACCGCAGCCATCACCGGGAAAGTGGCTTCCGGAAAGCCGGAGAGCACTACCAGAGCAAGCGCCAGAGCAAGCAGGCCAGTCCATCGCAGTGAGGGTCTGGCGGCGATCTCGATGACGCACCAGATCGCGAGCGGCAGCCAGGCAGCGCAGCATATCTGGCCCAAGTGCTGCGCCTGGGACGCGAAAAATGCACCGAGCTGGTAGACGCTCGCTCCGAAGAAGGCGACAGCGAACGAGCATCGCAAGCGGCGCAGCAAGAAGAAAGAAAACAAGCCAGCCAGAATCATGTGCACCGGGTTAAGCCATTCGTAGAAGTAATAGCTGCGAGCGCTTTCGCCGAGCCTCCCCGCCAGGAGAGCGATCCAGGTGATGGGGTAAAACAACTGAGCCTGAAGGTCGGCATGTATCGGAACACCGCAATAGCTGATGGGATTCCACCAGGGGAAATCACCATTTCGAGCGGAGCGCGCCAGGAAAGAAGCCAGCGGGAAATGCCAGCCCAAGTAGTCGTAAGGAATACTCTTCGCCGGCCAGAAGAGGACCTTGCGAAAGAAGAGCAATGGCTGGATGGCAATCAGGAGGATGGCGATGCCGCCCTGAAAGCGCTGCCGTACCCACGCGGAGAGCCCTGAAAGCACGACCAGATTATAGCCGAGAATCCGGCTCTTCCTCGTCGTGAGAGTGGCTCGAGATCAGCGAAGACGTCACCGGGCACCGAACGGGTAGGGACATTCCCGGCAGCGGTCCTTTGACGCGCCTCAAGCGCCGCGGTCCCCGACCTTGCGCCCTACCGCGATAATCGAGGTAGGCGACCAAGGCAGATGCGAGTCAAGTCGCCGGAACAGCCACACCATGCGGTCGAAGTTCTGTAATTGCAAACGGCTGATGGTTCTCCGCTTGAAGACTGATCCATTCAGCCACCATCCAGGGCGCGATACGCGGTTAAAACGGAGCATGGCCTCGACCACGAAACCGGCTTCCGTCATGCGCTGGCTCAACTGACTTTCGGAATACCGGCGCCAGTGGCCGAGCTCTTCGTCAAGCGTGTTATATATGCTCTGGCCTTGGGGGACGAGGATTACTGCAACGCCGCCGTCCTTCAACACCGAATGGATGCTCAGTAAGGCGCCGCGATCGTCCTCGATATGTTCCAATACGTTCAAACAAACCACGGTATCCATCTGGCCAAGGAGCGAAGTAAAATCCTGTGGACGGGATGCGTCAAGCCGAGCCGTTTCGAGGTTGGGCCGGCCTTCCAGACGGACGCGCAATCGCTCCAGGTGTTCGTCGTCTAAATCGGTAGCGACATACCTCTTGCGGCGGCGAACCAGAACGCGAGTTAAGTTTCCAATGCCGGCGCCGATTTCCAGAACATAGTTGCCGATGTACGGCCGGATGGTGTCGGCCATCCAGTGATTAAAGTTTGGGGCCGTGGAGAATGCATCCAAGATGCCTTTGTCTTTGTCCACGTAAACATCGCTCACTACTGCGTACTTCAGGATCACCCAATACGCATTAAAGGCATCTTTTAGGCCGATCTTCTTACCTTCTTCGTAGGTTCGGCCGTTGTAGCTGATGGGTACTTCATAGATCCTGGCTTGCCGCTTCGCCAGCTTCATCGTAATCTCAGGCTCAAAACCAAAGCGATTGCTTCGAATGGGAATGCTCTTGAGCAGCGACATCCGGAAGGCTTTGTAGCAGGTCTCCATATCGGTCAAATTGAGGTCGGCCAAAAGATTGCACATTCCGGTGAGCAGGTGGTTGGCTAAGGAGTGCCAAAAGTAGAGGACCCTACGCTCCCCTGCCACGACGAACCGGGAACCGTAGACCACGTCCGCACGGCCATCCAGCAAAGGAGCGAGAATCCGCGAATACTCCTTAGGGTCGTACTCGAGGTCGGCATCCTGAACGATGGCGAAGTCGCCGCTGGCTGCGGCAATCGCGCGCCGCAGCGCGGCGCCTTTACCCTGATTTCGCTCGGCCCTAAGCACCTTAATGATACCGGGATGCCGGGCCATTACGGCCTCGACTTCCTCGAGCGAGGCGTCCGTTGAACCGTCATCGGCGACGATAATTTCGAGAGCGATGCCGGCTGGCAAGGGCGCCGCAACCACTCGCCGCAAGAGGGTTCCGACGAACTCCTCCTCGTTGAAGAGCGGCACTAGCACCGACAGCTTCAAGTTCCCCTCCGCATTAGCTTGCTTGGATGCCGCGCTTCATGGCAGTTGATTGCCGGAGCTCAAGGTTCCGTCTGTCGGGCACTGAAAGAACTCTCAAGCTGCGACCGCGCTGATACGTCCCGGCCTTTTCCGAATCGCTGTGCCCGATGCGGGCATGCCAAGGAAGTGACACCGTTAAAGATTTGGATACACTAACGAGCTTTAGCTTAACACGCGCTGGAACCTGGTCGCGTGACGATCGTCTACTGGCTCACTCACCTGGACGATCGCGGCGCCGACTGGCGCGGCATCACACGCCTCAGTAAGTGCGCCACTAATTTATGCAAGTGCTATTCTGGTTTTCTCGAATCCGCCGGCGAACGCCAATTCAGGGCTATGAAATCTATTGGGAAGCAGTCGACATTCGCCCCGCCCCGAGCCCTCTCCACCGCGTTTTGCGTTGCCTTGCTCATCTTGCAGCCCGTCGTGTTTTTCTGGCGCGTTCTGGTCAATCCGAGTAAGCACATTCCCTACGACATTTACGGTTTTCACTTGCCGTTGATCTCTTATGTTGCGCAATGCGTGAGAAAGGGAGTGGCGCCGCTGTGGGATCCGTACACGGGGTGCGGCGTGCCGATTCATGCGGATGTTACGGCGCAGGTTTTCTATCCGTTCACCTGGCTGGCGATCCTTGCGGGCAATCTCAGCAAAGAGGGCAAGCTTTACTACTGGGTAGAAACTTTGGACCCGCTGCACATGGTCATGGCCGGGATGTTCACGTTTTTGTTGCTGCGGCGAATGGGATTGGCTAAGCCCGCGGCGTTGATGGGGGCGAGCGTTTATCAGTTGGGCGCCTATTTTGCGTCCCAAGCGCAGCACTTGGGCGGGATTTGCACCGGAGCGTGGCTGCCGCTGGCGATTCTTTGTGCCTGGGAGTTGCGAGTGCGGTTGAAATGGCGCTGGGTGGCGCTGCTGGCCCTGACGATGGCGATGGTGATTCTCTCCGGAATGCCCGCCACCGCGGCCGTCGTCGTAGTAACGATGATGCTCTTTATTGCCGGGCTGTTCGCAGGGCGGGCGGCGAACTGGCGAATTCTTCCGGGAGTGGGGCTGGCCTGCCTGTTGGGCGCCGCGATCGCCGCCGTGGAACTTGTGCCATTGCTGACGCTAACGCAAAACAGCCTGGCTTCGCGGCGATCAAACTGGTACGTCAGCGGGGGCGGCTTGGCGCCAGAGTCGCTGGTTTCGTTTGTGTGGCCGGACTACTATCATATCTTCGAAGCCTATTCGGCGCTTTACAAACTGCCATACGATTTCACGCTGCTTTACACTTACTGCGGCATCATGACAGCGATTTTTCTGGCAGTGGCGCCGTTCGTGCGCCGATCCAGGGTGTTTCTGATTCTGACAGTGGCGAGCGCAGTTTGGATGCTGGGAGAGCACACGCCCATCTATCGGTGGATTTATCCGCACATCCCGCGCCTCGTGCGGGGAGGATTGTACGCGGAGTATGCGCTGATGGCCTTCTGTTTTTTTGCCGCGATCACGGCAGCTATGGTGCTTGACCGGCTAGGCGGGCGCTGGCCGCCGGCTGTGTTGTGGTGCGTGGCCCTTTTTACATCTTATGACTTGATTTATACGGGCGCTGACCGGCCGATGAATTCCTACGAAGGAGGTTATCGGGGAACGAGTTATGAGGCGGCCCAAAGCAAGGTTGCGGAAAAGCTGCGGAGCCTGGTGGAACGGTCGTTTCCGCCTTCGCGTGTCGATTACACTGACACAGCGTTCGCGCCAGGGGTTTTCGGCCCGGGCATGATCCGTGTTCCCACGCCTGACAACAACAATCCCTTTTCCATTCTGCGCAGTTGGAACGTGAGGGAACTCTTCGCCACGGGGCAGCCTTGGGTACGGAATCATGCGGTCAACCGGTTTGGATCGCCGCTCCTGCGGATGCTCAACGTAAGCATCCTGATGGGAGCTGTCCCTATTCCGCAAGAGGAGGTGGCGAGGGCCGGGCTGACGCTGATCGGCTCCGAGCAAGGGTTCCAGATTTACGCCACCGCGAGCAGATTGCCGCGGTTCTATTTTGTTCCGCAGGTGCGTAAGTCAAGCGGAGCCTCGGAGTCTCTGGGGCTGCTGTCGCGAGATGCATTCGACCCGGCCAGGGAGGCGATCGTGGAGGGCATCCCGCAGGATCGCGATGGGCTTGGCATTGCGGATGTCAAGGTGGATCAGTATGAGGCGAACCGGGTTGAATTGACGGCTTCGTTAGATCGTCCGGGCTTTCTGGTAAGTTCGGAAGTTTTGTACCCGGGATGGCAAGCGACGGTCAATGGGGAGCCAGCGCCGCTTCTCATGACAAATGGCGCGTTTCGCGGGTTGGCGTTGCCGGCGGGAACGAGCCGAATTGTGATGGCATACAGGCCGCGGGCCTTGTTCTTCTCGATGGGGCTCAGTCTTGTAGCGCTGTTGGGAACGATGGCTATCGGGTGGAGGGGGGGAAGGCGGCAGCCGGAACTGTGACGGCATTCCAAAGCTTGGGATGTGGATTGCCGTGCCGCCGCCACGTTCTCTGAAGACTGGCTCCGTGCCAAGCGCGGGAGCTATCGCCCTGCCAACGCAGCCAACTCCGGCTCGAGAGCGGGCTTCGGTCCCGGTTGCCGTTGAAAATACCTCTTCAGATTCAGGGCAGGCTTTTCGATCAAATGCCACGACAGGACAGCCACAGCCAGAATTATCGGATAGGTTACCGCAAGTCCGATGAGCCAGTGAATGCCGGGATGGTAAAACACGATCTGCTGCTGCAGCGGGAACGCATAGATGTAAAGTCCGTAAGAGTAATCGCCAATTCGCGTAAACGGCCGGAAAAAAAGCGATGGATGAAGGGAAAAGCAAAGGGTCGCATACGAAATAGCCGGCAGGACGTACATGCGGCCCAGACCGGGGTCCACAATGAAGTAAGTCGATAAGAGCAAGGCGACGGCGACGGGAATACTCAGGCGAATCTTTTCCGAATTTACAAAGAAAGCTGCGCCGAGCAGGAACCCGAGAGCCCATCGAGCGCTGTTAGCGTCTGTCACGACGGGGAGAGCCTCCGGCCTGGTCGCGACTGCCACTACGACTACGCAGAGGCAGAACAGATTGAATACAGATCGAGACCCGTAAAACCCAAGCAAGCCAAGCAGCGCGCAGACCAGGTAAAGGTGAAGCTCGGTGGGCAGCGTCCACAAGGATCCGTTCACAATGCCGGGCACCGGGACATGGCGAAAAGCGCCTGGAAGGTAGTACTGCAGGTCCCACAGAAGGGAGTTGTGCCACCAGTACTTAATGGTCTGCGGATGCGTGAGATAAGCGCCCCACGGAACCGGACTGGCAAAGCTGGCGACGATGATGCTGAAGGGCACGGCGACCCAGAGAGCAGGGAAGATGCGAAGCGCTCGGGCGCACAGAAACCCAGTGAGGCTGCCGCGTCGCGCGGCGAAGCTTTGCGTGACGAGGAAGCCGCTAATGATGAAAAACACGTCGACGGCCAGACCTCCCGCATTGTCGCGGCCTCTGGTCAGCCACTGGCCGGGCTCAACGGCGCCGCGAGTTAGCGCTATGCCGAACTCGTGATAAACGATTACCGCCGACGCGGCGAGGAAGCGAATGAGATTGAAGTTATTGTTGCGGCCGCGAGCGACATCGCTCAGCAGCGGAGCGTCAGTCAGGACCGCCCAAGCGGATCGGAGGGAGCTGAGCAGGCCGTCCGGAAAACTATACGACATATCCGCTCGATTTATCCGGATTCGGCAATGCCGCTGCGCCTTGATGGCACTCTAGAAGGGGCGAGGCGAAGCCTGGAATGGGGCCATCGTACCATAACTAGCGCTGAGGCTGAGCCGCGATTTGGCTGACGTACACTTGTGGGAGCAAAGGCATGACGAAGGAAATCGCGGGCATTTGGCCGGCCAAGGCATTGATGCTGGCAGGTATCGCGCTGACCGCGGCCTGTTCGAAGCCGGCGCCAGATCCGCCGATTCCGGCGAAAGTTGTGGCGGGAACCAGTCTGTGGGCAGATCCAAACCCTATCACGAGCGATGGCTCGGGGATAGGCGAGACGACGATTGCGTGGTCGACAAACGCATCGCATGTGGAGTTGCGAATTGGCGGTCCGGGCGGGCGAATGTTCGGGAGCGGTGGGCGAAAAGGGAGGGCCGTCACGGCTAAGTGGGTCAACAACGGGATGAAGTTCTACCTGCAGAACATGGCTGCGCCTGATCCATCGTCGCCTGAGGCCACACTCGGCATTCTTACCGTCACAGTACAGTAGCTTGCAAGTCTTTGATGGCTTCGTGGCCGAGAGTCACAGTATCAGAACTGAAAGTAGATGAACGGTATAGATTTGTCCTGACCGAAGAGCTCGACAAGGAACAGCAGCACTCCGATGACGGCAGCGACGGACCACATCGGCGCTCGCGAAATGCGTTCGCCGAGACCGAATCGTTCTTCGAGGACCGCGATGACAAGCGACGCCGCGGCCAGGCACATCATCGAAGCGGGAACTGGCCAATTACCAAGGTTCCGGGCGAACAGCGCGCGCAGCACGATTAACGAGTCAGGCAGCGTCGGCGCACGAAAGAAAACCCAGCCGATCGAAACCAGCGCGAATGTGATCAGCATTGCGGGAACTCTTAACACAATGCCCGGCTTCCGACTCCGATCTCCTAATCCCAGGAGGCGTTCCACGGAGAGTAAGACGCCCTGGTAGCCGCCCCAAATCACGAAGTTCCAGCTTGCGCCATGCCACAGACCGCCGAGCAGCATGGTGAGCATCAGGTTGCGGTAAGTGAGCAGCGATCCGCGGCGGCTCCCACCCAGTGGAATGTAGAGGTAGTCTCGGAGCCAGGTGGACAACGAAATATGCCAGCGGCGCCAAAAATCGCTGATGCTGGTGGCGAGGTAGGGACGCCTGAAATTGATGGGGAAGTGAAAGCCGAGCAGACGCGCCAAGCCAATGGCTATGTCGGTGTAACCCGAGAAATCGAAGAAAATCTGAAGAGTGAAGGCAAAGACGGCTCCACGCGCCATTGTGCCGCCGGGATGTGCGGTGACGGATCCAAAATAGGGGTCGGCAACCGCGGCGAAGTTGTCGGCCAGGACGATCTTCTTGGTCAGGCCCATTGCGATCAGGTAGGAACCATATTGGATGTCGGCCTGAGTCGGCGGCTGCCAGTTGTCGAGATCGGCGAAGAAATTGCGCGCGCGCACGATGGGGCCGGCCACCAACTGCGGGAAGAAGGAAATGAACAGGGCGTAGTCAATCGGCCGGCGAATCGCTTTCTGTTGGCCCCGGTAAACGTCCACGACGTAGGAGATGCTTTGAAAAGTGTGAAAACTGATGCCGAGAGGAAGGACAACCGCGAGGAAGAAATGATTGGGAGGCAACCCGAGCACCGAAGCGAAATTTGAGGCGGCGAAATTGTAGTATTTGAAGAACCCGAGAAAGCCGAGATTGGCAGCGATACTAACGACGATGGCGAAGCGACGCTTCGCGCCGGTCTTTTCCTCGATCCAGATAGCGGCGATGTAGTCGATTACCGTGAGCGACAAGAGTAACGGAATAAATTTCCAGTTCCAGCGAGCATAAAAGTAGTAACTGGCAACCAGTAAGATGACGCGGCCCCAGGCTCGCGGCGCCGCGTAGAACAGCACCAGAACCACCAGGAAGAACAGGAAGAATTGTGGAGTGCTGAATAGCACGTTGGCGTTGGATCCTAGAGGCTTTCCTTGCCGCCATTGGACAGCGCGGAAATAATTTCCGAAGCAAGGCGCACTGAGAATTCGGCCCGCCCCTTGCTATTCAAATGTAAGCCATCTGCAAACATCTCGGGCTGCTGCATGTCGTCGAAGGCATGCCTGGGGAGGATAACGACGCGGGGATTCCCGATCTGGCTGGCAACATAGGATCCACTCTCGGAGACCTCGACGTTGGGAGGCAGGGGCCGTTGGGGTGGCTTGAAGAACACGATTCGAACGTTTGTGTTCCGGTAGAGGCCGAGGATCCTGCCAACCGCCGCGGCGCGGTAGTCATGCTCCCTCGTATCGGCCTTGAGGATATAGGATGCGTACCGGCCAACCACGGCGTCCTTTACCGCAGCCGGCACCTGAGGAGGAAAATAGAATTCGCCCGTCTGCCAATTTACGCGCATCCCTGCCAAAGTTTGATCGGATCCGGGATAGTTGTCAAGCAATTCAGTTCCGTGCTCGCGCCAGAACTTCACTTCCGTCATGCGGTTGTTTGGGGACGAGAGAAAATCGTGAAGGTCCCGGCGATAAGTAATGCCCTTCAACAACAATCCAAGTAACACTTGGCGGCGAACCGCGGGATCGGGAAAGGACCGAACAAACGCGGGGATATCCCTGAGGCCCAGCCGCGTAATGAGCATATTCAGATTGATTTCGCGGTTGGCGGCAGCGTCGCCCTGGGATTCATCCGCATAGTCGCGAAAGGGAATGGCAATCGCGTCAAAACGGGTTTTGGCCGGGTCGACCTCCCGCAACATGTAGTACCAGACTTTCACCGACGAACCGCTGACAGCAGCGCTCTCAAAGCTCCAGCCCTTGCTCAGGGCAAACTGGTTGGCGAGCTTCGCTGAAAAGCCTTCGGCAATCTGTGAGTCACCGCAGACAAGAACGTGGTGGCGGCCGGGCAAGACGCGTTTCCGCTCGACGGCCAGCACATTTTCAAAATACCCGGCCGCGGAGTCCGGCGCCAGAATTCGGCTGTAGAAAGGCGTGCGAAAACAAAGCGCGTCGATGGAGAAAACAAAGGCGATTGACAAACCGGCAAGCGCCAGAATCCGCCCAAGGGTCCTCATGGACTACGAGTCTAGCATTGGGTTACTCGCCGGCTGGATCTTCGCGTTGCTCAAGCCGTTTTCTCCGTTGCCGATCAGCCGCCAAGCATGGCTTCACGCAAAACCTCGCCACCGTTCTCGAGCCAGGTGCGGATGTCCGAAATCGTTTGTGATGCCCCGATGCTTGGTTTCCAGCCCGCTATCGACTCGACACGGGAATAGTCCGAAACGTATACTCTGACATCCGCGGGACGATTGGCGGGACTCGAACCGATCGCGATTTGATTTCCGGTGGCTTGCCGGCAAAGCTCCGTGGTCTCGAGCAACGACAGCGAGTTGGCAAGTCCGCCGCCGGCGTTGAAACGCCGGCCTGCGTACGAGCTGAAATTCCGGATCTGATCGAGCAGCAGAGCGCAGAAGTCATGGATATGCAGGAAATCGCGCACCTGTTTTCCCGTACCGCCAAAGCCGATATAAGACAAGGGGAATTCATAGTAATGCGCCGCGACCCATAGGGCAATGACGCCCTGATCGGCCTTTGCCATCTGCCCAGGACCGGTCAGCAGGCCAAAACGATTCAGGATGAAGTTGAATCCGTAGGCATCCGAGTACTCCTCCACCAGAAGCTCAGCGGCCAGTTTGGTTGTGCCATAAAGCGAGCGGGCTCCTTCAAGCGGGAAGTCTTCGGTAATTCCTTTCGCGCTGACACCGCGGGCCAGGCCACCGCGCTCGGGGCCGCCGAGCTCGAACCGCGTGGGACTCTCCGAGTAGGGAAGGCTGTTCAGCCTGCCGTAAGGGTAGACGCGGCTGGTGGAAAGGAAGATGATGTCGGCCTTGGTCTTGCGGCACAGTTCGAGGCAATGGTAAGCGCCCGCCAGGTTGGTCTCGATGAGAAACTCGGGAGACCCGCCATAGCCGGCTTGCGCCGATGGTTCGGCCGAGCACTCGATCACCAGGTCGGGATCGAGGCTGCCCGAGACCAAATCGCTGGGGATGCGCACGTCGGCGTGCACAAACTGAACTCCCGCGGCCAACAATCCTGCAAGGTTCAGTTCAGAGCCGCGACGATGGAGATTGTCGAGAGCCGTGACCTTTACGGCAGGAAGCGACTCGCGTATCGCCAGGCACAGGTTGGAACCCACGAAACCAGCGCCGCCCGTGATCAGCACGTGCTTATGCATTCGCAGTACCCCGGTCCTCGGGAATGTCCTCGGGAATGCGCTGTTCCGCGGGTGTCAGCGTTCGGCGATGGTAATCGCCCCTTGACAAGGTTCTTTCGAGCCAGAGATACAAAACGATGAACAGATAACGGGACCCCATCTCCTTGATCTTCAGCTTTGATTCGCCCGCCGTGCGGTTCGTCCACGAGATGGGAATAACGGCGTAGGAGTAGCCGCGAATAATGGCCTTAAGGGGCATTTCCACGGTCAAGTTGAAATGCGGCGAGATGAGCGGCTGCATGGCGTCCACAACGTAACTGCGGTACATCTTAAAGGCGTTGGTCGTATCGTTGTAGCGATAGCGGAAGATTGTTTTGATAAACAAGTTCGCAAGCCGATTCAGCAGGAGTTTGTATTTCGGATAGTCGAGGATGCGGCTGCCAGTTATGAATCGTGAGCCAAATACGCAGTCGTAACCTTCCTGAAGCTTACGGAAGCAGGCAACGACATCTTCTGGGGAATCCGATCCGTCGGCCATGACGATGACGATGGAATCGCCACGGACGTGGTCGATGCCATGGCGGATCGCCATACCGAAACCGTGGCGCCCCGTATTCCTGACTGCAAGGATCGCAGGGAGGGTGCGCGCCAGCTTGGACACTATGTTGAAGGTGTGGTCAGTGCTGCCGTCATCGACCACGATTATTTCGTGCTCGATTCGCTCAATTGTTAAGGTTCTAGAGAGCGCCGCCAGGATCTCCCCGATGCAGTCCTCTTCATTCCTGGCTGGAATTAGAACCGATAGCATTGGCGTTCTTGCCTCACGTGGCCTTGGGGCCTGCGCGCCCTTTCTTCGAATCCCGTGCAACAGCCAACCAGCGACCTGTGCACTTCTCAAAGCCTAGCGTATCGCAGCGGCGGGGCTCGCCTGCCGGGATACGGGAACCTACGGCTTTGCCAGCGTCTTTCGTTCCGGATCTAGCTACAATTCAGGAGGCGGGGCGCTATCTGTACATCTATCCTTACCTGTGGCCGGGGAAGCATCTGAGCCGCGAAGATTGCCAGAAGGAAGCTGCATGAGCGCTCCACATTCGCCGGCCGAACTGCGGAGACTGTACGAGACGCGCTTTGCGGGCAAGAGCGAGTACCGCGATAGGGCTTGGCGCGCGCTGGTCGAGGGCTACTTCGCTCGTTGGCTTCCGGCAAACGCCGCTGTGCTGGATCTGGGCTGCGGACACTGCGAGTTCATTAACAACGTCCGGTCAGAAAATCGCTTCGGAATGGATCTCAATCCGGATACCGTTCATCGAGCCGCTCCGAATGTCCGGATTCTTACGCAGAGCTGTTCGCAGCCCTGGGCGTTGCCGGACGATTCGTTGGACGTTGTATTCACCAGCAATTTCTTCGAGCATCTGCACACCAAGCGCGACCTTGGTGACACGTTGATACAGGCTTGGCGCTGCCTGCGGCCTGGCGCCCGAATCATCGCGTTGGGCCCGAATATTCGTTATCTGCGTGGAGCGTACTGGGACTTCTATGACCACTACTTGCCCCTTACAGAATTGTCATTGGGCGAAGTCATGACCGACACCGGCTTTACGCTCGAGGAACAGATTCCCCGGTTTCTGCCCTACACGATGTCCAGGGGCGGACAGCCGCCGGTCTGGATGTTGCGTCTATATCTGCGATTGAAGTTTGCGTGGCCGCTGTTCGGCAGGCAATTTCTGGTTGTAGCCAGAAAGTGAATGAGCGGCGCGCATGCCGAGGGCAGCCTGCGCGAGTGCGCGCTCGTTCACCTCGCGTCGTTCCCGTTGGCGGGAATTTGCAGCTTTGCCAGTGTCTTTTCGGCGGAAGTGGCGTTCCCCGAAGAGGCATCCTGAAGGTAGAACACCATTCCGGGCTTGACCCAGTTTCCTGTCGCTGCGCTGCCGGCGGCCCCGCCTGCGGCAAAGAGGGTTCCATCCGGAGCGTTGAGGCGCACCTCGACTCTGTCGACAGGGGACATCCAGTAAATCGTGACAAAAGAGACTTTTGGCGAAAGGCGAGCAGGGGAAGAGTAAAAGGAAACCTTCCCGGGAGCGGGCAACCGGTTGGCCGCTTCCACTTCGGCTTTGAGTTGATCCGGGGGCAGGTCAGGAGCAATCACCGATGGCGAGGGATCCCTGATCTCGGTTCTTAGACTTCCGTCCTCGTGGAAGACGAAGAGATGGTCATAGGTCTGCAGCCTCTCCGGGTTCGAGGCGTGTATCAGCCTGGTGGCCCCTTCCGTCGCCTCCGGGGTTGCATCCGGGACGATGACGGTCCAAAACCGGGCCGGCCCCATGTAGCCACGAACAAAATCCGAAACCAGGAAGGGGTTGTAGGGCACGCTCAGCCCGGTTACCAACGAGCTCTGGTGGGGCTCGGCTATTTGGCGGAGGCGATCAAGGCCCGAAACGACACGGCGCGCGTTGCCCTCCTGTAGTAGTAGCCAACGCGCCTCGGCACTCTTTGCCCGCGAGCGGTACTCCCGGAGTGTTGCGCCGTACAACAACAGGGCGGCCAGTACCATTCCAACCTGCCAGTAACGGATCCTAAGTGCTAAGCCGGGCTGAGGGATGATGCGGTCGAGAAACAGGAATGGAGAGAGGAGAAAATACGCGCCGAGCCACGCGTACTGTTGTTCCAGGTGGTTCGGCAATGTCGAATTAGGCAGCAGCGACGCCACTCCAAACGCAGGGCCCGCCGCGGCGATCCAATAAAGTGGCTTGGATATTCGCCAAGCCAGTATCAGGAGTACAACCAGAGCCACGGCTATGGCGGGAAACAGGACGCTCGCTCCAAGCATTGCGAGGCCATGGGCTACGGATAAAGGCGCGAGGCTGGTGTAATAGGGGTCGGAAGGCTCTGGTTTCCTGCCAAACAGAGTCCAAACCTGCGATGC
>Ga0302326_10020752_pt1 | contig 13501 bp, 12 predicted proteins | sample Palsa_T0_3_FD_202264 | JGI IMG/M metagenome (GOLD analysis project Ga0302326, IMG submission 202264) | Peat permafrost microbial communities from Stordalen Mire near Abisko, Sweden - Palsa_T0_3 | ecosystem: Environmental > Terrestrial > Soil > Palsa > Peat permafrost | place: Sweden: Abisko... | reverse complement strand
GAAAGCCGATGCCGGCCCCGACCATGGCCCCGCAATAGATGGAGAGCTCGCCCGCGCTGGCGACGGCGGGAATGTCCAGGTAGCGGGCGACGACGAAGCGCTGCGCGACGTGCGCGATGCCGAAGGTAGCGCCGGCGAGGTACGCCCAGACCAGGTAGGTCCCGGCGTTGATCATCACCGGGCCGATGGCCAGCCCGTCGAGTCCGTCGGTGAGGTTGACGGCGTTCGACGTCCAGACCACCACCAGCACCGCGAAGGGTAAGTAGAGCCACGCCGGCAGGACGATGGGGTGCTTGGAGAAGGCGACGAAGGGGATCCCCAGGTTGTAGCGAATATCCCACCAGTCGGAGGGGACGTGCTCCTGGGCGAGGAACGCGTAGGCGAGGACACCGCCGGCGATGAGAAGCTGGCCGAGGAGTTTGTAGCGACCGGGCACGCCGCGCGAGTTCTTGAGCTTGATCTTGAGGTAGTCGTCCAGATACCCGATGACGCCGTAGCCGGCGGTGACGGCGGTGGTGGCCCACACGAAGACGTTGCGCGGGTCGCACCAGAGAATGGTGGGGACCAGGACGCACAGCAGGATGAGCGCCCCGCCCATGGTCGGCGTGCCGCTCTTGATGCGGTGGGTCTCGGGGCCGTCGTCGCGGACGACCTGGCCGATCTGCTTCTTCTGGAGCTCGCGGATGAACCAGGGAGCCAGGATGAAGGCGAGGAGCATGGCGGAGACGGTCGCCGCGATGGTGCGGAACGGTACGTAGCGGAGGACGTTCAGCCATCCCAGCCACTCCGAATCATGGCGCAGCGGAAAGAGCAGCTCGTAGAGCACGTCAGCGGCCTCGCTCGCCGAGAAGGGCGTCCACCACGCGTTCGGCGCCGACGCTGCGCGAGGCTTTCACCAGGAACACGTCGCCCGGACGAGCGCGCGCGGCGGCGACCCGGGCCGCCTCGTCGGTGCTGCCCGCGAGCACCACCTCGACCCCACGCTCTGCCGCGACCCGGGCGAGCACGTCGGCCAGGCCACCGCAGGAGACCAGGAGAGACAGCCCCGCCGCCACCACGGCGTCCGCCAGCGCGGCGTGCTCGCTCTCGGCGGCAGGCCCCAGCTCCTTCATCTCGCCGAGCACGGCGACGCGCCGGCCGGTGCCGCACTCGGCCAGCGCGGAGAGCGCGGCGCGCACCGATCCAGGGTTGGCGTTGTAGGCGTCGTCGATCACCGTGACACCCCGGGCACGGCGCACCTGCATGCGGCCGGCCATGGGAGCCAGCGAGCGCATGGCCTGTGCGGCGTCGAGCGGAGCCTCGGTGACGCCATGGGCGGCGGCGAGGGCGGCGGCCAGATCCATGGCTGCGGCTTCCCCGGGGATGGGAAGGACGACCGACGCGCTGTTCCCCTCGGGGCCATCGATGCGCACGCGAGAGCCCTCGAAGCCCAGCGGCTCGCGCGCCACCAGCCGGCAGCGCGCGTCGTGCCGGCGGCCGAAGGTGATCACGCGTGCCGGCCGCGGGGCGCGACCGATCTGCGCCATCACCGCGGGATCGTCGGCGTTGGCCACCACCACGCCTCCGGGACGCAGGCCCTCGAACAGCGCGCCCTTCTCGTGCGCCACGTCGTCGAGGCTGCCGCCGACGCCGCCCGCGTGGGCCAGCCCGATCTGGGTGATCACCGCCGCGTCGGGCTCCACCATGCCCGCCAGGAGCGCGATCTCGCCGGGCAGGCTCATGCCCACCTCGATCACGGCGAAGCGGTGTTCCCGCTCGAGCCCCAGCAGCACCGCCGGCACGCCAACGCGGTTGTTCAGGTTCCCGGCGGTGGCGTGGCAGCCCCCGACGGTGCGCAGCAGCGCGGCGCAGAGCTCCTTGGTGGTGGTCTTGCCCGCGCTCCCGGTGATGGCCACCACGCGCGCCGCCGCGTTCGCCTGGCGCCATGCCTGCAGATGGGCCCGTGCGATGGCTCCCCAGGCTGCCAGCGTATCGTCCACCTCGACCACGTCGGCGCGCGTATCGTCCGGGGCTCGTCCTCGCTCCACCACCACCAGCGCCGCACCCGCGTCGATGGCCGCCCCCACGAAGGCGTGGGCGTCGTGGAGCTCGCCCCGCAAGGCCACGAAAGCCGCCCCGGGCACCACCGCGCGGCTGTCGCTGGTGACCCCGCGCGCGAGGCGCCCTTCGGTGCGCCGCACCACGCGCCCCCCGGTCGCCTTCGCCACGGCCAGGGCGTCGACCTGTGCACGGTTCTCCGCGATGGGTGTCGCCACCGTCAGGCCTGTCCCTGGCCACGACGGCGCGCCTGGAGCGCGCGGCGCGTCTCGGTGCGGTCGTCGAACGGATGCTTCACGAGTCCCACGATCTGATAGTCCTCGTGTCCCTTGCCGGCGACCAGAACGACGTCGCCCGCCGAGGCAGAACGCACCGCGAGGTCGATGGCCTTCCGCCGGTCGAGCTCGACGAGGGGCTCTTTTCCTGCGGCGCGCACACCGGCCACGACCGCGTCGGCGATGTCGCCGGGGTCCTCGGTCCTAGGGTTGTCGCTGGTGACGACGGCCACGTCGGCGCCCCGCGCCACCGCTTCGCCCATGGGACCGCGCTTGCCGGGGTCGCGGTCTCCCCCGCAGCCGAAGACGCACCAGACCTGGCCGCGCGCGATGGCGCGGACCGCGTCGAGCGCTCGCGTCAGCGCGTCGGCGGTGTGCGCGTAGTCGACCAGCGCGGTCACCTCGTCGCCCTCCACGTCGCAACGTTCCAGCCGGCCGGGGGCGCCCGTCTCGCGCGAGAGGGCCTCCGCCGCGCGAGCGAGATCGAGATCGAGCGCGCCGGCGATGCCCAGCGCGAGGAGGAGATTCTCCAGGTTGTGCAGGCCGACGAGACGAGAATCGATCACCACGTCGCCACTGGGCGTACGCACCGTCGCGTGGATCCCGTGCCCGTCGACGCGCGCCTGCCTGGGCGCGATGTCCGCGTCCGATCCCACGCGCGCGCTCACGCGGAGGAGCGGCGCCTTCACCCGGCCCACCAGACTGCGCCCGAAGGCGTCGTCCACGTCGAGGACCACCGCGCCGGGCCCGAGCTCGGTGAAGAGGCGAGCCTTGGCGGCGGCGTAGGCGTCCATCGTTCCGTGGAAATCCAGGTGATCCTGGGTGAGGTTGGTGAAGGCAGCCACGCGAAAGCGAACGGCGCGCACGCGGCCGAGCTCCAGCGCGTGCGACGAGACCTCCATGGCGACGTGCGTGGCTCCGCGAGCGCGCATGGACGCCATGGCGCGCGCCACCTCGTCGGCCTCGGGGGTGGTGTGCTCGGCGTCGGAGCGCCAGCCGTCGAAGGAGTGGCCCACCGTGCCCAGCACGCCGCAGCTCGGGCGCCCCAGGGCGCCGTCGACTGCGGCGCGTACCAGGTGCGCGGTCGTCGTCTTGCCGTTGGTGCCGGTGATCCCGACCACCTCCAGGGCGAAGGAGGGGTGACCGTACACCGCCGACGCGGCGTATCCGAGCGCCGCCGCGGGATCGTCGACCTCCACCACCGGCACGCCCGCCCGCACGACGTCGACCACCCCACGCGCGGCCATCACCGCGGCGGCACCGCGCGTCACCGCATCCTCGACGAAGCGCGCGCCGTCCACCTTCTCGCCGCGTCGGGCGACGAAGAGATCGCCCGCCCGCACCGCTCGTGAGTCGTGCTTCACCCCCATCACCCGCGCCGTCGCGTCGCCGGCGACGTCCGCGGCCATGGGCAGCTCGCGCGCCAGCTCGTCGAGGCGCAGTCCCTGGGGTCTCGGCGAGTCGGCCACGATCCCCATCATGACGCGGGCTCGAGCACCACGCGCACCGCGCTCCCTTTCGGCGCGCTCGTACCGGGAGGCGGGTTCTGCCGCACCACGCGCCCCCAGCCTTCGATCTGTGGCACCAGGCCGGCCTTGGTCAGCGCCGCCACCACGTCGTGTCCGGCCAGCCCGCTCGCATCCGGAACGCGCACCGTGTCCGCAGGCGCGGCGCCGGGAGTGGCGGAGGCTTGCGTGGGGGGCGCAGCGGGCTGCGTGGGCGGTCGCATCAGGGCCAGGGTGGCGTCGGCAGGGTCCCCCTCGCGCGTCACGTCGGCGATCCTGGCCGAGCTGGCGGAAGGGGTCACCCCGAGGTAGCGCAGCGTCGCCTCCGCCACGCGGCGGAACACCGGGCCCGCGAGGTCCCCTCCGTGGTGGCCCATGGTCGGTTCGTCGAGCACGACCGCCACGACGATGCGCGGCTTCTCGACGGGCACGAACCCCACGAACACCGCCGTGTACTTGTCCTCCGAATACCTGCCCGTCGCCGGGTCGACCTTCTGCCCGGTCGACGTCTTCCCGGCCACGCGAAATCCGGGGATGGCTGCCTGCACCGCGGTGCCCCCCGCTTCGGTGACGGCGGTGAGCATCTCCCCCACGGTGCGCGCGACGGCGGGAGTGATGACCTGGCGGCGCACGTGCACGCTGGAGTCGCGGACGGGATCGCCATGAGCGTCGTTGACGTGCTTGACGAGGATGGGCTCGAGCAGCCTGCCGCCGTTGGCGATGGCGCCCATGGCCATGGCCAGCTGCAACGTGGTGACACTGATGCCCTGGCCGAAGCTCGCGGTCGCCGTCTCGAAGTCCACCCAGGGGCGTCCCCTCGGCCTCAGCACGCCGGCCGCTTCGCCCGGGAGCGGCACCCCGGTCTCTTCGCCGAAGCCGAACCGCCGGTAGGTCGCGTAGAGCGTGGGCTCGCCAAGCTGCAGGCCAATCTTCAACGCGCCGATGTTGGAGCTTCGCGCGAGGATCTGCGTGGGCGTGAGCATGTCGTTGATCTCGGTATCGTGCACCGTGATCCCCGCCAGCTGGAAGCTGCCGTGCTCGCAGTTGATCTCATCGGTCGGCTTCAGCGAGCCGGCGTTGAGGGCGGCGGCGATGGTGAACGACTTCATGACCGACCCGGGCTCGAAGCGGTCGGTGACGGCGCGATCGCGTCGCGCGTCGGGGTCGCTGTCGGTGTAGTCGTTGGGGTTGTAGCCGGGCGCGCTGGAGAGGGCGAGGATCTCGCCGGTCGAGGGATCGACCACCACCAGCGACGCCCCCTTGGCCTCGTAGGTGCGCATCGCCGCGTCGAGTTCACGTTCGGCGACGTGCTGGATCCCCTCGTCGATGGACAGCGTCACGTCGTATCCCTGCAGCGCGTGGCTCTCGCTCGCCCCCTCGAAGATGAGCCGCCCGCTGCGATCGCGCAGGCCCCGCACGTCCTCCACCTTGCCTCGCAGATCCTCGTCGAGGGCGAGCTCCAGGCCGTCCTTGCCTTCACCGTCCGGCGCGACGAAGCCGAGCACCGAGCCGGCGAGCTCGCGGCCGGGGTAATAGCGATGCCCTTCGCCCTCGATGGTCAGCCCGTGGATGGGATGCGTCTGGGCCTTCGCGTCGCCCAGCAGGCGCACCGCCTCGGCCTCGTCGCCGGTGATGCGGCGCTTGATCCACACGAAGCGGTGGCGCGGCTCGAGCTTGGCGTACACCTCGTTGGGGTCCATCTGAAGCACCTGGGCGATACGCAGCGACGCGTCGCGGAGGGCCCCCTCCTGGGCGGGTTGGCCGTCGACGGTGCGCAGCATCTCGACGACGTCCGCGCTGACGCTGGGGACTTCGATGCTCACGGCGAGGGCGGCGCCGTTGCGGTCGTAGAGGGTGCCGCGCTTGGGATCGACGTGGAGCCGGCGCTGCCGCTGCTTCTCCGCCATGTCGCGCCATTCCGGTCCGTCTTCCACCTGAACACGCCAGGCGCTGGACACGATGCCGCCCAGCGCCAGGCCCATCACGCCACAAAGGACGCCCATGCGCGTACGGATCCACCGGGCGCGCCTGGGATCGAGGTTCTTCACGGCGGCCCCTCGGAGCCGCGCGCGGTGCGGTCGTCCTCGTCGTCCGGCGATGCGGGAGCTTGCGAGGCCAGGGGGACGATGCGGTCGGGGGACGGCGGCTCCATGCCCAGGAGCGAGCGCGCCACGATCTCCACGCGCTCGGGCGTCTTGTAACTGGCCGATTCCAGCTCGAGCACGCGCTTGACCTCACGCAGGCGCGCCTGCTCTTGCCGCGAGCGTCCGAGCTCGTACCCGAGCTGCACCGTCCGGCCGCGGAGCGCCAGGTGCACCACGAAGGCGCTCGTCGTGCCGGCGATGGCCAGCGTCCACACGACCAGGAAGGCGCGACGCGGGTGGCTCACGAGTCCTCCGCGGGGGTGACGGCGACCCTTCGCGCCGCCCGCAGCTTGGCGCTGCGCGAGCGCGCGTTCTGCTGCTGCTCTTCGTCGGTGGCCATCACCGGCTTCTTGGTCAGGGGCTCCCAGCCGTCGGCCAGGAAGGCGCGCTTCACCAGGCGATCCTCCAGCGAATGGAAGCTGATGATGGCCGCCACGCCGCCGTCGGCGACGACGTCTCCTAGCGCGGAAAGCAGCGCCTGCAGCTCCTCGAGCTCGCGGTTGACGGCGATGCGCAAGGCCTGGAAGGTGCGAGTGGCCGGGTCCACACCGCCGACACGCGCCGGCCCTACGGCGCGAACGGTGGCGCGGCGGAGATCGAGCGTGGTCTGGAGCTCCCCCGAGGCCAGCGCTTTCTTGATGCTGCGCGCGATGCGTCGAGAACGGCGCTCCTCGCCGTACTGGTAGATGACGTCGGCCAGCTCGTCGTCCGAGAGGCGGTCGATGAGCTCGAGCGCGGTCTCTCCGTTCTCGGGGTCCATGCGCATGTCCAGCGGTCCCTCGCGGCGAAAGCTCATCCCGCGCTCGGCCTCGTCGAGCTGCGGCGAGCTCAGCCCCAGGTCGGCGACGATGCCGTCGACGCGTTCGATGCCCAGCGCGTCCAGCTCGACGCGAACCCGCGAGAAGGTCGCGCGCACCAGGGTCACGCGATCGGCGACGGGTGCCAGCCATTCCTCGGCGGCGGCGATGGCTGCCGGATCGCGGTCCACCCCGACGATGCGCGCCTTGGGCTCCGCGGCGAGCAAGGCCACCGTGTGTCCGCCGCCGCCCAGCGTCGCGTCGACGTAGGTGCCGCCGGCCCGCGGAGCGAGAGAGCGCGCGACCTCGTCCCGCATCACCGTCGTGTGCTCGTACCGCTTCACGTCCCTCACCTCGTCGAAGTCATCGCGCCACACCCACTCCACCGACGAGTCCGCCGTGAGCAGACCGGGGAGCGCGAGCTGGAGATTGCTCATAGGCCGAGCTCCGCCAGGCGCGAGGCGATGACGCGTTTCTCGTCGTCGGTGGTCTCGAAATGGCGTTGCCACTCTTCCTTGTCCCAGAGCTCGGCGTAGCGTCCGGCGCCTGCCCAGAGCACGTCCTTCTTCAGTCCGGCATGATCGCGGAGCGTCGGGGGTACGAGAATGCGTCCCACGTCGTCGAACTCGCACTCCACGGCGCCAGACAGGTAAATGCGCCGGAGCTTTTGCACTGCCCGATCGAACTGGGGGAGCTTGGCGAGCTTGTCCTCGAACGAGCCCCACTCGGCCGGCGAGTAGGCGACGAGGCACGGATCGAGCGCGCTCGTGACCACCACGCGGCGCTCTCCGGCCGCGCTCAACGCATCGCGGTAGCGAGCAGGGACGCTGGTGCGCCCTTTCGCGTCGATGGTGTGCTCGTACCGACCGCGAAACACGGTGCGCTCTCACCTCTGGAGGGGGAAGATTGGCTTGGTACTTCTTGCCACCATTTCCCACGTCCGAATCCGAACCTATGGAGAGCTGTCCTGAGTGTCAATATTTCTCGATAGGTACGCCCCCGCGCGGGTGGGTCGGAGTGCTGTCACTTCGTCCAGGGTGAGGGCCGGCCGACCGGAAGCGCCAGGGCTCGCGGGACAGAATGTCCCGACTGGGGGGGGGAAGCGTGGGCCTCACCTCTGGCCGCGTAACTCGATTCGCAGCCCCGCTCCGTCCAGGGGCCGGTCGTCCAGTCAGCCGGCGAGAACGTGCTTGGCGATGACCATGCGCTGCACCTCGCTGGTGCCTTCGCCGATTTCACAGAGCTTGGCGTCACGCAGGTGCCGCTCGACGTCGAACTCGCGCACGTAACCGTAGCCGCCGTGTACCTGGAGGGCGCTGTTGCAAGCACGCGTCGCGGCCTCGCTGGCAAAGAGCTTGGCCATCGCAGCCTCGCCCGAGTGACGCTGGCCGAGGTCCGCCAGCCAGGCCGCCCGGTACGTGAGGAGCGCCGCCGCATCGAGCTCGGTCTTGGCGTCGGCCAGCATCCACTGGATGGCTTGAAAATCCGCGATGGGCTTCCCGAAGGCCCTGCGCTCCCGGGAGTAGCGCGTGGCCATCTCGAGAGCGCCGTAGCCGAGACCGAGCGCCATCGCCGCGATGGAGATCCGCCCCCGATCGAGGATGCGCATGGTGTCGGCGAAGCCTTGATCGATCTCGCCGACCCGCTGCGTGTCGGCGACCCGGACGCCGTCGAGCGTGAGCTCCGCCGTATCGCTGGCGCGGCAACCGAGCTTGCTCATGTGCTTGGACGCGGTAAACCCCGGTGTTCCCCGATCCACCACGAAGGCGGTGATCCCGCGCTGCTTGGAGGCAGCGGCGTTGGTGCGCGCAAGGACCACGCAGAATCCACCCACCGAGCCTTGCGTGATGAACGTCTTCGTCCCGTCGATCACCCAGTCGTTCCCTTCGCGGCGCGCGGTGGTTCTCAGCGCCGCGGAGTCGCTCCCGCTGCCAGGCTCGGTGAGCGCCCAGGCGGCGAGCCACTCGCCGCTGGTGGCGCGAGGGAGGTAGCGCGTCTTCAGCTCTTCGCTCCCGAAGGATAGAACGTGCCCCGTGCCGAGCCCGTTGTGCGAGGCCACCGTGAGGGCGATGGAGCCGTCGACCCGCGCGATCTCCTCGACGCAGATGGCGTAGCTGGTCGTGTCCATCGCGGAGCCGCCGTACTCCTCGGGGATGCGGATCCCCAGCAAGCCCATGGCGGCGAGCTTGGGGACGAGCTCCATCGGGAAGCGCTCCTCCTTGTCCCAGCGCTGGGCGTGGGGAGCGATCTCGGCCCTGGCGAAGGCGCGGACGCTTTGCCGGAGGTGCCGGTGGTGCTCGGAGAAATCGAAGTCCATGCGCGCCGGAGCGGAACATGTCACGCGGTGGCGGAGGCACGCAAGGCGCCAGGTCTGGCTCATTCCTCGACGCAGACGGTGGAGTCTTGCTGGGTGCCCATGCACCGTGTCGCGCTGGGGCAGCGGTCCTCCGAGCTGCACGGGCGCGTGCAGTACTGCGAGCCGGCGTACTCCACGCACGCTCCGGCGGCGCAGCTCGATCCGCGCGAGCACGACGAGCCCAGGTCGACCGGTCCCTTCTTCTCCTTCGCCTGATGGGTGGCGTGGCTCAGCGACCCTTCCGCGAGGGCCTCATCGACGAGGGAGAGGAAGGCGTCGACCCGGGTGTCCACGTCGTAGCCTTGGGTGTCGTCGCAGGCCGGACCGCTGCGCGAAAGGACCCCCACGACTTCGCCGCTGGACTCGTCGATGGCCGGGCCCCCCGGCGTGCCGTCGCAGGGGGCCTCGTCGAGCTCGAGCTCGGCCGACGACGTGGCGGTGATCGGGACGTGATCGCGGACGAGCTTGCTGCCGGCGCTGTACGACACCGAGCGCACGTGATCACCGACCGCGGCACCGGTGGCGTGGGCTACGAGGGGCGCAACGTCGTCTATGGTGGCATCCAGCAAGAGCAGAGCGATGTCGGCGCCGCACAGATCGTCCCCCGCTGGCACCAGAACCGCCCGGCCGCGCGCTCGTTCGACGGCGGAGGCGGCATTCTCGCCGACGAGGACGCGGAGGGTGGAGACATCCCGGGCGCCAGTGACCGGGGTCCCCTGCGCAGGGCATGGCCCATCGCCGGAGAGCAGGGCGATGCAGCGGCGTGCCGTCAGGACGACGTCCGACGCGAGGAGTGCGCCGGTGCACATTCCGCCGCTGCCGAGATCGAGGAGCACCACGGCGGGATCAGCGCCAGGGTCGGGTACGCCGCGCAAGGGCGACGCAACGTCGACCGAGGGGGGCGGCAAGAGACCCAACGAGGCAGGCGCCGCGGAGCAGGAGACCGCAGCGACGAGAAAGAGGAGAGGGACCGCGAGCCGCATGGGGACGCAGCGTTGCGACGGGCGTGCCGGTCGTGCGAGGCGGGAAATACCGGGGCTTCCGAGCGGACGGGGGTGTCCTGGACAGCTCCGGGGGTGTCCGTGGACGGGAACCCGTCTTCGCTGACTGGCCGTGTGTTACGCCTTGGCTTGGACGCGCCGACCACATGGCGTCACGAGACGGAGGTCGACGGTCGATGAAGGACGAAGCGAAGAGCCAGTTGAAGAAGATCATCGGCGACTACGACGACAAGCTCGCGGAGGTCGAGCGCATCGACGCGGCCAACCGCGCTGCGCATGCCGCTTTCCCGGCCCAGTTCGTCACCCTCAAGACGGAGATCATCCAGCCTGCCATCCAGGAGATGGCGGACATGCTGAATCAACGGGGTCACCAGGCCACGGTTCGCGAGCAGGAGGAGTCGTCGAGCACCGTGGACGGCATCAAGTCCGCGGCGGTCTCGCTGCGCGTCGTCCCCAAGCCGTTTGCGCACAGGTCATCCGAGACCAGTCCGATCCGAATCGAGATCACCTTCTCGGCGAACCGCGGTGAGCGAAAGGTCGCCGTGTCGTCGACCAACACGATGGTAAACCACGGAGGGAACGTGGGAAAACGCGGCGAATACGAGATCGCCGCGATGACCGCCGACGTGGTCACGGCGCACGTCATCCAGACCCTCAGCGAGGCCTTCGGCGGGACGCGATAGGGGCGACCCGAACTGAGATGCCGGATGGCGTCACAAACTACGACGCATCGCGGCAGCCACGCCCCGCGCCGGCCAGGCGATGCCGGTAGCCCGGCGCTCGACGGCAGGCCCCCTCCGGCGCGCTATCCTGCCGCGCCACCGAGGGGATCCGCTCAGGCCTTGGGCGGTCGCCAGCCATCATGAAAAACCGAGATCAGCTCGCGCTCGTCACAGAGAGCCAACTCACGCGTGACCTCCGGTCGCTCGGTGTGCGCTCCGGCACCATCCTCATGTTCCACGCATCGCTGCGCGCCATCGGCTGGGTCGTAGGAGGACCGGACGCCGTGGTGAGGGCCGCCCGGGCGGCGCTGGGAGCGGAGGGGACTCTCTGCATGTACGTGGGGTGGGCGGACGGCACCTACGATCTGGCGTCTTTGCCCGTCGACGAACAGCGCGCGACCCTGGAGGAGTGTCCGCCCTTCGACGCGCAGACCTCACGCGCGGCGTGGCGCGAGCTGGGCATGCTCACGGAGTACCTGCGGACGACGCCAGGCGCTTGGCGCAGCGCACACCCCGAGGCCTCGGTGGCGGCGGTAGGCTCGCGCGCGGCGTGGCTCACCCGGAGCCACCCGCTGCAGTATGGCTTTGGCCCTGGCTCCCCCTTCGCGCGTCTCATCGAGGCGCGGGGCGAGGTGTTGCTGCTCGGATCGCCGCGCGGTGCGGTGACCATGCTGCACTACTCGGAGCACCTGGCCCGCATACCCAATAAGCGCACCGTCCTTTATCGTTCGCCGGTCCTCGTCGAGGGAAAGCGCTGCTGGGTCGACGTGGAGGAGCTCGACTCGGTGCGTGGGATCGCCCCCTGGCACCGACTCGACTACTTCGAAGATCTGGTCGACGCCTATCTCGCGCGCGGCCACGGGAAGACGGGAATGGTGGGCGCCGCGCGTTCGTATCTTTTCGACGCCGCGGACTTGAACGCCTTCGCGGTTCGCTGGATGGAAAATAACCTGGGCCGATCGAGCGTATCGGAAGAGGTCCGCGTGACGGCGTGACGGCGCTCCGGCGCGACGCGCGCGCAACCAAGAGGTGCTCAGGGCTGGTTCGTCCGAACCGTCTGCGACGCGAACGCCTCGTAGCGACCGCTGGGAAATTGCTCCAGGTAGCGTCGCCCAAGGTCGCCGGCAGAGCGCGAGTCGCGACGCGCCAGGGCAGCCTCGATGGAGAGCGCGAGTGCGTCCTCGGACAGGACGCTCCGAGGATGGGCGCGCAGATACTCGGACAGCAAGGCGCTCGCGCGAACGGCGTCGCCACGCGAGCGGAGCGCACGAATGGCCTCGAGGACCGGGCCCGGATCTTCGCTCTCGGGGTGGTGGTCGTCGACCGACCGTCCCAGCCGGGCGCTCGGCGCCTCGCGCGAAGACTTCGGCAAGGGCGGCGGGGCCGGATGGTCCTCGACCGCCGGTGGCGCCACGGGGAGCTCGAACGCGGGACCGTTCGACGGAGGCTCGGGCAGGGCTGTGGCGAAAGGGGCCGGCGTCGAAGCAGCCGATGCGGCGGCCGAGGGAAGCGGCGACGAGGGCGTGGAGAACCACGTGCGCCCCACGGCCGCAGCCGCCATCGCTGCGACGGTGAGGACGACAACCGCAGGGGCGATCGCCCAGGCGCGACGTCGCGGGGAGGTGACCGCCACCCTCACCTCCGCGAGGATACGCTCCTTCTCGAACGAGGCTCGCTCGAATCTGGGTGTCCGTCGCACCAACTCCGCCAGCGCGCATTCAGGCGACCCCGGCTGCAGCTCTTCGTCGATCAGCCGTTTCAAGGTCCCATCCTCCCTTCCGTCTCGCCGAGCCGCTTCAGGTTCGCCGCCAGCTTGGTTCGAGCTTTGTGAATGCGCGCCCACACCGTGTTGAGCGGCACGCCCTGTAGCTGGGCGATCTCCTTGCCGCTGTAGCCCTCGACCTCGAACAGCACGAACGCCGCTCGCTGCGACTCGGGAAGCCTTGCGAGCAGGCGCTCCAACATTTCTTTCGTTTCCTTGTCTTGCAGGTTCGCTTCCGGTCCGTCGGAAGGGCTGGCGCGAGTGTCGTCCGGGCGAGCGGTGGTCAAAAAGAATCGAAACCAGCGCAGGCGCCTGAAGTCACGGACACGGTGGCGCGTGATCTGGTAAAGCCACCCCGCCAGGTTCTGGCCGTCGAAGGCGTGCAGACGGCGGTGCACGACGAGAAAGACGTCCTGCACGAGATCGTCGCGCTCGGAGCTCGGTCCACCAAGAGCCCAGATCCAGCGGCCCACATCATCGAAATACGTCCGGTACACTTCGTGGAAGATCAAGGCTCGAGACGGCGGCGACCGCGGGCGGACGCGTGGATCCGTCAAATCGTCCGCCACTGCGCTTCCAGCCTCCACAACAGTGCAAAGGGGCGGTGCAGAAAGAACCTTGCCGCGAAAGTCGCGAGCTGGCGGGTGTGGGGAATCGGGCTCCTTCACGCAGTGAAAAATGTATCATCTCGCCAGCGGAGCAGCTATGGCCCGGGAACGAAGGCTTTGCTGCGCGCTGGCGTGCTATGTGCTTGCGGGCTTGGCGCTCGCGGTTTCGCCGGCGACGACCGCCGGTGCCGCGGATTCGAATCGTCCCAGGAGCGCTGCTCCGCGTCCCGCCTGCCCGGACAGCGAAGCTGTCTGGTCGACGGTGACCGGCCTCGTGCCGAGCGCTGCTGCGCG
>Ga0302326_10020751_pt1 | contig 13502 bp, 13 predicted proteins | sample Palsa_T0_3_FD_202264 | JGI IMG/M metagenome (GOLD analysis project Ga0302326, IMG submission 202264) | Peat permafrost microbial communities from Stordalen Mire near Abisko, Sweden - Palsa_T0_3 | ecosystem: Environmental > Terrestrial > Soil > Palsa > Peat permafrost | place: Sweden: Abisko... | reverse complement strand
GCGGGCAGGCTGCCGGACAGGAGCGCAGTAAGCAGGCACACGGCCGCCGCGAACATCAAGACCTGCCAACTCATCTGGATTTCGTTCAGTCGGGGAATATCTGCCGGCGCCATGGCGATGAACAGATGAACGCCCGTGAATGCCAGCAGGATTCCGGCCGCTCCTCCGGCGGCGGCAAGCACGAAGCTCTCCACCAGCGAGGCACGGAGCAGGCGCAACCGACCTGCGCCCAACGCTGAGCGAAGCGCATGATCGCGTTCGCGCTCCACGGACCGAGCCAGTTGCAGACTGGCAAGGTTGACACATGCAATGAGCAACAGGCCCATCACAGCTCCGAGAAGCAGCCAGAGGGCCTTGCCGACCTTGCCTGTCACCTCTTTTGATAGCGGCTCAACGAAAACGCCCAGATGGATCGGGAGGCGATTGCTCAACCCATATGCTTTTGCCATGCCGTCGAGTTCGCTTGTGGCCTGCTTCGCAGACACTCCCGCTTTCAGTCGCGCAATCACGAGGCAGGCGAAATTGCCGTCGTCGCTGGTCAGATCGTCTGTCTGCGGCACGAACGGCTCAAAGACTTCATATGCCGAAGATTTACCCGGAGCTGTTCCCGGCATTTCATGCATGTTAGGGAAATCAAACGTCCTGGGCAGAACGCCGACGACAGTTCTCTGCTCTCCTTTGATTCTGAGAGTGCGGCCAATCACGTTGGGATCACCCCGGAAGAGACGCTGCCACAACGGCCATGCAATGACAACGCTGCGATTCCCGGCTGCCGCTTTGTCCGGCGTAAATCCGCGGCCCAGGATGGGAGCGACGCCCAGTACGGAAAAGAAATTGGGCGAGACACTGAGGCCGTCCAACATCTGCGGATGATCTTGGCCGATGGAAACGGCGAAGGATGTGTTCCTCAGCAGTGCCGCGTCGGCAACTGTTGTGGAATGCGCCCTGAAGTATAGGAAATGCCTGTAGTTGTCGGGAAGGAGTGGATACCGTTTGCTGACTTCCTGGATCGTCTCCCGCCACACCATCAACTGCCCAGGCTCACGGAATGCAAAGGGACGCAGAAGCACCGAGTCAACAATGCTGAAGACGGCTGTGCTGGCTCCGATTCCCATTCCGACGATCAGCAGCGCACTGACAGCAAAGCCTGGGGACCTGCGCAGCTGGCGCAATGCAAATCGTCCGTCGGCCAGGATGCTCTCAATTGTTGGCCATTGCCAGACCTCGCGGCTGCGCTCTTCAAGCAGCGTTGCATTGCCGAATGCGCGGCGGGCGGCCTCCTCGGCCTGCCTGCGGCTCATGCCCTCGCGCATCAACTGCTCGGTGCGTTCATCGAGATGAAGGCGGATCTCCTCGGACAACTCGTCATAAAGCTGGCGGCGGCGAAAGATGCCAGTGAGCCAATTCATGCGAGCCTCCTCCTCACTCCGCGCGCAGGGCGTTGGTGGGATCGGTGGAGGCTGCGCGACGTGCGGGAATGTAGCACGACAACAGAGCCACCGCGGCCAGCAGCACCGATACGCCGGCAAAGGTGGCAGGGTCGGCCGGCTTGATGCCGTACAGCAGCCCGGCCAGCAGGCGGGTGGCCGCAAACGCGAGCGCGAGCCCGATGGCCATGCCGATCAGCGTGAGGCGCATTCCCTGCCTGACGATGAGCCGCACCACGCTGAAGCGGTTGGCGCCGAGAGCCATGCGCACGCCAATCTCGTTGGTGCGCTGGCTGACGGAATAAGAAACCACGCCTGCGAGCCCGATGACGGCAAGCAGCAGCGCCACCGAGCCGAAGACCCCGAGCAGCACTCCCGCGGTGTGCGCGGCAAACAGCGGCAGCGCCATGTACTGCGAGATTGTTTCCATCTCCATGGGCACCACATTGGGATCGAGCGACTGGATAACGCGGCGAATCTCGCCCAGTACGGCCTGATCGCCTGCCTCACAGCGCACGACGAGGAACCCGCGCGACAGTTTCTCAACCGGCCGGTATATGAAAAGCTGCGGATCCTCGCCGAGGCTGCGATACTTTCCGGTCTTCACGACTCCCACAATCTCCAGAGACTCTTTGCCGATTCTGAGATGCTGCCCGAGAGCACCGCGGCCGGGCCAGAAGCGCATTGCCATGGCCTCGTTGACGATGACGGTTCCGGCGCCGGGATGCGAGTCCTGCGACAGGAATTCGCGGCCATTGAGCACTGGTGTGCCCATGGTGCTGAAATAGGCTGGCGCTTCATAAGCAGTCTGAATCGGAATGCTGTCCATTCCTCCCGGCGGGCTCACTCCATCGATGTGCACGCCCTGCACGGTCCGGTCAGTGCCGAGGGGCAGTGTGTCGGACAAGCTGGCCGATGTGACTCCCGGCAGCGCGCGCACGCGCTCGAGCAGTTGACGGTAAAATTCGGCATCCTGCGCTTCGGTGTAGCCGAGGCTGCTGGGATCGAGCTGTGACACGACAATGTTATGCGTGCTGAAGCCGGGGTCGATCGATCGCGCGTTGAGCAGGCTCTGCACACAGAGGCCCGCGCTGATGAGCAGCACCAGGCAGACCGTGATTTGCGCGACCACCAGGCTGCTGCGGAGCCAGGATCGTTGCGGCCCCGCAATCTGCCGCTCGTCCTTCAAGGCCGGGAGCAGATCGCGGCGTGTACTGCGCATCGCCGGTGCGACTCCGAAGACAATCGCGCTCAAAATGGAAGCGGCAAAGACAAAGCAGAAGACGCGCCAGTCGAGAGGCGCCTCAATAACCAGCGGAATGGTGGCGGGCTTCAGATTCATCAGCAGTGGAATGGACCAGTATGTGAGCAGCAATCCACCTGCGCCGCCGAGCAATGAGAGCAGCAGGCTCTCCGTGAGCGCCTGGCGAACGATGCGGAACCGGCTGGCGCCAAGCGCGGAGCGGACGGCGAGCTCGCGGCGCCGCGCCATGGAGCGAGCCAGCACAAGATTCGCCGCATTGGCGCATGCGATGAGAAGCACCAAGCCGACCGCAGCCATGAGCAGGCCGGTAAAGGCTGCCACATAGCCGCGAAATGGGCTCGGCACGAGCTGAACGGGGAAGACGCTCGCATCCATGACCGCCGCATTTTGATCGGAGGAACGGGTTGTCCGAGTCAAGACCGTCAGATCGGCTTGAGCTTCACTTCTCAAAACTCCAGGTTTCAAGCTGCCCACTCCAAAGAGCCAGAACGACGTATCGCTGCTCATCCGGTCAGGATCGTGAATCAGGGCCGGCGTCATGGCGAGCGGAGCCCAGAAGTCGTGCCGCGCACCGAGGATGACGCCTGTGAAGGTTGGGGGCGCGACGCCAATGACGGTGTAGCTGGTTCCATTCAGCATCAGCGCACGGCCAATGGCTGAACGATCGGCGCCAAGCTGGCGCTGCCAGAACGAATAGCTGACCACGACCGTGGGCGCAATGTGTCCGCGTCTATCTTCGTCGGCCTGAAACATGCGTCCGAGAGCGGGTTCGATGCCGAGCACGGAAAAGAAATTGCTGGAGACGAGTTGCCCATACACCATCTGCCCCTGGCCGTCGTGACTCCAGCTCACAGGGCGTGGGTCGCCGTCAAAAGCGGCGAACCCAGTGAAGGTGCGATTATGATCGCGAAGCAACTCGTATCCAGGGTAACTGAGCGGCAGATAAGCCTCGATTCCTGAGGCTTTCGCATTGCGCTCCATCACTTCGACAAGACGCCCGCCATCCGCAATTGCGGGCGGGCGCAGCAGCAGCGCATTCACAAACGTGAAGATGGTTGTGTTGGCGCCCAGGCCCAGCGTGAGCGACAGGAGGACCGTGAACGCAAAGCCCGGAGACTTGCGCAGCTGACGCAGCGCATAGCGCACGTCGGCCCAGACCGACTCGACCGCGGACCACTGCCACACCTCGCGGCTGCGCTCTTCAAGCAGCGTCGCGTTGCCGAAGGCGCGGCGGGCGGCCTGTTCGGCTTGCCGGCGGCTCATGCCCTCACGCATTAGCTGCTCGGTGCGCTCCTCAAGGTGGAGGCGCATCTCTTCGGCGAGTTCGTTGTACAGGCCGCGGCGGCGGAAGATTTCCTTGAACCAGCTCATGCGTCCCTCCTTTTCGTAGCCCGTCTTCCCACAAATCTGTCATCCTGAGCGAGCGCAGCGAGTCGAAGGACCTGCGTTTCCAGCGCTCGACCGGTCCAAGAACCCCTTCGCCGTCCTAGCTCGCCGCTGTCTTGTTGAGAACCAGCGCAATGCCCGCGAACATCTGCTCGAAGCTGGATATCTCCTGCTCCAGGTGGCGCAGGCCGGCGGGGGTGATCTGGTAGGTGCGCACCCGGCGGTTGGTGGCGGAGACGCCCCACTCGGCCTTGACCAGGCCGGCTTTGAGCAGCCGCTGAAGCGCGGGATAGAGTGAGCCCTCCTCCACCTGGAGCAGGTTGTTGGAGCGCTGCTGGATGTGCTGGACGAGCGCGTAGCCGTGGGCCGGCTGGCGGCGCAGCGACTCGAGAATCATCATTTCGAGAGCGCCGGGAAATAGATCGCGTTGAGGCTGGTTTGCCATAGGCCTTTTTCGGGCAGGCCTAGAGTAAACAAGTGTAGGGCGATTTGTCAAATGGAAAGGCCCAGCGGGGGCGCCGGGCTTTCCAAGTTGCTGTTCCGTCGAAGCCGAAACTTGCGGGTTTCTACTGCTTTTCGAGGTCGATGCTCTCGTATTCGTGGCGGCCGATGGCGGCGCGGATCTCGGCGGGCGACTTGCCCAGCTTTGTCTGCTGGTACGCGAACAGGCCCTCCTTGGCGCAGGTGGAGCATTCGGCGCCGTGCAGCCCTTCAAAGCAGCTGCGCAGGCTGGTGTGGCCCAGCGCGCGATCACACCGGCAGTTGCAGGGGAGCTGATAGGCCACGTTGCCAATCTTCGCCACCTGCTGATACACGTGCACCTGCCAGGTATAGCGGAAGTTGTCGCCGGTCAGCTTGGCGCCTGACAGGATGGGAGGCAGCTCACCCACCTTGAGCGGGGCGGAGGGGTGGTAGGCAGGCACGTCGTCGGCAGGGTTGGACCACTGGGCGTAACTGGCGGCGGTAATGGAGACAACGGCCAGACCAAGCAGGCTACGGCGTGTGAACCAGTTCTTCATAAAATGCCTCAGCACCATTCTAAACCGGGAAGGGATTCGGAAACGTAGTCAATCACGAGGGGGATCACCGACCCGGACGTTCGGGGTGCAAAAAAAAGACGGCACGAACGGTCTAGCTGTTCGTGCCGGGAGGCCAGTGACGCAACTTACTTCCAGTTGAAAGGGCATCTGTGCCGCTCCACAACTGGAATATATACACCGTAACATAGATTGAGCGGAAAGCAAATACAAAAATCGAAATTTATTTTGAATTCGCTTGAAGCGATCTTTTGATTTGTTCGCGCATCTAACGCGCAGGCAAAGCGGTTGGAAACTCCGCAGGTACTCCGCCCATGAAGTCTGAAAGAGCTCAGATGGAGATCAAGCCAACACCTTTGGAATCATCCACTTCTTCCACAAATGAAGGAGCTCGACCCGAACTGCCGGGATGGCTCAAACTGGGCGTAGTCACAGCAGTCTCAGCACTCGCGGGCGGAATCGCCGCCGCGTGGTGGTACCGCAAAACGCTGGAAAAGCTGCGTCAAGGAGCTGAAAGCGCTGAAAATCCAGATTTCAGGATATCGGGTGACAGCACCGACCGCGAAGATGCGGATTTTGAAGGTGACGGGCTTTGACCGGCGACAGATTGGGTCGCGCGCTCCAAATGGGGGCCTCGGGAGGCCCTCAGGGTGAGAAAAAGGGCACACTCCGCCGCATTGCCCGAGGGCATACCTCAGGGGCTGAAGCCCGTGCTCATTCTGCTGGCTCTATGTCTTTCGTGTTGCCTGGTCTGAGCCGTGTTACCTGGAATGAGTTTTTCTGCAAGCTGGGGACCTCCGTCGGCCCCCAGCATGCCTTTTCGCCATGCACGGCTTATTTCTGCTGCTCGGCGGCCGAGGCAATGTAGAGATCCACATTGCTCTTATCCACCAGCGACGTGCCGGTATCTACAAAGACCGGGTAAGGCGAAAACGCGTCGGAACTGTAGTCCTTCCCCAAGTCCTTCGGCGGCGCGTGGAAGATCTCGTCCAGCGCCTTCAGGCCCACGTAGGCCATGGTGTAGGGCTTCTGCGCGATGGTTGAGTCGATGGTGCCGGCCTTGATGCCGTCCAGCGTGTCTTGATTGACGTCCCAGGCCAGCAGCAGCCGGTCGGTGGCGTTGGTCCGCTTGATGGCGTCGGAGACCATCTTGCCCGAGGCCGACTCCAGGCAAATGAACGCGTCGATTTTCTTTGGCCCGGTCAGCGCCATGAACTCCTGGGTCTTGTCAAAGGCGGCGCGGGCATCGCTCTTGATGTCCACCACATCCACGATGTGGACTTCAGACCGCGTGCTCAGCACGTCTTTGAACCCCTTGAGGCGCTCGTCGGTGTTGGGCTGGCCGGGAATGGTGAAGAACACCACGTTGCCCTTGCCGCCCAGCTTCTCAAGCACGCGCTTGCCGCCCAGGCGCCCGGCGTCCAGGTTGTTGGTGCCGATGAAGTAGAGGCGGCGGCTGCCGGCGGCGTCGGAGTCGATCGTGATCACCGGGACGCCCGCGCCGATGGCAGCGTCAATCTCCGGCTGCAGCACCGAAACATCGGCCACCGAGATCAGGATCCCCGCGGGCTTGGCCGCGATGGCGGCGTGCAGAGCTGCCAGTTCAGCCTGCGGATCGTAGCCGTCAGGGCCCACCACCTTGGCCGTGACCTTGTATTGGGCAGCCGCCTTATTGAATCCTGCCGCGGCCGTCTGCCAGTAGGGCAGCGCCGCGTTGGCTGTCACCATGTAATAGACCTCTTTGGTCGAGTGCCTGTCGCAACCCGTGGTTGTGATTGCAACTGCCAGCGCCAGCGTGGTCAACGTTACTCGTGTCATCGCTCTCATGCTTGCCTCCGGTCCGTGTGAATGCCAGTTCTCTGAAGCGTTGGAACGTCCGGCCGTGGATTTCGTCGCTGCGCCGGGCGTCTTGAAAATTCGGCTGGATGGTACAACCGCAGCACGGGCGTTGTCCAGTTGGCCGTATGGGCAACTTTATAACACTGGGCCGGGGCAGCATTTGTGATTGTCCACAGCGAGGTTAATCGGTTGCGCATTGGGATTGGCAACTGCGATATAACCAGACGTGAGCCCGGACTTGAATCCAGACGGATATTGGGGGACCCACAATCTCCGACATCGAGACAAAACCAGCCGCGCGGTTGTCCGTAGCCATCGCCGTTGCAGGCGAAGAAGGGACCGGTCTCACGCGCCGTGCCTTCGTCGAGCCGCCGCATCCTTATCGCGCCCCATTCGCCCGCGACAGCGCCCGCATTCTGCATGCGCGGGCATTTCGGCGCCTGGCTGGAAAGACGCAGGTCTTCACGCGCCTGCCCGGCGACCCGCCCAGCGACCACTTTCGCAGCCGCTTGACCCATACGCTGGAAGTGACCCAGATCGCGCGCACACTAGCGGCCAGCCTGGGGCTCAATGCCGAGCTGGCCGAAGCGCTGGCCCTGGTGCACGATATCGGCCATCCGCCGTTTGGCCACGCGGGTGAAAAGGCGCTCGACCACGCGCTGAGGGCGTACGGGCTGAGCTTTGACCACAACCTGCATGCGCTGCGCATCGTGACGTGGTTCGAAGAGCGCTACGCGGCTTTTCGCGGCCTCAACCTGACGCTGGCGGTGCGCGAAGGCATTGTGAAGCACTCTCGCGACTATGCGGCAGCTGAACATCCGGAGCTTGCCGAATACAAGCTTGAACAGCGGCCGCCGCTGGAGGCGCAGTTAATTGACCTGGCCGACGAGATCGCGTACCTCACCGCCGACTTCGACGACGGCCTCGACTCGGGCATTCTTTCGCTGGAACAGGTGCGTGCTGGCGTGCCGCTGTTTCGCGGATTTCACGATGCGGTGCTGGAGAAGTTTCCTGGGGCTGCACGAAAGCTGGCGATTCACGAAACGCTGCGGCTGGTGTTGAATGCCCTGGTGAGCGATCTGATGACCGAGGTGCGAGCCCGCGTGGCCGCGCTTGGCATTTCGACGCTGGCCGGCATCCGCGAGGCTCCAGAGAGGCTGGCCGCGCTGAGCCAACGCATGGAGGCGGAGCGAGCCGTGGCGAAGGAGTTTCTTTACACCAACCTCTATAATTCGGCCGGCATGGAAGAGGCGCACGCGCACGCAACTGAAGTGGTGGAGGGATTGTTTGCGGCGATCGTCGCCGACCCCGGCCTGCTGCCCGCGGACCATCAAGCGCAGATCCCGGCGGAGGGCCTGGCGCGCACCGTGGCCGACTACATCGCCGGCATGACGGACAGCTTCATTGAGCTGGCGTGGGCGAAGTGCGGCGGGCGGTGAATCGATGAGGCCTGCGGCTCATTTCGAGGGAAGAAACTCGATGCGAATGAGATCGGCCATAACCTTGAAGCCATAGTCGGCCGTGACGAGGGTGTATTCGGGCGATTCCATCGAAAGCTCGACAGCAAAAGCATCGGCGTAAGCGATCTTGCGGTCCACCTTCAATGCCGCCGCCCGCTCGGCTCGTTCTCCGTCGGCTGGAACGATCTCTGCCTCACTCGGAAGCAAATTACTGAGGATGCGCAACTGCTCTGGTGCTCCCAGGCGCTTGCGAAGATTACCGGCCACCTCTCCCCACTGGATTGCCGACAATTTGACCTTCGCTCGCCAATTCGCGCAGTCGCTGAGAATCTCTTCCACGCGGACGGCGCCCGCTTCATCGTCTGCGTAGCGAATTAAGGCAGATGCGTCCAGAATGTACGCGGTCATCGAGTCGACTTACCATCCCTCTTCGAGTAATTCCCGCTCGCGTTCAAGGCGACGGTCCTCAAGCAGGATGTCGGTACCCGAGGGAAGACCCGCGGTAGATCCCCGCATCTGTCGAATCTTGCGCAGTTTGGCGGCAATTGTCTCGGGATCGAGGACTACCCGACCGCCCTCCAGACGAACGGCGATCCGGGTTCCGGCTTTGATTCCAAGAGCCTCACGGAACTGGGCGGGAATGACCAATTGCCCTTTAGTGCTGACGGTAGTAAAGATCTGCTCCATAGCTTACATCATAGCACAAGTAAGACAATCGAAGAGGTAAGACAAAGTTGTCAAGTAGGAATAGGGGATACTTCCCTACTGCACTGTCCCCTGCGGCCTAAGGCGGCGCAGGTCCAGCGCACATTCGACGGCATTATGTGCGTTGACGCGCAGATTGTCTGACGCCGCCCACAGCCACAGCCGCGACGTTTCGCCATTGTTGCCGGAACCCGGCTCAGGGCGCAGGCGGACCAGCACGTCGTTCTGCCCCGTGGCGGCGAGGTTGGAGGGCGAATCGGTGTCTTCAAGCACCAGGTCGATGTGGTCTCCGCTGAGCGCTTCCTCCAGCGCCGGGATCGGGACGGGGCGTTCGAGGTCGATGGCGATGGAAAACGCGTGGCCGTGAAACACCGGCGCGTGAACCACCTGCAAGGCCAATATGGGCCAGCTGGGGCCGGCCAGCGCCTCATAATGGCGCCGGATTCGCGCCTCGGCGGCGCCGAGGCTAACCGTGGCGCTCTCGCCCAGGCCTGTGAGCAGGTTGTAGGCGATCTGCGCGTCGTAGATGGCGCGCGGCAGCCCCTGAAAGCTGAGCAGGCTCACAGTCTGCTGGTGCAGCTCGTCCATGGCGGCGCGGCCAAACTCGCTGGCCGGCTCAAGCACCGTGGCGGCGGCAAAGCGTATCGGCGCGGTCTGCTGCAGCCGGTCAATGAGCAGCGCCAGGGCCAGCGCAGCGGGATGAGCCGGCACTACGGCCGGCGTGAACAGGTCGGGAGCAGAAGTGTCAGCGCCAAGCCACGGCGCGCGAATCAGCACCCCCGTCTCTTGGTCGAGCGCACCGGAAAGATCGAGCACCGTGGAGCCAGCCCGCAGCGCCTCGCGCCAGTGCTTGCGGGTCAGATCCTCCGAGCCCGAGAAGAATGTGAAGTCGACGTGCTCAAACGCATCCACGCCGATGGCCCGGACAAACGTGATCTCGTCGCCAACCTGGTCAAGCTGGCCGAGCGCGGTGTCTTCATCGAGCAGAATGAAATTGGCCGCCGCCAGGGGCGACTCCGACAGAGCTTCCTTCAACTCCCGGCCCACCAGGGTGCTGGCTCCGGCAATGGCAATCTTGTACACAGGCGTCCTTTTCCGAAGAATAGTTACGAATGCGGCAGTGAATCCGGCTCAACCGGCGCGGCGGGCAGGTCGAGCGGACGGCGACGCCGACGCCGCGACCACGAATAGGCCGCGCGTGCCCAGATACCGGAGAACATATAGAGCAGCGCCCCGCTGAATAGCACCACGTTGGAGAAGCGGAACACCACGTAGAGCACGATCAGGATCAGCATGATCAGCTGGAATGGCTGGCGGCCGGAAAAGTTGATCTCCTTGCCGGACCAGAAACGCCACGTGCTGACCATGAGAAACCCAGCTAGACCCACCAGCACCAGCCAGGGGATGGCTATCCACCAGGCCAGCACGGGATAGCCGTAACAGAGATGCACCGTGGCGGCGAGCAGGCCGGCGGCAGCGGGAATCGGCATGCCGACGAAATATTTCCGGTCAGGCCGGCCGGGGTTGCGCGGCTGCGCGTCGTGGCTGATGTTGAAGCGCGCCAGCCGCGAGGCGCCGGCGATGAGAAACAGGAAGCAGATGAACCCGCCGCCCTGCATCAGGTGGCGCCGCAGTTCCATATTGACCGACTCGGGCAGGAAGTGGAAGCCCCAGATGAGCGCGAGCAGGCTGGGCGCCACGCCAAAGGTGATCACGTCGGCCAGCGAATCCAGCTCCTTGCCAAACTCGCTGGTGGTGTTGGTCATGCGCGCAATGCGGCCGTCGAGCGCGTCAAATGGAATAGCGAACAGGATGGCGAGGGCTGCCAGGTCGAGGCAGCGCCCGGCATCGGCTTTGGGCGCAATCGCCGTCAGTGTCTTCGTGATGGCAAAGTAGCCGGCGCCGATGTTGCCAGCGGTGAACAGCGACGGCAGCAGGTACATGCCGCGGCGCAGGCGGGCGCGGGCCTTGGCCTTGGACTCGGGCGTGCCGCTCACTTGTTGGCGCTCCCGGCCATGGCGGCCAGCACACTGGCGCCGCCCTTCACGCGCTCACCCACCTTGACGCGGAGCACTGCCTCGGCGGGAATCACCACATCCACGCGCGAGCCGAACTTGATGAGCCCCACGCGTTGGCCGCGCTCGACCAGGTCGCCCTCGCGGTGATTGAAGACGATGCGCCGCGCCAGCAGGCCGGCGATCTGCTTGAACGTGACCTCGCAGCTCTCTCCGCGCACGGTAACGATGTTCTGCTCGTTGCGGTCTGCTGAGGCAGGGTTCATGGCGTTGAGGTAGTGGCCCTTCTGGTAGCGCACCGACGTCAGCGCGCCGCCGATCGGCGAGCGGTTCACATGCACATCGAAGACCGAGAGAAAGATGCTGATGCGCTGGCGCGGGCCGTCGGGGGTAGCGATCGAAACCGTCTCTGTGACAAGGCCGTCGCCCGGCGAGACGATCAGTCCTTCGTCTGAGGGGATGGTGCGCTCGGGGTCGCGGAAAAACCAGAGAAAAAACACCGCCAGCAGCACCGGGACAATGCCCCAGGCCCAGTGGCCCGTTGCCCACACCAGCGCCGCCGCCACCAGCAGCAGGCTCAAACCGTAGATGTAACCGTCGCGAACCATTGTCCTCAACGATTATACGGCGGTCTTGGGGTGTGCCGTTGGGGCGCCGGAAGAGCGGAGGGACAGTATTCCCACATGCGACCAGGTTTCAGGCCGGCTGCGGCAACTGAGGGGCCATATTCGCCCGCTGGATCGAATGCTCCCGGATCTAAGCCATCGCCGGAGTGCGGCGTTCCAGCGCAAAGATCAGGTCTTTCGCGTGCAGCTTGAGTTTCTTCAAGCGCACCTCTTCCAGTTGTTCGTCTTCGGAGAGAAAGGGTTTTTGAAGCAATTCTTCCAACCGCTGAGCGTAGCGACGATGTTCGGCGTGAAGGCGGTGGATCTCTTCGCTCAGCGTGGCATCCTGTACTTCATCCATCAGGCACCTCCGTAGTTAACAGAACACTTACATATACCGCTGCCGCATGGCAACTGGCAAGCCCCGATCTACGAAAAAGCGATTTGGGTCTGTGGAATTCTGGAACGGTGCTCGCGGATGTCGAGATTGATTGTGCGGCTGGCTTTCAATGGGAGCGCGACGCTAAAGGAGGGTGAGGCGCAACAGCACCGCATCTTCTTCAGGATCAGCGTAGTAGCGCCGACGACGGCCGGCTTCTCTGAACCCCAGAGCACGGTAGAACTGGAGGGCAGCGCCATTGGATGCGCGGACTTCCAGGGTAACTTCGGTGATGTGAGCCTGCTTCAATTCGGCCGCAAGCGTCGCGAAAAGATAGCGGGCAATGCCGCGCCGCTGAGCTTCGGTGGAGACGCCGATGGTCTCGAGTTCAGCCTGGGGAGCGAGCACGCTGGCCACGGCAAAACCGAGCACGACGCCTTTGCCGGGATCTTCGGCGACCAGAGCTTTGCGGCGAAGCTGCGCGGCTGGGTCGAGCGCGTCGAGCCACGCCGGCGGCGGCCAGTGGGGCGCAGTGGGCAGGGCGTCGGCGATTTCGAGCACGCGGGTGATGTCGACCTCGCGCATGGGCCGAATGTGCACTTTGATGGGCTGAGCGTTCATGGCCGCCGGGGCGATGCCGAGACGGGCTCGCCGAAAATCTCCGCGTCGGAGCGGCGCAGGTAGTGGCCATCGAGCAGTGCCAGGTCGATGAACTCCCTGGCGGCGATGCGGCCTGCGCCGAGCTTCAGCGCATCGGCGGCGGCGGGTGCGGGTCCGCGCTGCAGTTCTGCGGCAGGCCATGCGAATTGGAGCAGCGTGGCCGCGGCTTCATCGCACACGGCGATCGGCCCGCGCGGCAGATCGATGGCTGCAAGCTCATGCGCGCCCGCCAGCAGTTCCCGGCCCTCAAGGCGCACTCCTCCCAGCCGCAGAAATACCTCGTGACGATGCGCGTCCAGCGCCGACGAAGCCACACCGGCCGCGGCTGCAAGCACCTCCAGCCGCGAAACCGCGACCACAGGAATCTGCGCCGGCTCGGCAAGTCCTTTCGCCGCGCTCAGGCCTACGCGCACGCCGGTAAAGCTGCCTGGACCGTTTACGGCCACGATGCAACCGAGATCGGCAACGCGCGCACCAGCCTGCGCCAGCAGATCGCGCACCGCTGCTACCAGCGTGGCCGAGTAGCTGCGCCCCTCCATCTCGATCTGGCCGAGGATTTTGATGCCGCCCAGGATGCTCAGCCGGCCCAGCGCCACCGATCCCGATGGGCCGCAGGTGTCGATACCAAGGACGAGCCTGGCGGATTGCACGTCCACAACCGGCAATGGAGAACTGGCCTGCATGACCCAACCAGCATGACACAGCCGACGCAAAGCGCATAAACA
>Ga0302326_10020749_pt1 | contig 13503 bp, 13 predicted proteins | sample Palsa_T0_3_FD_202264 | JGI IMG/M metagenome (GOLD analysis project Ga0302326, IMG submission 202264) | Peat permafrost microbial communities from Stordalen Mire near Abisko, Sweden - Palsa_T0_3 | ecosystem: Environmental > Terrestrial > Soil > Palsa > Peat permafrost | place: Sweden: Abisko... | reverse complement strand
CTGAAACAAGTGGTGAGTTCATTACGCTGGCCCGCGTGGTGAAAACACAGGGCCGCAGGGGCGAAGTTGCGAGTGAGATTTGCAGCAATGTTCCTGATCGTTTCGCCGCAGGAATGAAGTTGCTGGCACTGCCGGGAGAGCCGGAAAGAAGCCGCCGCGACCTGGAAGTCGAAGATCTCTGGCCGCACAAAGGGCTGCTGGTGATGAAGTTCGCGGGAGTGGATTCGATTTCCGAGGCGGAAACGCTGGTCGGATGCGAATTACAGGTGCCGCGCTGCCAGCGTTCGGAGTTGCACGCGGGCTGGAGTTATGTCAGCGACCTGGTAGGTTGTTCGGTGCTTGACCGGGGCCAGGAGATCGGGCGCATTGAAGATGTTCAGTTCGGAGCGGGCGAAGCACCGTTGTTACTCGTGCGCGACGCTGCGGCCCGGCTGTTGGAAATCCCGTTCGCCGAAGCCTATCTCGACAGCGTCGATGTGAAACGAAAGCAGGTCTCGATGAAGTTGCCCGAAGGCCTGCTGCAAGTGAACGCACCGCTCACGGCAGAAGAGAAGCTCGAGCAGGCAAAGCCGGAGAGAAAGAAAAAGCGTTGACAGAAAGAGACGCAGAGCGAAGCTTTTCCGAGAACTGAGTTGCGGGGTTCCGCGATGAAGGCCGACATTGTCACCATCTTTCCGGACTTCTTTCGCGGTCCGTTGGCATACGGCATCACGCACCGGGCTCAGGAGATGGGGCTGGCGGCAATCGAAGTCCACGATCTGCGTGGGTTTACCCACGATCGTCACCGCACCGTAGACGATCGTCCTTTCGGCGGCGGCGAAGGCATGGTGCTGAAGCCGGAACCGCTGTTTGAATGTTTGGAATCGATGGGACTTGCGCCCCGGGAAGAGCGCCTGGCAGGACGCGCGCAGCAATCGGTAGTCCTGCTCTCGGCGCAGGGACAACGGTTTACTCAGAAAGCCGCTGCCCAGTTGGCTTTGCTCGACCGCATCGTCTTGGTCTGCGGGCGGTACGAGGGGGTCGATGAGCGGGTAGCGGACTTTCTCGCCGATCGGGAACTTTCTATCGGAGACTATGTCCTGAGCGGCGGAGAGATGGCGGCGGCGGTGATTGTGGAAGCGGTGTTTCGGTTGCTTCCTGGCGCAGTAGGGAATGAAGCGTCTACCCAACAGGAATCGTTTACAGTTGACCTGAAGGTGAAACGCTCGAACGGTGCGGATTCGACTTGCGGCTCGAATGGACTGCTGGATTATCCGCACTATACGCGGCCAGCGGAGTTTCGCGGGATGGCCGTGCCGGAAGCGTTGATGTCGGGCAACCACGAAGAGATTCGACGGTGGCGCCGCCAGCGGGCACTAGAGAAAACGCTCCGCAATCGTCCCGACTTGCTCGAGGGTGCGGTGTTGAGCGAGGAAGACAACAAGGTTCTGCGCGGGATCAGGAAAGATCGCGCGTGAATCGCAGCTGAGGATCAGGATTTCAGAATTCAGAAGGACTAACCATCATGTCAAACCTTATCATTGAGAAACTGCTGGCCAAGACCCAACGCACCGACATTCCGGCGTTTAACCCCGGCGATACCGTTCGCGTTCATGTGAAGATCAAAGAAGGCGACAAGGAGCGTTTGCAGGCCTTTGAAGGCGTGGTGATCAAGCGCGACCACGGACCTCAGGCCAGCTTTACCGTGCGCAAGATCAGCTTTGGACAGGGGGTCGAGCGCATCTTCCCGGTGCACTCCAAAGTGATCGACCGAGTGGATCTGCTGCGCTCCTCCAAGGTCCGCCGCGCCAAGCTGTATTATCTGCGTGGACTCAAGGGCAAAGCGGCGCGCCTGCGCGACGTTGAAAGAACGAGTTGAGCAGTCTGGGTTCGGCGCTCCCCGCCTGCATGGGAAGCGACGAAGCAATCTTTATCCCGTGACCGCGTCCGCGTGGTCGGTGATGACTTCGAGGTCGGCGAAGTCCCCGATGCGCGGTTTCTTCAACTGGTCCAGCACATAGTCGAGCAGGGGGCGGTCGCCCTGCCGGATCTCCTGAAACTCCACACCGATGGTGCGGTTTTCGGCCGTATATCTCACGCGCCCTCGCAACGCGACGCTGATGTCGCACATATTGAGGACCAGCCTTAAGCCAGTGCCGGGCGTGGGCAGATCGCGGGCGCTGATGAGGCAGCCGCATTCGGAAATCTGTTCCAGGCGGCCTTCGCCACGGGAGCGTCCGCCGCGCTCTGCCAGATCGACTTCCCCCTCCACCGGAAAGCGCGGCACTCGTCGCCGGTTTTGCTCGCCTCTGCGGAAGGCATTCGTCGCGGGCGTTCGATTGGGTCCAGATGGGACGACCGGCAGATAGTGTTCCTCCATTCGTCGCAGCTCTTCTTCCCAGGGAACCCTGCTGCCCTCCACACATTCCACCGTGAACTGCCCGCGCAGCGCAGAGTCAGGATCGGCGGTCCAGACTACCTGGCACACGGACTTGCCGCGTCCGCGTTCGATCGTGATCAAATCTCCTACCTTCACATCGCGGCTGCTGCGCAGCCGTGCGCCGCGTGGATGAATGTCATAGGTACAGGCAAGCTCCGGCCCACTGCGGTCGCCGTCCCGCATGTGAATGAGACGAACCGGCAGCGCCAGGTGGATCAACTTCTCGATGGGCGCGGCAGCTTGCGGCCTTCCATCTGGCCGCGGCTGGATTTCTGCATCGCTCACAACTGCTCCTCGCGAAGCGGGATGCTGTCAACATAGCAGTACTGGTGTCGAGGGACAATGCAACGTTCGTAATCAAGGTAACGGTTACCGGTCGGCGTTACCTTGAGGCGGAAGGCAGTGCCTGACTCCGCGCGAGGAGACCGCTGGATTTCTGGCTTTGGATTTTTCTCGCTTGCGCTAGTCTCTTCTTGAGGCGAAGATGGTGGCACACTTCATCTCACATTTCAATGTCGACTGCCAAGGTTGCGTCCGAGTTCGTGCTTTCTCCGTCGGCGACGAAACTGCGACTGCTGAAAAAGCTGCGCTGCACGCTGCGTTATGAAAAAAACGCGTGGGCGTCCGGGGCGGCGATGGTGGCCGGAGTGGATGAGGTGGGACGAGGATCTTTGTTCGGGCCGGTGGTGGCGGCGGCGGTGATTCTCGACCGCAGCTACCGCGTCCGCGGTTTGCGCGATTCCAAGCTGCTGCTGCCGGAACGCCGTGAACTGCTGGCGCCGCGCATACGCGAACATGCCGCGGCCTGGGCAGTCGCGGCGGTGGATGCGGCGCGCATCGACCAGATCAATATTTACCAGGCGTCGCGTCTGGCCATGCGCGAAGCGGTGATGCGGCTCCAGCCCGCGGCCGACCACTTGCTGGTAGATGCGGTTGGCCTCGATTGCGAACTGCCGCAACGGGCGATCATCCATGGCGATGCACTTTCGGCCTCGATTGCGGCAGCGTCGATTCTGGCCAAAGTCGAACGCGACCGCATGATGTGCGAGTGGGACGCGGTCTTCCCCGAGTACGGCCTGGCTTCGCACAAGGGTTACAGCACGCCGCAACATCTCGCCGCTCTCGAACAATACGGTCCCACGCCGCTGCATCGGCAGTCCTTCGCTCCGGTGTGGAGTTGTCCGGTGGAGCAAGAGGTTTTCGAATTCGACTGATAGTTCCTAAAATGACGGCGGTTGCTAACTCGGGTATATCCCGCTGCGCCACCCAAAATCATTTCTCGGAACTGCGCTACTTGGGTTGAGTTCTACTTCGCTTTGTAGATCTCAGACAGCAAGTCCGGCTTGGATTCATCGCGCACCAAGTGAGCGTAGCGCTCGCCGCCGTGGTAATCGAGCTTGTAGGTTTTGTAGTATTCGGTGTTCTCAACCAGCAGTTCGAGGGGTGCGGTGGCGTTCTTGCCAGCTTTGATCGCGTCGCGCAGGATCTCGGGCGAGTACTGGCGGCCGTTCACCGCGACCAGCTTCATGCCCGGGCCGATCCCAGCCAGGGCCGCCGGCATGCTTTCGATCGTATCGGTGATAATGCCATCTTCGCGCAGGTCGATGCCGATCGAATAGGCCGCATCGATAAAATGCAAGTTACTCTCGCCAGCGCGGTCCATTTCGGATGGAACTTCGTCGTAAACCAGATTCCATCCGCTGCCTTCGATGCCGCCCAGCGGAGCGCCGGGACCGTGGTTCGTCAGTCGCTCGGTCCAGAAGCCGCGCCAGTCGTAGGGCACGACCTGGTTCAGAGCATTGACCACATCCTCGAAGGTATACGTCTTCACCATCGGCGCTGTGCTGGGGGCGCCGTGGAAGAGCTTGCAAAAATCGTCCAACGTTTTCTTGCCCTTGCTTTGCTGGCGGATGAGCACGTCAGCCCACAGCCAGTTCAAGGTATCTTCATCGTAGAAGTCGACGCTGCGCCGCCAGGATTGCCAAGCATGCGGGGCGAAGTAAAGTTGCGGCGCCGCATCGGCCGTGTCCTGCAAGTTTCGCCAGGTGCGGCCCGGAGTGTGATTCAGCGCGGCAGCAGTCAAGGCCAAGTTGTCCCGCGCTTCCTTATCAGTGAGCAATCCGCTGCGAGCGGTGAGCACAGTGCCCAGATAATTGGTCAAACCCTCGTATACCCAGAGCAGATCGTCCTGCATGGGCTGTTGATAATCGGGCGTCGCCAGGTCGGCGGGCCGGCGGTATTTTCCATTCCACGAATGCACGTACTCATGGGGGAGCAGATCGGCTGCCATTTTGCGCTCGCCGTCATCGACTAACCCGCGCTCGCCGATGCGGCTGTCGTCGGACTCGTGGTGCTCGAGTCCGAAGTGCGCCACGTGATCGCTCAAGCTGAGCAGGAAGTGGTAATCGCGGTAGTGATGCGCGCCGAAAAGTTTGTTCGTTTGTTCGACCAGATTCTTGTAGTGGTCCCAGACCTCTTGGGGAGCGGCCAGTGCGGCGGCGCTGTCGCCGGCAATGTCCATCTCGGTGAGGGGGTCGTCGGCCAGTTTGACGACCTTGAGAAATTCGCCAGTGATTACGGGCGAATCGACCAGGGTGGTCAAGGAAGCGGGCTGAAATACAATCTGCGTTTCACCGTTCGGTTGATCCCCGGTGGTGGATGCGATGGGCAAGGGGGTTCCAAATTTCCAATTGCCGGGAAGTTTCAGAGTGGCGACATAGGTGAGATCGTCGCTCGTCCAGCCCCTGGGATAGAGCAGAACCTGATTCCAACTAATGACGGCCATTTTGTCGGTCGCAGAGGAACCCGCGGAAAAGCCAGCTTCGAAGGTTGCGGGAGAAAGGAAATCCAGCTCGGCGCTCACTTCAGTCTCGCCGCTTGGAACTTCGACGTGGAGGGTGAATCCGTCGAGCAGATCGCGCCGCCACTTCAATGTCTTACCGCCGGCGCTGAACTTCAAGCCGGCCAAATCGATGACCGGACCGTCGGGCGCGTGCTCGCCGGGAATCCATTTCGGGTAATAGAGCGTCAGGTCGCCTGCGCTGGCTGGAATCTTCAGCCTGGCGTGGAAGATCTTGCGGGGAGCCGAAGTGGCGTCCACAAAGATGGTGACGGTCGGCGGCGTGGCTGACCAACCGAAAAGCGAGATGAAGAGCAGGAAGAAGCAAAGAAAGAATGAGTATTTCATTTTAAGAGTCCGCATCGTGTCGATGACACTGAATCCAAAGCGCCTGCAGAATTTAGACTATAGCAGCGAAACAGAGGAGCAGTACAGGAACACGTTCAGTCCATTTCAGTCCGGATGACCATCAAAGGGCAACACGAGAGTGCTTTCGGTCTCGACATGATCTGGTGTGGTAGCGCATAGTTGGAGGGGGCCGGGCGGTTTTTGGCGGAGGGACTTTTCTGCGATGAAGATTCTGTTGGTGGAGGACAGCAGGTTCCTCCGAGTGTCGACGGAGCGTGCGTTGACAAAAGCGGGATACGAGGTGGTGTGCGCAGGGGACGGGGAAGAAGCTTTGCGCCTGGCCCGCCAGCACTCGCCCGCGCTGGTCCTGCTGGATATGATGCTGCCGAAAGTCAGCGGGCCGGATGTGCTGAAGGCTTTGAAACAGGATCCGGCGACCTCAGGGATTGCAGTGATGGTCTTGACCAGCTTGTCGCAGAAGAACGCGAAGGCACTGGAGAAAGATGGGGCTGCCGGCTTCTTCGAGAAGTCCGATCTCATGCTGGGGTCAGGACCAAATTCTCTGGTGGCAGCGGTGCAGAAGCTCTTGAACCCTCCGAAGTGAAGTAGGACCATCCCAGACTTCTTCTTCGCGTCTTCTGAAATTGCAGTCGACACGGATCTTGCCCGTTGCCAGGCGGGGTGGCTGCCGTTTTCTTACCCGAGCATGTTAAGGCCGCATTTTCTCAGAAGACTCCTGGGCTGTAAGAGCGCTGGTTCCTCCCTGCACTGTTCTGAATCCTAAGTTTGCCGATCGATAGCCGCCGTCGTCATTTCACTGTTGTAAATAAATGACTTACGGCCGGGAACTTGGAGTGGTTCGCCGGAGTCTATCTTCGATGAGGTGTGCATCGGCGAGCGGACGGCTGGCAGCGATTTTTCCGTTCGGGATGAGGTGGAAGATCCTATAATCGTTGTTGAGTCACGACGGGATTCGCAGTCATGGCGGGAGTGACGAACTTGGCAGATCTGGCAAGCGCGATCGGAGCGCGGGGGGAGGAAGCGACGATTGTCGCGGATCTGAAAGCCGGCTCGGAAGAGGCGTACGCCTGGCTGATTGGTGAATTTCAGCGTCCGGTGTACGGGCTGGTGTATCGCATGGTGAGCGATCCGGCCGACGCGGCGGATGTAACCCAGGATGTGTTTCTGAAAGTGTTCCGCGGGATGAAGAGCTTCCATGGCGAGTCGAGCCTGAAGACCTGGATTTACCGCATCGCGTTGCATGAGGCGGCGAACCGGAAGCGGTGGTGGTTCCGGCATAAAGCGCAGGAGACTTCGATTGAGCCGGTGGAGTCGGATGGTTTTGCCGGCGGAAATGAAGCGATGCAGAACGCGCTCACGGACCGGCACGAGTCGCCGTTCGACAATGTGGCGCACCGCGAAGTGCAACAGCGCGTGGATGCGGAATTGCGGCGACTGCCCGAGCCGTACCGGACAACATTGATTCTGCGGGACCTGGGAGAGATGTCGTATGAAGAGATCGCGGAGGTGCTGCAGATCTCTTTGGGAACGGTGAAATCCAGATTGACACGCGGGCGGCAAGCGCTGAAGCAACGGCTGGTGCCGTATGTCCGCGAGGTGAGCCTAGAGTTGGGGCTGACTGTGCCGGAGGATGAAGAATCGGCGAGTCTGCGGTCAGAGGTTGCTGGAGGGGGTAGAAGGGTCGAGGTGATGCCATGAGGTATCTGGCGATGAAATCCGTTTCTGCAAAATGCGTGACGATGAAGTGCCGGGAAGCGCAGGGATTGTTGTCCCCCTATCTGGACGGGGCAGTCACGGGAACCGAGATGCAGGCCTTGCAGCAGCATCTCAACCGATGCCCGGCGTGCATGCGGGAGTATAGGTTGCTGCGGCAGACGCAGCAATTGTTGATGAGCGTGGGGCGTGTACAGGAACCGGCAGACCTTGGGCTGAAACTACGTTTGGCCATTTCGCGGGAAGCGGCGGAGGCGCGGCGTCCGCGGTTTGAGGGCTTGCGCATGCAGGTGGAGAATACTTTGAATGCATTCATGGTGCCGGCGACGGCGGGCCTGGCCTGCGCTCTGCTGATCTTTGGTTTGGTCACAGCGATCCTGGCGATGCCGGGAGAGGTGCAGGCGAACAATCAGGATGTGCCAACGGTGTTGAATACGGGACCAGAATTGCAACAGAGCGTCTTTGGCACGACTTTGAGCACGATGAACACAGACTCGCTGGTGATTGAAACCTACGTGGATCAGAACGGGCGGGTACAGGACTACAAGATACTTTCCGATCCCGGCGAGTCTCAGGAGTTGCTGCCGCAGGTGAAGCGGATGCTGATCTTCACGACGTTCCGTCCGGCGATGTCGATGGGACGGCCCATCTCGTCGCGGGCGGTGCTGTCTTTCTCGAGGATCAGCGTGCGAGGGTAGGGCTTCGGCTGCCGGCTTCAGGCTTCGGCTTCGCGCCGCACCTTTGAAATTCCGACCTGGCAATGACTCGCAATCGATTTTCCCCACAGTTCGGCGCTACAATTTGTTTCCGGCAGTTTGGCATCGTATCCGTGCTTTGAAAGAGGACGATATGAAGAATCGCATATTCATGAGTCTGCTGTTGTCCGCAGGACTTGCGCTTGCCGCATTCGGGCAGCAAACCAGCTCAACCTCAGGGGCGCCGCCTGCAGCCACCGGCCGGGTAGGGTCGCAGCCTGCCTCCAACCAGGACTTCTGGGATGGCGATCAGCCCAGCTTGGGAGCGCTGATCTTTCACCCGTTCGCCACCAAGGAGTACGTACGGCGGCATGTTCAGCCCATCCGGGACCGAGTCAACGAACTCGATGAGATCACTGCGGCTAACGGCAAAATGATCAAGGACGTGGATGGCCGTGCCCAGCATGGCATTCAGCTAGTTTCGGACAAAGCCAACCTAGCGGATGGGCATGCGTCAGACGCCGCCAACAAGGCTCAGATGGCACAGCAGACGGCGTCCGCTCTTGTCACCCGCCTCGCCGCGGACGAGACCAAGGTCGGCAATATCGATCAATACAAGTCCGATGCGCAGACCGAGATTCGTTTTCGTCCCGGCCAGACCGTGTTGAGCAAGGAGGCCAAGGGTGCGTTGGACGAGATGGCCGGTCAGCTGAAGAATCAGCACGGTTACATTATCGAAGTGCAGGGGTTCTCTTCGGGTCATGGCCAGGCGGCGATCGCCAACTCCCGGAAGATGGCGGACTCGGTGCTACGCTACCTGGTCTTGAATTATGAGATCCCGGCCTACCGCATCTACGTGATTGGGATGGGCAACGCTCCTGTGGCCCAAGATGCGAAAGGTACCCGCGTAGAGGTCAGCCTGCTGAAGTGCGATCTCGCGATGTCTCAGTGAATTCCTCGTCGAAATAAATTTACGGGGCTGTTTGGATTCGTGTCCCTGGCGGGGGCGCCGGCCTGTTTTTTCGGGGTATTCCCCCTGCCCTAATTTTTGGAATCATCACGTGGAGCCACGATGCGATGCTCCCGACCATCACGGCCTCGATCATGATTGCGCGGGTGCCAGGCTGCGGACAAGGTGAGATGTCACATCGGGTTGTGGAAACATTTCCAGGCGGTAAAGTCCTGAGTCGACATGCCGAGCGCATGAAAGGCAAAAATCCCCGGCCAAACGAAGCTTGAGCGAGCCCTCCTCGCTCGCCGCGACCCCTCCCGGGTGTAGCGGTGTTGCCCAATTTGCTTTCGATGCGTATAACCCCCCCCATAACCCCCCGCTCCGGTTTGACCCTCTGGGCCGCATTCCTTACACTTGAGAGTGTTCTCCGCTTGGTGGACTGCCAATCCCGTGGAGGGTTTCCTGAGGCGACGATTGCGAGGTGCTTTGTTTGCGCCCCTGTTGGGGCTGCTGGCGGTGTTTTGTCTGGGGCAGGACCCGGTTCCGCCGACTCAGGCTCCGCCGACTCAGCCTGCACAGAATCAGGCTCCACAGAATCAGCCTGGGCAGGATCAGTCTCCCCAGAGCCCTTCGTCTTCGCAGGGCCAATCATCCTCGAAAGACCAGACTCTGGAGGATCAGCCTCCGAAGACTGATGTGCCCAAGGAGACGGTTCCGGCGAACAAGTTGCCGCAGAAACAGGTTCCAGAGAAACAAGTCCCGCAGAACCCGTCGGCGATCACGCTGGACACCAGCGAGACGATTTTTTCCGTGCTTACGGCACTGAATGCCTGTGGCTACGATCAGGACTTGACCATCTCGGATGCAATCCGGAGCAACGTGCGAGCCGAGATGCAGAGGAATTTGCGGGAGTCGGAGGACGCCGAGGCCGCCCGCACCGCGCTGTGCGACTTTGCCCAGAACCACGTGGCGTCGAGGGATGCGAATCGTAACCTGTCGCAATATATTTCGCTGGCGCTTTTCATGGATGGCCCGCCGCATTTTGCGCCACGGGTGAAGGAGGACGATCTGCCTCCCGATGCCGTGTTGATTACGGGTTTCGGATCGCTGCTGGAACGCTTCTACGAGAAAGCAGGATTGCACTCAATCTGGATGCGTCACCGCAACGATTACTCGGCGGCGATGAGGCGGTATCATGAACCGCTGGCCAAGATGGTGTTCGATACCGAGATCTACCTGAAGCAGCCATCGTCGCAATACCTGGGACGGCGGTTCACAATTTATCTGGACTTCATGGGCTCGCCGAATGAGACCGACGCGCGGAATTACGGCGCGGATTACTACGTGGTCGTTTTTCCTGCTCCGAACACGCCGACGGGAGAGACGCCGCGGTCGGCGTTGAAGATGGACCAGATCCGACACACTTTTCTGCACTACGAGTTCGATCCGCTGGCGGAGAAGCACTACAGCGCCGTCAAGCGGCTGGAACCGCTGCTGCAATCGGTAAAGCGCGCCCCGCTAGAGGAGGCCTTCAAGACTGACATCTCGCTGCTGGTGACGGAATGCCTGGTACGGGCCATCGAGATCCGCACCACGGGGACCAAACAGACGGTGGAAGAGGCGATGCGGACGCAGGCGGTGGATGACGCGGTGAAGCAGGGCTACATTCTGACGCGAACGTTTTACAACGACGTGGTCGCGTTTGAAAAAGATCCGGTGGGCATTCGGGGAGTGTACGGCGACTTTCTCGACAATGTGGACGTAAAAAAGGAAGAGAAAGCGGCGGCTGAGGTTCAGTTTGCCAGCGCTACGGCACCGGAATTGGTGCGCTTGTCGCGTCCGGAGGAGCGGCGGATCCTGGTGACGGCGGAGAAGCGGCTGGCCGCGGGCGATCCTAAAGGGGCGCAAGAACTGGCCCAGGAAGCGCTGGACAAGAAGATCGGCGACCAGGGCCGGGCGCTGTTCATCCTGGCGCAAGTGGCTGTGGCCAGCAAGAACCGGGACGGGGCGCAGGACAGTTTCCGGAAGGCGATTGAAGCCTCAAAAGATCCGACGGTGCTGGGATGGTCGCATGTGTATTTGGGCAGGATTCTGGATATGAAAGAGGAGCGCGAGGCCGCGTTAGTGGAGTACCGGGCCGCACTGGACACAGGCGGAAAATTGCCGGAGATCAAGGCGGCGGCGGAGCGAGGGTTGGAACAGGCGTATGAGCCTCCGACGAAGCCGCAGCCACAGTAGCGGGATGGACCTCGCGGTTACAATTCAAAGTGTGGTTACAATGGGAACGGCGGATCGCGGTTGCGTAAGTTGGAAGCGTGCAAGCTTGAATCTGGCAGCATATACCAAGGAGAAAGCATGAAGCGAGCAGCGATCATTATCGCGATGCTGGGGATATCGGCGTGGGGATTGGCGCAGAACGCTTTTGGCCAGAGCAATGACAAGCCTGCGGCGCAGAGCGCGCCGGCCGGGCAGGCGACCCCCGGACAAACAGCGGGACAGGCGGCCGGACAAACCGCGGGGCAGGCGGCGGCGCCGGCAGGAAAGCGTCCGCCACAGGCCAAGACGCAAGATGAGTTTGCCGCGTACAAGGCGGCGGTGGCCCTGACCGATCCGGCGGCGCAGGAGAAAGCGGCGGGCGAGTTCGCCACGAAGTTTCCGGACAGCGAGTTGCGACCTTTGCTCTACAAGGGAGTCATGCACGCCTACCAGCAGGCCAATAACGCCGACAAGATGATGGAAATGGCGCAGAAAGTCTTGAGCTTCGACGCGGACGATCCGGAGGCGCTGCTGGGTGTGGCGCAGGTGCTGGCCGAGCGTACCCGCGACACCGACCTGGACAAGGATCAGCGCTTGGCAGAAGCCAGAAAAAACGCTCAACGCGCGCTGATCACTGTGGACACGGACGTTCCGAGTGGGGGCTATCCGCCGGAGCAACTGAATGCGTACAAGGGGTTTTTGCGTTCCGAGGCCTATGCAATTCTGGGGACGATTGATTTCAACGCAAAGGCCTACCCGGACGCGGAGGGAAATTTGAGGAAGTCGATTGACGCGTTTCCACAGCAGGTGGATGCGATCGCGGTCTTCCGGCTGTCGGTGGCGTTGGATATGCAGAACAAATATCCCGAGGCGCTGAAGTACGCCAACCAGGCAGTGGATTTGACGAAAGAGGGTACGGCGGCCGGGGACGCCGCGCGCAAGGAGAGGGATCGTCTGACGCAGTTGACCGGCGGCGGCACTCCGGCGCCGGCGCCTCCGAAGAATTGATTCGAGTCCGCGGCAGTGCAATCATGAAGGAACGGGAAATCACCGCGTTGGAAACGGCGTTGGGCTACCACTTCCGCCGCCGGGCGGTGATCGAGCAGGCGCTCACCCATAGTTCGCAGGCGCGGGAGCAGGAGGCGCAGCAGGCGGGCGAGAGCAAGTATAAGGTCAACGACAACGAGCAGTTGGAGTTTCTGGGTGACGCCATTCTGTCGCTGGTGACCAGCGAAGAATTGTTTCAGCGCTTTCCGCAGTTTCGCGAGGGTGAACTTTCGAAACTGCGCGCCCATGTGGTGAGTGAGCGGCACTTGATCCGGGTGGCGCAACGGCTGGAGCTGGGACACTATCTCCGACTGGGTTGGGGCGAAGAGAAAAGCGGGGGGCGCAGCAAGACGGCGCTGCTGGTGGACGCTCTGGAAGCGATCCTGGCGGCGATCTACCTGGATGGCGGAATGGAACCGGCGCGCGAATTCATTTTGCGGGAGATCCTGGCGCCGGAGCTGGAGCGGATGGAGCGCGAAGGCGGCACGCTGCCCATGACCGATTTCAAATCGGCCCTGCAGGAAGCTTTGCAAGGACTGGGAATGGCGCAGCCGTCGTATGTGCTGGTCGAGGAAGCGGGACCGGAGCACAGGAAGACGTTTACGGTGGAAGTCCGACTGAACACGAAGAACGGTGAAGGCCGGGCGGGGTTCGTGGGACGGGCGCAGGGTTCCACCAAGAAGGCGGCGGAGCAGGACGCGGCGCGCCAGTTGCTCGCTTATCTGGCTTCGCGGCCGCAATCGGCGGGAGCCAGGCTGGCGGGAGGATCGCGGTCCGCGGATAAGTAGGATCAAGTAGCGTGAACGGATCAGTGGAGTAAATGAATTCCCCACAAGAGCATTTGCCAGACGAGCCTTTGCCAGGTTCTCCTCTGCCAGAGGTTCATGCTCCAGGCACTCATGCTCCCGAGGTCCGAAGAACTCCGTGGGCGGTTGGAACGGGCGTGAGCGGCTCCTTGCAGTCGCTGCTGGGAACCGTCGTGATCGCGGTGTTTGTGATCACGTTCATCGTGCAGGCGTTTCAGATTCCTTCTCCCTCCATGGAAAATACGCTGCTGGTGGGCGACTACCTGCTGGTGAATAAGCTCTGCTACGGCAAAGGCAGCGCGGCGGATTATTTCATGCCTTACCGCCGGGTGCGGCGCGGCGACATTGTAGTGTTTCATTATCCGGTAAACCCGGCGCAGCATTTTGTGAAGCGCGTGATTGGCGTT
>Ga0302326_10020747_pt1 | contig 13504 bp, 2 predicted proteins | sample Palsa_T0_3_FD_202264 | JGI IMG/M metagenome (GOLD analysis project Ga0302326, IMG submission 202264) | Peat permafrost microbial communities from Stordalen Mire near Abisko, Sweden - Palsa_T0_3 | ecosystem: Environmental > Terrestrial > Soil > Palsa > Peat permafrost | place: Sweden: Abisko... | reverse complement strand
ATTCCCGGCTGGAAGTTCTAACAAGCCATCTGGCGAATGCCGTCATTCCTTATCTCGCCGACGGACAAAGATTTGCGTTTTTCGGAAACAGCCTGGGAGGACTGATCGCCTTCGAAACACTGCATGAGATCCGCAGTCGGACTGGTTTAGATGCCGCACATCTTTTTGTCTCAGCTTGCGGAGCTCCCCACATACCGTCCGCCTTGCCGCAGATGGGTCACCTGGCCGACAGCGAACTGGTACTGGAAGTCACCAAGCGGTACGGTGGCATCCCCGCTGCGGTGCTGGAAGATGAAGAATTTCTTGCGGCCATGCTTCCGACTTTACGGGCGGATATTCGCATGCTTGAGGGATATGACAGAACGGCCGTGGACCCGCTGACGTGTCCAATAACCGCTTTTGGGGGTGTACGCGACCGCACAGTACCGTTGGCGCAAATCGAAGCCTGGAAGGAGCTAACGTCGTCTTCGTTTAACCAATTTCTTCTTGATGAAGATCACCTTTACCTGCAAAGTGCGCGCGAAACATTGACTTCCAGGATCCGGGAGACACTTTTGCTCGCCATCTGCCTGCGATGAAAGAGATGAGATGAACCCGCAAGTTGAACGGGAACCTATCGCAATTATTGGGATGAGCTGTCGCCTTCCCGGAGCTGAGGATCCGGACGCGCTGTGGCGGATGACTGTCGCGTTAAAGGAAGGGGTGGTGGCGTACCCCGGGGGCCGCACTCTGGAGCTAGATGCCTTTTATCGAAGAGTCGGAATGCCGGATGGTCCGGTGTCCATCCGAGGGGGGTTCCTTTCCGGAATCGACAAGTTTGACGCTGCATTTTTCGAGATTTCCCCACGCGAGGCCGAATGGCTGGACCCCCAGCAGAGGTTGCTGCTCGAGACGGGTTGGGAGGCGCTTGAGGATGCCGGCCTTCCACTTGAAGCGATTGCCGGCATTAGGACTGGCGTTTTCGTAGGCGTCTGGACAAATGAATACGAACGGCATGCCTCCGCAAACTCAGCGGTCGCGGATTTCTTCCTAGTTACAGGCGGACCCTTGTACGGAGCATCGAGTCGAATTGCTTACCAGCTTGACTTGCGCGGTCCTGACGTTTCGGTGAATGCTGCCTGCGGGTCCTCTCTGGTAGCGGTTCATCTGGCCGTTCGTTCGCTGCGCTCCTGCGAGTGCTCCGTCGCTCTCGCGGGCGGCGCAAATGTGCTGGCACGGCACGAGACCACCCAGGCTTTCAGTCGGTCCAAGATGCTGTCGCCCGACGGACGTTGCAAGTTCGGAGATGCAAGCGCCGACGGTTTTGTGCGCAGCGACGGCGCCGGTATGTTGGTGTTAAAGCGCCTGTCTGATGCTCAACACGACGGAGACCGTATCCTCGGCGTGATTCGCGGAACGGCCATGGCTAACGATGGTCGGGGCAGCGGATTGCTGGCAACGCCCAGCGCCGCAGGTCAGCGTCAGGCGATGCTCGATGCTCTGGCTGATGCTGGATGTGATCCCCGAACTCTGGACTATGTAGAAGCCCACGGGACCGGCACCCGGGCAGGCGATCCCATTGAAATCTCGGCAATCGCATCGGTCTTTGGGCGTACCGGGGATTCTGCAAGTGCGTGCCGTATCGGATCCGTAAAATCGAATGTCGGCCACACGGAGTCAGCCGCTGGAGTGATCAGCATCATACGGACGGTATTGGCGCTGCGCCACCAAAGATTTCCCGCTACGCTCCACGTGATCGAACCGAATCCATCCATCGACTGGCGTGCAGCAGGATTAAGGCTGGAACGCGACGGAACAGAATGGAACATGCCGGATGGGGCATCTCGACGAGCCTCGGTCAATGGTCTCGGGCTTACGGGAACAAATGTCCACGTGATTCTCGAGGAAGCTCCAAGTGCAGTTCTAGTAGCTACAGAATCGCGAAGCTCCTATTTACTGCCGCTTTCGGCCTCGTCTGAGGCAGCATTGGTGCAGCGAGCAATCGATATGGCCAAGGCATTGCGCGCGTTCGAGAGGAAGGGAACTGACTCGCTTGAATTGGAAGATTTCTGCTATACGGCGGCCGTCCGGCGCACTCATTTAGCGCATCGACTCGCCGTGACCGGAGCGAATATCGCAGAACTGCAGAAAGGGCTAGAAAAATTCATAGTCGAGCAGGAGTCAGCTTTCGTTGCAACAGGTCGGGTTCATGATGAGTGGAGGCCGAAAGTTGCATTTGTGTTTCCGGGACAGGGATCGCAGTGGGTTGGAATGGGTAGGGAACTGCTTCAAAACAACGCTGCGTTCCGTCGATCTATGGCGGAAGTCGATGCGGCCATTCAACACGAGGCAGGATGGTCTGTCATTCAGCAATTGCAAGACCGAGCGCTCGAAGAGCGATTGGCTCGGATCAACTTCGTGCAGCCGACCTTATTTGCCGTGGAAGTGGCTCTGGCGGAGACCTGGAGATCCTGGGGCGTACTGCCGACTGCGGTGGTCGGCCACAGCATGGGTGAGATTGCGGCGGCCTGCGTTGCGGGAATCTTGTCGCTCGAAGATGCGGTCAAAGTCATATGCCGCCGGAGTGCTTTGCTGACTCGCGTCGCTGGGACAGGCGCTATGGTTGTGGTTGATCTGCCTCGCGCCGAAGCAGAGGATCTGATTGTCGGCCAAGAAGACAAGGTCTCAATAGCTGTTTCCAACAGCCCGCGATCTACCGTACTCGCAGGAGATCCCGCAGCCCTCGATGGAATTGTTGCAATCCTGGAACGGAAGGATGTCTTCTGCCGCTGGGTGCGTGTCGATGTAGCGTCGCATAGTCCGCAAATGGATCCGCTCTTACCTGATTTGTCCGCTGCTCTGGCTGATGTAAGTCCGCGAATTGGCTCGATTCCGATGTGCTCGACTGTGGACAGCGGAATGATCGCACCCCTGTGGATGGATGGTGGGTACTGGGTTAAGAACCTACGCAGGCCGGTGCTCTTCGCGAGTGCGGTCCAAGAACTTCTGAAGCAGGGTTTCAACACTTTTGTGGAGATGAGTGCTCATCCCTTGCTCGTTCCATTTGTCGAGCAGACAGCAGATCAGGCGGGAGTAGAAGTTCTGACGCTGGGATCTCTCCGGCGGGAAGAGCCGGAGACAGAAACCCTGTTGGGGTCTCTCGGCAGATTCTACGCCGCGGGCGCGGATGTGGCGTGGCAACGAATATACCCAAGTGGAAACCTGGTGCCTCTTCCGGCGTATCCGTGGCAACGCGAGCGTTTCTGGATGGAATCTACTGCGGCACCGACAGCTGCTTTTCAAAGCCAAAAGGGGCATCCGTTGCTTGGAGAACCTCTACAAACGGCAATGGGCGGCTTTATCTGGAGCGGCAAGCTCAGTACGGAATTGCATCCCTGGCTGGCCGACCATGCGGTTGGCGACACGGTCCTTTTGCCAGCCTCTGCGTTTATCGAAATGGCCTGCGCTGCAGCAGGAACTTTGTTTGGCACAGCAGCAGTCGTCGAGAATCTTTCATTGACCGAAGCGGCCCCGCTCCTTTCGGGAAAGACTCTGGAATTGCAAGTTGTCGCTGAACGGGATTCTGAAAACAAATTCACGTTGAGGTTTTTCATCCGCGAACAAGAAACCATTGCATGGGTGCAGACAGCGCAGTGTGGGTTGCGTAATGGTATTCAATCGGAATCGCGCACAGCCGATCTGGGACTATGGGAAGATGCGGAATTTTCAAATAATTCGATCAGTGGTACGTCGCACACTGAGAGTATGGCAGCGTTTGGGTACGACTTTGGACCTGCCTTTCGCTGTATAGATTGGCTCGTGCTGGAGAAAGAAAAGGCCATAGCGCGGATCGCATCGCCGGACCTGCTTCATTGCGATCGCTATCTGATGCATCCCGCTGTTCTCGACGCAGCATTGCAGGTAATGGGCCGCCTGCTTATTGAGAGCAGTCAGAGCGAGATGACGGTACTCCCCGTAGAGTGCGCAAGCGTCAGGTTCCTGCGCGGGACTGTCACCACCGACATTCTCCTCGTGAGCGCCACGGTCCATTCCGATTCGCTAGTCGGAGATATCGATATATTCGACGGGGAAGGTCGGCTGATTGTGGAGATGCGCGGGCTGGCCTTCAAACCTTTGGAAGTGACAACGAAAACGATCGACGAGTCGCTCTTGGAAATTCGGTGGGAAAGAGTGAGCGTAATGGAAGCGGATCGCCAGGAGAAAGGTCCCGGGCGTTGGCTTCTCGTCTCTCCCGCTTCGGATTTCGTGACAGAGTTAGCGCGGGCGCTTCAGCGGCGAGGCGCGTCAACATTGATTCGGCAGCCTGAGGAATTCTCAAGCAAAGATTTTGAAGTGAGTGGTCAGGCCTGGCAGATTTTATGGCTGACCCCATTAGAGCTGGATGGGAAGGCCACGCTAAGTGGCGTACAGAAATTGTTGACGGATGGTGCCGCCTTAATTTCCAGACTCGCTAATTCAGGAGACAGTGATTCTTCCAAGCGGATGTGGACAGTGACCCGCGGTACCCAGGCGGTGATCGAAGAGCCCGTTAGCAATCCTCTGGGGGCGGGAACATGGGGATTCTTCGCGTCGTTGAGCAACGAGTATCCGCAGTTGAAAGCCTCGTGCATCGATCTCCCTGCGTCGCAGATCGAGGGAGAGCCGGATCTTCTGGCTTCGCTGCTGCTGCGAGGCGGACCCGAAGATCGACTGGCTCTCCGCAAGGACGGCTGGTTCGCTGCCAGGCTGGATCGTTTTGAAGCCGGCGTGGATAAGCTGCCAATGGTCGCTGTAGGTAACCTTCGTGTGGCTCAATGCGAATCAGAAGGATTTGTGCTTCGCCAGTGCGCGACGGGCTTACTTGAAAAGTTTGAGTTGGTATCCGAATGGTCCGACGTGCCAGCCGACGATGAAGTGGAGATCGCGGTGGAGGCGGCCGGTCTGAACTTCCGGGACATTCTGTGCGCAATGGGTGCTCACGAGGCAATTCGAGGATCGCGATTTGGTGGCGAGTGCGCCGGTGCGGTTTTGCGCGTCGGAAAAGGTGTGAAGCGGTTTCAGGTTGGCGATGCCGTGCTCGCGATCTCCGATGATTTTGAGAAGGGAATGTTCGCCAGTCATGTGAAGGTGACTGAGACTCTGGTTATGTCCAAGCCGGAGAGAATGACTTTCGCAGATGCCGCAGGCATTCCCTGTGTCTTCCTGACTGCGTGGTATGGATTGGTGAAGTTGGCCCGCTTGCAGAAAGGAGAGCGAGTTCTCATTCACGCGGCGGCCGGGGGCGTTGGCCTGGCCGCGATCCAGATTGCGAAGTGGATTGGCGCCGAGATATACGCCACGGTGGGTTCAGACGAGAAACGCAGATATATCAAGAGTCTCGGCGTGGATCACATTATGCATTCGCGCACGCTGGATTTTGCGCGAGAGATACTGGAGTCGACGAACGGCAAAGGCGTGGATGTGGTGTTGAACTCGCTGTCCGGTCCGGCCATAACAGGGGGTCTCGAAGCGCTCGCGACTTATGGCCGATTTGTCGAGATTGGCAAGCGGGACATATGGGATAACACCCGCATTGGCCTGCGGCCGTTCCGGAAGAATCTGTCATTATTCGCCGTCGATCTGGCGCAGGCAGTTGAGGACCGTCCCTCGATGGTCAGCGAGATGTTTGCCGAGATTATGGAATTGTTCCGTCAGGGCTTGATGCAACCGCTACCCACGACGCTCTTTCCCGTCTCGGAGGCCTCCGATGCCTTTCAGTGGATGGCCAGCGGCGGTCACATAGGCAAAATCGTCTTCGATATGCAGGACAAGTCGGTCGTCGTTCGACGGGATCCAAGCCAACTCGCATCGGACGCTACCTACCTGATCACCGGCGGACTTGGCGGTCTCGGTCTGGTTACCGCACAGAAATTCGTCGATCATGGTGCCCGACATCTGATGTTGACCTCACGCGGCGTTGGATCTCCGGAAGCCGCACAGGCAATCGACAAATTGGAAGAGAGCGGCGCCACGGTCGTTATCCGGCATGTGGATGTGAGCGACGATGCGGCTGTCAGCGCACTCCTTGATGAGATTCATGAATCGATGCCGCCCCTGCGCGGGATAGTGCATGCGGCGGGCGTTCTCGACGACGCCGTTGTTTCACACTTGTCGATCGAAAAATTTGAGCGCGTGATGGCGGGCAAAATCGGTGGGGCGCTGGCATTTGATAAACATCTGAAAGGCGAACCTCTCGACTTTCTGCTTTATTACTCATCTGTTGCGGGAGTGCTCGGCAGTCCCGGGCAGGCGAATTATGCAGCAGCGAATGCCATGCTGGACGCTTTAGCTCATCACCAGCGGGCGCAAGGCATCCCTGCTACTAGCATTAATTGGGGCACCTGGAGCGAAATTGGGTTGGCGGCCGCGAAGGAATACCGCGGTGCACGGTTGGCCTCGCAAGGGCTCGAAGGGCTCACTCGTACGGAAGGCACCGCGCTTGTGATGCGCATTCTGGAAACTACGCGGGCCCAGGTGGCCGCGGTGCATCTGAATGCTGATCAATGGTGCGCGTTCCACTCTGCCGCCGCGAGTTCCGGTTTCCTGGCGAAACTGACCGGCAACTCCCTGACGCGCTCGCCCCGGGATGGTGATTCCGGTTCCAAACTGACCTTACTCCGAGGGGCGGAGTTGTGTGTCGCTCTAACGGAGTGGCTGCGCCAGGAAGTGGCCTTGGTGCTTCGCCTCGATGTCGCCCGCATCCCGGTGGACAAGGCCCTTCGAACGCTCGGGCTCGATTCGCTGATGGCACTTGAGCTTCGGAACCGGCTGGAGCGTACATTGTCGCTGAAGCTGTCGGCAACCATGGTTTGGAACTACCCAACGGTATCTGCTATAGCAGCGCATCTTGAAAGCCGCATCCTTGCATTGCCAGGGACCAAGCGGGAGACAATCGAAAAGAGCGCGTTGATGGGAGAAACGGCAACACTCCGAGGTCAGCCAGCCGACACTGCTCCCATGTCAGCCGCACAACTGCTGGAATTGGAACTGACGGGGGCACAAAGCCTCCTTCAGAATCAGGGGCCGCAATGACCCAGAAACAGCAGGATGAGCTCCTGGACCGAGCTCGAAAGGTGATTCGCGAACTACGGGAAAAGCTCAGCGTTGCGGAGGCGCAAAGTCGGCCTGTCCCGATCGCCATTATCGGTGTTGGGCTGCGCTTTCCCGGATGTGGCGACGATCCAGAACAGTTTTGGCGAATGATTGCGGAAGGCCGGGACGCAGTGACGGCTGTTCCGCCCGACCGTTGGGACGGCGACGCGTTCTACGCACCGGGATCAACTGTGCAAGGAAAGATTAATACTCGGCATGCAGCCTTTCTGGACGATGTGAAGCGCTTCGACGCTGCCTTCTTCGACATCACGCCTCGCGAAGCCGTTCGCATGGACCCTCAGCAGCGTATTTTCCTTGAGACAGCCTGGCACGCGATCGAAGATGCCGGACTGACCAAGGCACGGATTTCCGCCAGTGATGCGGGTATCTTTGTTGGCGTGCATAACCACAGCGTGGACTATCAATCTATGCAGTATGATCGCCTAGCGGAACTGGATGCCTACTCTGCCACTGGCACGGCACACGACATGATCGCGGGCCGGCTGGCTTATTGGCTCGACCTGCATGGTCCCGCCATTGCGGTTAATTCGGCATGTTCTTCTTCGCTGACTGCGGTGCATTTCGCTTGCCGAAGTCTGAGCGCGGGCGATTGCAGTGTTGCCTTAGCCGGTGGAGTGAATCTCTTGGTTTCACCGGGTTCGTGGGTGGCTGCGGCGCAGTTGCAATTATTGTCACCGGAAGGCAGGTGCAAAACATTCGATGCACGCGCCGACGGAATGGGTCGTGGCGAGGGCTGCGGAGTTGTCGTATTGAAGAAGCTGGATGCCGCGCAACGAGACGGCGACCGGGTGTTGGCTGTGATTCGCGGTTCGGCTGTAAATCAGGACGGCAGAACAAACGGGCTCACCGCTCCCAATGGACTCGCCCAGCAACAGGTGGTGCGCCGCGCCTTGAAGGAAGCCGATATCGATCCATCAGAGATCGGGTATGTGGAAGCGCATGGAACGGGCACTGTGCTGGGCGATCCCATTGAAGTTGAAGCGCTGGCCGAGGTCTTGGGTGGAGGGCGCAGAAACGCGCCCTGTACTCTTGGCGCTGTGAAAGCAAACATAGGACACCTTGAGGGCGCAGCCGGGATTGCCGGGTTGATCAAGACAGTACTCGTTCTGCGTCACTGTTGGATCCCTCCGGTAGCGAAGCTGACGAATCTTAATCCTCATCTGGCCTTCGACCGCAAAGATTTGGAAGTTCCACAGCAGGGCCGCGAATGGAAGACAACTGGCAAAAGATTTGCCGGCGTGAGTTCCTTTGGGTTCAGCGGAACCAACGCGCATGTGGTCCTCGAAGAGGCAAGTTCAGGGAACGCGACTGCGCCGCCGTCGAGCGAATTGCCAGTTATGATTTCGGCGCAGTCGTTCGACGCCCTGCGAGCATTGGCGATTGCATATGCGGATAGACTGGAACACTCAGAAGTTTTCGAATTGATCGACATCAGCTACACAAGCGCAATGCGTAGAACTCACCATTCCCATCGCGTCGCCGTGGTTGGGACGTCTCCGAATGAGATGGCATCGCAACTAAGACGGCGAGTTGCAGATATGGATTGCGGCGAACGCGGCTTCTCGAGAATGCAGCCGACTGGATCGGACAAAGGACTTAACGAGGTCGAACAGCTTGTGCGGGACTGGGAGAATGGCGTGCAAGTTGATTGGGCAAACATCTTTGCGTCTCCGGCCAGCGTTGTAGATCTCCCGCGGTATCCTTTTCAGAGGCGAGAGTACTGGCTTGATGTGCCACGCACATCTGGGATCATATCGGCTGACATTCCATTGCCTCATGACTGGTTTTATGTAACTGACTGGGTAGAAAAGGAATTGAATGAGTCGTTGGCGCCTGCTTCTGATCAAGTACGGACATGGGTAGTCCTCGACTCTGAAGATTTATTCGGCGAAGAACTCGTAGAGGCGATCCGCGGGCGCGGAGACATAGCGATCAAGCCTGCTAAGGTTAGTAATTCTGCAGAGCGACTTGAGTCTGCTTTTGCAGAATTCCAACGGGATAGAGTGACTTCGATTTCTGTAGTTTACGTCCCAACCGGCCAAGACCCAGTAGTAATGATTGCAGACGCGCTTGAGGTGACTAAGACTATTCTGCGATGTAGTCACAAGGTGAAGCTCTGGTTCATAACTCAACAGATCGAGCCGATTGCAAGGACTGGGCTAGCTCCTCATCCCGCACAGGCCGCCATTCAAGGTTTCAGCCGTGTCTTCGGGCTGGAACATCCTGAGTTTGCAGGGGGAGTGATCGATACTGTAAGCGGCAGTGCCGAGAGCGCAAAGGCAGTATGCGAAGAGATATCTCAGGACATCGGTGAAGATCGCGTGGCACTGCGCCAGGGGCGGCGATGGGTGGCAAGGCTGCGCCGCGAGAATCTCATAGCGGGCGACAAACGACTGAACCTGAATGCGGACAAATGCTATCTGGTGACAGGAGCGTTCGGCCGCCTCGGGATTCAGATCGCGGGATGGCTGGTCGACCGCGGTGCATGTCACCTGGCTCTTGTCGGTCGGAGGTCGCCAGAGGATATGGCAAACCTGGATCTGATCGCGAAGCTTGAGGCTTTGCGTGCACGAGGCATCACGGTGCTTGCCGAAGCCTGCGATGTTTCCGATGAGTCGCAGGTCATGAGCCTTCTCGCAAGAATTGACCAGACAGGAAAGTCCCTTGCCGGTGTAGTTCATGCGGCGGCAGGCATGCGCTTCAGCCCTCTGGAAGAGGCGTCCAGACAGGATGTCGAGTTCTCTTTTAGGGCAAAATTTGCAGGTGCATGTACGCTCGACTATTGTATGCGCGCGAGGCCGCTTGATTTCTTTGTACTCTTCAATTCGGCCGCCGCCACTATTGGTTTACGCAATGGGGCCCTCTATGCGGCAGCCAATAGTTGTTTGGAATCAATTGTTCTCGAACGGCACTCACTTGGCCTTCCGGTTCTCAACGTGGAATGGGGTACATGGGAGCAGCAGACAAAAGACAGGCAGCAAGAGCTGGTGGAGCGATCCGGATTTCGGCCGATGCAATCTGCACGCGCCCTTCGCGTGCTCGAGACGCTCATCGTATCTCGCCGTGAATCGGGTTTGGTCGCCGATATCGATTGGAGGACCCTGTCTGCAGCGCTAGGAATGCGCGGGAGGGATTTGCTGATCCGGGAAGTGGGACGAGACGGCAAAGAGGGAAGTAGCGAGGGAGTCCCCCCTGGGCCGCAGGCCGAAGAGAATACGGCTGCAACACAATGGCTGGATAAACTACGCGATCTCCCGCTGATCGATCGTAACCTTGGACTGCTTAACTATGTCAGCAGGGAAGTACGGCAGGTTTTTGGAATGTCGCCCCAAGACCCCATCGATGAATGCTGTGGCCTGTTTGAATTGGGGATGGACTCGCTAATGAGCGTGGACCTGAAGCGGCGGCTTGAGTCGGGGACGGGATTGCAGCTGCCGGATACAGTCACGCTGACATATCCGTCGATTACGGTTCTCGCCCAATACCTTGGAGAAAAACTGTTTCCGTCAACGGATGCGTCTCCTGTGCAATCGCGGGAACCGCTAATTTCGGTTCTTTCTGATTCGGTGGCAGAGATGAATGAAGTTGAGACGCACGCTGCCATCACCGCTGAACTTGCGGCCATTCAGCAAATGCTGGGAGTGCTTTGACCCATGGCAGCTGATTCTGCAAACCTGTCCTCCGAAAAGCAGACACTGCTGGCGCTGCGGGCCCTTCGGCAGCGAGTTGAAGAACTCGAAAGCCGGTCGCGGGAACCTGTCGCCATTGTGGGCATGGCGTGCCGTTTTCCCGAGGCAGATTCGCCGGAGATTTACTGGAATCTATTGGTAGAGGGACGTGATGCGGTCATCGAGATCCCGCGCGAACGCATGAATCTCGATCCCGTCTTCGATTCACGCCCACAAACAGCGGGAAAGACCTACAGCCGATGGGCGGGACTTTTGAGGGCAGCTGGGGATTTTGATGCGGAGTTCTTCGGTATCTCCCCGCGTGAAGCACTAACAATGGACCCCCAGCAGCGGCTGTTGTTGGAGGTGAGCTGGGAGGCACTGGAGAATGCGGGGTTGAGTCCCAAGACGCTTATCGGACGGGATGCGGGGGTTTTTGTTGGCATCTCCACGTCGGAATATGGGCAGCTCTTGCAACAAACCTTACCTCAGGATCAATTGTCAGCCCACATGCTCCAGGGGGCAGCGCTAAACGCGACGGCCGGGCGTCTCTCCTACTTCTACGGTCTCAGCGGCCCCAGCATCGCGATTGATACGGCGTGTTCGTCTTCGCTGGTTGCCATCGATCGTGCCTGCCGAAGTCTGCGCGATGGAGAAGCACAACTCGCCATCGCGGCGGGAGTGAACATCGTCGCTATTCCGGAATCGTTGATCATCGCTTCACAATGGGGCATGCTTTCACCGACGGGGCGGGTACGGTCTTTTGATGGAGGAGCGGATGGGTTTGTCCGAGGCGAGGGATGTGGAGTAGTGGTACTGAAGCGGTTGTGGGACGCAGAGCGGGCTGGGGATCGGATATTGGGAGTGATTCTTGGTTCGGCAGTGAACCAGGATGGAGCGTCGAGCGGATTGACGGTTCCGAACGGACTGGCGCAGCAGGCTTTGTTGCGGGAGGCGCATCGTCGTGCGGGGATTGAAGCCTGGCAGGTGGGCTATGTAGAAGCCCACGGAACGGGAACGGCGTTGGGGGATCCGATCGAGGCTGAGGCGCTGGGCGCAGTTTTCGGGGAGGGCCGTGAGCGCGAGCGGAAGCTGTTGATCGGATCGGTGAAGACGAACGTGGGCCACCTTGAGTCGGCAGCAGGGATAGCGGGTTTGATCAAGGTGGTGCTGGGTCTGCAGCATGGCGTGGTGCCGGCGCAGTTGCACTGGGAGCGTCCCAGCCCGCATGTGCGCTGGAGCGAGTTGCCGCTGGAAGTGGTGACCGAGCCGCGGGCATGGGATCCGATCGGAGGACGGCGAATCGGTGGAGTGAGTTCCTTTGGTTTCAGCGGAACCAACGCACACGTGGTGGTCGAAGGCTTCGCGCAGCCGGCTCGCAGTGAGAGTTCCGAGCCATGTGCGGAAGTGCTGGTGATCACGACACGGACCCGGGCCGCACTGCGAGACTTAGCCGAGCGTTACGTAACATTCCTGGCGGAGACGGAAGCAAATTGGAGTGATGTCTGCCATACGGCGGCGATCGGTCGTGCGGTGTTTGGAGAACGCCTGGCATTGGTAGCGGCAGGGAAGCAGGAAGCTCGAGAGAAGCTGCTTGGCTGGCTGCGCGGCGACAGTGTCGAGGGAGTGTTTCAGGGGGAAGTGAGCGCGGGCCATCGCTCCGGCGGCGAAGTTCTTGGATCAGAAGCAGAGCTTGAGACGATGGCCGCGCGGTTCGTGCGCGGCGCAACGGTTGACTGGGCCTCTCGATTTGCAGGCCGCAAGTTGCGCCGAGTGGCATTGCCGACGTATGCGTTTCAGCGGGAACGTTACTGGATTGAATCGACCGGGCCTGCGCCAGCCGAGAGCGGTGTGCCGACCGGGCGGCCTCTGTTGGGCCGTCGGCTGCGCGTAGCGGGTGTGCGAGGGCAGTTTGCATCTTTGCTGAACGCAGCGAGCTGGATTGGCGAGCATGTGGTGGCGGGCCGGGTGGTGCTGCCGGGGACCGGTCATCTGGAGTTGATGCTGGAAGCCGGCGCTGCGATTCTGGGTGCGGGATGCGCGCTGGAAGATGTAATTTTGCAAGCTCCGCTGATCATTGAGGGTGAACGTCGTGTGCAGACGGTGGTGGAAGCGGAGAGCCTCGACCGCAGCCGGGTGCGGGTGTATGCCGAGCAGGGCGATGGGGAGTGGGAACGAGTCTCGGAGGGCTGGCTGAAGCGCGACGCAAGTCAGTTGCAGAGTCCGGAGAAGCTGGATGACAAGCTGGATATTGAGGCGATCCGCAATCGGCTGCAAGCAGGATCGAGTGCGACGTCCTTCTATGCGGAGATGTCGGCACGCGGGCTGGAGTTCGGCGAGCGCTTTCGCGGTGTGGAGCGAGTGTGGGCGGGTGAAGCCGAGGCGCTCGGCGAGATTGCGGCACGCGACTTCGCAGCATCTGGCTTCGAAGTACATCCCTGGTGGCTGGACGCCTGCCTCCAGGTGGTTGGGGCAGCCGGCGGCGGAGAAGCTGAGAGTCTGTATCTGCCTATGAGCGTCGGACGGCTGGAGGTTTATCCGGGCGCGAATTTACCTGGCGACGACGCATCCACCTGGAGTCACGTTACGACCCATCGCGTCGATGCTGAAACCCTCGGCGCCGACGTTCTTGTAACCGACCAAAACGGTTATCCTCGCATCCGCCTCGCTAACTTGCGATTTAGAAAAATTGAAAAGGTTGCGGA
>Ga0302326_10020744_pt1 | contig 13504 bp, 7 predicted proteins | sample Palsa_T0_3_FD_202264 | JGI IMG/M metagenome (GOLD analysis project Ga0302326, IMG submission 202264) | Peat permafrost microbial communities from Stordalen Mire near Abisko, Sweden - Palsa_T0_3 | ecosystem: Environmental > Terrestrial > Soil > Palsa > Peat permafrost | place: Sweden: Abisko... | reverse complement strand
AGACTTCGCCCATGCCGCCGGCCCCCAGCGGCGATTGAATTTCGTAAGGGCCTAGTTTTGTACCCGAACTGAGTGCCATAAGTGGGCGTGATTATAGCCCACGTAGCACATGGCGGGCGGGTGGGAAGATTCTGGGTGGATTGTCACCAGCTTGAAGTGACCCGGTGGTTCGGGCCACCTCGGGGAGTTAGTTGCCTGTAATTCGACAACGATCGTGGATGGACCTGACGGAACTTGTCAATCCGTTGGAAGTTGGCTGCTCCGCATCTGATATTTACTTGCATTAACAACCTGTGTTAAGTATGGTTAATCATGTGGACGGGCGAGATTATGGGACCCCGGCTTACAATGTTGCTGCGTTCGGCGCTGGTGATATTTGTGGTGGTCGGGTGGCTTGCTGGTCTCTCGCCTGCAGCAACATTCGCACAGGGTGAGACGACGAGTGCCATAGTTGGCTCGGTTAGCGACGCGAGTGAAGCCGCCATTGCGGGTGCGCTGGTCACGATTGTAAATCGCGAGACGGGGCTGCGGCGCAGTGCCGCAACCGATGAAAACGGGCGTTTCAGTTTTCCGCAGCTGAAACCTGGTACGTATTCGATCAAGGTTGAAGCAGAGGGCTTCGAGCCGAAACAGAGTGATGGCGTGACGGCAGCCCTTGGGCAAAAACAAAACGCAGACTTCCGATTGCAGGTAGCCCAGGCGAAGCAAACGATAGAGATCAGCAGCGATGCAGCGATACTCAATCCCGAAAATGCGAATACCTCGACGACGCTAAACGCGCGAGCGTTGGAAAATCTTCCGAATCCCGGCGGAGATTTAACCTACCCACTGCAATTCGCGGCCGGGGCGCTGATTAACACGGCGGGAAGCGGCAACGATTTTGTGGGTGGCACGAACGGGTACGGGAATGTGGAGTTTAACGGGCTGCCGGCGCTATCGAATGGATACATCGTCGATGGACTGGAGACGAATGATCCGCTGACGAATCTGAACAGCGGACTCTCGACAAATCTGGTGCTGGGATTGAATTCGATCTCGGAAGTGACGGTAAACACGCTTTCCTATGCCGTGGACCAGGGGCGATATGGAGCGGCGCAGGTCAATTACGTAACCAAATCTGGCGCGAACGAGCTACACGGGAACCTGTACGCGTTGTGGAATGGAGCGAGGTTCAACGCGGCGGATTACTTCACGAATGCGACGCCGGGGAATCACAAGCCGCGCTCGACGGTGAACCATTTCGGGGGCAGCGTGGGCGGGCCGATTCGACACGATAAATTATTCTTCTTTTTCGATAGCGAATGGGTGCGAATTGCTCTGCCGATTGTCACACCCACGACGGTGCCAACTGTTGAGTTTCAAAATTACGTGTTACAGCAACTCCCGCTCGGCCTCAAGGACGCTGCCGCCAATGTGATTTATCCCGCCGCCCCGCAGGAAGTGCCGTTCTATCGGAAGATGTTTTCCCTTTACGGCAACACCGGCGGAACGCCGCTGGCGGTGCTGGGTTGTCCCTTCGACGTGGGTGGCGGGGCGCCCGCGATAGTCAATGATGGCGACGGTTGCGCGAACCGACAGAGCGTCTCGCATTCAAGCGACGATCACGAACAGGTGCAGACGGTGCGCATCGACTACAACATCGACGAGAAAAACACGACGTGGTTTCGATTTCAATCCGATAGCGGCGTACAGGCGGCGTACACGGATCCGATCAATGCGCTGTTTGACGCGGTTTCGCCGCAGCCGCTGTATTCGTTTGCCGCGGGGTATACGCATGTGTTTTCGCAAAACCTGGTGAATTATTTCAACCCGGCGTTTTCGTGGTACGAGAGCCTGTTCGGGCCGGCGAATCTGCAGCAGACCCTTGCGGCGTTTCCCATCGTGTTGCAAGGCAGCGGCGCGGATGCCCCGTTCACGACTCTGGGAGGACTGGACAATACCTGGGTGCAGGGGCGGCGCGCGGCGCGATCCTTCATCAACGACAACCTAGCCTGGAGCCATGGCGCGCACGAACTGCGATTTGGAACGAATACGCGGATCTTTCGGTTGAATGATTATGATTTTGGGGAAGGGTCGGTCGCCACAGCGATGTACACCACGCTGCAACAATATATTTACGGCGTGGCTTCGACGGCTACGGAGACGTTTCCGACGTCGGCAAACGAGCCGTTCAACTTTCTGAATCTGGACCTGTATGCGCAGGACACGTGGAAGGTGACGCGTAAACTGACGTGGACTTTTGGTGTGCGTGACACGTTCAATTCCGATCCGCTAAATCCTCATGAAGAAATTGCGCGGCTGGAAGGTTCCTTTGCTTCGATTTTGCACGATGTCAATCAGCCGCTCGACGAGGCGATCCACACGCATCTGGGGAAGGTGTTTTCTTCGACGCCGCTGGCGATCCTGCAGCCGAGAACGGCCATTGCCTGGCAGCTTGAACCCAAGACGGTATTGCGCACAGGCTTCGGGCTATTCAGCGACATTTTGCCTGGCAGCATCGCCGACGTGGTGGGCGTAAATCCGCCGTACGTGCAAACTTTCCAGGGCGGCCTTCTTGGCACCGTTGGCGGGACAGGTATCGCGCCGGGAGTGGCGAATAGCGCAGTGGATGCCGCGGTGGCCGCCAGCCAAGCGTTCAGTTCGGGATTTCCGCGGGGGCAACTTTCTTGCGCATCGTCGCCGGCGAATGCCGGAACATGTCTTCCTCCGGTGAATATCACGGCGGTGCCGAACGGGAAGCTGCACGCGCCGTATTTCATGGAGTGGAGCCTCGGACTGGAGCATCAGTTTGGAAGCGCGGCGAGTATCGAGGCGCAATATGTGGGCACGCGCGCGGTGAATCAGCCGTATCTCACCCAGGTGAACGGTTATCAAACCGTGTGTGACGGATGCTTTGCGCCGTTTCCTTACGCGCAACCCACGGACCCCAGGTTTGCGGCGGTAACGCAATTTTCGACGGGTGCGAATAGCCACTACGATGGCTTACAAATAACCGCCAAGAAGCGCCTCGCACATGGATTGATGGGACAACTGAACTACACGTGGAGCCGTTGTATGGACACGGTTTCCAACGGTGGCTTCCTGCAGTTTTCGTCAGGAGGGATATTGGCGCCGTTGCCGGGGGAACTGGCGCGGGACTATGGGCCTTGCGACTACGACATTCGGAACAATCTGAATGCGCAATATGTTTATCAGTTGCCGGTGAAGGTCGCAAACCGAGTGCTGGGATATGCGCTGAATGGCTGGCAGGTTTCGGGAACGGTGTTTTGGCATAGCGGGATTCCATTTTCCGTGTTGAGTACGCCCTATTCCGCAAATGGCGAGGGCATTGTGAACGGCAGCGGACCGCAATTCGCGAGCGTGGTTCCCGGTGCGCCGCTGTACGAGCACACACCGATTGGAGGGGTTACGCAGCCCGGCACGGTGCAATGGCTGAATCCCGATGCCTTTGTATCGACCGTGGATCCGAGCACCGGGGCGTGCTACGGAGGCGACAGCCCAAAGACTTGTCAATTCGGAAACCTCGGGCGCAATGCGCTACGCGGACCCGATTTCACCTGGAGCGACTTCTACGTAACGAAATGGGTTCCGTTGACGGAGCGAGTGAAGATGCGCTTCGACGTGCAATTTTTCAATGTATTTAACCATCCCAATTTCTCGCTTCCCAGCATGGTTCTCGCCGGGATCGCAGGCAAGCCTTCCACGCAAACTGGCTTTGGTGCAATAACTTCTACGACCTCGCCGCCGACCGGCCTGCTCGGGGTCGGCTTGGGGGGTGATAGCACGCCGCGTATGATTGCGTTTCAATTGCGGGTGGAGTTTTGAGAATTTGACTGTCAGATGATCGTGTGCACGGAGGACCGGAAATCGTAGTGACGGGAGAAGGGATCGTGACGAGAGACGATGCGTGGAATCTGGCTGAACATTGGTTGGGGGCGTGGAATGCGCATGATCTGGAGTTGATTTTGTCGCACTACGAGGAGCACGTGGAATTGACTTCGCCGGTGGCGGCACAAATATTGGGGACGGCGGATGGCAAGGTGATTGGCAAGAGCAACTTGCGGGCGTACTTTCGGCGCGGGCTCGAAGCTTATCCGGAACTGCATTTTCAGTTGCAGGATGTGCTGTGGGGTTTGAACAGCGTGGTGATTTATTACCGGAACCAGAAGGGGACGCGGACGGCGGAGTTTATGGAGTTGGGTGCTAGCGGGAAAGTGGCGCGGGTGGTGGCGAACTATAGCGCGTAGATGTGGTCGTGGTTATGCGGGCCCGTGGAGTTGACGGTGCCTAGAGTCCCTTGGTTAACGGTCAGGAGATTTCCGCTAATCTGCTCGATACGCCGCGCGACTCCGAAGCCGTGCAGCGGCCCCAGTACATCGAGAGTCTTGAGGACCATCAAAGCCAAGATTCCTTGCAGGACCTCGGGTTTTTGTTTCAAGGCAACGCCTCGCTGGCCATTTTGGTTTCCAACACGAGAGATGGCACACTTCCTCTGGGAAAGCAACAGGTGAGCCGCGCGGCCGGCGGCGAACCATGGCGCGCGGGATTGGGCGGGGTGATGCGGGAATGCATGGCCTTGCGTTGTGATATTGCGAGGTCGGCTTGCGACGGTGCGCGCGGGGTGCGGTGGTCCGCCGGCGTCACGGGCTCAGCGGAGGCGGTTGGGGTCGTGGGTGAAATTCATGAGGCCATCGCGGTAGTCGATGGTGATGTCGAGGAGCCAGAGTAGGGAGAAGCCCAGGAGACCGGAGACTTCGACGCCCGAATCGTTGCTGATGCCGGTCAGATCGAAGGCGGTGACGTCTTCGTTGTCTTGCATGAAGTGGGCGAAGGCGATTTTGACCTTATCTGCCACATAGACGTTTTTCACTCTACCGCTGACACCCTTGATGATGCTGTCTTCGTCGGTATGAACCCTGGTGTATTCGCGAGCGACATTCGTGGACAGAAGATTGTCGTAGCTGCCGGTGTCGATCAAAAAGAGGCGCGGCGTGGTGGTATTTACGTAGGTGTTGATGAGCAAGTCGTGGCCGGAGCGAAAGATGCGTTCGTAGTCCTTCATTTCGGGGGCCACGTAACGGTCGTGCAGGCTCAGAACGGGATTCAAGCTGGTTTCGACGGCGGCCTCCGCGGGATCCTGGCCCGGTGGAACAGGCAGGTCGCTGAGCTTCAATTTTTCGTCCGGGAAGTCGATGTCCACTAAGAAACTTTGAAAGACGTCAGCGCCGATGAGGCCGTCCTCGCCAATGCTGCGCTTTTTGTCGATGACATCGATGAAGCAACCCTGGAATTCCAGGTCGCCGACTTTGATGGAATCGGCGTAAGCGATGTAGCCGTCGGCGGCGCCTTTGTCGCCGATACCCCCGATGGGACGGTCTGCGACGCGATGCACGCCGGCCTTCTCGGCGATTTTTGAACTGACCACAATACCGGTGGCTCCGGTATCCAACAGCAGCTTGGACGAGGCGCCATTCACCTTGGCGATCAGGGCAAAGCCGCGGAACTGCGTGGGGTTAAGCATCAAGCGTTCCAGAGTGATGACGGTGGGCGCTTTATTGACCAGATGGCACGCGTGGTTGGGCTGTTTGGCCTCGGCGTCGAAGACATCGGAAATGAATTTCATGCTGTCTCGATCATTGGCACTATCCGGCTGGGCAGAGGCGAGGCGCTGGCGCAGAACTTTGGCGCGTTCGGCAAGATCCAGCGTTTCCACCCACTCGTGGAAGATTTGCATGTCGGCGGGATCGAGCGCGTAGGCTTTATCGATCATGCGTTTGGCGCGTTTGGTGCTGGAGGTGAAGCGGGCGATCTCGCTCAGGCCGTAGTACGCACGGGCGTCGGCAACGCCGGAGCGAATGGGAATCAAGTACTCGCGTTCGGCATCGGCAATTTTGCCCTGGCGGAAATAGATGTCGGCGAGAGCGGTGTGGCCGGCGGAAAGCGCGGGAGAGAGCTTGACAGCTTCGCTGGCGGACGCCAGGGCCTCCGGCATTTTTAATTGCGCGAGATACACGCGGGCCAGGCCGGCGTGCGCAGTTGCGGCGTCGGCGGGGGTGGCCTGAATGGCGGCCTGATACTGGGTTATTGCTGCGCCGTAGTCCTCTTGGCGGAACAGCAACTGCGCCTGGGCGAGCGGCGAGAGAGAGGCGGGAGCGGCGGGGGTGGCAGGATGATCGGCAAGTCTGGGAGATGTCTGGGTGGCCGATGAAGGGGTGGCGGACGGAGGAGCCTCGGCCTGGGCTACGGGATTCTGCGCCCGCAAAGACGGAGAGAAAACCGGTGCCAAGGCAAAGAGCGCGAGGCAAAAAATCGTCATGGTGCGGCTGGAATTGGGATTCGTCATTGAGAGCGTCGGCCTCCAGAACCGGATGATACCGCAAGGTAACGCGCCACTTACGGGGCAACGACGCCGGGCACGGTATGGCAGGGCATGCCCTCCCACGGCTCAGTGGGCAGTGGACTGGGCGGGGGCGGAAGGCTTTAGTACGGCGTTGTTGCGTTCGTCGCCGGCGATGTAGCGGTAGAACTTGCGCAGGTCGTTGAGTTGGTCTACGGGAACAGTGACGCCCTTGATTTCGAGGCTGCGGGTGTAGCGGATAACGTTGCCCTGCACCTCGGTCTTGCTGTGGTAGGCGCCGAAGGGGTAGTCGAGGTTCACGGGGGGCGGAAGATCGTCGACTTCGTAGCCGGCGGGCATGGTGATTTCAAAGGTATCATTGTCCAGGCGCGGCCCGGGGAATTCCACGGGAAATTTGCGCGGCTCCTTGGTTTCCAGCAAGCCGCTGGATTCCTCGCCCAAGACGCGTGGGCGCACCAGGAGCAGGTTCCCGGCCAGCTTGGCGTAGCCTTCGGCGACCAGGGAATAGTTGTAGCCGAAGGGTTGATCGATCAAGGTGGGATTGAGAATGGTGGCCTTGGTGATGCGGAACGTGGGCAGGGAGTGGGAGGCCAAGGTCTCGATGGGCTTGATGCGATCGGCGTCTTTATTGATGGTGCGCAAGGCATAGCGCTGTTCGAACGCTGGATCACCGTATTGCATTTCCTGAAAGTCTCCGACGAGAGTGCCATTGGGGGCAAGGCTGAGCTTTCCGGATCGGTGGACACCGTTGGCGGCGGGATTAAGCAGCGGCGACTGGATGAGTGAGCCGGTAGCGGGGTCGACCAACAGCCCATAATTGGCCTGGAGAGGGCCGCGCAAATTTCCGAAGGGCGTGTAGTCATCGGTGGGGTCGAAAATCAGGAGACGACCTAGGGTGGGGTGATCCACGGTGGCGACGATCGATGAGTCGTTGACGTCCGCGGGCAGCTTAATGGCCAGGATTTCGTGATTGAACCAGCCGAGCATGGCGGGACGATCCGGGGCAGCACCGCCACGCTGCGTGTTGATGTCGAGAAAATAGGAGTCCACCCCGATTTCGTGGAGCATGGAACTCATCAGGGTGGCTTTGTCCTTACAATCGCCGTAGTGGTGGTTGAAGATGTCGGCCGCGGGGTGAGGCTGCAATCCGCCAATGCCCAGTTCGATGGCTACATAGCGAATATCCGATTGCACGAACTTGGCGATAGCCTGCATCTTGGCCAGCGTGGTGGTTTGCGCGGCGGTGAGGGCGGCCACCTTCTGTTTGATTTCCGGTGAGGCGTCGCGCCGCCCCTGCATCAGGTGGTCTTCCCAGGCGCTCATCTCCTTCCAGCTCTGAAAACCTTGGTTTGGGGCGGAGCCTGGAGGCAAAAGCATCATGACCATCAAGCCGCCCATGGCGTCCCAGGGGGGCATCTCGTCTTCCGCGCGCAGGGCGGGAATATCTTTCACGATCCATTGCCATTGATTATTACCGACGGAAACCGGGGTGGCGCCGGGATGATTGACGAAATTGGCTTTATATTCCCAGCCAGCCGGGGCCTGTAGCGTGTAGCGGGCCTCGACAGTGGGAACGCCTTCTTGAAAATTCCAGGTGTCCTGCAGGACGTAAGGGCGAAGTTCCTGCTCAAGCTCGTAGCCCACGACGTTTCCCGGATCGGGGGCGGGGATGGTCAGGATTTTGTCGCGCTGGTCGGTGGCTAATTCGCCGTTCATGACGCCACGGAGGGCGGTTTCTATGGCGTCTTTGTCCTTTACCTCGTAATCCTTGCCCTGGGCGGGAATGCACCAGCCGTGAATGGAAGTGATGCGCGTTTCGTTGTCGAAGCTGGCGACCACGGTGCCGAAGTCGCGGCCGTTGGGACGGAGGATGCGGTAGACGCGGCGGGTAGTGCGCTTGAGCTTGCCGTTGGACTGCACGGTGAGGATGTCTTCGGCGTAGAGCACGACGGCAGAGGTTTTTTCGTCGTGCGCGGGAGTGGGCGCAGCCGCGGCGGTATGCATCCATGCCGGTGCGTCGGAGGCGCGGAGGCGCGGCGCGAAAAGCAGGGCCGCGAGTGTACAGGCAGCCACGATGGAGAGGCGGCGCATGTCAGTTCTGCGCCGTGGCGGAACCGGGTTGCAAAACGATTTGTAGTTCATCGTCCGCCTTCACGGCCTGAAAGAAGTTGCGCAGGGCCAGATAATATTTGGTCTCGAGATACAACACATTCATGTCCAAAGTGCGCTGCAGGTGCAGCGTGCCTTTGTCGTTCCGCACATCCAAGGTATAGAGAATCAGGTGGCCGTCGTTTTTCTGCGGCGCGGGCACGGTGGCAACCTTCCAATCAAGGGGCAGCTCGATGGTCACATCGTCCACCTTGCGGAAGGGGAAGGTGAAATAGATGGGGTGCACGCGATCCGTGTGCTCGAACATGTGCTTTTCCGTACTGCTGAAAAGGCCTACGGGAAGCAGCGCGCGCTTGCCGGCGCCGGAAATCCAGCCGGGGACCTTGAGATCGTACTCGGCGACAAGATTCTCAGAGGACGAGGTCCAGTCGGGCTTATTTGTCAGGTCGATGTCGATCCCAACGGGAATATATTCACGAATTTGATCTTCCAGGTATTTCTTGCGCGTGGCCTCATCCTCCTGGCGGTAGGAGATGCGGCGCCATTCGGCTTCGAGGCCAGTGAAGGTGACGGTGAGCTTGCCTTCGAGAGAACCCTCGCTGGTGGCTTTGAGATCGGCCTTGCGTTCAATGCGGGAGACTGAAGGGTCCGGGACAGATACTTGAATCCAGCCGCCGCCGTCCTTGTCGAGGCGCAGGCCTTGCACGCTGGTTTCTTGCCACGGCACGATGCCGAAGGGCGCAAAGTGGGAGCCAGGATCGCAGAAAACGTCCTTGCCGTCGATTTTGACGAGGACGACGTCGGAGGTTAGCGGGCGGGTATTCATCAACTTCGGACTAAAAAAATACTGGTCGCGAGGGGACAGATAGACTTCGTAGGCTTCCAGGCCAGCGGCGCGCAGGAGGGCCAGGTAAAGATAATCGACTTGGCGGCCGTTCCCGTAGCCGCGCTTCCACATGTCCTCAACGTTGTTGATGTCTTTTTGTTTATCGCGCTTCTGTTCCTGCTCGGACTTCTCGACGTCCATGGAGGTGTTGTGAATCTGCAGGACGCGAGCGTAGATCTTTCGCGCTTTGACGTCCGGGGAATCGCCGGGCGAAACGATGCCCGCGACGGCTTCCTCCATGGCCTTGCGCTTGTTGGTGAAACTTTCCACGGTTTCGTAGTAGGCCTTGCCTTGCTTTTTCCAGAACTTATCCGGGTCCTTTTCGACGCCGTCGCTGTAGATGAAATCTACGCGCGATTTCAGTTCATTCTCCGGCGGCATGAAGTCTTCGCTGTGAAAGGCGGGGATGTCGCTGGCGTCGAGGGCTATCAGGCTGCCGGCGTTCTTGGGCGGGCTGGTACCGGGCGGGAGGGAGTTCCAACTCCAGGTGATGGCAAACCCGGTGGCTTGCTTGAGTGTGAATTTGGCGCGTTTGGTAAAAAGCTCGTCGCTTAGAATCCAGCGCGAATCGTAAATCACGTATTGTTCCCAGCTGCTGGTGTAGCGGTATTCGATGATGCTGCCGACCTGGACATCCGGCAGGGTGAAGGTCTTGGCCATAATTTTGAGGTCTTTGCCTTTGGCGAGGGGCGCCATGTAAAACTTGCCGTCGAAGTTCACGATGGTGCCATCCGGGCGAATGGTGCGCGCGCGAATGCTGTTGATCTGTTCACCCTGGAGATACAGCGGGATGGAGACGTCGCCGTATTTGCGTCCCTCTTCGGTGAGGATCTTGATGCGCACGTAGTTGTTCTCGTGGTAGGCCTGATCATCGCGATCGACTTGGCGGTAGAGGTTGATGGCGGGGGCGCCGGGAGCTTTGGGCTCGACGGTCATGTTAAGTTCGTCCGGGGAAATGGGGAGCCAATCGTCGGCGGTGGCGGAGGGGGCGGTGGCCGAGCCGGCGAATAGGGACACGGCGGCAATGGCGAGGATGGCGATCAGAAAATTGCGCGTGGCGGGTTGCGGTGTGGGCATGATGGCCCTCCGGGAGAGAACGGGATTTTGCGGGACATGCGTGGCGAGAGCGGCGTTGTTGCTTGCCACGACGGTGCGGCTAGAAACGACACTGGTGGGCATGGGCCGGCCTTGGGCGTCAGTTGATTCGATCTGTACTACGTGTTGAGCGGGACAATATAGCACGGTTCTAACGCTGTCAAGGTTACGGGAGGACGGCCTGGTTTCAATGCGATTTGGAGTGCTTGTTGGTGGCGCGATGGGTGCGGCGGGCGATGGAAAGAAATTCCCGCGTGGCCGCGAGGAAAAGAAAGACGGCGCCCTAGAGGGCGTCGCGACAAGGGCGGCATGACGAGGGCGTCTTGGACACCGTGGCGTAGGTCGATGGCGGCGGGTGAGGAAAGGCTTTCGTGGCGGGGCCGCGTGCGGCATAATCCAGCCGCCGCCTGGGGAGACATTTTGGCGCGCTTCGGTGGCAAGGGCGCGTTAAGGGGATTCGACGTGCAGCAACAGCATACGCAGCAAAAATTTGTAAGTTCGCGGCAACGATTTGCAACGTGCGGTAACGGGAGGAATTGGTGAGCGAACGGCCTTGGAGTTCAACGGCACCGCCGGAGGAATTTCGCACGTACATCGGCGCGGAAGAATCCTTGAAGGAATTTACGTTGCGGGCGGTGATTCTCGGCGCGCTGTTTGGACTGCTGTTTGGCGCGGTGACGGTGTATGTGGGATTGCGCGCAGGGCTGACGGTATCCGCGTCGATTCCCATTTCCGTTCTGTCCATCAGCATTTTGCGGGCTTTTGGGCGTTCCACGATTCTTGAAAATAATATTGTGCAGACGACCGGTTCGGCGGGCGAGTCGCTGGCCGCCGGCGTGATGTTCACGATTCCGGCGCTGATCTTCCTCGGGTTCGGCTCGGAATTTACGTTTTGGCGAATTTTTCCGCTGGCGCTGTTGGGCGGCTGGCTGGGCGTGCTGTTCATGGTGCCGCTGCGGCGGCAACTCATCGTGAAAGAGCACGGCAATCTCAGCTTTCCCGAAGGCACGGCGTGCGCGGACGTGCTGGTTTCCGGGGAACGCGGCGGCTCGTTTGCGGGGCGGGTGTTTTGGGGACTCGGCCTCGGCGGCATCTACACCTTTTTGATGAACACGGTGCAGGCTTGGCCTTCGCAGCCGGAGTCGCGGCCGGCGTGGTTTCCCGGCGCATCGTTCCGCGCGGCGATTACGTCGGAGTATCTCGGCGTGGGGTACATCATTGGGTCGCGTGTCTCGGGGATTTTATTTGCGGGTGGCATCGTCTCGTGGCTGGTGATCATGCCGGCGATCAAATTTTACGGCCAGTTGGCCAATGGCGTGCCGATTTATCCTTCGACGATTCCGATTCCGCTGATGTCGCCAGATCAAATTTGGGGCACGTACATTCGGCCAATGGGGGCGGGCGCGGTGGCGGCGGCGGGACTCATTACACTTCTGCGCACCATGCCGACGATTATTTCCGCGCTGCGCTCGGGATTGAAGGATGCGCGGACGCAAGGCACGGGAAGCACCGCCGCGGCGTTGCGTACGGAGCGCGAAATTCCCATGCGCACGGTGATTCTCGGCTCGATTGTGATTATCGCGATGATGTGGGTGCTGCTGACGTTCGACCCGATGAAAGGCGCGGAGACGCGCTGGTATCAGAATCTTTTCGCCGGCGTCTTCGTGGTGGTGTTCGGATTTTTGTTCGTCACCGTGGCGGGGCGCATTAGCGGGCTGCTGGGTAATTCCTCGAACCCCATCAGTGGCATGAGCATCGCCACCCTGATGGCTACCTGCGCGATTTTCTTTTTCGCCGGCTGGACGGCGCCCAACTATCAGGTGCTGGCGTTGATGATCGGTGGCGTGGTGTGTATTGCGGCGGCCATCGCGGGGGCGACCTCGCAGGATTTAAAAACTGGCTTCCTCGTGGGCGCGACTCCGTATTGGCAGCAGATGGGCTTGCTGATCGGCGTGACAGTTTCCACGCTGGCCATTGGCACCACGCTGAACCTGATGAACACCGGGCTCGAGAAATACATCCCGCAGCAGATCCCCGTGAACGTACAGTCTTTGCCGCAAGGCGTGAAAATCGAGCGCGAATCCTTCACCTATAAGGACAAGACCTACACGCTGCTGAATTCCCTCGGCTCGCATGAAGTGCCGGACGGCGAATATTTGTACGATGCGAGCTCGCAGCGCATCGAGTATCAGTGGGCGCAGGGCATCGGCAGCGACAAGGCCCCGGCCCCGCAAGCGCGGCTGATGGCTACGGTGATCAGCGGCATCTTGAACCAGCGTTTGCCCTGGCGACTCGTGCTGATGGGTGTGGCACTGGTGATCGCCGTGGAAATTCTGGGCGTGCGTTCGCTGGCGTTTGCCACCGGCTCGTATTTGCCTCTTGGCACTACCGCGGCCATGTTTGCCGGAGGATTGCTGCGTTCGCTGGTGGAAGCCACCACGAAGAAAAAGGACGAAAGCGAGGCCAGCCCTGGCGCGTTGTATTCGAGCGGATTGATTGCCGCGGGCGGCATGTTCGGCCTGCTCGGCATCGTGATTAATCTTTTGCAAGATCCGGAAATTTCCAGCCATGTGCCCGGATGGTTTGCCTCGATGCTGCGCTTGCCGTGGCGGCCGGACCTGTTCGCCTGGGGGCCGAAGTTCCTGGGCCCGACGCTCTCCAACAGCAATCTCTTCGGCATCCTCATGTTCGCGCTGCTGGGCAGTTCGCTCTTCTACTTTGCGCGCAAAAAGCTGGATTAGTGGCCGCGCCACTCGATTAACGGACGCGGGGCAGGCGCGCTTTGACCCGCCCGGTTTTCGGTTCTAAACTTAATCGCATGGCCTATCGACCGCCTCGCGGCTACGCGTTCAACTGGAGCAGCTTCATCACGCCCGGGGTGAAGCTGATCATCATTGCGTGCAGCGCCGTTTTTCTGGTGCAAACGCTAGTCAACGTGCTTTTGGGTCCGCAGGTCGGGTATCGCTACCTCACCTTAAATTTCGGCCTGATGCCCTACGCCGTCTTCCATGGTTATATCTGGCAACCGTTTACCTATATTTTCTTCCACGACGGTT
>Ga0302326_10020741_pt1 | contig 13504 bp, 7 predicted proteins | sample Palsa_T0_3_FD_202264 | JGI IMG/M metagenome (GOLD analysis project Ga0302326, IMG submission 202264) | Peat permafrost microbial communities from Stordalen Mire near Abisko, Sweden - Palsa_T0_3 | ecosystem: Environmental > Terrestrial > Soil > Palsa > Peat permafrost | place: Sweden: Abisko... | reverse complement strand
ACGCTCTTCACCCTACCGCCCTCGACCTCCTCACCATCATCCCGGCGCACAAAAATCTCCTCGGCGCCAACATCGAGCTCGTCCCCCTCGACGCTCGCGAGTATCGCCTCCGCCAGGCGCTCGAGCCCATTCGCGACCGCTTCCAGTTCATCGTCCTCGACTGTCCCCCGGCCCTCGACCTTCTCACCCTCAACGCCCTGGTCGCGGCCGACACCGTCCTCATCCCGATGCAAGCCGAGTACTTCGCCCTCGAAGGCGTCACCGAGCTGCTCGACACCATCGACCGCATCCGTGTCGAGCTCAACCCCGCTCTCGCCGTCGAAGGCGTCGTCCTCACCATGTTCGACGAGCGCACCAACCTGGCGCAGTCCGTCGCCGCCGAGCTCCGCAGCTTCTTCGGCGACCTCATGTGCGAGACCGCGATCCCGCGCAACATCCGACTCGCCGAAGCTCCCAGCCACGGTAAGCCCGCCATCATCTACGATCCCCACTCCCGCGGCGCTGAAGCCTATTTGAAGTTAGCCGAAGAATTAATCGATCGCGTCACCAACCCCAAGCCGCAAGAGACCGCGCCGGAAGCCTCGAACTCCTAGCCTCGAGGTATCCAGCGCGAGCGAGCGAACGACTAACTGTCTAATATTGTTTTGATGGTTAGGCATGGCATTGGCCCGGAATTGTCCTGGTAGAGCTGGCCTTTAGACCGGCAGCTGTGCTCGGGTAGAGCTGGCCTTTAGGCCGGCGTTCAGCGGCGTTATTTATTTTGTCATCACGAGGCGGCTTTCAAGCCGCCGAGGGATCTGTTGTCCGCCGCGGAGCTTCAAAATTGCCTAACCTCCTAATAATAGCTTGAAGGTTAGCGACCCACACCTGGCGTCTGTGCCTTTTTGAATTGTCATCACGAGCGAAGCGAGGGATCTGCTTTTGACTGGCGCAGCGGAGGGACCGCTCTTCACCGACAACCGGCGACTGGCCACTCACAACTGCTTGTTGTCATCCCGACCGGAGCGAAGCGCAGCGGAGGGATCTGCGGTTCCAAGCCAAAGCACCTGGCACTCAGCGACTTACGATGTGTCATCCTGAGCGGAGGCGTCGCCGATTTTGCGACGCCGGAGTCGAAGGACCCCTTTGGGTGGCAGGCTACCGCCGTCATACCAATGCCGGTGCCCCATCCTTCTCGCCCGCTATTGGGCAAGGGGGTGGGACTGAAGATGAACTGCGCGCGGGTGCTTCCAGGTGGAAGCGCTGGGCTTCAGCCCAGCGAAACTCGTGCCCATTTTTTCTGCGGCTTCAGCCGCCGGGAAGAGCCGGCCGATAGAGATGGCCTTCAGAGACTGTATCGCAACTGGCCGAAGAACCTTGGGGTGGGATGAATCGCCCGAAAGCCGCTCAAACTAGCCGCGCAGCGGCGGCAGCGCAGTTAGCCCGGCGCGTGAGCGCCGGGTAAAGTGGGAAATTGAGCTGAGCCGCGGAGCGGCGACACCGGTTACGACACAGTCTCTTTAGCCCAGCGAAGCTCGATCCTCTTTCAGATGGGCTTCAGCCCCGGCCAGTCAGCGCAATATCCCACATTGTAAGACAATCACGACGCGACAGCCCGCAGGGCGACACAATCGTAGCCCAGGACCCTCCGCCTCCGCTCAAGGCAGGCTCCAGTCCTGGGTCAGCCGTCAGGCTGCGGCGAAAGGCGTTCTTGCAGCGCTTTGTATCCGGGCACGACTCCACAGGCGGCAGGCAAAAGTCCGCTTTGAACGCTTTGTGTCAGGGCACGACTTCAGTCGTGCCGATAAGCCGTCTATTTGTGATCCCTAGCCGGCTTCAGCCGGCGGCACAATGCCCTGTTCCGATCTTTCCGCAGCCCGCTCAGGCGTGCATAACAGAGCCGCCCACGAAGAATCTGCTTTCCGAAGGGTGGAAGCGCTGGGCTTTAGCCCATCGAAACTCGCGCCCATTTTGTCTGCGGTTTCAGCCGCTGAGGTAAACTTCCGGAAGAGTCTTATCGACACTTAAGAAACAGACTTGTGGGACGCGCGACAACACCTCCAAAGTCGCACCCTACCTTCAGGAAAAAAATCACGGGAGGCATTGCGTTATCGCATCCGCAAATTCGGACGCCCCGGAGACGTTGGGGTGGCCTGCCGATGCCCGATGGCATTCCAGGCAGGCCAGAAGGTCCTCAGGTTTGTCCTTATAAAACAAGTCGCACGCCGGAATGCGGGTGGCCGAAACCTCGTCCTGCGGCGAAAGGTCGAGATTAACCCCCCACAGCCACGCGTCCGGTGCGAAGACGGAGTTCTGCTCCGTGAATTGCGGCACAGCGAAGCGGATCCGGTTGCCACCCAGGGCTGCGTTCGTGTCAGCGACCGCCTTTCCCAGCCACATCTCGGAGTCGTGCCAGAATTGCAGGCATAAGCTCACAATTTTTCCGATGATGGGGGTCGCGTCCAGTACTTCAGGTACGGCGATGGCGTGCAGTGTCAGCAGGTCGGGAATCCTCAATGGGTCCGACTTGGTACTCAGAATCGGGAAATAACTCGTCACCACAATCTTCGTATTCGGATTCGGAAACTTGGCCGCCGCAGCGGTCAGTAACTGCACCATGTCGGAGTAGCAATGGAGCTTCGTGAGATCACCCAGGGCCGTAAAGCTGGTGAGAGGGTTCAGGATAGTACGGATATTCACATCGTTGATGCCGCCATCGATCAGCACCAGGTCGACCGTGCTCGGGTTATCGTTGAACCCGGCGCATTGCGCTAGGATGGTCGGGTACGAGTAAGGAATTTCCTGGGACAGCGCCCCCGGAGCATCGGCGCGGCCGACGCCGATCACCGCTCCCGAATGCGCGATGAATTCCGGCGGCGCAGCACACCCTCCCGCTTGCGCCACCAGCGAGGCAAACTTGTGCGCCGGCACCAACCCCTGTCCCCAAGGTACCGAGTCCCCCAGCACTACCATGCGCCTAACGATTGCCAGTCCTTCCCTTCAGGAGCAATAGAAGTGTCCACTAATTCGTCGGTGAAGGTGTGGTTGCCGGGCTGGTACTTGTGGCGGCAGAGGTCTGAGTTGTATTATCCGCAACCGACCAAGTTAAATTTATTTTCTTAATATCAATTATTCTTTGTTTCCCTTTTGTGGGCAGCGTGACGACGGTCTTGGGAATGAATATGAATTTTTGAATTCCCGGGTTACCTGTCGTCCCGATCACCTCAGTCGTTTGGAACGTCTCCGAGGTTAAAGATTTCAACTGTGCGGCACTTAGATCTTTGGATATTTCCAAAACGGCGTTTCTAAGACCGCCGCCAAAGATGGCTACTCCCTGTGCAAATCCTGGCCCGAAGAATAACTGTACTGCGCTCCCAACGGTTGTAAGTGCCTGCATCGCGTTAAGGAGTATAGCTCGGGAGCCAGTCGAGGTACGGTCAGTGTTATAGGCAGCAACTACGTGATCCAAACCATATGGCGAAATTGTACGATGACCGGTATTTGCCTCCGTCTTCGTATCCGTCTTTGCATCCGTCTTCATATCCCACTCGGGCGTCACCTGGATCCCGGCGATGGGCACGATAATCTTTAGACGGCACTTGTTGATGATGCTCAACTGCACGACAAAAAAATTCTTCGCTAAACCATTGCCAAACGTGTCCCTTGCCAGCTTGTCGGGCGTGATTTCATACTGATATAGCACATCTTCTAAACGGCAAGTAGCCGGAGGCGCGGCGAAAGTAATTGGCGGTAGGCCGGTCGGACTCAAAACCACACCCTGAACTTGGTAGTCAACTGGAGCCGTGAATTGAACCTCAATGAGTGTGGGCGAGCGAACATTAACCGCCGTCGAGCCAGAAGCAACAGTCTCATTGGGAATAAGCACAACCTGTGCAGGGGTCAGTCCTGTAAACCCTGTACCCGTGAATCCGGTACCTATGATGTTTAGAACATGCGGGTAGTCAGACGTCTGCAAGGGGTCAGTGAGCATTGAAACTGACGTTATTTGTTGGGCAGTAGCCGGCATCGTGCCGCCCAACAGGATGCCGAGCGACAAGACAGTTAGCGACACAATCGACTTGGCATTACAGCGAATCTGGTGCACCGTTCCTCCTCGAAAACAAGGGACTCAAATACCCAACGTGACACTTCACCAGCATCGACCGATCATGACAGTCGCCATCTAGGCTCCGCCCAATCCTACGAGCCCGGAGCCCCCGGGTCCTGAACAATCGCCGAGCTCAGATCAACATCCAGAGTCGACAGGTTGGCCGGCGACACGTTGATCATGCAGTACTGACCCAGCTGCCAGGCGTAAGCCCCGACGTACCCACATCCTGACGGATTCGGGTCCGGAAACGGAGCCGGAACTGGATGCGACTTAGTCGTCTGCACCCTAAACGCCCAGATGCGACACGAAGAACGGAGGGTATGCACATCAAGTGCCAGCAAATAGCTGCAATAAACCCCCGGCTGATACCCGCCCGATTGGACCGTATCGCACCAATTAGCGACATAGTCCCGCTGCGGATCGGTAAGCGGCGGCCCGTTCTCTAAATCCAGATATACGCACGACCCAGATGCAAACCCCTCGCTTCCCATCAGCGATACTGCCTGGTTACCATCCGTCACGCCAGTTGTCGCGGAAGGATTCAAACTGCCTCGGCCAGTGACCTGTTGCCCCAAGAAAAGTGGAGCGACGCCCCACCCAGCAGCTTGGAGGGCGGCTAGTTGACCCATCCAGGTAGTACCCGCATGGCTCGGAGTCGGACCGAAGTAATACCCACACCACACTAAGTTAGTGTTGGCCTTCAGCCAGCTCATCACCGAATCTCCTGGATAGTCATAGCGGTCAAAACCAGCAAACCCAGGCATTCCGTTGCCTCCTTAGCTACCCGTCGCAAGCCAAAACTATACGTCCGGAGCCAGAACTATCCCCAGTCACCAGGACACAAGTCCCAGCGACCTTACCTAGTCCACTTGTGTTGCCAAGAATAGACAGATAACTCTGAGACCAGGCAGGCGCTACACAGATGTTCCTAGCCTCAGCACAAAGACCGTCCTCCGTAGAGGTGGTGTTATGGGAGCGGTTAAAGTTTTGGGAGCGGCCAATAAAGTGACGTGACTTTACGTTGAGTGGAAATTAATGTCAATAGCCTTAAAGTGCGGTAGTTAGAAAGTTATTTTGCACCGTTTGCCACTGTTTATAAGAAGATAACAGTGGATGGCCGGGTGCCCCACCCCTCTCGCCCGCTGTTGCCGAGAGGGCGGAAAAACAAAATCAACAGGGCTCGCGCTTGGTACCCCAGGTTCGCGTCCTTCTTTGCGAGGTCAACCTGGGATCACTACTGGCAACTGACTACTGGCGACTGGCAACTGCTTTCCCTACGCCCTCACCTGCGCCAAAATCGAGTGCACCACGTTCAGCGTGTGTTGCGACGAGAGAATCTCCTTCAGCTTCTCCTTGAAATCCTCTTCGTTCATTATGGTGAGGTTCTGGCTGGTTTGCCGCAGCGTCAGGGGATAGAAGTTAATCACATGCGACACCGTAAATAGCTCGTATTTATAGTCGAGCGTCGGCGCCACTAGATAGAAGTGGTGTACAAACAGGTTGCCTGTAGTCTGGGTAGTCACCTCACCCTTCACCAGTTGCTTGGTCTTCTCGCCTAGCAGCGCGGCCTGTTCCTTCAGTACGGCGACCGGAGTCGTCAGCTTGGAGTCGGCAATATTCGCCGGCCAAAGATCGTCAGTCATGGAACCCCCGCAAACAGTTGTCAGTGGCCAGTACCCAGTTGTTAGCAGCCAGCCATCAGCTATCAGTGACTAATAATGCAGTGTCTCATCCTGAGCGAACGGACGCTATTCACTTTCGCTATCCACTACATCTCTGGCCACTGGCCACTAGCCACTAAAACTCCAACTCCACCACCACCGGCAGATGGTCCGACGCCACCTTCGGATTCGGCCGCCCGCCTTCCAGCAGCGACACTCCACCTATCTCCGTCACTATCCTCACCTGTTCCGGCGCAAATCCCTTCAGCAGATCGGGCCGCAGCAGCACCTGATCGTACATGTTCCAGAAGTAGCAAACCGCCTCGGAGCTCTCGTAGTAAAACGTTCCGCCCACGTCGCTGCGATCGCCCAGGTGGTTCCACATGGGATTGTAGAAGAACCTATACTTCTCGTTCTGCACCACGCGCGTGTCGCGAGCGGCAACGCGACGGCTCATCACGGCGTGCAGCCCGCCGCGCGCGCCCACCATGCCGGCCTCAAACGGATTCATATTCAGGTCCCCCAGCAGCATCGTCCGCTGATGTCCCTCGCTGGCTTCCACCTCCTCGATCATCCTTGCCAGCTGCACCGACTCGAACACCTGGCTCTCCTCGGAGAAGTGCAACTTGCTGGGCAGGTGCGCGGCGGCGATCAGCAGGCTGCGCCGCGCCGGCAACTCCAGCCGCTGGATGGAAATGTGACTGCTCTCGAACAGCGCCGTCAGCCAGCGCGAGTTGAACCGCGTCAGGAACAGCAGGCGTTCGCAATTGCTCCACCCCATCTGGTACTCGGCGCGCTCGGCATTCAGCGCTTCTATCAGCTCCCACGGCCGGCTGCCGCTCTCGGCCAGGATCAAGACGTCGATCAGCTCCTCCCGCGCCATCCGGCTGAGCAGGCCAGAGACGTCGTTCCCGTTCACATTCCAGAAAAGGAACTTCGGCATAATCAGAGGGTAGCAGTACAATGATGGCTCGCGAAACAACCATCGCGCACGCCGGATGGAAAGTGCTGCTTCGCGGCGCGGTGCAACACAACCCAGTCACGATGTGAGGAGGCAACCATGGCAACCCCATCATCCCCGCTTTTCAGCTACCAGGTAGAACTGTCAGGTGACACCACAACCATAAAGGGTCACGGCCGCATCGTCGGCGACACCGCACCGGAGTTAAAGCAGCTGGTAAAGCCCATGATCCCGAAATGCCGTCGCATCATACTCGACCTCAGCGACGTGAACTTTGTGGACAGCTCCGGTCTGGGTACTCTGGTTGGGCTGAAAGTATCCGCAGCCTCGGCGGCCTATTGCAGCCTGGAGCTCATCAACCTATCGCCCCGCGTCCAAGAGCTGTTCCACCTTACCAAGTTGAGCGGGCTGCTAGGGACTTAGGTCGTCGCGTCTTGCAAGGGGGCTTTCAGGACGTCGAGGGACCTGCTTTTACTGACAACTGAACAACTGGCAACTGGCAACTGCTGTTTGTCATCCCGACGAGGGCCTTAGCCCGACGAGGGATCCGCTTTTCCCGGGCTTTTCCCCAAACTGCCCAGAACGCCCTCCCAACAATTATTACAACTCTATTAAAATCTTGTTGACATTTGGTTAAAACCGGCCTACGCTCACTCGCGTCTCTCCAATTAGTAAGTACTTGGGCCGCCAAGTACGATACCGCTCCCGTCCAGATGTTGGGGTAGTTCAGCCTCCAAGCTGTGCGCAAGACAGGCAGGGAACTCCTGCGAGGCATCCGTCCATGGCCAATGGCGGATCAGCAAGAGTAAGGACGCCTTTCCCCAGTCCCGATTCCAACTAGCGCCGCTCTCGTCATCCTTGGCTCTCTGCGGCGCCGTACTGCAAACCTTTCCTTTGTGAGCCAGGGCATCGGGTCCCCTCGGAACTCATTCGCTACACAATCCGGGCGATTCGCCCCAAAGGAGCTTTCCATGCGCCACCTCAGAACAACTATTCTTCTTGCGCTTTGCGCTTCTCTGTTGATCTCTATCAGCTCAGCGCAACCAACCTCCACCCTAGCGACAACCACGAGCACATCCGTCCCCAACCTCATCCGCTACAGCGGAACTCTGAAGGACGCGCAAGGCGCGCCGGTGTCCTCCGGCACTGCCGTCGGCGTGACCTTCGCCATCTACAACCAGCAGGATGGTGGCGCAGCCGTCTGGCAGGAGACGCAGAACGTCACGCCTGACGCCGGCGGCAACTACAGCGTGCTGCTGGGCAGCACCACAGCCACAGGATTGCCGAATGACCTGTTCTCCCAGCAGGAGCAGCGCTGGCTGAGCGTGCAAGTTCAGGGACTAGAGGAGCCGGCGCGCTCACTATTGGTGAGCGTCCCCTACGCCTTCAAAGCTCACGAGGCCGAAACTCTAGGCGGGCTGTCCGCGTCGGCTTTCGTCAAAGCTGGGCCAGCCTCTGGATCCGGTGCAAGCGCGCCCGGTAGCGCGGCAGAAAACCCAGGGGCCGCCGGGAACTCAGGAGGCACATCTAAGGCAGCCGGCGTGGGCGCAGGGACCGTCGTCAACTGCGCCAATTCCGCAACCGGCAGAATCCCCGTTTTCACGCAGTCAGCCCCACCCAACATAATCGTTTGTAACTCGGGGATTTATGAAGCCCCTCCCTATGGTACTGGACCTATCGGTATCCTGAACCCGAACCCGGTCGCGGCGCTCGATGTCACCGGGGCTACCAACACGAGTTTGTATTACCAAATACTCGAGAACACCGTGCTGGCCATTCCCGGCTATGCCAGCGGGACGGAGGACTTGGCCGTCGGCGCTCAGGCTGGCGGAACCTTCAGCAGGAGGTCCGGTCTACCTTCTCTCAGCGGAACCAACGACACCTTCCTCGGCATTCTGGCCGGTAACGCGACCACCAGCGGCAGCTACGATACCTTCCTTGGCGACGAGGCTGGCATCTTCAACACTACTGGCAGTCAAAACACCTATACCGGTTACACGGCCGGCTACGGCAATACCAGCGGCAACCTGAATTCGTGTTACGGTTCTGGGGCTTGTTTGCACAACCTCACGGGCAATGAGAACGTCGCCGTCGGTGTAAACGCCGGCTTCCGCAATACCACGGGAAGCGCTAACACCTACGTCGGCTTCGACGTTAATTTCGGCAACACTATCCAGAACCTCGGAAGCAACAATACTATGGTGGGCTTCGAGGCGGGCTTCGCCAATACCGCCAGCAACGGCAGCTTCTTCGGCTATACCGCGGGCTACAATAACACCGCCAACGGCAATAGCTTTTTCGGCTATGCCGCCGGCACGGCAAATACCACCGGTAACTCCGATACCTTCCTCGGTAACCTGGCCGGTACCGCGAACACCACGGGCAGCGGCAACACCTTCGTCGGCGATAGCGCCGGCCTTGCCAACGTCACGAACAACTACAACACCTTCACGGGACAGAATGCCGGCAAAGCTAACACCGTAGATGGCAACAACTTTAACGGCTACAACTCCGGGACTGCCAACACGACAGGTGCCGCCAACACCTTCTTCGGCTACCTAACTGGCAGCACCAACACCGTGGGAGGCGGCAACACCTTCGTTGGCTTCAAGGCTGGCCTCAACAGCTACGACCCGGCGGCTGGAAACTGTTGTAATACGTACGTGGGCAACGGTGCGGGTGCGGGGGTAAACGGACCGTCGCTTGCGGCAGGCAATAGCTTCTTCGGCCACAGGGCCGGTGAAGCCACCACGACGGGCGGTAAGAACACCTTCTCGGGTTACTGGTCCGGGCTTGTTAACCAGACGGGAAGTTTCAACTCCTTCTATGGAGACCAATCGGGTCAAAGCCTGACAGCCGGCAACTACAACACTTTCTTAGGTATCTCAACCGCCGGCTCCTTCACCAGCGGAAACTACAACACCTTCGTTGGGGCCTTCGCCGGCAATAGCTCTGACACTGGTAACAACAATATCTATGTCGGCAATGTCGGCGCGTCGGAGAGCAATACCATTCGTATCGGGGGCGACACCGGCAGTGGCTATGGCGCACAAACCGCGACTTTCATCGCAGGTATCTACAACTCGACCGCGACCCCAAGCGGTGCTTTCCAATCGGTTTGCGTCGATGTGAATGGAACGGTTTTTGGAGTCAGCGTTCTCACAAATTGCATCACGTCCTCGCGTCGCTTCAAGGAGCAGATCGCCGACATGGGCGACAGCAGCAGCAAGCTGCTCCAGTTGCGTCCGGTCAACTTCTTCTACAAGCCGGAATATGACGACGGTTCCCACCAGTTGCAGTATGGCCTGATCGCCGAAGAAGTGGCTAAGGTGTATCCCGAAATGGTGGCCTATGGCAAAGACGGTCAACCTTACACAGTAAAGTACCAACTGCTTGCTCCCATGCTGCTAAACGAATTGCAGAAGGAGCATGCGGTGGTGATGTCTCAGCAGGACGAACTGCAAACCCAGCTTCAGCAGATCAAAGCTCAGCGGCAGGAGATCGATGGCCTGAAGCACGAGCTGCAACTCCAGAATGCGTCGTTGCAGGTGCGTCTGTCGAAACTGGAGTCCTACGTCGCGACGCAAACCCAGATGAAGACCGCGTCCAACGTTCAGCCGGCGACCGCCGCAAGTCCCAGTGGCGATTCGCAGTAACTCTGATCTGATCGACGATGCCCCACCCAAGCTGCCTTTACTTGGGTGGGGATTTTCTTTGTGCGTAATAAGCTACTGGCCGCCTTGCTGGCGGACGAAACTCCATACGGAAAGGGAAAGCTAGAAGCGAATCGGTTCGCATAACCCGAAAGCCTGGGACCCCATCTTTTCTCGCCGTCTTTTTGGCGAGGGGGTGGGCCCACTCCGGCGCACGGCCCGTTTCAGGAATAGCCTCTGCAATTTATTGCAGAAATCACTGACCTCCCTCTATTCGCAGCGCAATCATGAGCACGGTAGGAGTTCTCCCGTGATGTCCACCTCTTGGGCTCGTGCTCTGGCGCTTCATCGCTCCGCGCGGAATCGCCAGGCAGAACGGCCCTACAGATGAGCACCTTAGCCTATCGCCGCAGCTTGCGCGGTCAGTAGAACTGCCCGGCGCAATCGCCTGTCGCACCGTTGAACCAAGATTGGTCAACCGGCGCGGCAGCCGCGAGTGCTGCTGCTGTATAGCGATCCACTTTTGCGATCGCATTTATGCCTTCGGGAGAAACCATGCCAGCCACACGCCGCAGCTCGTTGTTTGCTATCTTATTTGTCCTCCTGACTACCGCGCTTACCGCTTACTCGCAAACCGCCATGCAATTTGTCGCGGTTACGCCGTGCCGCGTGGCCGATACCCGCAATGCGCCCGGTCAGTTCGGCGGTCCAACCATGGGCACAGGCACAGAGCGCGACTTCGCTATTCCTCTGAGTGCTTGCAACATTCCCAACACGGCTACGGCCTATTCCTTGAATGTCACCGTGGTGCCGCGGGGGTATCTGGATTACCTCACCATTTGGCCCACCGGACAATCCCAGCCAAACATATCGCTGTTGAATTCCTGGGACGGCCGCAACAAGGCGAACGCCGCCATCGTACCCGCCGGCGCCAACGGAGCGATCAGCGTTTACGTCACCAACAAGACCGATGTCGTGCTGGACATTGACGGCTACTTCACGCCTGCCACCGCCTCCACCCTGGCACTGTTTCCGCTTACGCCGTGCCGGATTGCCGATACCCGCTGGCCCGGCGGATCATTGGGCGGGCCGGCTCTATTGCCCAATCAGCAGCGTATTTTCCCGGTGCTGGCCAGCGACTGCAACATCCCTGACAACGCGCAAGGCTATTCGCTGAACTTCACCGTAATCCCCAAGACCACGCTGAACTACCTCACTGTCTGGCCGACGGGACAATCACAGCCGGTTGTCTCCACCCTGAACGCGCCTACCGGGACCATCGTGGCCAACGCCGCTTTGGTTCCCGCCGGGACCAGCGGGGCCATCAGCGTCTTCGTCACCGATGCCACCAATCTGGTAATCGATATCGATGGCTACTTTGGTCCCACCAACTCCGGACCCGACGCCTTGTCGCTCTATACCTTGGCGCCCTGCCGGGTGTTGGACACTCGCGGCGCCAGCGGTGCCTTCAGTGGCGCCTTGCCGGTTGATGTCCTGGGCAGCGCGTGTAGCGTGCCCGGCGCTCAGGCCTATGTGTTCAACGCAACGGTTGTCCCCAGGAACGGCGCGCCCCTGGGCTATCTGACGTTGTGGCCCGATGCTGAAGGCCAGCCCGTTGTCTCTACCCTGAACGCGCTTGATGGCGCGGTCACTTCGAACATGGCGATTGTGCCCACTCTCAACGGCGATGTCGACGCCTTTGCTTACAGTTCCACCCAGCTGCTCCTGGATATCTTCAGTTACTTCGCGCCCATTTTGCCGTTGAACATCACCACCGCGGCGTTGCCGTCGGGCACTTTGAACTACGGCTACAACACCACCCTGATGGCCGCCGGCGGCGTTCTTCCTTACACCTGGAGAATAGCTTCCGGTTCCGGCAATCTGCCTCCGGGCTTGCTTCTCAATTCCGGCACGGGCCTGATCTCGGGCACACCCACCATCGCCGGGAACTACCCCTTCACCGTGCAGGTCGTCGACTCCCAATCGCCGCCCGCCGACACCAGCACGCCTCTGAGCATTACGGTGAACAGCACGCTTACGCAGTTGGCCATCGGCACCACCACGCTGCCGCCCGGTTCGCAGAACTCTTCTTACAACGCCATGCTGGCGGCTACCGGAGGAGTTACTCCTTATACCTGGAGCATCGTCAGCGGCACCTTGCCCAGCGGCCTGCATCTGACCAGCAGTACCGGAGCCATCACGGGCACGCCCATGGGAGGTGGCCTGTCGATTTTTACCGTGAAGGCCACCGATTCCGAAGCTTCGCCCGAAACCGCAACCAGGCAGTTGAGTATCACCATCAATCCCGCGGTGCGGTTGAGCATCAGCACAACCTCGCTGCCCAGTGGAACCGTTGGCACGCAATACAGCGCACCCATCACGGCGATTGGCGGCGTTTATCCTTATACTTGGAGCGTTGTCTCCGGCACGCTTCCCAGCGGCTTATCGTTGAACAGCAGCACGGGCGCGATCGGCGGCTTGCCGGTTCTGGCGGGCAACTCCAGCTTCACCGTCCAGGTCACCGATTCCGAGACCCCACCCGTGAGAGCGACTGCGCAACTTGGCATCGTCATCAATCCTGGTGGCGGCGGCAATCTGGGACTGCTCAGCGGCAACTATGCTTTCTACCTGAACGGCTTCAACTCCACTACCGCGTGGACGCTGGCGGGCAGCTTCATCTCCAATGGCAATGGCAGCATTACCAGCGGGGTGATCGACTACAACTCCATCACCGGTCAGCCGATCAATGTCGCGGTCAGCGGCAATTACTCCATCAGTACTGCCGGGTTGGACTTGATCACCCTGCAAGGTCAATCGTGGGGGCCTGTCACCTTCGCATTCGTTCTCGATTCCACCGGCAACGGCCGACTGATCGAGTACGACGACACCACTGGCCAGGGTAGCCGCGGCTCAGGCGCCTTGCGCAAAGCCACCGCCAGCGCATTCTCGCTGAGCGCTCTCCACGGCGGCTATGTCTTCGGGATGACCGGAGCCATCGGTAGTGGGACGCGCTTTGTTGACGTTGGTCAATTCGCCCTTGCCAATGGCAGCATCAGCAATGGAACCTGCGACATCAACCAGGGAGGCACTTTCTGGACCTGTAACTTCTCTGGCAACGCGGCAGCTATTAATGCCCAAA
>Ga0302326_10020735_pt1 | contig 13506 bp, 16 predicted proteins | sample Palsa_T0_3_FD_202264 | JGI IMG/M metagenome (GOLD analysis project Ga0302326, IMG submission 202264) | Peat permafrost microbial communities from Stordalen Mire near Abisko, Sweden - Palsa_T0_3 | ecosystem: Environmental > Terrestrial > Soil > Palsa > Peat permafrost | place: Sweden: Abisko... | reverse complement strand
CCACCCCGTTCACCGAGCCGTTCCAGGATTTCATCACGCGTTATGCCTGGGGGGAGATCTGGTCCAGGCCCGGGCTGTCCCGGCCGGAGCGGAGCCTGGTCACGCTGGCTGTCCTCGCCGCCCTGCAACACGAGCATGAACTGGCCATGCACGTCAAGGGCGCACTGCGCAACGGCCTCACGCCCGGACAGATCCAGGAGGTCTTGCTGCAGGTCGCGGTGTACGCGGGCGTCCCCGCCGCCAACCGGGCCTTCCCGATCGCCCAGCGCGCGCTCGCCGAAGCCGCCGAAGCCGCCGAGGACCCAGGAGCCGCCGAGGCTGCCGAGGACCCAGAGGCCTCCGAAGCCGCAGAAGACTCCGAGGCCCGCTAACGCAAGGTGGTTGTTGAGGCTCGGGAAAGTCCGCCTTTTCGGACGCCCGCGCCTTCGAATCTCGCCCGGCTAGCTGCGTAGTTACTCGTTAACCATGACCTTTCGTCCGACATGCGAACGTCTGTACACATGGCGGCAGGTCAGGGGTTATCGTTAACCTAGGCCAGCAGACGGGAGAAAAATGGCCGAAATCGTCTCACTCGCCGAAGCCGTAGAGCGGGCGATCCATGACGGGGACGCCGTCGCCATGGAGGGATTCACCCACCTGATCCCGTTCGCCGCCGGGCACGAGGTGATCCGGCAGCGACGCCGTGACCTGACCCTGATCAGGATGACGCCCGACCTGATTTACGACCAGCTCATCGGCGCGGGCTGCGTGCGCAAGCTCATCTTCTCCTGGGGCGGCAATCCAGGTGTCGGCTCACTGCACCGGTTCCGGGACGCGGTGGAGCATTCCTGGCCCGCCGCTCTCGAGCTGGAAGAGCACAGCCACGCGGGGATGGCGAACCGCTACGTCGCCGGGGCGTCGGGCCTGCCGTTCGCCGTGCTGCGCGGCTATAACGGGACCGACCTCTATCGCCTGGAAACCCTCAACGGAGGCCCTGACTCGGCGCCGACCATAAAGCCGATCACCTGCCCCTTCACCGGCGAGACGCTGACCGCGGTCGCGGCCATCCGCCCCGACGTGGCGGTCATTCATGCTCAGCGCGCGGACCGGTCAGGCAACGTGCAGTTCTGGGGGATCACCGGGGTGCAAAAGGAAGCAGTGCTCGCGTCGCGGCGTTCCGAGGTCACGGTCGAGGAGATCGTCGATGAGCTTGACCCCCGCCCGGGAGCCGTGGTCCTGCCCGCCTGGACGATGAGCTACGTGGCGCACGTGGCGGGCGGCGCGCACCCGTCCTATGCGCTCGGCTACTCGGTCCGCGACAACGACTACTACGTGGCCTGGGACGCCATCGCCCGGGATCGCGAAGCGTTCACCGGGTGGCTGGACGAGCACGTTTACCCAGGTGCGGGGCAGCTATGAACCCTCAAGCCTCTCAAGCCTCTCAAGCCGCTCAGGTGAGCGTGCCGCCCGAGATTACCTACACCGCCGACGAGATGATGACCGTGTCCGCGGCCCGGGCGCTGCGCGACGGCATGACCTGCTTTGTCGGGATCGGGCTGCCCAGCGCCGCCGCGAATCTCGCGCGCGCGACGCACGCGCCGCGCCTGGTGCTGATCTATGAATCGGGAACGATCGGGGCCAAGCCCTCCCAGCTGCCACTGTCGATTGGCGACGGCATACTGGCCGAGACCGCGGACGCCGTCGTGAGCGTCCCCGAGATCTTCAACTACTGGCTGCAGCCCGGCCGCATCGACGTCGGTTTCCTCGGCGCCGCCCAGATCGACAAGTTCGGCAACATCAACACCACCGCCATCGGCGGTGACTACCGCAACCCGAAGGTACGTTTGCCCGGCGCGGGCGGCGCACCCGAGATCGCCGCCTCGTGCCGCCAGGTGATCGTCGTGGTCAGGCAGGGCAGCCGGTCCTTCGTCGAGCACGTGGACTTCATTACCTCCGTCGGCTACGGGTCAGGCCCGGGAGACCGCGAGCGGCTCGGGCTCACCGGCACCGGGCCGCAAAAGATCATCACCGACCTGGGGGTCCTCGAGCCCGATCCGCGGACGCTCGAATTCACCATGACCGGGTTGTACCCGGGAGTCTCCGCCTCGGTCGCGAAAGAGCGAACCGGCTGGGATCTGGCCATCGCCGCCGCGCCGGAAATCATCGCGGCGCCGAGCCATGAGGAGCTTGAGGCCCTCCGGCGTTTCCAAGGCACCCGATCAAGGAGTCACCAGTGACGGCTGACGTAACGACGTCGCTGACCGTACCGGACACCGGCAAGCTGGTCCTGCCGTCGTATGAGCGTCCCGCGAGCCTGCACCCACCGCTGGATTTCGCCGGGTACCGCTCGACCGCATTGCGCCACCCGAAGCAGCCGCTGGTGCTGCTCCCGCACCGGCTGACCGAGGTGACGGGGCCACTGCTCGGCGATCAGCTGATCACCGCCACCGATTCCGACCTGACCGCGCAGCATGACGGCGAGCCGCAGGGTCAGCGGATCATCCTGACCGGGCGGGTGCTGGACACCGGCGGGCGCCCGGTGCCCGACACCTTGATCGAGATCTGGCAGACCAACGCGGCCGGACGCTACCGGCACTGGCGCGAGCACCATCCGGCCCCGCTCGACCCGAACTTCGACGGGATCGGGCGTGCCATCACCGACTCGGGCGGCCGGTACCGGTTCGTCACCATCTCACCCGGCGCTTATCCGTGGGGGAACCACTACAACGCGTGGCGCCCGGCGCACATTCACTTCTCGCTGTTCGGCCGGGCGTTTACCCAGCGCCTGGTGACCCAGATGTATTTCCCTGGCGACCCCTTGCTGTCGATCGACCCGATCTTCAACTCGGTCCCCGACGAGAAGGCCAGGCAGCGGATGGTCGCCAGCTTTGACATCGAGCTGACCCAGCCCGAGTGGGCCCTCGGTTACAGCTGGGACATCGTGCTGCGCGGCCGCGGCGCGACGGTCTTCGAGTGACCGGCAAAGAGTGACCGGCAAAGACTGAGAGGGTGGGAACGATCAAGTGCCAGGGATGACACCTTCCCAGACGGTGGGTCCGTACTTCACGATGAGGCTGCCGTGGCCGGACGGCCCGTTCGTGGTGGCGGAGGACACCCCCGGTGCGATCACGATCATCGGGCGGCTCTACGACGGAGCCGGGAACATCATTCCCGATGGGCTGATCGAAACGTGGCAGGCCGGACCCGACGGGCGCTTCGCGCACCCGGACGACCCGCGCGGCGCCACCCCGGGCGGTTACTACGGCTTCCGCGGCTTCGGGCGGTGCCCGACCGCGCCGGACGGGTCCTATCGCATCGTCACGCTCAAGCCCGGTCCGCTGCCCACCCCCGACGGCAGCATCGAGGCGCCGCACCTGGACGTGTCCGTCTTCGCGCGCGGCCTGCTCGACCGGGTCGTGACCAGGATGTACTTTCCCGACGAGCAGACGGCCAACGCCGCGGACCCGGTGCTGACTTCCATCACCGAGCTGTCGCGACGCGCCACGCTCATCGCCGCGCCCGAGCCGGAGGGCCAGCTCAGGTTCGACATCAGGCTGCAGGGCGAGCACGAGACGGTTTTCTTTGATGTCTGAACTTTGCGCGATTAGGGCTAGGACCTGTCGAGCCACCGACCGTTCCGCATAGAAAGGAGGAAGATCTGTCCGTGCCGAGCCTTGGAGGAAACCGTGCTGCCCTGGTCTGCCGATCTCGCTGGCCGTATCGACGAGCGTGTCATCACCAGTGAGCTGCTCCGGGGCAACCCGCTCGGCGACCCGCACGAGCGTCCGATCTTGGTGTACCTGCCGCCCAGATATGACGAAGAACCTCACCGCGGCTACCCGGCCGTGTACGTGATCCAGGGCTACACCGGGCAGGTGGCCATGTGGCGGAACCTGTCAGCCTACCGGCTGCCTTTCCCCGAGGCGGCCGACGCCGTGTTCGCCAGCGGCGAAGCCCCTCCGGCGATCGTGGTGTACGTCGACGCATGGACAAGCTATGGCGGCAGCCAGTTCGTCGACTCGCCAGGTACCGGGCTTTACCACTCCTACCTCTGCGACGAGGTCGTGCCCTGGGTGGACGCGCGGTACCGCACGCTGCCTGAGGCCGCGCACCGGGCGATCATGGGCAAGTCGAGTGGCGGGTTCGGCGCGATGATCACGCCCATGCTCCGGCCCGACCTGTTCGGCGGCCTGGCCACGCACGCCGGCGACACGCTGTACGAGTACTGCTACATACCCGAGTTCGCCACCGCCACCAGGCACCTGCGCCGCTACGACGGCGACATCTGGCGCTGGTGGCGGGACTTTTCCGCCCGGGTCGCCTTCACCAAGGAAGAAGACATCTCGCTGCTCAGCCTGCTCGGCGTCGCCGCATGCTTCTCCGCCCACCAGGACGGCACGGTAGACCTGCCGTTCGATCCGGCCACCGGGGTGATCCGGCCGGCCGTGTGGCAGCGGTGGCTGGACTGGGATCCGGTGCGGATGGTGCCGGCCCACGCGGAAGCTTTGCGAGGGCTGCGGGCGATCTGGATCGACGCCGGCACGAGGGACGAATACCATCTTGACCTCGGCGCCGGAGCGTTCCGCGCCGCGCTCAAGGACGTCGGGGTAGCCGATGACCTGATACATTTCGAGCTCTTCGACGCCGGGCACGGGGGCATCGACCATCGCTACCCGATGTCACTCGCCTGGCTCTGCGGCCGAATGGCTAAGTAGCGGCTAAGAAGCCGCCGGCCGGCGCGGTCACCGAATCTCGTAGGCGGCGCGCAGGCGGGACTCGGCGGCGGGGGCGTGCACGTGGTCCAGGCCGAGCAGCGCCGTGATGCCGCTCATCAGCTGCGGGTTCCGCGCGGTGATGACGCCCCCGCCGAGCACGACGGGGGTGGCCAGGCCGGTGAGGCCGAGCCGTCGCATCGCGGTGATGGCCATGACGGAGATCTCGTCGGCCGGCCGGCTCACCACGGTCCGGGCCACGCCATCGCCCGCCTCCGCCGCCCTCAGCAGCAGCGGCGCGAGCCCGGTAAGGTCGTCTTCCCCGATCTTGCCCTTGGTGTTCGAGGCCGCGGCCGCCGGCGACGGGCGGGCGATAGCCGTGGTGGCGGAGGAGGCCCGGCTGGTCGCCAAGACGATCTGCGCCATCATCACCGTCGTCGATCCCGACCTGATAGTCCTGGGCGGCGGCATCGGGCGCGCGCCGGGCTTCGCCGAGGCCGTCGGCGCCGAACTCGAGGCGATCGCGCCCGTCATGCCGGCCATCAGGGTCAGCGCGCTCGGCACTGACGCGGTGGTCGACGGCTGCCTGTCCGCGGGCACCGAACTCGCCTGGGGCCAGGTGATGAGCGTGCGGCCCACCGCTCCGGCCGGTGATGGCGTACGCCCCGCGTAAGTCCCTGATCTAACGCAGGTACGAGGCTCCGTTGAGGTCGAGAATGGTTCCGCTGGCCCACTCGGCCGCGTCCGAGGCCAGGTAGAGCACCGCGGCCGCGATCTCCTCCGGCGTCGCGACCCGGTTGAACGGGCTCTGCGCCCGGATCTCGTCCCCGCGCGCGGAATTCAGGTCGGGCGCGGCCATCTCGGTCTCGACGTATCCCGGCGCCACCGTGCCGACCGAGATGCCCAGCGGTGCCAGGGCGCGCGCCATCGACTGCCCGAACCCATTCAGGCCCGCCTTGCTGGCCCCGTAGGCCGGATGGCGGGGCTCGCCGCGGAACGCTCCGCGCGAGCTCACGTTGACGATCCGGCCGCCGGTTTCCTTCATGTGCTGCACGGCGCACCAGGTCACGTTGGCCGCGCCGGTGAGGTTGACGGCGAGGGTCTGGCGCCACGCGTCCTGCCACTGCTCATATGACACCTCGGTGACCGGGTGCCAGAGGTAGATCCCGGCGTTGTTCACCAGCACGTCCAGCCCGCCGAGGTCCGCGGCGGCCTGGTCGACCATCCGCCGGACCGCGCCAGCGTCGGCCAGGTCAGCCTGGACGACCGTGTGCCCGCGGCCCGGCAGCCCGGCCCGCACGTCCTGGGCGAGCCCGGCCGAATCGCGGTGGTGCACCGCCACCCGGTCGCCGAGCTCCGCGAAGGCCTGCGCGACCGCCCGGCCGATGCCCCTGGACGCCCCTGTCACCAATACCGCTCGGTTCGCCAAGACTCTCCTTAGGAATAGCTGTCTACGGCCGGCTCATCTGGGCTCCACCGGGTGGTCGAGCGCCGTCACCCAAACTACTTCTCGTCACACAGGGCCAGCAGCTTGGTGGCCGTGGCCCAGTTCCTGGCCGTGGCGGCGAGGCCTTCACGCTTCTGCTTAGCCGGCGGGCTGACGATGCGGAACAGGGACTGGGCCAGCTCACTGTCCCCGTAGCCATCCGGCGTGTGCAGGAACAGGACGTGGCCGATCGCGGTGACGGTGTCGTGCCTGCCCTTGGCGGCCGCCGCGCTCTGGGCCGCCGCGATCCGCTCCAGCAGGCCGGCGGGCGGTTCCGCGTTCAGGAACACCACGTGCACCAGCTTCGGGTTCGGCTCGTCCGGATACGGGTTGTTCTGCAGGACCCGGGCGAGGTCGTCGCGGGACAGGACCACGACCGAGGCATCGATCCCGAACCTGCCGGTGATCGCGGACTCAAGCGCCGAGGCCAGCTCGCCGGTGCTGGTGCTGGCCGTGCTGAACAGCACGTTCCCGCTCTGGATGTAGGTCGTCACCCCGGTGTGCCCGAGCGAGGTCACGATCTCGCGCAGGTCCGCCATCGGCACCTTGTTCCGTCCTCCGACGTTGATACCGCGCAGCAGTGCGACGTGTGTTGCCATCCCGTCATTGTGACCCCGGGCCAGCCGGCTCCAGGAAGCGAGCTACCCTTTCTCTAGGTTGTGCTCGTGGAGGCGCCGTGATGACAGGCCCGGGCGACGAGATGGCCGCGGCGGGCCGTGGCCAAATGCGAGCGTCGAACGCCGACCGCGAGCAGGTGATCGGGATGCTCAAGGTCGCGTTCGTTCAGGGTCGGCTGACTAAAGACGAACTGGACCTGCGGGTCGGTCAGATGACGGGCCGCTCCTCGCGGGGGCGGTCCTCGCGACCGGTATCGATCTGGTGATCTTGTGCGCCGCCGCAGCCACCTTGCTCGAGACGCGGCAGCAGAAGCGCTCCGGCCTGATCGGCCAGCGTGACGGCGACCAGGCGTGCTTCCCGGCGCAACCATCTCCGTCGTCAATCTGATCCTGCCCTAGCCTCCCGCCCGCTATGGTGGCCCGATGGCGTCATGGGCCGATCACGCTATCTTCTGGCACGTATATCCGCTGGGTTTCACCGGCGCGGAAAAGCAAGCGCTGGCGGCGGGGGAGCCCGTCCGGCACCGGTTGCGGCAGCTGGAGAACTGGCTGGACTACGCGGTCGAACTCGGCTGCTCGGGCCTGCTGCTTGGACCGATTTTCGCGGCCGAGACCCACGGTTATGACACCTCCGACTACTTCCAGATAGATCCGCGCCTCGGCGACCAGCAGGACTTCGACCATCTGGTCGCCGAGGCCAGCCAACGCGGCCTGCGGATCGTCTTGGACGGGGTGTTCAACCACGTCGGCCGTTCGTTCCCGGCGTTCCAGGCCGCGCTCGCCGACGGCCCTGGTTCGGCCGCCGCTAACTGGTTCCGGCGCAATCCCGATAGCGGGGACTTCGAGACGTTCGAGGGCCATGACCAGCTCATCACCTTGAATCACGATGAGCCCGAGGTGCTCGACTACGTCGTCCGGGTCATGACCCACTGGCTTGACCGGGGCACGGTGGGCTGGCGGCTTGACGCCGCCTACGCGGTGCCGCCCAGTTTCTGGGCCAGCGCCTTGCCCAGGGTCCGGCGAGCGCATCCCGACGCCTGGTTCGTCGGGGAAATGATCCGCGGCGACTACCTGGCCTACGCGAAGGACAGCGGCCTGGACTCGGTCACCCAGTACGAGTTGTGGAAGGCGATCTGGAGTTCGCTGAACGACCGCAACTTCTTCGAGCTGGCCTGGACCCTTGACCGGCACAACCAGCTCCTGGTCGGCGTCACGCCGCAGACGTTCCTCGGGAATCACGACGTGACCCGGCTGGCCAGCCAGCTCAACGACGAACGGCACATCGGCCATGCGCTGGCCGTCCTGTTCACCGTCGGCGGCATACCGAGCGTTTACTACGGCGACGAGCAGGCCTTCCGCGGCATCAAGGAAGACCGGGCCGGCGGTGACGACGAAATCCGGCCGGCCTTCCCCGCGAACCCGGCTGAGCTGGCGCCTGAGGGCTGGCCGACGTACCGGCTCCATCAGCGCCTCATCGGCTTCCGCCGTCGCCACCCGTGGCTCGTCCGCGCGCGGATCACCGTGGAACACCTGGCCAACGAGGCTGTCGCTTTCCGGGCTACGGCGGACGGCGCCGAGATACTGACGCTGCTGAACGTCGGTGACGAAGAACTCCGCTTCCCGGTCAACGTGGGCGCACTCGCCGTGGCGCAGACTCCCGAACCGGGCCTCAAGCCCGAAGACCCCGCATCCGTGCCCGCCCACAGCTGGAGCATCCTGAGCTGATGAGCGTTCCTGCCCCAGCGTGGGTGGTAGCCGGGCCGCCCGGCGCTGGTAAGACCACGGTCGCCGATCTCCTGCTCGCCTCGCTCGAACCGACGCCGGCCCTGCTCGACAAGGACACGATGTACGGGTCGTTCGTGACGGCCCTGCTGGCATCCGCACACCGTCCTGCCGGGGAGCGGGAGGGTCCGTGGTACGACGAGCACATCAAGGTGCACGAGTACGCTGGAATGACGGCTACCGCCCGCGAGATCCGGGCCCACGGATGCCCGGTCGTGCTATCCGGCCCTTTTACCGGGCAGATCCACGACGCTCAGCGGTGGCAGTCCTGGGTCGCGGAGCTGGGCGGCGGCACGGTCCGGCTGGTCTGGATCTCCTCAGACGAGGCCACCCTGCGCCGCCGGCTTACCGCTCGCGGGCTGAAGCGGGATTCGGCCAAGCTGGCGAACTTCGAGCAGTTCGGCACCAGCATGCGGCTCGGCGCCGAACCCGCCGCCCCGCACGTCACCGTTGATAACCGCCTCGCGGCCGCCGTGGCGCTCGAGGACCAGGTCGCCGCCCTGGTCGCGCAGGCCTGGCCGGTTTAAGGGCGCAAGTACCCCCCAACCGGCATCCGCCCCACTACGAAGCCGGTGCTTAAGGTGATGTCGGCGCGGATGCCGGCGCGGACGTGGGTGGAGCGGAAGAGGGCGGGGTGGGAGTCGGCTGGGTCGGAGTCGGAGTCGGAGTCGGAGTCGGGGCCCGGGTCGGGGTCGGTGTCGGGGTCGGCTTCCGGGAGGCGGACGGGGATGCGGATGCGGTCGGATACTGGGATGAATACACCGACGGGGATGACACGCCCGCCGACCGAGATGTGCCCGGGAATGATGATGTTCTCGATGAGGGGGACGCACCCCGGGAGGTAGACACGCTGGAGGGCGTCCGTCCGGCCGACGTGGATCCTGTTGATGCGGAAATCTGAGCTGCCGGGGACTGACCCGGGGTGGGTGTGTGCTTGTTGAAAGCGGTCACGGCGAAAATAGCTACGCCCGCCGCGACAAGGAAGCCAAGGACCCAGGCGAGCGCCAGCGGCCGCAGCCAGCGGCGCCGCGGCCGGTTCGCTTCGCCTCCCGGGGGCTGACGATACGCATCCCCGGGAGGAGGCGTACCACCGGTAGGCACCGGCACCGGCATGCTCCCCGAGGTGGCGGCCTGCGAAATGCCTGCGAGGGCTACGGGCAGGGCTTCCCCGCCAGGTCCCTGCGCCGCGGAGTTGGCCGCCGTGGTCCGTGTCGCCGCCTCGAGCGCCGCCTCGGACCCGAACGGCATAGCAGCCGTGCTGGGCGCGGGACCTGGCGCGGCATCCTGGGCGAACGCACGGATGATCGATTCGGGCAGCCAGGTCGCATTCGGCTGGAGGGCACCCACGTCGGCGAGCAGGCCATTGGCGGTGGGCCGCTGCCCGGGTTCTTTGGCCAGGCAGCGCTCGATCAGCGGCCGCACCTCGGCCGGCACCTGATCAAGGCCGGGGGTGCCATGGACCACGCGGTACAGCAGCGCGGCCGTCGTCCCGGCACCGAACGGCCCCTCGCCCGTGGCGGCGAAGGCCAGGACCGCCCCCAGGCTGAATATGTCGGTCGGAGCCCCGACTTCATAACCCGCGGCCTGCTCGGGAGACATGAACCCGGGCGAGCCGATCACCAGGCCCGCCTGCGTCAGCGCCGTGGACTCCGCGGCCCGGGAGATGCCGAAATCAATGACCCGCGGGCCATCCTCCGCTATCAGAACGTTCGACGGCTTGAGGTCCCGGTGCACCACGCCCGCGGCGTGGATCGCGCTCAGGCTCTCCGCCAGGCCTGCGGCCAGCGTCAGCAGCGCCCCGGCCGGCAGCGGCCCGTGGGAGGCTACCGCCTCAGACAGCGAGGGCCCGGGAACATAAGCCGTGGCCAGCCACGCCGGCGTACCGTCGACGTCCGCGTCCACCACCGGGGCCGTGAACACGCCGCTCACCCTCCGCGCCGAGGCGACCTCCCGCCCGAATCGCATCCGGAACTCCGGGTCTGCGACCAGCTCAGCCCGGATGACCTTGACCGCTACCGGCCGCCCGCCTGCGGAGACGCCGAGGAAGACCCGTCCCATGCCGCCGCTGCCGAGCTGACCTACCAGCCGGTACGGACCGATCGTCTGTGGATCTCCAGGCTGCAATCCCCTGACCACGCTGCCCCCCAAGTCACCCAAACGCTTCAAGTCATATCCGACAGGACAACACTAATGACTGCGTTCATGAATTTAAATGGGCATGAGTGGCTGTTCCGGCCTAAAAGGTTTCGCATACAGGAAGAGACTGACGTTTACAGAGACCGAAAGGCCAGGGTCTGGTCACCGGCTCTCAGCCTGCCGTCCCCTAAGCGGACCAGGGGAACGGCAGGAGATCGGGCTCGACCCAGCCGTCCCGGGCCGGCCCGGAGGCCAGCGTGGCCGACCGGTAGTGCCGGCTGAGCAGGCGCTTGTCCAGGAGCGCGGGGTTCCGCCCGGCGAAGAGATCGAAGTCCGCGCAATCCGGGTCCGCGCCGACGTGGTGGGCGACGATCTCGACCCAGGCGCGGGAGACCGTGTGGTGGTACTTCTGCGGGGCCTGCTCGTACGTGGCGATGTGACGGATCCAGGTGCAGATCTTGCCGGTGGCTGCGGGCATGCCATAGCGCCGCACCGCCGCGAAGGCCAGGTTGATGTGCTGACGGTGGCGGAACTGCCCGGCGGGGCCGGTGATCGCGGCCAAGATCGCGGCCAGTTCGGGATCGGCCGAGCCGTGCGGCTCGGGCGACATCTGGTGATCGGGCATCAGCAGGCCTCCTGCAGGGCGGTGATGACGGCGTGGTGCTAACCGCCCAAGGTAATCCGCGAGAACAGTTCCTCATAACGCGCCTGCGTCGCCGCGACGACCTCCGGCGGGATGACCGGGCCCGGCGGGCGCCGGTCCCAGTCGAGGCCGGCCGACCAGTCCCGCACGAACTGCTTGTCCAGCGAGCGCTGCGGGTGGCCCGGCCGCCACTCCGAGGCCAGCCAGAACCGGGAGGAGTCCGGAGTCAGCACCTCATCGGCCAGCAGCAGCGTCCCGTCCTCTCCCAGCCCGAACTCCAGCTTGGTATCGGCGATGATGACGCCGCGCGCGGCGGCGAGCTCCGCTCCCTGCCGGTAGACCTCCATGGTCGCCCGCTGGAGTTTGGCCGCCATCGGCGCCCCGACCAGCGCGGCCACCTCGGCGTAGGTCATCGGCTCGTCGTGACCCGCCGCGGCCTTCGTGGTCGGCGTGAAGACGGGTTCGAGCAGCCGGGAAGCCTCGCGGAGGCCGGGCGGCAGCGGCACGCCCGAGATCGTGCCGGTTTCGTTATAGGACGTCAGTCCCAGTCCGGCCAGGTAACCGCGGGCAATGCACTCCACCGGCAGCATCCGCAGGCGGCGGCACCTGATCGCCCGCCCAGCCCACCGCTCCGGCACGTCGGTCCCGGAGATCACGTGATTGGGGATAACGTCCTTGAGCTGCTCGAACCACCATAGCGAGAGCTGGGTCAGCACCTTGCCCTTGCCGGGTATCGGCGTGGGCAGCACCACGTCGTAGATGCTCACCCGATCGGAGGCGACCATGATGAGGTCGTCGCCGTCGGAGAAAAGCTCCCGGACCTTCCCGGAATGCACCAGTTCCACGCGCTCTCCTCACCGCCCTCGCCGCGGTCAGGCGGCGTGCGGCACAGCGTACTAGTGCCTGGTGGGCGTACGATCATGTGCCATGGCGGACCTTGAGGTGCAGTACCTCCAGGTGCAGACGACCACCGATTCGCGAGCCGAGGCGATGGAGTTGTCCCGCGCCGCGGTCGAGTCGAGATTGGCCGCCTCCGCCCAGGTGGCCGGCCCGGTGGCGTCCATGTACTGGTGGGACGGAGGGTTGGAGCGGACCGAGGAATGGCTCGTGCTGCTCAAACTGCCGGCCGACCGTTACGACGAGCTCGCGGCCTTCATCACCGAACGGCACAGCTACGACGAGCCTGAGATTGTCGCGCTGCCGATCGTGACAGGTTCCGCCGCGTACCTGACCTGGATGTGGGAGGAGACCCATCCCACGGAGGGAGCCCCAGGTTGACAGGCTCGGTAGGTCCGCGCGGGCTGACCGTCGTTCCCACGATCGGCCCGACGGGCGAAACGTGACCTGACATGACACTAGGTACTGGGCGATACGTTCCAGGACGAGATGACCGGCTCGTCGTGCTCGCCCGCGAGCGTGCTGATCGTCCCGGTGTCCAGTTGGAACAGCCGTCCGGCTGACGGCTCCAGCCGCAGGTAGCGGGCGGTGAGCACCCGTAGCACGTGCCCGTGCGCGACGAGGGCGACCTCCCCGCTGTCCAGCAGCGGCGCGACGCGGCCCAGTACCCGGTCGACCCGCTGACCTACCTGGTCCACCGTCTCGCCGGGATGCTCAGCGTCCCCGGGGATCACGCCGTCTCGCCATAGGTACCAGCCGGGCCGCTGCTCCCGGATCTGCGCCGTGGTCAGGCCCTCGTACCCGCCGTAGTCCCATTCCCACAGGTCAGGATCCACCTTCGCGTTGTCCAGGCCGGCCAGCGCCGCGGTCTCGACCGCGCGGCGAGCGGGACTGGTGAAGACGGCGGTGATGTCCCGCCGGGCCAGCATCGGGGCGAGCGCGGCGGCGGCCGCTTCGCCCGCCGGGGTGAGCGGGACGTCGGTCCGGCCGGTGTGCTTGCCTGTCCGGCTCCACTCGGTCTCGCCGTGCCGTACCAGGATCAGGTCTCCCATAGCTCGTAACATATCGGTAATGGGAACGCCAAATGTCGCCGGACCGCTGGCCGGCCTGCGGGTGCTTGACCTGACCAGGGCGCTGTCGGGGCCGTTCGCCACGATGGTCCTCGGCGATCTCGGCGCCGACGTGATCAAGGTCGAGGACATCTGGCACGGGGACGACACCCGGCGCTGGGGTCCGCCGTTCCAGGGCGACGAC
>Ga0302326_10020732_pt1 | contig 13509 bp, 7 predicted proteins | sample Palsa_T0_3_FD_202264 | JGI IMG/M metagenome (GOLD analysis project Ga0302326, IMG submission 202264) | Peat permafrost microbial communities from Stordalen Mire near Abisko, Sweden - Palsa_T0_3 | ecosystem: Environmental > Terrestrial > Soil > Palsa > Peat permafrost | place: Sweden: Abisko... | reverse complement strand
AAATTTACGAAAGATGGAAAGTTCATCAAGCAATGGGGCGAGCACGGATCAGGGCCGGGGCAGTTTGAGGTTCCGCATGCTCTCGCTCTCGATTCCCAGGGGCGTCTTTTCGTAGGCGACCGCGCCAACAATCGAATTCAGATTTTCGATCAGGACGGAGACTTTATCGCCCAGTGGAAGCAATTCGGCCGGCCCAGCGGGATATTCATCGATCGTAACGATGTTCTCTACGTCACCGATTCAGAGTCCACAGACCGTGATGGCTACGGGTACAATCCGGGCTACAAGCGTGGCATCCGCATCGGAAGCGCGAAAAACGGCAGTGTGACGGCATTCATCCCAGACCCTCTCGCGCCCGGTGCCGATGGCAAGCTGCCCTCCACTAGCGCGGCCGAAGGGGTGGCCGCCGATGCGATGGGCAATATTTTTGGAGCCGAGGTCAATCTAAAAGATGTGAAGAAATACATCAGGAAGTAGGCTCCTGGCGGCCCTAGACAACCATTACTTCCACTCCACTGGCCCGCACTAAGTCGGCGATCTCGGGATTAACCTGATCATCGGTGATTATGCGGTGGGCGCACTCGATCCCGCTTATTAGCGAAAGGCTGCGCCTGCCAAACTTGCTCGCATCAGCCACCACTGTCACCTCGTTCGAAATGCGGATCATCAATGCGTTCAGCTGCGCTTCTAAAATGTCCGGAGTGCAGTATCCAACCCCGGGATACAGACCATCCACACCGAGGAACAGTTGATCGGCATGAAGGTCCTGAAGCATGCGCTCGGCCTGAGGACCAACCATCGAACTGGAAGCAGGCCGCAGAATCCCGCCTAGGACAATCAGAGTTATACCTTCGGTTTCGGCCAATTCGTAAGCTACGTTCAAGGCATTGGTTATCACCGTGAGAGGATGAATTCGCGCAGCCTTGATCTGGCGGGCAATTTGGACGGTGGTGGTTCCCGAGTCCAGGATGATATTGTGATTCGGCCGAATCAGTTGTACCGCAGCGTGCCCGATTCGTACCTTTTCCGCGTGGTGGATACTTTCCTTTAGGCGGAGCGGATAGTCGATCATGGCGTTCACTTGGCGCACCGCGCCACCGTGCGAACGGATCACCTCTCTGCGCTTTGCTAATACATCGAGATCGGAGCGGGCGGTTACAGCCGAGACGCTAAACCTGCCGACTATATCCTCTACAGTGATCTTGCCTTTTTCTTCTATTATTTCGCGGACCTTCTGTCGTCGTTCTTCAGCGAGCATGGCTTGTGGCTGGGCGCTATTCGTTACAGCATACCAGTCCGACACGATCTTATCAGAACGCTGATGGGACAACAGTTTTTAGCGACTTGACCTCGTTTGCGGATGCCCATCCGGTTTACACCCACGCCCCCGGGTTGGGGCCAAACGCAAGAAATAGAAAGCCAAAACAACAACAAGTGCTATAATTGATTTTACTATTGCTATGGTCTCCGAATCGCACCCCAGTTGGCTGCCTTCCACCCAAGTTCCTGAATGGCTCCGAACGCTGTCTCAGTCTGGCGGACGTTTTTCAGAAATTCTTCGTGAATCCGAACATGATGCCGTTGACGGCTACCGCCATACAATCCGCGAGATCTGCCAGCAACCCGCCACTTGGCCCGAAACCGCGCGGCGGTTGAACGGGTTTCGTTCCCAAATAAGCGAAAGTATGTCGGGCTGCGAACGCATCCTACTGACAGGATCGGGCAGTTCTCAATACGCCGGTGAGTGCATAGCCTCGGCGCTCCGAAAAGAGCTGCAAATGCCGGTGGAGGTCCAAGGAGGCGGGGCCTTGCTCCTAGGTGGTAGTGCGTCGGTCGGGGGCGAACCAACGTTGGTGGTTTCTCTCGCGCGCTCCGGCGATAGCCCGGAAAGCGCCGCCGTGGTAGAGAGGTTGCTGGAAACGGAACCTCGCACCAGGCACCTGATCCTTACCTGCAATTCGAGAGGGAGACTGGCCCGCGAGTTCACGACAAACGCCCGGGTTACCGTCGTTTCGCTGAGTGAAGAGGTTCACGATCGCAGTCTGGTAATGACCAGCAGTTTCACAAATCTTGCTCTGAGCGCACGTTTCTTGGGCTGGCTCGATCAGCCGGAGGAGTTTGTCGCGCTGGCTGGACGCCTCGCTTCCGCCGCCTGCCGGTTGCTGACAATCTGGCCCGATCGCCTGGGTAGCTTTGTTTCCGGCAACATCAATCGCATGCTCTTTATCGGGGACGGATGCCGCTTCGGAGCGGCGCGTGAATCGGCTCTCAAGCTGCTAGAAATGACTGGCGGTAAGGTAGCCACGATGGCTGAGACCTATTTGGGCTTGAGGCATGGGCCTATGTGTTTCATCGACGATCGGACCCTGGTGATCTGCTTCCTTTCTTCCGATCCGCTCATGCGCGCCTACGAATGCGACCTGATCTCGGAACTGGACGCCAAGGGGCTGGGAGCCCGCAAACTCCTGATTGGGCCGGATAACTATGCAGCCCAACTGTGCAGCGGCGGTGACTTGTCCATCTCCTACGAATTTCCCGGCGCCGACGCGGATCTCGCATTACTCGATGCGATGATCGGACAGATTCTGGGTTTTCATCGCTGCCGCGAGGAAGGTCTGCAGCCGGATTCTCCTTCCGCGACGGGTGTCATCAGCAGGGTGGTGCGCGAATTCCGGATCCACGAGGCACAGGGAACCGTGAAGTAGACTATATCGATTTTGAGATCTTGACTGCCGATGTTGCCTGAAAAAATTCGAGCGCTGGCCGTCTGTGCGCTGATAGGCAGCCAGCCGGTATTTCTTGAGGCGCAGCCGCGCCCGAATTCTCCCAGCTACGACCTTGTCATCGAAGGCGGCACCCTGGTGGATGGATCCGGCAATCGTGCGTGGCAAGCCGATGTCGCCGTTCACGGCGACCGTATCGCGGCAATCGGCGACCTGGCTGCCGTCTCCCGCAAACGCAGCATCAACGCAAAGGGGCTGGTAGTCTCTCCCGGCTTCATCGATATGCACAATCATTCCGACGATTCGCTTCTCGATGAACCAAAATGCGAAAGCATGATTCGACAGGGTGTCACCACCATGGTTCTGGGCGAGGGCGCGTCGCAAGGGCCGATGCGGCCCGCCAGCGGATCAGCGGCACGGCCATGGACGACTTTGGGGGGGTACTTCGATTATGTGGAAAAGAGACACGCCGCCGCCAACATCTGTTCGTATGTTGGACAGACGCAGGTTTGGACCTACGTAAAAGGCGAGGAGTTGACGCCGGCGACGCCCGCGCAGATCGACCAGATGAAGGAGCAAGTGGCCTTGGCGATGAAAGAAGGGGCGATGGGAATGGCGACATCACTTCTGATGCCTCCTTCCAACCTGATTACCACTACTCAACTGATCGAGCTGGCGAAGGTGGCGCGGCAATACGGCGGCATCTATGCCACGCACATGCGGGACGAAGGCTCGGGCGTCTTCCGGTCGGTTGCGGAATCCATCGATATCGCCAAGGGCGCCAATATTCCCGTCGACATCATTCATCTCAAGATCGCCGACAGAAAGTTCTGGGGCCAGATGAATGAGATTATCGCCATGATCTCCAAGGCCAGGGCGGAGGGTTATAACGTAACGGCCAACGTCTACCCGTACACCGCCGGCCAAAACGATCTGCGGGCGATTGTTCCACCCTGGGCGCACGACGGAGGTAACGCCAAAATGCTCGAGCGGTTGCGTGACCCGAGTCTCCGGCCGCGCCTGCATGCCGATATTACCAACGGCCTGCCGGATTGGTACAACCACTATCTGGCGGTAGGGGGCGACTGGAATGCCATGCTGCTGGTGAACCTGTCAAATCCAAAGAACAAGCAGTTCGTTGGAAAGCGCATGAGCGAAGTGATCGCCGCGCGCGGTGGGGATCCCATCGACGATCTGCTGGATCTGCTGGTTGAAGAAAACGGCAGTGTGCCTACCGTGTTCTTCCATCATTCGGAGCCCGATATGCAGTATGCGCTAAAACAGCCTTTTGTATCAATCGGTTCCGATGGATTGGCCATGAGCCCTGAGGGGCCTCGCGGCACTTCCATCCCCCACCCGCGCTCCTACGGCACGTTCCCGCGTGTTTTGGGCAGGTATGTGCGTGAACTGAATACCCTCACGCTGGAAGACGCGGTTCGCAAAATGACTAGTGCGAATGCCGACAAGATCAGCCTGCGGGATCGGGGCCGGATCCAGGTTGGGATGGCCGCCGACATCACCGTATTCGATCCCAATACGATCGCCGATCGCGCCACTTTTGTTCAACCGCATCAATACGCGGTGGGCGTCTCGTATGTGGTCGTCAACGGCCAGGTGGTGCTCGACGCCGGGGTGCATACGGGAGCGTTGCCGGGGCGGGTATTGCGTGGCCCAGGGTACTCGCGCAACTAGGCCTTCGCTCAAAAAGAAAGATTAGATAAGCCCAATCATAATTTTTTGCTTGTCCTTTGTTGCATTTCGTTGTCGATCGGAATAAACTAACTAAAACTGAAACACGCAAAGCTTGCGTCGCGCGGCCTGCCGTAGGGCCGGATGAGCAGGCTGCGACGAACTATTTGCCCCCTGTCCGGGCATTGCCGCAGTGCTGATCGCCGCTGGTAACTGCTTCGAGTTTCGGGCCGCTCGGACAACTGATCGCTCGCGCAAAAGACCGAAATGAAATGAAGCCACGCATCTTCTCTTCATACCGATTACGGGCCGCACCATATGAGCTTGTGGGCGCAGCTTTATGCGTAGTCTTGTTGGCTTCAGGAGCCGACATTCGCGCAGTGGCGCCCCCGGATGCAAAGGTGGCTGGACCTTACAGTCCCGGGGTCATGGCGAACGACTTCCTCTATGTTTCCGGGCAGGGTCCGGCCGGCAACGACGGTAAAATCTCCGCCGACTTTGACGCCCAAATGCGCCAAACGCTGGAAAACGTCCGTAGCGTCCTCACGACGGGCGGCTTGACGATGGGTCACGTCGTATATGCGCATGTCTACCTCACGGACATGGCGAACTATGAACGAATGAACGGGATCTGGGCTGAGGCATTCCCACAGTCGCCTCCCGCGCGAGCCGTTTTGGGTGTCTACAAACTGCCTGGCGACGGGCAGGTGGAAATTACCGCCGTGGCATTCAAAGACCTGGCGCGGCGCTCGCTTCTGGTCCCGCCGGGGTATCCCAATGGGCCGGCTTCCCCGGGCGTCGTGGCCGGAGAGAAGGTTTATCTTTCGGGATTTCTCGGTGTCGATAGCAGCGGAAAAGTGCCCGCGGATCCCGCTGCGCAGGTGGAAGCGTCCTTCGAGCAAATGAGCAAGACCCTGGCTATGGCCGGTCTGGATTTCCGGCACGTCGTTTTCGTGAATCCCTATTTAACAGAAACAGTTTCGGCTGTTATGAACCGGATCTATGCCAGTCACTTTGAATTCGGTAACACGCCCGCGCGAGCCACCATCAACGTGAACAGTTTGCCGCTGGGCGCGAATATTGAGTTCACCGGTGTCGCTGTGCGCGATCTTTCGAAAAGACGCTCGGTTCGGCCGAAAAACATGGCTCCCAGTCCCACGGCGAGCCCGTGCGTGTGGGGAGATGACACATTTTACTGCTCGGCAAAATCGGCGTTCATTCCCGGCCCGGCTCATGAAATTTACGCGTCTACCGTGGAGCCGCAGGTACGGATGACCATGCGCAATCTGCTGGATGGACTTGAGGAGGCCGGACTGAATCTCGGGAATGTTGTGTCAACCAACGTCTACCTGGACGATATCAATGACTTTTCGGGAATGAATCGTATCTACGCCCAATACTTTCCCAATATCAAGCCGACCCGAACAACCGTTGAGCAGAGACAGCCGCTGCCGAATCGCGGTCCTGTAAAGGACGACGTTTACCCGATGCTGGAGCAGATTTCTTTGATTGCAGTTCGATGATTGCGGTTCGATACCCGGAGAGGAAGGAGGTTCTCAGATGAAGCAATTCGTCATTGCAGCATGCCTGTTTATCGGTCCGGCGATTCCGCAGACGACGGACGCGATCAAACCAACGAGGCCTCCCGAAAATCTCCCATGGACGCGCTTTCATCCGGCGAGACCTCCCTATCAGCCTACGAGCGAGGAGAAACAGCAAATTCAGGCGAAGCTCGATGAACTGGACAGGAAGATCGCCGAACTTCGCTCCCGGGGCACGGATTCCGATGTGCTCGCCGACGTAGAGATCTACAGCGCGGCCGCTCGCTGGAAGATGACCTACCCGGAAGAGTTTTTCAAGCCAAAGTCGGTAGCCGACACGCTCCAGGTTCTCGACCAGGGTATAGCGCGAGCGGCCTCGCTCCGGGAGGGCAAGTCGCCCTGGACCACTCAAAAAGGTCAGGTGGTCCGCGGCTTTCGCTCGGCGATCGATGGATCCGTGCAGCCGGTACGCGTAACAGTTCCAGACGACTACGACGGCATGCGGCCAGTGCCCCTGGACGTCGCGATGCATGGACGATTTACCAGCCTCTACGAGGTTGAGACGCTCAGCTCCTGGGAAGGCGCGGAGGTCGACTATTTGCCCGGCACTTTGCAGATCGATTTATTCGGCCGGGGAAAGAACACCTATCATTGGCCCGGCGAGGCCGATGTGTTCGAAGCAATCGCATTCGCCAAGAAGGCTTACAAAGTGGATGCGGAACGAATGACGGTGCGGGGCTTTTCGATGGGAGGGGCCGGAGTGTGGCACACCTCTCTTCACTTTCCAGACCTTTGGGCGGCAGTGGAAGTGGGCGCTGGAGACAACACGTCGCTTAGAATCCCGGTTCTCAATACGCTTCCCGATTATCAGCAGGCCATGTGCAAGATCTTCGACAACATGTACGAATGGGCCATCAACGCGTATGACATACCTTTCGCTTCCTATGTCGGAGAAAACGACCGGTCGCTGGTAAAGCATAACAGCGCGAAAGAACAGTTGATCCGGGAAGGGATTCAGTTCGAGGGAGACCCATTCTCGTTGAAGGCGACGAATGCGCCTTCCATGATTTTTCTGATTGCTCCCAAGACTGGCCACGACATGCATCCGGATAGCCGCAAGACCCTGAATACCTACCTGTACGAGCGAATCAAGATAGGCCGGCAAACTCCGGAACACATCCGGTTTGCAACGTACACGACGCGCTACAACCGGGATTACTGGATTACCATCGATGGCCTTGGCAAGCATTATGAGCGGGCGGAGGTGGACGCCACTCGATCCGACGACCGGACCCGCTATCAGATCACTACGCGCAATGTGGCGCGTCTCATTCTCGATCAGACGGACCGTGCCGCCAATGTCGATATCGACGGGCAGGGCCTGCGCGTGAAAGCCACGCCTCAACTGGCGTTTGAAATGGTGAACGGCGCCTGGAGACCGGCACCTCTCCAGGCCAAAGGCATACGCAAGAAGCACGGACTGCAGGGCCCCATCGACGATGCCTTTCTTGAGCCATTCCTGGTGGTTCGTCCGACGGGCGCACCGTGGAACGCCGCAGCGAACGATCAGGCATTACGAATGTTGCAGCGTTTCGAGCGGCAGTATTCACTGGCTTATCGGGGTCACGTTCGCATCAAGGACGACAAAGACGTCACCGCCGACGATGTAGCGCGCTATCACCTGGTGTTGTTCGGCGATCCTGGCAGCAACCGGTGGATCGCCAAGTTAAACGGAAAGCTGCCGCCCCTGCGTTGGAGGAAAGACAAAGTAATGCTCGGCGCCAGGAGTTTCGCGGCGGCCGACTCCGTCCCGGCGCTGATTTATCCCAGCCCGCTGAATCCCAACCACTACGTGGTGATTAACAGTGGATTGACGGCGGATTGGGCCGACTGGGCAGGCGACTTTCCAACTCCCCGGTATGGAGATTTTGCGGTCTTCAAAGTACAAGAGGGCTCCGACGATCCTGCGGCTACGTACGCCGGTCTGTTTAGCGAGACGTGGCAAGTGCAGTAGCGGCTGAATAAAGGCCCTTGAAACAAACAACGACATTGTACCCGGAGATTACTCATGTTCAACCCCTCACTACCTTTCTTATCTATGAAAAAGCTTGTTGCTTCCTTCCTGTGCTTCTTGGGCGTTCTCATCGCACCGGCGTGGGCCCAGGTAGATAGCGGAACCATCGCCGGCACCGTCCGTGACAGCAGCGGAGCAGCTATTCCGAAAGCAAAAATAACTATAGTCGAAACCCAGACCAACAACCGGTTCGAAGTGGAAAGCGACGGCCAGGGCGATTACGTTTCGCCGCCGCTAAAAGTGGGTACTTATTCCATTAGCATAGAAGCCGGTGGGTTCAAGACGTATACCGAGACCGGGATCATCCTGAACGTGCAGGATCGCCTTCGAGTGGATCCTCGGATGGAGGTGGGACGCCAAACTGAAACGATTCGGGTTACTGGAGAGATTGCGCCAGTCCAGACCGACACCTCGGCTCTGGGAGAAGTGATTACGGGCGATAAGGCGGCCGAGCTGCCGCTCAATGGCCGCAACTACATCAACCTTGCGAGTCTGACCGCGGGCGTCGTTGACACGTCGATCCGGAATTCAACCAACGGGAATACAGCCGGCGCCTTCTCTTCCAACGGGACACGAGGCGATCTCAACAATTACATGCTGGACGGAATCGACAATAACAACAACAGCGGCGGCGCGGCGCAGCTGGGCGTGAACGTCGATGCCATCGCCGAATTCAAGATTCAGACTAATTCGTACGACGCGGAATTCGGACGCAGCGGGGGCGCGGCGCTCAACGTGGTGATCAAGTCCGGCACCAACGATTTCCACGGATCGGTTTTCGAGTTCTTTCAAAACGGATATCTGAACGCCGAGAATTTCTTTGCTACTACCAAGAATCTCTCTTCCAAATACAATCAACCCGGCGTCACGTTCGGAGGTCCCGTCATAAAGAATAAGCTGTTCTTCTTCGGCGACTACCAGTTGACCGACTCGCGGACTCCAGCGGTAGATCATTCTTCGGTGCCCACCGCGGCTGAGATAAGCGGTAACTTCTCAGCTCCAGGTTTGCCGACTATCTACGACCCGAATACCTATAACGCTGCAACCAATACGCGCCTGCCGTTTGCGGGCAACATCATTCCGCAATCGGAGATTTCGGCCCTCGGCCAAGCCTACGCGGAATTGTATCCCGCGGCCAACGTGCCCGGAGCCGTGAGGAACAACTACATTACAGAGCCAACCTCGGCGGCTCGTACCGATCAGGGAGATGGTCGAATGGACTATCGAATTTCCGACGCCGACCAGCTCTTTATGCGTTATACCCAGTCCGGCAGCACTGGGTTCGGAGCCCCCAAGATGCCAGGCTTGGCCTGTGGCTGCGGTTACAGCTCGCAATATAACTTCAATTCCACCAAGGGGGCCTCGGTCGGCGAGACTCACATTTTTACGCCGAACACTCTCAATGAATTTCGAATCGGGTTCAATTGGAATCACTCGTATCAAGGCGTACCTCCCAGCGGGTTTCAGGCGCCCCCGGCGGATCTGGCGATTCCCGGAGTGGTCAATAACCCCGTCGCCGAAGGCCTTCCATCTGTTAATCCAGCCGGGTACAGCGCATTGGGGCCGGCAACTTTTACGCCTACTGGCGACAGCAGCCAGGAGCGCCAGATCCGGGACACGCTGAACCTGGTCCGCGGCCGCCATACCATTCGCTTGGGCGGGGAATTTCGCTGGACTCAGGAGAACCTCTATCAGATCAACGCTCCACGCGGCTACTTCAGCTTTACCGGGCAATACACCAACAATCCAGCCACCGGCGACGGCGGCAACAGCATCGCTGACCTGTTACTCGGAATTCCCTTGACCTCCTACATCGATTCGCAGGTTTATTTCGGCAACCGCCAGCACGTTCCCGCGCTGTTCATCCAGGACGATTTCAAAGCAACGCGTCACCTGACGCTAAATCTTGGCTTGCGCTATGAATACTATTCGCCGCCGGTGGACGTGCACAATCATCTCGCGAACTTCGATTACGCAACGGGGCAGTTGCTGATCGCTGGACAGAACGGAAATTCCGACGCGCTGACAACGGCTCAGAAGTTAAATTTCGCGCCGCGTGTGGGGTTCGCATACTCGCCGTTCGACTCCGACAATACGGTAATTCGGGGCGCCTACGGCATCTTTTACAGTGGACAGGAGGTTCGGACCGGCGACCCGTTGCAGCTGGCCTACAACCTGCCTTTTTACTACCAACCCACGTTTGTCGGAGATGGTGTGACGCCGGTGCTGACTCTCGCCAGCGGCTTTCCTTCGCTCAATCCGAGCCAGGCGATCAACCCGGGCGTAACCAGCGTCGATCCGCATACCAAGACACCGTACTATCAGGAATGGAATTTCACCGTACAACGGCTGCTCCCCAGCCACATCACGGTGGAAGTGGCCTATGCGGGAACGAAGGGCGTCCATCTGCAGTCGCTGACAGACCAAAACCAGGATCCGGTCCCTGGCCCCGGCGATGTCCAGTCCAGGCGGCCGTATCCGTTCTATTCCGGATTCGCGTCGATTCAGATGCGGGGTAATTCCAACTATCACTCGTTGCAGGTCAAGGTAGAGAAGCATTTGAGCCACGGTCTCACCTTCTTGAGCTCCTTCACCTTTAGTCACGCCGAAGACGATACTGTGCCCATCTGCTGCAATGAGCCGTGGCCGGACGACAGTTACAATTTGCATTTGCTCAAAGGCCTCGCTGATTACCAACAGAAATTTCGCTGGGTGACGAGCTTCGATTACCAACTTCCCTTCGGCAGAGGAGAAGCGTACATGAACCAGAACCGCATTCTCGACCTCTTGTTTGGTGGATGGCACGCCACGGGCATCCTGACCGCTACGTCCGGGTTCCCGTTCACTCCCCAACAGGAAACCGATTCATCGAATACGGGAACGCAGGGTTTCCTTCTTCCCGACCGCATTGCGAACGGCAATTTGCCTTCGGGCCAGAGATCGATCTCTCAGTGGTTCGACGTCGGCGCATTCCAGGATGCCGCGCCGTACACGTTCGGAAACTCCGGCTATAACATCCTCATTGGGCCCGGTATATGGAACCTGGATTTTGGGATTCGAAAAGTCTTTTCTCTCACCGAGCGGCAAAAACTCGAGCTGCGCGGGGAATTTTTCAATGCCCTGAATCATCCCAACTTCGGCCAGCCGAACTCGGACATAGACGCCGGTCCGGGCGCTGCCGGAGCGATCACCACGCTGACCACACCGATGCGAACCATTCAGGTTGCGCTGAAATATCGATTCTGATGTGCGGACTCGGCGGAAATCCGAGAAAATAGGTGTAGGCTCATGAACAAGAGAATTCGCTTTCTTATCGGCTTCTTCGCACTCACGCTGCTGGCCGTGTCCGCCAACGCGCAAATCAGCTTTTCCGAGGAACGGCAGATCGCTTTGTGGGTATTGCGCCTTGGAGGTCAGGTGATGGTGGACGGCGCCAAGACGCCCGTTTCAGATCCTTTCGAATTGCCCGATCGCGATTTTCGTCTCGTGATGGTCGACATGCACGGCACGGTCGCCGATCCGAAAGACCTTGAGCCCCTGAAGAAACTGACTGAGCTGCGGGAGCTCTACATTCCAGCGCGCGTTTGGAGCCCCGTAAGCGACGTCAAATCGCCGCTCGCCGACGAGTCGTTCGCGTTTTACCAGGGAATGAAGAAGCTGGAAAGCTTTCACGCCGGTCTCACTACGCTCGCATGGCTGGATATTGGGGACGAGGGGGTGGAGCGCCTTGCTCCACTGACGCAACTCAAAGCCCTGCGCCTCACCAACACCACGATCAAAGATCCGAAGTGCTTCGAAGCTTTAGTCAACCTGGAATATCTGGATCTGGCCGACGCCTACGTTCTCGACTATTCCATCGCTCCGCTCGCCCGAATGAAGAAGCTGCGGCGTCTCACGCTGGCGGGAACATTGATCACCGACGAGGGAATGAAGTATCTTCGCGACCTCACCGACCTTGAAGACCTGGATCTTTACGGAGTAAAAATCTCCGACACCGGCCTGGACTATCTCAGCAAGCTTACGAAACTGCGGAACCTGAATCTACTGGGCGCCCAAATCACCGACGCCGGCGCCGATACGCTTTCCCACTTCACGGAGTTGCGCGGATTGGTTTTGTATCGCAGCCGCATCAGCGATGCCGGACTTGCCAAACTGCAGCGGCTGAAAGACTTGGAGACTTTGGACCTAAGATACAGCGGCGTCAGCCCGTCGGGCGTTCGGGCGTTCCGCGCCGCATTGCCGAACTGCCAGATCATTTATGTTGAAACTGCACCCTCTGTAACCCTGACGCGCGCGGCCGCGGCGCCCTCCGGCAGCGACGATCTCGCAGTCTCTAAGTGGATTGAGTCGCTGGGAGGCCGGGTGCATTTGGCCGATGGCAAAATCGAGTCTGTGTCGCTGGTGCGCGTCCCCTTCACGGATGCGCAAATGCCATACTTGGCTCGCCTTTCGGGGCTCGAAAAGCTGGATTTGGAAGCCACCGACGTAAGCGACTTAGGGATGGAATCTCTGGCCGGTTTGACGGGCCTCCGCGAACTGAATCTGAGCTATACCGCGGTGTCCGACCGGGGCCTGGAAAAACTGGAGCACCTCACCAAGCTTCGCCGCTTGGTATTGGCGGGAATACGGGCCACCGGGCCAGGGTTCGCGCACCTGGAAGGATTGCATGAGCTTCAGGAGTTAGACCTTTCGACGACGCCGATTACCGACGAAGCGATGAAGTACATTGGCGAGATGAGTAGCCTGGAGCGCTTGTCGCTGAGCAATTCCGACCTCACCGACGACGGTATCGCTCGATTGGCCGCGTTATCGAAACTGGTTACGCTTGACCTGCGCTCAGTGGATATCGGCGACCCTGGAATGGTTGCTCTCGCGTCGCTCCATGGCTTGCGCGAGTTGAACCTGAGCGATGGCCGATTCACCGATAAGGGTCTGGCAAGCGTGGCTCGACTGCCCAATCTGCAAAGGCTCTCCATGACCCGCGTCGAGATTACTGACGCCGGGATCGAATCGCTTTCGGCCTCGACCAGCCTAGAGGCGCTGAACCTGGATTACACTCGCGTCACGGATAAATCGCTCCAAATCTTAGAGCCGCTAATGAACCTGCAGGAACTCAGCCTGGATCATACCGCGGTCACCGACAAGGGAATTGGCGCGCTTAGCTCGATGGCGGGATTGCGATTTCTCGATCTGTACCACACCACCGTCACGAAAGCGGGACTGGACAAGCTCCAAGCGTCCCTCAGCCAGTGCCAGATCGCCTACGATGAGCTGTCTGGAAAACGCGCCCGTGGTGGAGAATGACGGGCAGAGAATAATCAATGTTGAAGTACGCCTTCGTCCTGCTCCTGAGCCTCAGCCCGGCGATTTTCGCAGCCGACTCGTCGGATTGGATCTCCTCCCTCGGAGGCAGCGTCGAGCGTAACGCGCAGGGCAAGATCGTTGCCGTCAACCTGCGCGGCAGCTGGGTGAGCGACGTCGA
>Ga0302326_10020731_pt1 | contig 13509 bp, 10 predicted proteins | sample Palsa_T0_3_FD_202264 | JGI IMG/M metagenome (GOLD analysis project Ga0302326, IMG submission 202264) | Peat permafrost microbial communities from Stordalen Mire near Abisko, Sweden - Palsa_T0_3 | ecosystem: Environmental > Terrestrial > Soil > Palsa > Peat permafrost | place: Sweden: Abisko... | reverse complement strand
CATCGGCTTGTACTGCGCCAGTCCCACGTTCATCAGGATCAGCGTGCCGCCGATGGCGAACGACGAAACCATCACGCCCACCACGAGCCCGATCTGCTGCCAGAACGGCGTGGCGCCCACGAGATAGCCGGTCTTCAAGTCCTGCGACGTGGCACCTGCGATGGCCGCCGCGATGCACACCACCCCGCCAATCGTGAGCGCGAGCACGCTGTAGGAATTCGCCGTCCAGCGCAGCAGCAGGAATATCGCGCAGGTGGCCATGAGCGTCGCGATCGTCATTCCGCTCACCGGATTCGACGAGTTGCCGATCAGCCCGCTGATCCGCGAGGCCACGGTGACGAACAAGAATCCGAACACCACCACGAAAATCGCCGCCATCAGGTTGGCGAACGCGCCGGTCTGCGCGCCGGGGATGGGCTTGAACTTGAGAAGCGCCCACATCATGGCGATCAGCGCCACCGAGCCCACCAGCACGACGCGCATCGAAATGTCGCGCTCGGTACGGGCTGTGGCTGTGAGCGACTCCTGCTTGGCGCGCACGTCTTTCAGCCCTGCGGTGAGCGCGGCGAAAATCGTGGGCATCGTCTTTATGAGTGTGATCAGGCCGGAAGCGGACACCGCTCCTGCGCCCATGGGGCGAATGTAGCTCGCCCAGAGCTGGTCGGGCGTCATCTGCGGGATCGGGACGGTGCTGGGGTAGAGCGCCGCATTCGGCGCCAGCGAACCGAAGAAGCGAATCGCCGGCATCAGCACCAGCCAGGAAATCACGCCGCCCGCGAAGAGCGTGCCCGCCACGCGCGGACCGATGATGTAGCCGACGCCGAGATATTCGGAAGTCACCGCGGCGCGAAACGACGCTCCCGGAAGCCACGCCGGCTGGTACTCCGGCTGGCCGGGCCACATGCCCAGCGTGTTCATGCAGAACGTGTAGACGCCGCCCAATCCGAGTCCCCAGAACACGCGGCTCGCGAAAGAGCCGCCGCGTTCGCCCGCGACGAGCACGTCCGCGCAAGCGGTGCCTTCCGGAAACGTAAGGTTGCCGTGCTCTTTGACGATGAGCTGGCGGCGCAGCGGAATCATGAAGAGCACGCCCAGCCATCCGCCGAGCAGCGCGAGAAAAAAGATGCGCCAGTATTCGGTGTTGAGCGAATATCCGAGGAAAATCAGCGCGGGCATGGTGAAGATGACGCCCGCTGCCAGCGATTCGCCGGCCGAGCCCGTGGTCTGCACGATGTTGTTTTCGAGGATTGTCGAGCGCCCGAACGCCCGCAGGATGCTGATAGAGAGAACCGAGATGGGGATCGAAGCGGAAACCGTAAGGCCGGCGCGCAGACCAACATAAACCGACACAGCGCCAAACAAAATGCCAAACAGTGCACCGAGAATTACCGCCCGAAGCGTGAACTCCCGCGGGCTTTCCTCCGGCCCAACAAACGGCTTGAACTCCCCCGGCGGCGCAGTTGAACTCCACGGCCTTGTGGCCACTCAGTTCCTCCCGCTACGGGCCGGCCGAAAGCCGCCCATTCCTGCGTCGTGTGGTCTCGCTAAGAGTGTCGAGTGAGCAGGAACGCCTTTGTTTATTTTCAATAAGATAGAGGTGTTTCCGTTCGTCTCAGTGTGTCGAGTCAGCGCGTCCATTTTTGCCATCGTTTTCAGCCCCATTTACATGCCTTGGGAAGGACACCTTAGCACGGGAAAGGCAAATTGTAAGGGAGTAGTTCGCGTGGGAGCCCAGCCGGCGTCACTGAAATCCGTGCCATCGAAGTCGCCGAAGACTGCAACTGAGCAGCTGCCGAAGTCGTCGATCAGAACACGAGCAGCGCTACCGAAGCCGGTCTCCGGCACCAGCGCCTGCCCGTCACCAGCAGGTACGTATCATTATTGACAATATGTGGAAAATCGGATTATTGTGGCGCTTCACTTTGGGCTTGCGAGAGAGTGTCCCCGTCTCCCCGCTCGTGAATGCGACGGTGAAGTGTGTCAGATCGCCAGAAAGGGAAGGGGTCTTTCGATGAACCGAGTCGCGCGATTCTTCCTGGTAACCGCAACCGTAGCCGCGATGGTCGCTACTCTTTCTAGATACCGCGTTGCTGCAGATGACTGGCTTCCTATCCCCCCTGAAGACCTTGCCATGAAAGATAACCCGGCCAATCCCGGTGCGGATGCGATGGTTCTCTACAGGGATAGCGCGGTAAGCGCCAAAGACGCCAGCGTCGGAGGAGATGAGGACCAGGAATACGTCCGCATTAAAATTTTCACCCAGGCCGGAGTAAAAAAAGGCGACGTGGAGATCCGGTTCTTCAAGGATGAGAACGACGTCAAGGATGTTCGCGGACGCACCATCCATCCCGATGGGAGCATCGCAGCCTTCAGCGGGAAGGTGCTTGAAAAGGAAATTGTCAGGCTGAGCGGATACCGCTATCTGGCGAAAACCTTCAGCCTGCCGGACGTGCAACCCGGGTCGATTATCGAGTATAAGTACAGGATTCAAGGCAATCCACATTACCTGCACGACGAAAGCTGGATTGTTTCCACCGATCTTTTCACGCGCGAAGCCCATTTTTCCTACATTCCTTATCAAGGGTACTCCGATTTCGTCCCCATGTTTCGGACACTGGGCCTGCCTGCCGAGGCGAAGCCCGAGTGCGCCATTACCGGGAAGTGCACCATGACCGCTCACAACATTCCCGCCGTCGTGGATGAACCTCTCATGCCGCCCGAAAGAATCCTGGAAGCGCGCGTGGAATTTCATTACCGGCCTGTCGGCGACCCAAGCGGCGAAACTCCTCAGGCTTTCTGGTCGAGGATTACGAAGAAATGGAACGGCGAATTGGAGCACTTTATCGACAAGAAGGGCGCGCTCAACGCGGAATTGTCCAGGATTCTCAGTCCGGGCGATACGCCCGAAGTAAAGCTGAGGAAGATCTACGCGCGGACCCAGAGCCTGCGGAACCTGAGCATGGAGGATCCGCACAGCAAGCAGGAAAATAAGCAGGAAGAGCTCAAACGCATCAATAATGCCGAAGACGTTCTGACGAACGGTTATGGCTCGGCGCGCGAGATAAACTTCCTTTTTGTGGGGCTGGCCCGGACGGCCGGGTTCGATGCCACGGAAGTTTACCTGGCTACCCGCAACGACCACCTGTTCCATCCGGAGGCGCAGGATACGCGAGACCTGAATGCCGACGTCGTCTGGGCGTCGGCGGCGGGCAAGGAATATTATCTCGATCCCGGCGCAAAGTATTTTCCTTTCGGCATGTTGCCGTGGTACGAAACCGGCGATCAAGGCATGCGCCTGGGGAAAAAGGGAGACGAATCCGTCACCACTCCGGAGCCTTCCAGCGACGAAGCGCGCATCGTACGCAAGGCGGATTTTTCGGTAAATGACCGGGGAGATCTGTCGGGCCTGCTTCGTGTCGATTTCAACGGCAGAGAAGGCGCGATGAGGAGGGAAGAAAACCGCCAAGAGGATGAAGCCGGGCACGAGAAAAATATCGAGGATGAAATCAAGTCCTGGCTTCCCGCAAACGCTTCGCTGGAAGATACCAAGGTGTCGAACTGGGATAACCTAGAGGAGCCGTTGCACGCCGAAACCACCCTGAAGATAACGGGATTTGCGGGATCTGCGGGACGCCGCATTCTCCCGCCGGCAGAGCCCTTCCACGCGACACAGGTCGGTTTTTTCGAACCGGCCAGGAGGGTGAATACGGTATACATTCACTTCCCCTATGAAGGGGCCGACGAGTTGAGCATTCGCCTGCCCGACGGCTATAAAATCGCAAGCCTCCCCGCTCCGCCTAAGGTGGATCCGGGCATAGTCACATATCAGATATCCACCGCCCAGCACGAGCAAACCGCCGAGATCAAGCGGGGCCTCGTCGTGAGAGGGATGGTGTTTCCCAAGGAGTCCTATCTCGCGTTGCGCGCCTTTTTCAATACCGTGAAGGCAGATGACGATTCCCAGATCGTGTTACAAAATGCCGACTCCGCCAAAAACTGAACATCGGCGCCTCCTGCTTTTCGTTTTCGCGATGTCGTTGGGATGGCCGTGTCCTGCGGCGTCCGCTTCGGGAGCGAGTTCCGCGCCTGACTGGCTTCGAGCCGCCGCGGCGGAAACGCTCCCGGACTATCCGAAAGACACGGTGGCCGTCGTTGTGCTGGATGAGGAGCAGATCACGGTGAAGGACAACGGCCAGATGGAAACCCTGCGTCGCCGCGCATTCCGTGTTCTGCGCCCGGAAGCGCGGGAAGATTTCAGCGGCATCGCGGTCCGCTTCGACGGCGAAACCAGGCTTTCCTATCTGAAGGCGTGGACAATCACCTCTGACGGGCACGATCTGGCGGTTCCTGATAGCGAAGCCATGGAACGAAGTATGGACGACCAGGAACTTTATTCGGATATCCGCGTCCGCGCAATGAACTTTCCGGAGGTCAAACCGGGAAGCGTGATCGGCTACGAATACGTGCAAAAACAGCGCCCCTTCCTGTTCGAGGACCGTTGGGAGTTTCAGGAACAGGTGCCGGTGCGGACCTCGCGCCTGGCGCTGCAACTCCCGGCCGGATGGGAATACTCCGCTCGATGGATCAACTACGGAGAGCAGCATCCGCAGGACCTCGCCTCCAACCGGCACGTTTGGGAAGTAACTGACGTGCCCGCCGTGGAAATCGAGCCGGCCATGCCTCCGTGGGAATCGATCGCCGGGCGGGTGGGTGTGAAATTTTTCCCGCAGGATCTGGCTTTGCGTGCAAAAACGGACGCCTCGTGGAAGGACATGGGGTTGTGGTTCGCCGGGCTGGCGCAAACACGGCGCGTTTCGACGCCTCCAATCCATCAAAAAGTTGCCGATCTGATTTCCGGAATCTCAGACCCCCTCGCCAAAATTCGCGCGCTTACCGAATACATGCAGCGGAACGTTCGTTATTTCGGAGTCGAAATCGGCATTGGAGGATATCAGCCGCATTCCACCGGCGAAGTGTTCTCCCATCAATACGGCGACTGCAAGGACAAGGCGACCTTGCTCAGCGCGATGCTCCAGGAAATCGGAATCGACTCGTACTATGTGATCGTCGATACCCGACGGGGGGTGGTCCGGCCCGACTATCCGTCGATGAATTTCGATCATGTGATCCTCGCGATCCGGCTGCCGGGCGGTGTTTCTAACGCCGGGTTGTTTTCCATCGCCACGCACCCGTCGCTGGGCCGCTTGCTGTTTTTCGATCCCACGAACGAGTATGTGTCGCTCGGCTATTTGCCCTCTTACTTGCAGGATAACTACGGCCTGGTTGTGACGCCTCAGGGTGGAGAAATCCTCTCGCTTCCCCTGCTGCCCCCCTCCTCCAACCGGCTGCTGCGAACGGGAGAATTCTCGCTCAGCCCGGCTGGCGACTTGTCAGGAGACGTGCAGGAAACACGATGGGGAGGTCCGGCGGCGCAGGACAGGCAGAGGTTCATGGAAGAGCCGCCGGCAAAACGCGCCGATATCTTCGATGAATTCCTGGGCAGTTCGCTGAACAACTTCACGTTGACGAGCGCTTCAATCGGGAATCTGGACCGCTTTGGAGACCTCTTGGGCCTGCGTTACAAGTTTACGTCTCAGGGGTATGCGAAGAACGCCGGGGATCTGCTAATTTTGCGCCCCGACATCGTGGGAGCTCTGCCCAGCGCGATTCTGGAAGGCAAGCCTAGAAAATACCCCATTCAGTTTCGCGAGGCGACGCGCCAGGACGACGTGTTCGACATCAACCTGCCCGCGGGCTACGTGGTGGACGAATTGCCGCCGACGGCAATCGCTTCGTGCGAATATGCCTCCTACCGTAGGGAGATTCAGGTCAAGGGCGATAAGCTGCACTACCAGCGGACGTATGAAGTCAACGATATCGTCGTGCCCACGGAGAAGCTGGATGAGGTGAAGACCTTCCTGGAGCAGCTGGCCGCCGCCGATAACGCAAGCGCGGTCCTTCGCCGCGCCAATCCGTAGCGGCTGCAGTCTCGTCAGCCGGCGGGAGAGCCGAAGCTCAGGATTTTTCGGTGAGGCGCTGGCGGACGCGGTCGCTGAGGGCTTTGCCGTCGACGGCTTTGCCTTCGAGCTTGGCGCGCGCGGCTTTTACGACGGCGCCCATTTGCTTGAGCGAGCTGGCGCTTTCTTGGTCGATGGCTGCCTCGACGGCCGCGTGCATTTCCTCATCGGTGGGCGCGGACGGCAGGTATTCCTCGATGATCGTGATTTCTTTCGCTTCTTTTTCGGCCAGGTCGTTGCGCCCGCCCTTGCGGAACTGATCGATCGATTCGCGGCGCTGCTTCACTAGCGTCTGCAGGATCTGCAGCGATTCGAGATCCTCGAGCGGACGCATCTTCTCGATTTCCTTGTGCTTGAGCGCGCTCTTGACCATGCGCAGAACGCTCAGCCGCAGCTCGTCCTTCCCCTTCATCGCCGCGGTGAGATCGCTCTGAATACGTTCGATGTAACCCATTTCGATGCTTCCTCCAAGCGCAAGAGAATAGCATACGCAAGATCGCACGTGCCGTGCGGAATGTCACACGACGCGAACAGGAGTCTTTCGCATTCTTCGCTCTGCGCCCCCACCGCCGAGATTTCCGATTCCGAATGAGGTTTCCCATCATCAAATTAAATAGAGAAGCGGCGAGGTTCGCAGCCGCCGAGGAACCCAACCGAGTGAGACGCCGCAGAGTTATGTTCATCGCAATCGTGCAATCGATCCTCCTTCTGGCACATGTATTTGTCTACGAAACGTGGGTGGCTTTCGCAGCCCCCGTTGACCCGCCGGGCGTTTCCACGCTCGCCATTGTTTTCGCGCTGCTCTCGATCAGCTTCGTCGCGGCGTCGCTGCTCGCCTTCCGCTACTACAACGTTTTCGTGCGCGTGTTTTACACGCTGGCGGCGAGCTGGCTCGGTATCCTGAATTTTTGCTTTTTCGGGTCTGTCGCGTGCTGGATTGTTTATGCCGCGGTGAGGTTGTCGGGGCTTCATTGGGAGCGCCCTGAAATCGCAACCGTATTTCTGGGGGCTGCCATTCTCGCCGGACTGTGCGGCATCGCGAACGCCTCGTGGATTCGCGTGAAGCGCGTGCGCGTTCAACTGACAAATCTGCCGGAGGCGTGGCGTGGTCGAGTCGCGGCGTTTGTCAGCGACATGCACCTCGGGCCCGTGTGGGGGCGCGGATTCTCGAAGCGCATCGTCACGCTTCTCAATCGTTTCAAACCGGATGTCGTTTTCATGACCGGGGATATTTATGACGGCACAGCCGCGGACGTGGACCGCTTCGCGCAGCCCTTCTCAGGATTCTCAGCTTCCCTTGGTTCCTACTTCGTTTCAGGCAACCACGAGGAGTTTGTGAACCGCGCGCAATATCTGGACGCGCTGAAGCGCGCGGGCGTGCGCGTCCTGGAGAATGAAAAGGTAGCGGTAGATGGACTACAGATCGTGGGCGTACCGTATCACGATCTAGCCACGCCGGAGCGCTTCACGTCCGCTTTGCAGCGCGCCGATCTGGACCGTGGCGCCCCCAGCGTTCTGCTGGCCCATGCGCCGAATCGCCTGTGGGAGGCGGAATCGGCTGGCGTCTCCCTGCAACTGAGCGGGCACACGCACGGAGGGCAGTTTTTCCCGTGGACCCTGGCGGTGTCGCGAATCTACGGGAAATTCGCCTATGGATTGCAAAAGCTCGGAGCGATGGTGGTTTATACTACCTGCGGGGCGGGCACCTGGGGTCCGCCAGTGCGGCTGGGCACGAACCCCGAGGTTGTGCTCATTCATTTCGAATGAATGCTTCTAAGCGAGCGCCAGTTCAGTTTCTCGTGCGAGAGGCGACGGCTGATGCAGGGGCACTACCCAGTTTTCTTCCACCTCCACCGCCACCGACCGCTGCATCAGGTCGATTCCAAGGATGAGCTGTGTCGCGTTCTTATAGCGCAGCAGAGTACCCACTGCCCCGCGCATCGGACCCAATTCGACGCGCACTTTGTTTCCGATTTCCAGCCGTTCCCATGGCCGAAGCGGCTGCCCGGACGTGATCGCCAACCGCACGCTCTCCAGTTGAGCTGGATCGACCGCTGCGGGCACCTTGCCCTTGGTGACGATATGCGCCACGCCGGGAGTCCTGAGGATCGCCAGGCGCTTCTCCATATCGAAACGGCAGAATAGATAGCCGGAGAATACCGGCACCTCCATCACCTTCACCCGGTCTGACCAGAGCCGCCGCGACCAGTACATGGGCAAGAACTCCTCGTAGCCCTTCTGCTGCAACTGTACGGACACCATCTTCTCGCAGCGCGACTTCACTCGGATTGCAAACCATTCGAGGTTGGAATCGGACACGGGCCCTCCGCGGGCACTTCTTTTTCCTGCTTCTTCGTTTTGGTACACCACTAGGCTACGAGGCGCGCGGGAAAGCTCCAATGGCTCGTCGGTAAGGGACGTTTTAGTACCTTTGTACTCGCCCCGGCGGAGCCAGTGCGGGGATTCAGGGCAATTGCTTTAGAATGATCGTCGTTGCCCCCTGCGACTCAACTCGACCGCTTGCGCGTGGTACTGGTGGCCTCGCGAAATCCCCTGAACATCGGCGCCGCGGCCCGCGCGATGAGCAACTTCGGATGCCCCCATCTGCGCGTCGTGAATCCGTACGAGCCCGCTTTCCGGGAGGCGCGCTCGGCCGTCGGCGCGTCGGAATTGCTCGCCAACGCGCAGCTTTATACCGCCGTGGCGGATGCGGTCGCCGATAGCACGCTGGTGGTCGGAACTACGGCCGTCCGGCACAGGGTGTTGCAGCAGCCCCTTCATCTGCTGGACCATGGAGGCCGCCTTATCCGCAAGCATCTCGCATCGAACCGGGTGGCATTGCTGTTTGGCTCCGAACGAGTGGGCCTCTCCAATGAAGACCTAAGCCACTGCCACTGGCTCATGCGCATTCCGACGCGCGAAGAAAATATCTCGATGAACCTGGGCCAGGCCGTGGCCGTTTGCCTCTACGAATTGGTGCGCAGCGAGAAGTCCGAGCGGGAATCAGCTGCGAAAAAGGAGCTAGCTAAAGGCGAGGATGTCGAGCGGATAACGGAAATGCTGAACGAAGCACTGCGGCTGAGCGGCTATCCCGGGCCGCGCGCCTCCAATGAACTCAAGATTCGCCGCCTCCTCCGCCGCATGAATCTCTCTGCTTTGGACGCGGAGGTATGGCTCGGGGTTCTGCGGCAGATCCTGTGGAAGGCGAAGTCTTCCGACTGACTGCAGCGGCACAGCGGTCAGGCCGCGCTAGGCTAAGCGGTCTGGGCGCGAGCCTGCTGCTTCACGCACACCCGATTAGCCAGCTCGATGAGTTCCTTGAGGTGGTACCACTCGTCCTGATTCATCAGCCGACCGTCGCGGCTGGAGAAGTAGATTGATATGGAACCGTCTTCGGAAAGCGGCGAACGAACGATCAGCGTGGTCTTCTGTTGTTCAGGCAAAGGCTCGGTCATTTCTCTTCTCCTCTATCGTATTGCCATTCGGTCGGCGGTTGCACCGAATCCCATGAATGGGGCGAGATTCTACCATCGCTTTGCGAAAACCAGTGTCTGCGATTGTAAAATTGCCTGTGGATTCCGGGCAGGGCGTTTCAGAGCGGGGCTCTCATTGGTCCTGGTAAACACCCATCCGGTTGATTTCTTCCCCCGCTTGCAGGCTGCGAATGCAGATGTCCATTCCCGTCGCGCTGCACTGAAAAACCTGGTAGGCGGGCAGATCTTCCGGGCGCACCACGTAATCGCCTTCCTCCATGTCGACGGCGTCCTCGTAATCATCCATCACATAGGGGTTCCCCGGCGTTGCGCGAACGCGGAATACTTCCGAGCCCGGCTCGTAGTTGCCGTAGCTGAAGCAATAGCCGATGCAGGCGCGGTCGGCGATGTGCTGGATCAAAATGCGCCACTCGGGCGGAGCCAGAATCGTTGCCAGCACGCGCTGATTCGGAGGCACCGTGCGGACAGCGCTCGCCACCCTCTCTTCAATTCTATTAATGGTTGCGGTGTCCTGGTAAAGGAACGCAAAAAATATCGCGGCAATCGCGAGCGACGCGGCCAGATGCCATCTTCTCGGCCTCATGACGCCCAGAAGGCAGCATCCCGCCGCCGCCGAAATGGACGTGAGGCGTTCGGTGATCAGCGCGATCGCCACGTGATGCGGGAAGTGAACTCCGCGCGGGAACAGGAAAACTGCCAGTTCGGCCACCACGTAAAGCTGCAGGGGGAGAGCGTAGGCCTTCCAAAGTCCCGGCTCGCGGCGCCGCCGCACAACGTCTACAATCAGCGCGACGACCGCAAAGCCGATCAGCAGCCTCTCGGCGATTCGATACCTTTCTCCATACAGAAGCAGCTGATCGGCGCCGGTGAACCGGTAGAATGGGTCCGGCTCCGCCTCGTAAATAAAGTGATGCCAGAAGTAGTAGTGAACGAAGAAGATCGCGCCCGCAGCGGCGAGGACCAAAACGAACTGATACCGCAGCGGTACCCGCTCCGCGACAGCTATATAGGTGATCGCACAGACAAGCCAGATCAGCCCGAACGGATGCGCCATCACGCAAAGCGCCGCCAGAGGAACCGCCGCGACTTTCTCCCATGACGCACCGCGCCACAGAATCGCAATGCAGAAAAATGAAAGGCCGAGAGCGAGGTAATAGTTCAGCAGTCCCATCTCGAATGTGTAGCCGTACGTCACCAGCGCGATCACGGGCGTGAGAAACCAGGGAGCTCGCTGCGTGGCGCTCGCAACAAAAGCGAAAACGCCCCAGAAAAAAATCAGCACGCACAGGGAAGCTGCGATCTTCTCCGCCGCCATCCATCCCAGGGCCGGCCCAATCGCGCTCAGCAGCAGATCGAAGAGCACGTTGGTCTTCTGACGGGAGAGCCAGAGGCCCGGGGCCTGTCCGCGCGTAATCAACTGCGCGAGCCACCCGTTATAAAGATGGCTTCCCAGGTCCGAGGCCTCGATGTGCCGGTGCCAGAAGCAAGGAAGGAGAACAGCCGCCGACACAAGCAGGATCCTGAAGGGATGGTTGCGCATAAACTGCACCGCGCACGCGAACGCGGAATTGCTGTTCTGTTGGGAGAGAGCGTTACCGAGTTCTTCGGTAGTCGCGGGAATGGTATTCAGGTCCGTGCCTTGTATCGGCTCAGGCTTTCAGAGCCCAGCACAAACATATCACGAGTTGAAACAGAGCACCGCGCGTGAGAGTCGGGAGGGAAGTCAGAGGCGGGTTAGCTTTAATTCCCGGAGGCCCGGCAGCTGCAAATGGTCGCCCGTCGCTGGTGCCACTGTGCCATGCCGCTGGGCCGTCCGGATCTTACTGTGGGTATATGCTGTAGCGAGCAGTAATTTTTTTCAGTGAGCCGCGTCACAATGTCGCGTAATTTACATCACGATTCCAGCTAACGCCTGAAAGGAGCGGCTGTCAGGGGCGCTACGGCGGTGGGAAGCTTGCGCTCATCGGGGTTCCAATCCTCCGCGGGGAAATGCATCTGCCAGAAAAACGGTGAAGGCTGCCTGAATTCGAGCCCGACCTCCGTTTGCGCCGCATCCCTCTTGGCCACGAAACTCACAGTGCACTCCACCTGTTCCCGCGTGACCGGGTTGACCAGGCAAACCTCCTGGCCGGCCTCCGGCTGGACGCTTAAATAGACCAGGCAACCCTGCGCGTTTACCTGAAGGGTCGTGGTTGGTTCCTCGATCGACCGGTCTGCAATCTTCGCCCGGACCACCACCGGTATCGCGATGTGAATGCGTTTCGAGCGGCGCTTTGCCCCAGCGCCAGCCGCAGGGGATTCGACGGGCGGCTTCAAATCCGTCACTCGAGCCTCCCGCGGGATCGCAGCGAGGCGCGCGGATAATGTTGCGGCGTCATGCAGGTCCGGGCCTTCGCCAGTTCGCGAGTCCTGTCCATATCCGTACAATCGTCTGCCGGAGTGCAAAGTTTAGGCGCGATTTTCTGCTTGTTTCGTCAGCGGTGATTTGAAACTTCAGGACTGGCAACGGTAGTATTTTTCAGAGGAATCGTCCAGACACAAAAAAGGCGGGCTGGCTTTCGCCGGCCCGCCTTCTTCGACTAGAGGCTAGTGACGTTCGCAGCCTGCAGACCCTTGGGGCCGCGGGTAACTTCGAATTCAACCGCCTGGCCTTCGTTCAGCGATTTGTACCCCTCGGCCTGAATAGCCGAGAAGTGCACGAAAACATCCTCGCCGGACTGGCGCTGGATGAACCCAAACCCTTTGCTGGCATTGAACCACTTCACTGTTCCTTGTTCTCTCACTTATTTGCTCACTTTGTTTTTAAGCTATTTGTGCTTCTCGACCGCCTCCAGCCGCAAAGCAAAGGTGCTGCCAAAGCTTGAAACTCGCAGCCCCCTCTGACGAATCTAAAGGTGTTACGGGAGCAACAAACGCAGCCCAAACCTAGCACGATTCCCCCGTAACACCTAATCAAATCTTAGCGCTGGAGGCGCAACCCTAACCTCGCGCGTCCCCCGGGCAACAATTCCGCAAAGGGCGCGTTTGGGAACCGAATTGGCCAAGCTACCAGCTCATTTCACAACGTCGCTTCGAGTGTCAAACTGTTGACCATTGCGTCCAGTATCGCTTGAGCTTGTTCACGCTTCGACGTCAAATCGGCTGTCTCGCGCTGAATCGCCTCGAGCCGGGTTTCCTGATCGGCGAGCTGCTGGGTGTACCGCTGCGTCAGGGCACGTTCCTCCGCGGTGCCTTTGAGCGCCTTCAGGTTCTCGCGGATTCTCTCCTGGTCGTCGTAAATCTTCATTGTTTCGTCGTCTTTAGCGGAGATCTGTGCATCGAGAGCGGCGACTTGGCCTTTCTGCTCGATGATCTTCTTGAGCGCCGCCTCAACTTCGGGATTGATCGATTTCTGCCGTTCAAAGAGAACGATCTGATCGTTGGTCAGGTTCGTGAGTTCGTAGCGCGTTTCAATCGGCCTCGACTCCAGAACGGTCAATTTCACCGTGGCTTTTGGATCGACGGCTTGCCGGAAGCGGTAAGCGCTCGATGTTGTTTCCTCGGGTTTGGGAGTCTGCTCCGAGAGCTTCCAGCCTGGTTGGAGCGGGTGTTCGATCAGCACTGACCGCGGCGTAATGTCGTCATTCCGGATCGTGTAGGAACTCTCCTGGCGCGTCTCGCTCGTTTGGATCATTACGCCCCGGGAAATACGGACACGCGTGACGTGCTGAGGTTGGCTTTCCGCCTTGCGATCCACGCGAACGCCCAGATCAACTGCGTAAGAGAGTAAGCGTCTCTCTCCCGGCTTTGTCGCGTCGATTAAACCCTCTCCAGCGAATGCCTCGTTTTCGATCACGCTGAAGCTTCCCCCGTCGAGCGTCAAAGCGCTTGAATTTGTGAGCCAGAGAGCACGAAGCGGCCGAGCCGAATTCAGGGAAGAATTCCACAGAGAGACCTTCTCGGCCGCCACGGGAACCTGAACGATCGGGACTAGCGCCGATTCATTCTTGTGAATCGTC
>Ga0302326_10020730_pt1 | contig 13509 bp, 15 predicted proteins | sample Palsa_T0_3_FD_202264 | JGI IMG/M metagenome (GOLD analysis project Ga0302326, IMG submission 202264) | Peat permafrost microbial communities from Stordalen Mire near Abisko, Sweden - Palsa_T0_3 | ecosystem: Environmental > Terrestrial > Soil > Palsa > Peat permafrost | place: Sweden: Abisko... | reverse complement strand
TGTTCGCGCCAACCTGCAACCGTAGGATGATCCGACAGGCAAGGAGATTCGTATCCAGCAAGCTCACTCGCCGTCCTGCCGGGTGTAAAGCGCCTCCCGCGAGTCGTCAACGTTCCCCACGTGAACGAGGTGCGGATCCATCTCCGCAAAGATGTCCTCAGTTGCGTGGGTGTCCCCGCCGCCGACAGGGCGCGGATCCGTCGATTCCTCGACGCAGACAATTGCCTTGCGCACGTCGCCCTCCAAGCTGGCGACTTTCTGCGCGATCTGTTGCTTCGATCCCGTGAGCACGCTAGCAGTCATGGCGTTCCCGTCGTCCCCCGAATCAGGGTGGGGAGGATCAGGCCGCCGATCAAGAGGCAGAGGACTTCGGCGAGGTAGATGAGCATCGAGATGCCGTGCAGTTTTGCGAATTCGGGGGTTTGTGTAAGGTGCTCCAGCCGGAGGGATTCGAGGCGGGGGATGATGATGCCGGCGACGATAATCGCGGCGAATGAGGCGAGGGCGAAGCAACTGAACAGGACGGTGACCGAGGTTTTGCCGGAGGCGACGCGCCAGGCGAAGCTGCCGATCAGGGCCAGGGCGGCCAGGACGAGTTGGTAGCGGTTGAATCGCCAGAAGATTCCGCTGGCGGCGACGCCGGCCAATGTGTGATCGGCGGCGAAGGTGCCGAAGAGCGATGTGACGGCGATGAACAGCGCGATCAGGCCGCCGAGCCACAGCGACCAGATCAGCATCACCCAGGTTGACAGAAGTTTTTGCAACAGTCTGCCCGTCAGATAAAAAAACGCCGATGATCCGCGCGGCCGCCCTGCGGCGAATGAGCCGATGAGAGTATAACACTCCGCCTCGGGCGCACAGCGCCGGGGCGTTTGTCCAGACAAGGGAGCATGAGATGTCGGGTTGGCTGGAAGCGGCGGATTGGAAGCGGGCGCAGGAGACTGTGCCGATCGTCTGCGTGGATGTGGTGCCGATTCGATTGGACGGGGCTAGCGCCATCGAGAAGGTAGGGCTGATTTTTCGTCAGACGCCGCACCAGGGGTTGCGATGGTGCGTGGTGGGGGGGCGATTGTGGCGAAATGAATCGCTGGCCGAGGCGATCCGCAGACAGCTTCGGGAGACGCTGGGCGATGCGATCGATTATCGCCTCGATGTCGATCCGCAGCCGGATTATGTGGCGCAATATTTCCCGGCGGCACGGGAAGGCGGAACCGTCGATCCGCGTCAGCACTCGCTGACGCCAAGCTTCTGCGTGGCGATCGGCGGCCAGCCCGAGCCGCGGGGAGAGGCGATGGATTTCCGATGGTTTGATCGTGATCGGCTGCCGTCGGCCGAGGAGTTTGGGTTCGGACAGGATCGCGTGGTGGCCGCCTGCCTGGCGGCGCGGGACCGGGCTTACCGACCCTGAGGAACGCATGCCGCGGCAAGTTCTTTTTCTCTGCACGGGCAATTACTACCGCAGCCGGTTCGCCGAGGAGCTGTTCAATCATCTGGCGGCGGCGCGGGAGCTGGATTGGCGAGCGGATTCGTGCGCCCTGGCGATCGAGCGCGGCATGTTCAACATCGGGCCGATCTCATCGGACAGCCTGGCGGCGCTGCGGCGACTGGGAATTGATCTGCCGGAGCCGATTCGTGCGCCACGCGGGATTTGTTTGGACGATCTGAGCCGTAGCGAGCGCATCATCGCGCTCAAGGAAGCCGAGCATCGCCCGCTGCTGGCGGCGCGATTTCCGCAATGGGCACAGCGCACAGAATACTGGCACGTGGACGATCTCGACTGCGCCTCGGCCGATGAAGCGCTGGGGCAGATCGAAACGTTGGTCAGGGGATTGATCGATCGGCTTCCCGGGTCGGCCACGACATGACAGAGACACCGGCGGCATTGTCTCTCGATGGCGTTGGCGTCCTGCGCGACGGGCGATGGATTCTCCGCGACATCAACTGGACGATCCCCGCCGGCGGGTGCGGCGCGATCCTCGGCCCCAACGGCAGCGGCAAGACTACGCTCACCCGAGTCATCGCCGGCCATCTCTGGCCGACTCGCGGCGACGTGCGCGTGCTCGGCCAGCACTTCGGCGAAGTCGATCTGCACGAATTACGCCGGCAAATCCGCCTCGTGCAGCCCAATAGCGCGATCGAGATGGACGGCGATCTCACGGCGTTCGATATCGTGCTCACCGGCTATTTCGGCACGCTCGGGCTCTACGATCCGACAACGGCCGAGATGCGCGGCGAAGCCGAGCGCCTGCTCGAGCTCGTCGGGCTGCGCGCGGTCGGACATCATCGCCACAACACGCTCAGCAGCGGCGAGCGGATGCGCTGCCTGATCGCCCGGGCATTGGTGGTCCGGCCGAGATTGCTCATGCTCGACGAGCCGACCAACGGCCTGGACCTGCTGGCCCGCGAGCAGGTTTTGGCCGCCGTCGAAGCAATGGCCAACAGCGCCCCCGATCGGCCGACGATTCTGATGATCACGCATCACCTCGAGGAGCTTCCCCCGGCCACTTCCACCGTGTTATTGCTCAGCAACGGAACCGCCGCCGCACAGGGAACCTTGCCGGAGGTTCTGCGGCCGGAGGTGCTTTCGCCGGTCTATGGTTGTCCGATGAGAATCACCTGCTCGGACGGCCGGTACTACGCCATCGTCAGCCCCGGCGAGTGGCGCGAGCTTTTGGAACGAAAGAGATAAATCTCAGTTTTGTGTTACAATGGATCGCAGTTCGATGGCAAGCATTCAAACGATGCCGGTTGCGACAAGGGATCTCGCTCATCTCCAGGACGAGGCGGGGGTGGAATTCGTCCATGGCGATATTCTGGAGAAGCCCGTGAGCATTGATTCAAGCGAAATCGAGTTGATCGTCGGATCGTTGCTCCGTGTCGCAGCGGCCAAGAGCGGTTCAGCCCGCGTCTTCCCCTCCAGTATGGGCTACCAATGCTTCGCCGACGACCCGTCCAAGTTCCGCAAGCCGGATGTCTCGGTGGTTCGAGCCGAGCGCATGCTCGGCATCGACCCCAAGAGCGGCTTCCTCCGCATTCCGCCCGATCTGGCCGTCGAAGTGCTCTCGCCCAATGACCTGGCCAGCGACATTGCCGAGAAGGTCGAGGATTACGTCCGCAACGGGTTTAACCTGGTGTGGGTAATCGACCCCGCGACGCGCACGGTGATGGTGCGAAGTTCACAAGGGGCGGTTTTTCTCCACGAGCAGGATGAGATCAACGCCCCCGGAGTGATTCCCGATTTTCGCAGCCAGGTCGCGGAGTTTTTTCCCGCCCCAAAACAAGCCGTCACCGTCTGACGTGACTTCGGCGCGGTGGTTGTCCGATCAAAATCACCTGTTCGGACGGCCGGTGTTACGCCATCGTCAGTCCGGGAGCACGGCGGAAATTCCTGCGCGGCAAGGTGGCACCGTGAATTTTTTGGTTGACTCGCCAATGCGCGCTCGTTAAATTCCCCGCCCGACCGAGGTTTTGTATGCTGAAAGTCACAAATCCCATCTTCGATATGTGCGCGGGTCGCCCGGGCCTGCAACATACTCCGCGCTGATCGCGCGTTTTTCTGTTTTCCCGAATTCCCATGTTTGCGGCGGCAGGTGAGCCTCTTTGGGCTGATTGCGCTGCCGCGTGTTGACCGCAGCCTCTGCGCTGGAACACACAATGCACCCACGCGGTTTTCGCCGGGCGTCACGCAAGCGTGACGGAGACGTAGTCATGTTATTGCAGCAGGACAACTTCGCTTGGCCGGAGGGCATCGAGCCGGCCGGCGTCGAGTCGCGCATTGTGCCGCCCTCGCTGGCATTTTCTCAGCGGGCGGTGGCCACGCTGCGCCGGGAGGTTCGCCAGCGCGGCTGCGGCGCGTTCCGCATCTTCCACGTCGTGAGTTTCGATCTGTACGACGTCGACGAATATCTCGGCCCGCTCGGCGAGTCCGGTCGATGGGAGCCGCTTGCGCCGGACGTGGCGGAGGGCGAAGCGCTGTGCGCGATGACGCGAACGAACTCGTCGTCCCGGATCTGGGACGCCGGGCTGCTGTATCTGCGCCGCAGCGAAGTCTTTATCGCCCGATGGATCTGGTTCGACAATGGCGACGTGCGCTATTTCAACCTTTGTGCAGCGCCAAGCGGAGAACATTACCAGAAGCTGCGGACTCGCGTGATCGAGTTGCGCCGCGAAAGCGGCGAGCCGGTCTGGCAGATCGTGGGGGGCGGCGCGGACGAGAAGGTATCGCGCAGGCCAGTCGGGCCGGGCGATCTGATTCTGTCGGCCGAGTTGCGGAAGCGCATGGACGATGAAGTCGTGCGATTCTTCAGCGCCGAAGCGCGGGCGATGTACGAGCGGCTGAAGGTGCCGATGCGGCGCGGCATCCTGCTGTATGGCCCGCCGGGCAACGGGAAGACGAGCCTGATCCGTTACATCGGGTCCCTTTTGCCGAGGGTTGGCGCGATGCTCTTGCGTCCCAACGCGACGTTTGATTCCGACGATTTGTCGTCGGTCATCGCCGAATGGAGGGATGCGGCGCCGGCCATCCTCGTGGTCGAAGACCTCGATTGGCTGCTGACTCGCGTGACGGTCTCGACGTTTCTCAATCTCCTTGACGGGGTGGAGACGGTCGGCGGCAACGGACTGCTGTTGGTGGCGACGACGAATCACCCGGAGAAACTCGACCCGGCGATCAACAACCGTCCGGGCCGATTCGACGCGGTGATTGAAATCGCGCTGCCGGACGCCGGACTGCGGCGCGAATACTTCGCCAGGCAGTTGCCAGGTTGGACCGACGCGGTCCTCGACGAGATGGCGAGCCGGACGGAGTTTCTTTCCTTCGCGCATCTTGCGGAGATTATCCGTCTCTCGGGCCTGCTGGCGATCGGCGCGGGCCGCTCGGAGCGGACCGAGGAGGACGTTCGGTCGGCGGTGCGGACGGTTTGCCAGCGCGCCCGTCAGGCGCATCGTGGGTTTGATCCGGAGCCGGAGGTGCCCTTCGGTTTGCAGGCTCTGCACGCGATTCGTAGCGAGCGTGTCTGAATGCGATTTGTCGGTGGGCCGGCGGATTCACGTCCGCCGGCCGGCTTTCCATGGGCTTACAAAATGTTACGCGGTTCGACGAAATTGGCTGACTGAGACGCGTTGGCCGTTTGGCATCTCAGCGACAATCTCCAGGCGGCCGCCCAGCGACTCGACGATGCGTTGCAGCGTGCTGACGTACATGTCATCCTGTCCCTCCAGCCTCGATAGAGCCGATTGAGTAATCCCCATGGAGTCGGCCAGTTGGTCCTGGGTTAAGCCCGCCAGCAAACGGACTTCTTTCAGCAACATTTCGGTCAGGTCCTCGCGGACGCCAAGCTCATTTTTTGCCCGGCGTTCCGCGGACATTCGGCTGCGCAGCGCATTAAAATTCCGTGCCATCAGATTAGTCCTTCTTTCCGCAGTTCAGCCAAATACCGGTCGTAGAGGTCATCAGCGACCGGGAGCACCCGCTCATAGAAGCGAGCGTCGCCCGTTTTGTCGCCGCCAATCAGCAGAATTGCGGTGCGGCGAGGGTCGAATGCGAAAAACGTACGAAGCGGTCGGCCCGCGTGTTGCGTTCGCAACTCCTTCATGTTCGAGTGCCGCTACCGATAAACGGTGTCAGCATGCGGCCGAGACAGCGACGGGCCCAGTCGTTCAAGTAATCCAACCGAACGATCAATGGCGTCTTGTTCGCCCTCCGCCAATGAGTTCCACCAGTGCTCAAACTCGTCGGTGAACTCGACTTCCCACACACCTCGAATATATCATGGATGTAATATGAGCCAAGAGTAATATCGGCTCACGCTGGAGGGTCCTTTTGTGACTCCCTGGCGCGGACATCCTGCCCATGTAAATCCGTATGGCCGGAAGAGAAGTGTGGGTTGTGAATGCGTAATCCTGATCGGTTCGACTGCTTCCGCAACTCAAATGGGCGGGACGCCCATGCCACTGGGGGCGATCTTCCACTTGCGTGATTGCCCGAGGAATCGACACGGGTTGTCGTGGAAAATTGAAATTGCTTCCTGCTCGGTGTGGCCACGGCGGCGAAATTCCAGATAGGTGTCTGTGAGATTGCTCGGGCCGGATTCGCCCCAGTCGCTGGCGCTGTTGACGCAGATCATCTGGGGGCCGAAGGTTTCGAGAACGTCCGCGGCACGCTGCGGGGTCACCTTTGTGACGGGGTACACGGTCAGGCCGGCCCAGAAGCCGGCGTCGCGGGCCAGGCGGATGGTGTGCTCCTCGCAGTGATCGATCAGCACGCGCTGCGGGCGGATTCGCCGGTCGTTTTTCAGGATGCTGGTGATGATGGACGTGCCTTTGTGCTTGTCCTCGAGGTGCGGGGTGTGGATCAGGATGAGTTGATCGTGTCGGGCGGCGAGGTCCACTTGTTCCTCGAAGATGGTGATTTCGTTGCGTGTGTTTTTGTTCAGGCCGATCTCGCCGATGCCCAGCACGCGCGGGTGATCGAGCAGGGGGGGGATGAGGGCGATGACCTCGCGGGAGAGCGAGACGTTTTCCGCCTCCTTGGCGTTGATGCAGAGCCAGCAATAGTGATCGATGCCGTAGCGGGCGGCACGGGCCGGCTCGACGACCGTGAGGTGGCGGAAATAATCGGCGAAGCTGGAGGCGCTGGAGCGGTCGTAGCCGGCCCAGAACGCCGGCTCGGAGACGCCGACCACGCCGCAGCGGGCCATGAAATGATAGTCGTCGGTCGTGCGGCTGACGCAGTGTATGTGCGGGTCGATGAATCGCATGAAAATAGACTACCTGGACGGGGGTGGAGACTGATCGCTGAAGAGATTCTGCACCGCCACGGCCCGGCTCGACCGTTCGTGGAGAAGAATCGCCATCGCCTGCCGCAACCTGGCGATGCGCGGATCGGTCGCCAGCAGCGTCGGGCCGCCGTCGGCCCGTTCAATACGGTCAAGGTCGGCGGCCAGCGACAGGCAGCGCCAGCGCATCTCCAGGAAGGTTTGGTCGAGGGTTTCTTGAGCGTTACGCATGGGGGGATTGTAAGCCGAAAAGAGCTTGTATATCATGTCCTCATCGCTTCTTTAGATTCGGATCTGGAGAAGCGGGCGTTCCCGGCAAGGCGTTGCCGGGAGACAGAGCCCGGCGGCGAGTTCGCGACGGCTGGGCAAGGCCTCGGGCACCCTCGACGGATCGGTAACGTCCGCGATCGTTGCCCGCGTGAAATGGAGGTGATCCGTGACCAATTGTGACTGTACGTGTGGGCTGCTGTAGGCAGCTTCCGCAAGGTGCGATTCCTGCGGTACACGCGGCTGCCCAAGCAGCTCGGTAGCAAACCGCATGACCTGAGGGTCATTCGGCTACCACAGCAGAATACACACTGAAGACGGCCCGGGAACGTTTGGTTCCCGGGCCTCTTTTTGTGCGGTTCGTAGCGGCCGCGCTTGCCCGTCCCGATCCCCAGAGGTGTATAATGGAGCGGCTCGAAGCGACCGACCGCGACAAACAATGACCTTTCACGGGCGAATCGAGAATGGCGTCGCCGTGCTGGATCAGCCAGTCACATTGCCTGAGGGCACGCGTGTTCGGGTTGAAGTTGAGCCGGCCGAGTCGGAATTCTTGAGCGCTAAGAGCGTGGAAGAGTTGGCCCGCGAGCAAGGGATTGTTGCGGTCACGAACCTTGCAGATCTGACGATTGACTGGCCGGAAGAAGAATCCGTTGACGAGTTTCTCGCCCTTGTGCGCGAGGTCCGTCAGTGAGTTCACTTTGGGAACGCCACTCTGTCCCCCCGCTGCCTCCGCTTCCAGCGCCGGATAGGAACGGCAACTATCCGGCCATCGCCTTCGGTCGGGCGTTGCTTGCCCGCCGCATCGTCGCGGCGCGGAATCGCGCGGGATGGACCCAGGCGGAGCTTGTCCGGCGGGCGGGCGTGCGGAAGGAAACCATTCATCGCATCGAGGCGGGCAAGAACAACCCCGATGAATCCACGTTCAACAAAATTGAGAAGGCTTTTGCCGCCGAGGGTGTGGCGGTCTGAACGGGGCGTTCGTCGCGCGGCGTGGACGCCGCGGCTAAACTCGATTGCTTCAGGCTCGCGATCCGGCGTCGGGGGGCCGCGGCTTGACGTTATGGGTGGGGTCGGTACATTTTCACGCCACTATGGGTTCGGGGCGTTGGCGGAGTTGATTGTAAACTCTGGATCGCCGGCGGGCCTATAGTCGATATGCGATTCTTACACGGAGAATTTGTGAAGATCGAGCCGAATTAGCGGCTCGTGCTGGCCGAAGCCCTGCATGGTCAGTATGAGCCGGCCATGCAGCGACGGGACGGATCAACCGGCCCGGGGCTTCGGGAAGCGACAATCGAAGCTCGAATCGCCAGTAGAAGGCGATTCATCACCCGCAGGGGCCGATCCCGATAGTTATCGGGGGTGGCAGTCGCCAAGGTTTAGTGTGGACGATTGCCGCGGAGGAGGGCTTCCGCGGGTTTTGTGTTTGGACAATTTGCCGTCGGCCGGGAGCCGAGGGCGCGAGGAAACGACCATGTCACGCGATTTGACGAAGATTCGGAACATCGGGATTGCCGCCCACATCGACGCGGGCAAAACGACCGTCTCGGAGCGGGTGCTCTATTACACCGGCAAGATTCACAAGATGGGTGAGGTGCATGAGGGCACGGCCGTCATGGACTTTGACGAAGAGGAGCAGAAGCGCGGGATCACGATCAACTCCGCGGCCACGACCTGTCCGTGGGACCGCAACGGGGAGCGCTACACGATCAACCTGATCGACACGCCGGGGCACGTGGATTTCACGGCCGAGGTGGAACGTTCGCTGCGCGTGCTGGACGGCGCGGTGGCGGTCTTCGACGGCAAGGAAGGCGTCGAGGCGCAATCGGAAACGGTCTGGCGGCAGGCGACCAAATACAACGTGCCGCGAATCTGCTTCGTCAACAAGATGGACAAGCTGGGCGCCGATTTCGATTTCAGCTTCAACAGCATCATCGAGCGGCTGGGGGCGCCGGCGGTGGCGGTGCAGATTCCCATCGGGCAGAGCGACACGTTCAAGGGGATCATGGACCTGCTGCGCGAAGTGGCGATCTATTACAAACTGGATGATGACAAGGACAAGGGCAAGACCGTGGTGGAGAAGCCGATTCCGCCGGAGGAGCGGGAGCGGTTTGATAAGTGGAAGCACCAGCTGATCGAGAAGGTGGCCGAGACCGACGATGCGCTGACGGAGAAATATCTGAACGGCGAGCAGATCAGCGAGGCCGAGCTGCGTGCGGCGTTGCGGCGGGCGACGATCAGCTTCAAGCTCCATCCGGTCTTCACGGGATCGGCTCTCAAATACGTCGGCGTGCAGCGGCTGATCGATGGCGTGGTGGATTATCTGCCCAGCCCGATGGATGTGCCGGCCATCAAGGGGCATGACCTCAAGGATCCGGAGAAGATCATCGAGCGGCACTCGAATCCGGATGAGCCGTTCAGCGCGCTGGCGTTCAAGATCGTCAGCGATCAGCACGGCGACCTGACATACATTCGCCTTTACAGCGGCCGGCTGGAGAAGGGGAGCCGGGTGCTCAACGCCAATCGCGGCAAGCGGGAGAACATCAGCCGGATGTTCCAGATGCACGCCGCCGACCGCAACCCCATCGATGTGGCCGAGGCGGGCGACATCGTGGCGTGCATCGGCATCAAGGACGCGCTGACCGGCGACACGCTGTGCGATCAGGACCATCCGATCATTCTCGAGCGGCCGACGTTTCCCGAGCCGGTCATCAGCATGTCCATCGAGCCCAAGACCGCGGCCGACAAGCAGAAGCTAGGCGAGGCGCTCACCACGCTCAAGCGCGAGGATCCGACGTTCCAGGCCAGCTACGACGAGGAGACCGGCCAGACGATCATCGCCGGCATGGGAGAGCTGCACCTGGAGATTCTGCGCATGCGGCTGACGCGCGATCACAAGGTGGACGTGATCGTCGGCAAGCCGAAGGTGGCGTACAAGGAGACCATTACCAAGACCGTGCTCAACGTTCGCGGCAAGCACGTGAAGCAATCGGGCGGGCGCGGGCAATATGGCGACTGCTCGATCAACCTCGAGCCGTTCACCGGCGAGGGTGTGGAAGCCGAGACGCTCAAGAAGTGGGGCTGGGCCGACGGGATCGCGTTCGAGAACAAGATCTTCGGCGGATCCATCCCCAAGGAATTCATCCCGTCGATCGAGTACGGCGCCCGCATGGCGGCGAAGACGGGCGTGCTGGCAAACTATCCGCTGATCAACGCCAAGATCACGCTGGTGGACGGCAGCTATCACCAGGTGGACAGCTCGCAGATCGCCTTTGAATTGGCCGGGCAACTGGCGTTCAAGGATGCCTGCGGCAAAGCGGGGTTGACGCTGCTCGAGCCGATCATGAAAGTCGTGGTCACCACGCCCGAGGAATTCGTCGGGAACGTGACCGGTGACCTGAACCGCCGGCGCGGGCTGATCGTCAACAGCGAGCAGCGCGGCAACACGCGGGTGGTCGAGGCCGAGGTGCCGCTGAGCGAGATGTTCGGGTATACGACCGAGTTGCGCTCGATGAGCACCGGGCGGGCCAGCTCGGTGATGGAGCCGCTCAAATATTCCCAGGTGCCGAACAGCGTGAAGGCCGCGATTCTTGAGGAAAATGCGTGAGCGAGCGCTGGCGATCGGTTCGTGACAGAGCCAAGTAGGACGGGCTTCAGCCCGTCATGCGCGGCGGCGACGGGCTGAAGCCCGTCCTACTTGGGTACCCGCCGTCCCGGAGTAATTGATGCGCCGGTACTAAAAGGCAAAGGTTGGCGGGTACGCCCACCCTACGCAATGCTCGAGAATCGGAAGGAAGCTGACCAGGCATGCTGCGGGCCCACGGAACTCGAATGTTCAAGCCATTGATCGCTCTGGGCGTGCTGGCGCTGACGGGTTGCGCATGGCATGGCTGGTCGGCGGGGGCGGCGCCGCTGGCTTCGACGGAGCCGGCCACGCAGGCAGCCAGCCCCGGCGCGGTGGATGCCGATGGATATTTGCAAGCGGTCGATCCGTTCGAGGTGCGCATTCGACCCAAGTCCTATGGGGGCGATCTGACGATCGTGTCGGTTGCGCCCAACGGCGCTTCGGTCAAGGCCGGCGACGTGCTGATTCAACTCGATGCTGCGGACCTGAAACGGCAGCTGGCCGCGGCGAAGAACGATTTGTTGACGGCGCAGGCCAACGTCGATGGCGGCGAAGCCAGTGCCAAGCTGGCCGAGCAGAGCGATGCGCTGGCCCTGCGTCAGGCCCAGGACGCGGTGAGCCAGGCGGATGATGCCGTCAAATGGTGGGACGCGGTCGATGGACCGCAGATGCTGCTGGACGCCGACCTGGGGCTGAAGGATGCGCAGGCCGGCGTTGACGATCAGCAGGATGAGCTGGATGAGCTCAAGAAAATGTACAAGAGCGAGCAGCTGACCAACGCCACGGCCGACATTGTGGAGAAGCGGGCCGTGCGCGCGTTGGAAATGAGCAAGGCGCGGCTCGAGGAGACCAGGCAGCAGACCGACAAGCATAAGACGGTGGATTATCCGATCGCCCGCCAGAAGGTGCGCGATGCCCAGACGTCGGCCCACTATGCGCTGCAGCAATTGCAGATTGCGCAGACTCAAGGGGCGATCTCTCGCAAGACCGGCCTGGTTGCGGTTCATGCCGCCCTGGATGATGCGCAGCGAAAGGTCACGGAACTGGAGGAGGATCAGGAAAAGCTGACCGTTCGGGCTCCCACAGATGGCGTGGTGATCTACGGCGCGTTTTCGCAGGGGGCGTTTGCTGGTGATCCCAAGTCGCTTCGGGTCGATGAGAAAGTCCCGGCCCAGCAGGTTCTGATGATGCTCTATCGGCCGGGGATGTTCTCGGCGCTGGCGGAAATGCCGCAGGCAAAATTCGGGCAACTGCATCCGGGGTTGGCGGCCACGCTGAACGTCGAGGGGACGGGGATCACTTTGCACGGAGTCTGTGTGGACGGCGTGCGCACGCCGTTGGCAACTCCCAACGGCCCGGTTTACGACCAGACGATCAAGCTGGACGAAGTCGATCCGACGCTGGTGCCGGGGGAACACGTCAAGGTGCATATCGAGTTGCCATGAAGATCGTGGTGGCCGCTGTTCTGTCGATCGTTCTGTGCCATGTTGCCATGGGCGCCGACGCGGTGGAGCCGCCGACGCAGCCGGTGGATGTTTCGCGCAAATCCATTGACGCCGCGATCGCGCGGGGCGTCGCGTTTCTCGAACAAAGCCAGACCAAGGGCGGCTACTGGGGCACGGGCACGGTCACGCGCGGCACGGAAATCGAATCGATGGTGCCTGGCTCGCACGATGCCTTTCGCCTGGGTACCACGGCCCTGTGCATCATGGCCCTGCGCGAAGCGGGGGAGCAGGCGGCTCACGATCGGGGCGTGCAATATCTGATTCATGCTTCGGATGCCCGGCGCGATGACGGGATGCTGATTTACAACACTTGGGCGCACATCTATGTCACGCAGGCGATGGCCGAGGAAATGGCTCATTCGTCCGACCCGCGATTGAGGGAGGTGGCGGAGCGGAACATCCGGCATTTGCAGGAATATGCGACGTATCTGGGGGGATGGTCATATTACGATTTCGACGCTCAAACCCAACTGGTGTCGTTGGGCCCGACGAGTTTTGGAACAGCCGCGGGACTGATTGCGCTGTGGGAAGCGCGGCAGGCGGGCTTGGCGGTGCCGCAGCGGCTGGTCGATATGTCGCTGCACCAATTGGAGGCCATGCGGCTCTCCGACAGCGCGTTTCTCTATGGCGAGGATTACAAATACATCCCGCTTTTGGACGCCAACATGACCCGTGGGGCGGTGGGGCGGACGCAGCCGGCCAATCTGGCGATCCATCTCTGGGACCCGGACAAGGCGCCGGTGGCGCAGATTCGCGCTGGCCTGGACGCTTTTTTTGCCAACCACTATTTTCTGGAAATGGGCCGCAAACGCCCCTATCCCCACGAGGCGTGGTATCAGACCTCGGGGTACTACTACTATTTCGACCACTATTACGCCTCCCGGCTGCTGCCGTATCTGCCGGCCGAGGATCGGCCCGCCTACGCCGCCAAGCTGGCGGCGGCAGTCCTGTCGCACCAGGAGGGTGACGGTTCATGGTGGGATTACGCCATGTGGGATTATCACAAGCCGTACGGGACGGCGTTCGCGGTGATGACGCTGGAGAGATGTCGGTGATGGTGATTGGTGCGTGACCCGGTTTTTAGCGGCGGCCCAAAGGGCCGCGTTGATCGTCCTTCCCCTTGGGCCCAACGATACTGGAAAGTCTGGCTCGATTCCCACGACGACGTGGAGCGATCGATCGGGTACGTCGACGACAATCCAACGAAACTGGGTTTGAAGCCGCAGCGATGGAAGTTCGTCGTTCCGTACCCGCATTGAGGACGGATTCCCCCATTTAGCGGCGTGGCCCAAAGGGCGCGCGGCGGGGGGGCCAAAAAAGCGGCCCGCGGGGCCCC
>Ga0302326_10020729_pt1 | contig 13509 bp, 11 predicted proteins | sample Palsa_T0_3_FD_202264 | JGI IMG/M metagenome (GOLD analysis project Ga0302326, IMG submission 202264) | Peat permafrost microbial communities from Stordalen Mire near Abisko, Sweden - Palsa_T0_3 | ecosystem: Environmental > Terrestrial > Soil > Palsa > Peat permafrost | place: Sweden: Abisko... | reverse complement strand
CCGCATTTGGACTTCGTGTTACGATCGATAGTGAATTACCCATTTGGTGCTCTGTCGCCGAGTGGGATCTAGGGAGAAACGGTGCTGCTAGTGAAGGCAGGTAAAATGCGCTCGCGTGCGCGTGCGCGTGCGTGTGTGCATGGCTTAGCGGCTGCGGCGTTGACGACGCTGATGGCCTTCGTGCCTGTCGCGATCATCGTGGTGGCAAGCGCGCCGCCTGCCCAGGCAGCGACCGGTGGTGTCGACCAGACACCCGTGATGGGTTGGAGCAGCTGGAGCTTCCTCAGGTTTGGTGTGAACTCCGCCAACATCGCGGCGGAGGCCAAGGCGATGGTGACCAGCGGCCTGGCCTCGGTTGGCTACAAGTACGTCAACATCGACGACAACTGGTACCGGTGCCCGGGGTCTCAGGGTCCCGACGTCGACCGCTACGGCCGGTGGGTCATCGACAGCACCGAATTCCCAAGCGTCGGTTCGGAAAATGGCATCCGAGCTCTCGCCGCCTACGTGCACAGCCTCAGGCTGAAGTTCGGCATCTACGAGACGGCTGGAATCTCGGATCAAGCTGTGGCGAGAAATACACGGATCTTGGGCACCTCCTATACCGCCGATGAGATCGCCACCAAGGCCCAACAAAACAACTACAACTGCGGCGGCATGGTGGACCTCAACTACAAGGCGCGCGGCGCCCAGGCGTACGTCGACTCCGTTGTCGACGAGCTCGCCTCCTGGGGCGTGGACTACATCAAGCTGGACGGCATCGCGAACAGGAACGTACCCGATATCAGGGCCTGGTCCGCTGCGATCAAGCGGTCCGGCCGCCCGATGGTTCTTGACACGACCCAGGGCAGCTTCACCGTCAAAATCGCCCCGAAGTTGAGGCAGTACTCTAACCAGTGGGAATTCGCCCCTGACATCGAGATCAATGGACCAGATGAAGGCAGCGCACAAAGCTGCAACACGGCGCCGTTCACGGGCTGCTTGAGCGTCTTCCCGCTGACTAGCTATTCGCATTGGCGCGACCGCTTCAACGATGCCGCTAGGTGGCAGCCCTACGGCGGCCCGGGTGGATTCAACGATTATGACTCGATCGATGTCGGTGACGGCCCCACCAACACCGGAATGTCCGTTGCTGCCGAGCAGAGCCAGCTGAGCCTGTGGGCGCTGGCCTCGGCGCCACTAATCCTCGGCAGTGACCTCACGAGCGCCGTGACCAACGCCTTCGGGTCGGACAGCGGCCTCGCTCGGACCGACCTCAGCATGCTTAGGAACAGGCAAGTCATCGAAGTGGACCAGGACTCGATCGACGCCTCACGGATCTCAGACGTGGGCACCGCCCAAGTGTTTGCCAAGACGGAGCCCCGAGGAGACGGGATCGTTGGGCTGTTCGACACGAGCACTACTTTGACGGCGGCCCACGACACCATCTCGATCAAGGCGCCCGCGATGGGCCTGCACCGCGACCGTGTTGGCTACAACGTTTTGAACCTCTGGACGGGGCACCAGCGCACAATATCGTCCGCCGGGGTGGTCCGTGCGAGTGTCCCAGCCGAAGGCGTGGCTTTGTACCGAGTCACTCCACTGAGATCCAAGAAGTGACCCGCCCTTCCGAACGGCGAGCCCATCGGGTTACGTGTCGTCGACGAGATTCGGGTTGTTCATGCCCACGCGGGCGGTAGAGCGGCCCAGTCGTAGTTGACGGCAAGCTGGAGACCGACGCAGCGATCAAGCGGATCGCGTCCGCGTCCTCGACGTCGCCGCGGCTCACCGGGCCGCAACCAAGGCGTGATCCCGCACGACGACCAACATCAAAAACCAAGGAAAGCAGAACCCCGTGAACACCAAAAGACGATTCGGGATTTTCACGCCCCTGACTATCGCAGGCCTGGTGCTCTTGGCCGCCTGCGGCTCGTCCGGCTCGACCGCGACCAAAGCAGTCTCGGCGTCCGGACCGACCCGCGGCCAAACAATCAATGTTGCAATCGCCTATCCGCCACCCAAGGCACTCTTGGCGAAGTTCACCCAGCAGACGGGCATCAAGGTCAACTGGTCGTACCTACAGTTCGACGACCTGCAGACCAAGATCGCATCCGCAGCGGAAGCGCACACGTACTTTGCCGATGTGGCCGACGTGGACTGGTCTAAGGTCGGCGAGTACTACCAGACGAAATGGTTCCTCCCACTCAACTCTTATTTCAACGTGACGGCGTCGCAGGCGCAGTTCCCGCAGCTCAGTTCTTTCGTTCGGAACGGCTCGCTGGTTGGAATGCCCATGGACGCCTCGCTTCTCGTGACGACCATCAACAAGAAGGATCTGCAAGCCGCTGGAATCACCACCCCACCGACGACGCTCACGCAGTACACCACCGATCTCAATTCCATCCAAACCCACGGCGTCGTGAAGAGTCCGCTGGATATTCCCTTCGCTGCCGCCGAGGGTCTGTCGACCTACTGGTACGAGCTCACGGCCGCGTTCGGCGGCCAGGTTCTCAGCCCGTCCTACGCGCCCGAGTTCACTAACCCATCGTCGCCCGGTTACAAAGCCATGGCGTGGATGCTCAACGCGTACAAGTCGCATCTCGTGCCGGCCGCCAACCTTAGCGACGAGGATTACCAGGCCTTTGAGGCCGAAGCGGCTCACAACGTCGTGGCCAGCGTCTTCTCGGATTACTCGGGTGACCTCGGCACCATCTACAACGTTCCCAAAGAGTCCACGGTCGTTGGTCAGATGGAGTACATCCCAACTCCTGGCATTGCCGGCGTTGCGCCGAACCTCGGGAATCCGGACGGAATCGGCATCCCTGCGACCGCCGAGCACGTAGCCGCCGCAGTCGCGTTTATCAAGTGGATGGAGGAACCGGCCAATCAGGCTGCTTTCGCCGGTGCGGACGGCCCCGCCAACGTCATCAGCACCTTCCCGCTGCCCTCCAACGATGCGGGCTTGGCGGATCTCGTGAAGTCAGGAAAGGTCCCGGGGGCGGCGGTCCTCGAAACCCTGCTGGAAAAGCATTCCCGGGCGATCTTCCCCGCCGGTGCTCCGCCGTGGTATGGGCAGTTCAGCAACTCCGTCTTCACCAACATCCACAGTGTGGTTGCGGGGCAGGAGCCGGTATCCAGCGCCATCACCGCAATCGCGTCGACCGTGAACAGTCTGCGCGGCTAGCGACTCCAGCCACCGACCGCTCCACCTGCACAATCGCGCCACATCTCGGCAGAACGGATCGCCCAAGACCGTGACGGTAACAACCAGCACCACTACCAGGCCGAGTGGTCACAGACGAACGATCAGGCGCCGCCTCGACGGTGCCCTGCCGTACGCGATGGTGGCACCGCTGATGGTGTTCATCACCGTCCTGGCGCTCTATCCGACGGTCCTGACGATCTACGGCGCGTTCGTTCACAACGACGCGCTCACGCCGCCAACCCGGTTCACCGGGCTCGGTAACTTCAGCTCAATATTCGACAACGCCCAGCTGCGTCAAAGTTTCGAGAACACGGCGCTCTACGTCGTGGTCGGCGTGCTGTTGTCAGTCTTCCTCGGCACTGTGTTTGCGGTTCTGCTGCAGAGGAAGTTTCGGGGCCGCGGCATAATCCTCGCGATCGCTGTGCTGCCGTGGGCGCTTCCCGGGGTCGTCGAGGGCGTCATCTGGTCGTGGATCTACGACCCGACGTTCGGTGTCTTGAACTCGGTCCTGAAATCGCTTGGCCTCATATCGCATTATCACCTCTGGATAGGGACCAACGGCCCGAAAAGCATCTTTTTCATTTCCCTGGTTCAGGTGTGGCAAATTACGCCACTGGCGACGATTCTGATCATGGCTTCCCTGCAAAGCATTCCCGGCGAGCTCTACGAGGCTGCGACCGTCGATGGCGCCACGGGGCTGCAAATGATCAGACGGATAACACTGCCGCTGGTGCGTGCCGGCTTGGCGATCGCCGTGGTTGAAGGACTCGTCATGTCCATCAACATCTTCGACCAAGTCTATATCTTGAACGCCGGCGCAACCACAGCCTCGTCAATAATGACCGAAACGTACGAGGTGACCTTCCAGAACCTGAACTTTGGCCAAGGCTACGCACTGTCACTTCTAGCCACGGTGACCACAATCGTGCTGTCGCTGCTGGCGGTAAAGATAATCTATCGAAAGATTGAATACTGATGCGGCCAACGCGGCTGGGGAAATACGTCCGCATAGGCGGACTTGTGTTTCTCGTCGTCTGGTCGCTGTTTCCCGTCTATTGGGCACTCAATACGAGCCTGCAGACGAATTCTGAGGCGCAGAGCACGCCCGTTCACTTCTTTCCGCACCATCCACAGTTCAGCAATTACGAAGCGATATTTGGGTTCGGGCCCAACAGCGCAGACGCCGCGGGCGGAATCGGACGAGCCGTTGTCAACGTTGCGATCGAAGCTCTGGGCGCGACTGTGTTGACCCTGGTTATCGCGGTTATCGGTGCCTACGCTTTTGCTCGTATGCGGTTCCGCTTTCGCGGTGTCCTGTTCTACGCTGTTCTCGCGACATTGACGCTACCCGTTTATGCGACGTTGATCCCGCTATACCGAATCTTGTCCGACTGGCACCTCGTCAATACCTACACGGGCATCATTCTCGTTTATACCTCCGGCTTTTTGCCTCTGGCGATGTGGATCATGTACAACATCTACCTGGCCTTACCTCCAAGTATTGAGGAAGCCGCGACCGTGGACGGTGCGACTACGTTGCAGGTCTTCCGCAAGATCGTGTTGCCCATCGTGAGGCCCGGAATCGCGGCGGCGGCGATCATTACGTTCTTATTCGGCTGGGGCCAGTTCATCTTCCCGCTCGTGCTTGCGAGTACGAGCGCGACAGCGCCGTTGACGGTGGGGTTGTCTTCACTGGAGGGCCGTCACGTTGTACCGTTTACGATAATCAACGCTGCCGCTATTGTGGCAATCGCTATACCTGCGCTTATCGTGTTCGTTCTCAACCGATGGATCGTTGATGGTATTGTTGCCGGCAGTGTCAAGTAGCTTCGCTCATCGATCACGCGGTGTGGCTGAGCGTCCCGGTCGTGAACTCGAACGACATCAGTTACAGGTCGAGATGATCGAACGCGCCTGCCGGTCGGGGTTGCGCCGCTGGCACGCGCTCGGCCTGAACTGCGAATCCGTACCGGCGACCCCGGTCCGATAGGAGAGCAACTGTGGCAACGATCGGCCTCGAGGAGATCACGAAGGTGTACCCTAACGGCTTCGAGGCGGTCCACGGCATCAACTTGGACGTCGCCGAGGGCGAATTCGTCGTCCTGGTGGGCCCGTCGGGGTGCGGCAAGACCACGGTGCTGCGGATGGTGGCCGGCCTCGAGAGCATTACCGCTGGGACGCTGCAGATCGGGGACCGGGTCGTTAACGACCTGGGTCCGAAGGAGCGTGACATCGCGATGGTGTTCCAGAACTACGCGCTCTATCCGCACATGACCGTCCGTCAGAACGTCGGGTTCGCGCTCAAGCTCCGCAAGCTGCCCAAGGACGAGATCAACACCAGGGTGGAAGCGGCCGCCCACATTCTCGGTCTGACCGAATGGCTTGATCGCAAACCGGCCCAGCTTTCCGGTGGCCAGCGGCAGCGCGTTGCGATGGGTCGGGCGATCGTGCGCGAACCGTCAGTGTTTCTGATGGACGAGCCGCTTTCCAACCTCGACGCGAAGCTGCGAGTACAGATGCGTCTTGAGGTCAGCCGGATCCAGCACCGCGTCGCCGTGGCCACTCTTTACGTTACCCACGACCAGATCGAGGCCATGACGATGGGGGACCGAGTCGCGGTCATGCGCGACGGTTCGGTGGAGCAGACAGATTCCCCGCAGGCGCTCTACGACCACCCGACGAACCTATTCGTCGGCGCCTTTATCGGGTCGCCATCGATGAACCTCTACGAAGCCGTGATCGGCGACGGAGCCCGGTCGGTGCTGCTCGGCAGCCAGAAGATCCAGCTCCCCGATCGTGTCGCGGTCGCCCACCCGGGCCTGGCATCCTATAGCGGCAGGAAGGTGGTCATCGGGCTACGCCCCGAGCACCTGCCTGCGGCCGGTCCGGAAGAGGCCTCAGTCCTCCAGGCCGATGTCGACCTGGTCGAGGCGCTCGGCAGCGAGCTGATGGTGCACTTCTCCATCGACGCCCAGCGGGTCACCACCGAGGGCATCTCGGAGGAGGAAGAGCAGCTCACGGCGAGCGGGGCCGGCGTGGCCCGCGTCGACCCCCGAACGCCGATGGAGACAGGCCATCGGGCCCGCTTCGCGGTCGATGTCGACCAGATGTTCTTCTTCGACGCCAAGACCGAGCATGCCATCTGGGACTGACCGCCCGCGGCCGCTCGGAAGAACGTGACTGGCAACTGACGCCCAAAGCTATTCAAACGTGTAGCGGAACCGATTCACCGCACCGCAGCACGTCTCGGTGCCCACTCGAGCACCGGCATCCAACCCCTACTACCAACTACCAACGAGAACTCAGATCGGTTGGCGACAGATCAGAATTCTCCAATGAGCCCCGGCGACGGGAGGTCAATCATGCTGAATCCGTTGGACGACGTCGTCCGGCATCAGAAGGCGGGCGAGGCGGTCGGCGTCACCTCGATCTGTTCGGCCCATCCGCTTGTGCTCGAGGCCGCGATGCTGCAGGCATCGGATGACGACAGTCACGTGCTGGTCGAAGCGACCTCGAATCAGGTCGATCAAACTGGTGGCTATACGGGTATGCGGCCCGAGGATTTTCGCGACCTTGTGTTCGAGACGGCTGCCCGCTGCGGCGTGCCTTCGGCGCGGGTCCTTCTTGGGGGCGATCATCTCGGCCCAAACCGGTGGCGGCACCTGCCGCCCGACAAAGCCATGCAGCACGCCGACGTTCTCGTGGCTGCCTACGTCGCGGCTGGCTTCACCAAGATCCATCTCGATTGCAGCTTTCCGTGCGCCGGCGACCCGACGCCTTTGACCGACGACTTGGTCGCGCGGCGTGCCGCCCGGCTGATGCGGGTCGCGGAAGACACTGCGGCGAGTGGAGGCGTCGCCGGCGCGTTGCGCTACGTCATCGGCACCGAGGTGCCGGTCCCGGGCGGCGCCCGCAGCGCGATCGGCGACCTCGTGCCGACCTCGCCCGAGGCGGCGCGGACGACGTTGAAACGGCACCGCCAGGAGTTCGCCGAGCAGGGTCTCGACGACGTGTGGCCTCGTGTCATAGGCTTGGTCGTCCAACCCGGCGTCGAGTTTGACCAGTTCCGCGTTATCGATTACGCGCGTGAACGCACAACGGACCTCCAGCACGTCCTTGACGCCGAGCCGGGCATGGTCTTTGAGGCGCACTCGACCGACTATCAGACGGTCGCGAGCCTGACGGCCCTGGTGGAGGACCACTGGGCGGTGCTCAAGGTGGGCCCCGGCCTGACGTTCGCGCTGCGCGAGGCTATGTTCTCGCTGGCCGCCATCGAAGCCGAGGTAGTGGACGAGGCGCGGCGCTCGGGTCTGCCGGACGTCATCGAGGCGCGGATGCTGGAGCAACCGGCTTACTGGGAGGGCTACTACACAGGCGACGCCCGCCAGCAGCATCTGGCCCGCCGCTACAGCTACAGCGACCGGCTGCGCTACTACTGGCCCGATCCCGAGGTGCACAAGGCTCAGGAACGACTGCTGGACAACCTGAGCGCGATGGATATCCCACTTCCGCTGCTGAGCCAGTATCTGCCTGACCAATATGCCCGGGTCCGTGACAGCGAGCTGTCAGCAGACCCGCGCGCGCTGGTCATCGACGGCGTGCGCGATGTTCTGCGCGCTTATGCTCGTGCGTCAAAGGAGACAAGCTCATGAGCACCCTGCTCCAATACCCACTGGCCGATCTCGATTCCCGCGGCGGTGGTCATACGGCCCGTGAGATCGCCCAGCAGCCCGACCTGTGGCGCGAGGTCTCCAGTGCGCGTGTCGCCGCCCGTGGTGCGGACGACGCGTTCCTGCGTCCGCTGCTGGATCGCCGCGACCTGCGGATCGTGCTCACCGGTGCCGGGTCATCGGCGTTTGCCGGCCAGGTGTTGGCGCCCGGGCTGGCTCGCTCGCTGCGTCGCCGTGTCGACGCAGTCGCAACGACCGACATCGTGTCAACCCCGCATGAGCAGCTGTCAGAGGACGTGCCCACGCTGCTCGTGTCGTTTGCCCGCTCGGGCGACAGTCCTGAGAGCGTCGCCGCCACCGAGCTCGCCGAGCAGCAGCTGAGCGAGTGCTGGCATCTGGTCGTCACCTGTAACGCCGACGGTCAGCTGGCACGTGAGCACGCGTCTCGGCCGCGCTCCGACGTGCTGCTCCTGCCTGAGGCGGCCAACGACCAAGGCTTTGCGATGACGTCGAGCTTCACCGGCATGAGCCTCGCCGCAATGCAGAGCCTGGCCGGCCCCGACGACCAGCTCGTGCAACAGATAGCGGCTGCAGCCGAGCAGCTGCTTGCCAAGCGCGCAGCCAATGCCCAGGCGCTGGCTGCACGTGAACCGGCCCGGATCGTCTACCTGGGCAGCGGGAGCCTCAAGGGCGTGGCCGCCGAGTCGGCACTGAAGACCCTCGAGCTCACCGCCGGGGGGGTGGTCGCCCTGTCGGACTCAGCGCTGGGATTCCGCCACGGTCCCAAGTCGGTGCTGGATGAGCGCACGCTCGTCGTCGTCTACCTCTCCAACGATCCCTACACGCGCCAATACGATCTGGACATCCTCAGCGAGCTGCGGCGCACGGTATCTGCCGGCAGCCTGGTGGCGATCAGCGCCGACGGCCACGAGGCGGAGCAGGATGAAACCTGGACGCTGCCCGGCCTGCAGGACGTGCCCGACACGGCACTGGCGCTTCCCGCTGTGATCTGCGCACAGCTGATCGCGCTGGCACTCTCGCTGTCCCGAGGATGCACACCTGACAACCCCTTCCCGTCCGGCGAGGTCAACCGGGTGGTGCAGGGGGTGACGCTGCACCCCCTGCTGAACTGATCAGATGTTTCTCGGCGTCGACGGCGGAGGCACCAAGACAGCGCTGTGCCTCATCTCGGCGCGCGGCGATCTGGTGGCACAGACGGAAACCGAGGGGACCTACTCCAACCGAGGGACCGAGCTCGTCGCTCGCGTGCTGCAAGAGGGGGTCGCGAGCGTCTGCGCTCAGGCGCGGATCTCGCCCCGGGAAATCGAGTACGCGTTCTTCGGGCTGCCCGGCTACGGCGAGATCGCCCGTGACCTGCCGGCGCTGGAAGAGGCGCCGCACACCGCCCTCGGCCACAAGCGCTACCGCTGCGACAACGACATGGTCTGCGGATGGGCCGGCTCGTTAGCGGCGGCAGACGGCATCAACGTCGTCAGCGGTACCGGGTCGATGACCTACGGCCAGCGCGCCGGGATCGGCGTACGGGTCGGGGGGTGGGGCGAGCTCTTCGGTGACGAGGGGTCGGCCTACTGGATCGCGATCCGCGGCCTGAACGCCGTCTCGCGCATGAGCGATGGCCGGCTGCCCAAGGGCCCGCTGTTCGAGACGATCGGCGAGCAGCTGGGACTGACGGTCGAGCTGGAGCTCATTGACGTGGTCCTCAACCGTTGGCGCGGGGATCGGAGCAAGATCGCCGGACTGAGCCGGCAAGTGTCGCAGGCAGCTGATCTGGGGGATGAGCATGCCGCCGCCGTGCTCCACGAGGCCGGGCGGGAGCTGGCGCTCCTGGTCGGCGCCACCCGGCGGCGGCTGCAGTATCCGCCGGGCGAAACGGTCCCGGTGTCCTACTCAGGCGGCACCTTCTCCGCCACAGGGGTCCTCAACACGTTCCGCCGACAGCTTGAGTTGCAGCCCGACGGCTTTGAGCTGCGGCGCCCGCTCTACCCGCCAGTGGTCGGCGCAGCGTTGTTCGCCGCCAAGCTCGCGGGCAGGCCGCTGGACCAAGCCGCCCTGGAGCGCCTCGCGCGGGCTTCTTGACGCGGTCGCTGCGTGAAGCGATGGGGTGCCGATCACCAAAGCATCTCCCCGGCGCCGATCACGAATTTCGCCGCGTCGTAGCTGCTCCAGCCCCGGTAGTAACGCCAGCCACTTAATGCCGACGCGTGCCGGGTGACGTGGTGCCAGCGAGTGGGGATCACCGAGAGCGAGGGCCTCATTAGGAGGATGGGGCTGTCCTCCTCGATCGCCCTAAGCATGTCACAGATGGAGGACGGCGGTGACGTCCCCTGGGGCGAAGCGCGTCGCCGCGCGCGCCTGCGCCTCCGCTGAGCATAGGTTTCCCGTCCGGTATGAGCGCACTGCCAAGCCGGCAGATGGCGACATGTCGATCATTGGCCAAGAGACGCATCTGAAGGCGGTCGCGGTGAACGATGCCGGTCAGATTCTCGGCAAGCCAGCCGAGGATGTAACGTGGACCGTGCCGAGCCGCAGCCGCAAGACCCTTCTGTCGTCAAGCGGCACAATTGAGCCACCAGCTCACCCCGCGTTCCAGCCAGCGGTTCGGTTGCCAGAATGGGGTTAGCACCGTTCACAACTGCGCCGTGCCCTGCCCGCGGCTGAGATTCAAGTGACCAGTCGTGTGGCTATCGGACGGGTTGCAGAGGGGATCGGGTCCGGCATAAGCCGTTCCGAGGCCGGTCGCCGGCGGCTCTACGAGGAAGCAGCGGGTGGACGCGTCGCGCTGCTGCTGTCGTCCAGTAGGACTCGTCAGACCGGCGTTTGCAAGGCGACTCGTATGCCGCAATTGCGATCGCCTGCTCGGCGTCGATCACGATTCGGCTCGGTCCCGCTGAACCCTCTGCCACTCTGGCTTTCATATGGTGCGGCCGGCGAGGCTCGCTTGCGCCGCCGCGTGGGATGGGCGGCGGCGACCATGTTTCCGGTGCCCGGCGCCGCCAGCCCGATCGCCCCGGCTGGTTGCACGCGAACTCAGAAGCGAGCGGCGCGCTCCAAGCAAGGCTGAAAGCGCAAGTCAGCGGCGCGAGAAGCTGCGCCCGCCTGCAGTCCCCCGCACGCCTTCTCGTGGGGCGAACGCAATCGTGCGCGGCGGCGTTGACAGGCCCGATCAGAAGCCGAGGACCCGGCGCTCCGGGCCTTGCACGGCAGCAGTCCGCTCGGCATCACCGAGCAGGATCACGAAGATTGGTTGGCGACCTGGCCGGAGCAGCAGCCCGTCGCCGAACTGGCCCAGGGATGGAGCTGACCCCAGCGCGGCAACCGCTCAGCGGGCGGGTGCTGCGACTCCCATCGGTTGCCCGCTAGGGTTCCTCGGCACATCGGCTGATTATCCGAGGGGGTCACCGTGCATCGGATCAAAACCATCGCGCTCGCTGGGGCGATTGTCGGCGTCATTTCGCTGGGGCTGGTGAGCAGCGTTTGGGGCGCTGGATCGACTCTGCCGGCTGCTGGTCCTGGAGCGGCGCCTCAGTTCAGCGCCGCGACCCGGAGAGCGCTCACCTCGATCGCGATCAGTGGCATGGGAGCGGCGAACATGCCCGGCCTGGAGGTGGGCGTGTGGGTGCCAGGCGAGGGAAGTCTCGTCGAGGCGCTCGGCACGAGCGACCAGGCCACCGGCGCTCCCTTGACGCTGAGCGACCACCTCCGCATCGCCAGCGTCAGCAAGACGTTCACCGCGACAGCGATCCTGGAGCTCGTCGATCAGCACAAGCTTTCTCTCAGCGACCACCTCAGCACATTCATCCCGGGGATCCCGAACGGCAGTCGCATCACGATCGCTCAGCTGCTGAACATGACGAGCGGGATCTACGACTACGTCAACGATGCTGCGGTCATTCGCGCCTACGACATGAATCCGGTGCGCCCCTTCGCGCTCAAGGATGTGCTGGCGATCATCAAGCGCAACAAGCCGATGTTCGCGCCCGGAGCCAAGGTCGTGTACGACAACAGCAACTACTACCTGCTCGGCGCGATCGCGGCCCAGGTGGCGCACGAGTCGCTCGGCAAGCTGATCACCACGCAGATCCTCGACCCGCTGGGGATGACACACACCAGCTATCCGAGCACTCCGGCGATGCCGGTACCGTTCAGCCACGGCTATATCAACCAGCCCAACTTTCCCCTCCGCGATGTGACCAACAGCAACCCTGCCTTCGCCGGTGGCGCTGGGGCGATGATCTCGACGCTCGGTGACCTGAAGATCTGGGCCAAGGCGCTGGCCACCGGCACCCTGCTCACGCCCGCCACCCACGCCCTGCAGCTGAAGACCGGCGTCCTGGCCGAGACGCCAAAGCTCAGGCTCGGCTACGGGCTCGGCATCACCGACATCAACGGGTTCCTCGGCCACGACGGCGCGATCGCCGGATACGGCACGGCGATGTTCTACCTGCCCAGCCGGAAGGCGACCATCGTGCTGATCGGCAACAACAACGACCTCGGCAATCCGACACCGCTAGCTCCCGCGCTCGCTATCGCGGCTTACCTGTTCCCCAAGCAGTTCCCGAACGGCTTGTGAGCCGCTGGGGTCGACATCCGTCAACGGTCGGACGTCAGTCAGATGCGGCATCCTTGATCGTCGAGCGTTGAACGGGCGCGACCGTATATCTCGAGGTGCTCAAGCACGCAGAGGCTGAATCTCCGGCACCGCGCCGGAGCTTCCACGGCCGCGCCGACCAGGCGCGCGTGAGCCGAGGAGAAGTCGCTCAGGCCCCAGCGCCAGAGCCCGGTCCAGGAAGCGAGGTGTTCGGCGCGCGAGTCGGGAAGCGGGTCGGCCCGCCGTCGACTGAACACGTGACGGCACTCGTGCCGACGGGGACGGGGCGCGAACGTTGGGGGCAAGCACCTCGTGTCGCCAATTCGAGCAGCGGCGGCGACCGGGCTGTCTCGCCGGGACCGGGTTAGGGAAGCGCGGTGGGCGCCCGTGCCACGCGATAGCGCAACTCCGGGACGACGACCGGCAGTGGACGCCGCACTGTCCCTTTGACGGCGGCGCCGCTAGCTGACGGCGCGACTGCTGGCTAACCACCCGACGCGTGTTGCGCATGCAACGTGACTTGCTGTCGCGGTCGCAATCCGGCAATGTTGTCGCTGTGAGCTGGTCAGTCCTGGATTTGAAGTCCGTTTGCGCGTTGCTGACTCCCGCTGCGGTGGCGCTGCTGCTTCCTGTCGGTGCGGTGGCGGCGACCGGGACTTCGGACGCGGCAGTCCAACGCGGCCTCGAGCGCCTGGTGGCTGCACCGGGCGGGCCGGTCGGAGCGATCGCGACCCTGTACCGCGACGGTCGAACGATCGTCCTGCGGGCGGGGCGGGCCGACGTGACGCGGCCCGGCGCGCCGCGCGTGGGGGACCACATGCGGATCGCCAGCATCGCGAAGGCGTTCAGCGGGGCGGTCGCGCTGCACCTGGTGCAGGAGGGCCTGCTGGGCCTGAATGACACGATCGGGGAGCGGCTCGCCGGCATGATGCCGCCGGAGTGGTCGGCGGTCACAGTGCGTGAGATGCTCAACCATACGAGCGGGCTGCCCGACTACACGCAGTCGGCAGGGTTCCGTAAGCAGGCTATGACGAACCCGCGCGGGT
>Ga0302326_10020728_pt1 | contig 13509 bp, 9 predicted proteins | sample Palsa_T0_3_FD_202264 | JGI IMG/M metagenome (GOLD analysis project Ga0302326, IMG submission 202264) | Peat permafrost microbial communities from Stordalen Mire near Abisko, Sweden - Palsa_T0_3 | ecosystem: Environmental > Terrestrial > Soil > Palsa > Peat permafrost | place: Sweden: Abisko... | reverse complement strand
CTGGGCGACGAGCTCGGGACGGCGGACGGGCTGGAGGACGGCCGGGCCGTCGGGGTAGCCGATGGCGCCGTCGACGGCACGCTTCCCCCGCTGAGGATCGGCGCAACCGGCGCGCCGCTACTCCCGCCACTCCCGCCGCACCCGCAGAAAACTGCGAGGACGACAATAGTGAATGCGCCTTGGTGATAAGACCGCGTACTCATCGTTCATCCTATTTCGAGGCTGCTGCGCTATCACCTAGAGGTCTAGGAGCGGCGCGTTCGGGCTCTGGAACGCGATGCGCGAGCGATGCAAGTGCACGAACGTGGTAGCGCCAACGGGAGTCGAATCTGAATCGGTCGATGACGACTAGTACCGTTTAGTATCGAAAACGCCCATCCAGTAAGGGTTTCTGGTGGGGCTCGCTCCCGGTACGTGTCGGCTAGTTTCGGCGCGTGGCACCGAGTTCGTGCCACAGCGGTGCCACGTAGCCTCGATTCGAGAATGCCGGCTTTCCGTCTGGCGCAATCCTTAATCGGCAGCAATTTCAAGTCGGGGCGCCGCTGCCTTCGCAAGATCCGCATCCTCGCTCTGAGAGGAGTCACCTGCAATTGAGTCTTCGGACGAGGATCGGACTCTCGACTTTCTGGGGAACGTGTGATGCAGCACGCCATCCAGCCTCGCGTTCATACCGCTCCATTGGCCTTCGGACTGCTTGTGGAAGAAAGCTATACCTTCGGCGGCGCAGCGATCGCGGATCTCCCTAGGCCAGCTCGGCTCGGCAGGTCGAAAGTTCGGGCCACTCTCGCCGCCGTAGATGAGCCAATCAATATCCGTGAGGTCAACCAGGTCGATCGGACCGAGAGCCGGCTCGTAGGATATGAATCGTATGAGTGCGGGGACTTTACGGAGTTCGTCTGCCCTCCACGCCACGATGTTGTCCTCGATGCTCGTTCCCATCCAGACTGCGAGTTTGCCCCGAAGGTCTTGAGCTGAAAGTTAACCTTATCGCCTTCCTTCAATGGCGGAGATCCCACGAACCACGAAGCCTTGAAGTAAAGTTCTTTCTCTGGAAGCTCCTGGCAAGCTATAAACCCATACTCGCCAAGTACCTTAACAACTTCTCCCGACAGTCTTGTCGCTATCGCTTCGCACGGTTTCCTCGCTCATGAACTCTCCGCTCATTAGCGGCCGCGGGGGGAGTGAAATGATTCGTTCTTCCTGCCACCTAGAAGAACTTATGCCGGTCGCTCATACCTCCTCCCGATCAGCGCCCACACTCCGGAGCGTAAAGAATTACGTGACTTTGGCTTCTTTAAGTCCACCTGAAAATCGAGGCCCAGCGTTGACGTCTTTCTCCGTTGCTAGATCCCCTAGTAGGACGGTGCGCCGTTACGCCGGGTTTGAGAGAACCAGCACTTCGAGTTTCGAAATCGCACCTACATTTTGATTGGGTTAAACCGTGACGTGCAAACGGGAGCGCGCTCGCCCGCGCCTTCGATGTCGGAGCGGCAGCGTGGGGGTGAAGTGACCCCGCGTTACCTCAGCTTTAACGATCAAAATATGTTAGGCGTTCGTCGCCGCAGTGCTCTCGGACGATCAGCGCGTTCACGACCTCGGGCTTGGAGCGAATTTCCAAGCCAATGACCCACAATCTGTCACGTCATCGCTTGAGCGCCGAAAATGGGCGCAGAATTCTGAGCCGGCACCTGATGGAGAAGGTTCCGGTTTCGGGGGGACAAAGACCAACAGCGTTTTCTGCTGCTTGATGGAGTCGTGCGCTGTCTGACCGTGCGAGCACTTTCCTGAACGAACCATCCTTTAGATCCTGGCTTGAACAGACGCATGGCCTCAATGGCCGATCTCTAAGTGACGTAGTTTCCCGCACACGGCGCGTAGCATCTTGGTTCGATATTCTGTCAGCGGCTAGCAGTGAGGAACTGCTTCGTCGCCTAGATCACGAGGCTCGCTTCGCCGCTTGTTCGGAAAATGTAAAACCACAGTTGAGGCGCGCCGCGCTCCTATACCACCACTTCTCGTGGCTGTCGCGAAACCCATGACACGCAAAGTCTAGCAGCGAACTGGCTTTCTGCGAGAATACGATCGGGCTGGGCAAACCTTTCAGGCGGCGAGGGTGCCCCGACAGACATTAGACCTCGATTTGGCGTAGTATTACCTGCTTGGCCACTAGCCCCAAAGCCTTTGCCATGCGCACGGGAACCGCATTGCCAATCTGTCTCTCAACCTCGGCGTAAGTACCGTGGAATCTGTATCGCGTCGGAAACGTCTGTATCAGTGAGGCTTCGCGTAGGGTTATTGCACGGTTAGCGCGCGGATGAATAAAGCTTCCGCACGATGGCGTCGTGCAGCGGGTTGTCATTGTTGGGGCGCCCGTCCTGAACGAAATTCGCCCGTAGGATGCGGTAGCCTGACAGCCAAGCGATGCGTGACAAGCCAGCCTAAGGTTTTTTGGAAGATCAAAACGATTGCCGTTTATCGGGATCGCTTTGATGCGCTCAATGACGGTAGCGGGCAAAGTGCGCCCGCGTTGCAACGGGTCTTTACGCCCCGTCTCCGTTTGCCCGTAACGAAAAACTGATTGTAACGTCCTCCCTCGGCGAATGCCCGGCAAGAGCGTCTCGCTTAAGACGCTCGGCAGCCTTCTGCCGGATCTCGTAGCGAGCAAGATCAGGCGCTTGCGTCGTTGGGGAACACCAAAATCTCGCGCATCAACTAGGTACGTTTGTACAACGTAACCGAGCCTTTTGAGCTTACGAGTGAGCTGGCCTAAGCGCCCATCACGGCGTAGCCCCGGGACGTTCTCCAGGAGGATGGCCTTGGGTCGAAAGGCCTCAACGAATTTTGAAGTAAGCAGAATTAGATCGTTGCGCGGATCATTCGTATTGCCCAGCCGGAGCGATGAATAACCCTGGCACGGGGGACAGGATTTCAAAAGCGCAAGCGCCCCTTTGCGAAGGCGCAAGCTTTTGCGCAACTGGTCAGGATCTATCGTAAGAATGTCGCGGGTGTCCACGAAGGTTCCAGGATGATTCTTGAGGAGTGTCGTGGCAGCGGAGTGGTTATTTTCTACGGCTGCCAAGACAACGAAACCCGCGCGCCTAAGCCCCTCCGTCGCGCCACCGGCGCCAGCGAACAGGTCAATCGCGGTCAGATTTGTTCGAACCGGCCCCATTGCGGCTCCTTGACGTCGTCGAACCGATTTGCCTCTCGCTGGCGCTGACTCTTGCAAAGCGTCAGGCCGTTCTACCTGAGGCTCGTTTGCGGTTGACGAGCGCGTCAGTATGGCGGGAGGTTGCGACAAGCCGTTTCGATTGAGCTGAAAAGATTGAAATCAAAGGTCCGGCGTCCCAGCTGGCATGCGTTCGCGCACCAGGACTGCGAGCTCAAGCGCGGTTGCAGCCAGATCGTCGTGTTCCCAAACACGGCATACTACCCAGCCGTCCGATTCGGCTTGGATCTGTAGTTCGCGATCGCGCCCTTTGTTGCGTTCGATCTTAGCCCTCCACCAATCTGCGTTGTGCAATGGCATCGTGCAGTGAGTCGGGCATCCGTGCCAAAAGCAACCATCAAAATAGACGAGCACACGCGCCCTGCGAAAGAGGATATCGGTCTTATGTCTCTTCGTAGGCCATGGCTTCGCGTCGACTCGGAATCGCAGCCCAAGGCGGTGCAAGGCCGAGCGCAGCTTTAGTTCGCCCTTTGTATCGCGGCGAGGCGTACTCTGCATCCTAAATCTCGTGGACGCCGAAGGCGCGTCGTAGTGACCTGGATCGGAATCCAGCAGTGTCGACCTCATCGCTCTGCGCCCGCTCAAACGGCCGTACCCATCGGAGATACCACGCCGACCAAAATGGCTGCGTTACTACACCCAAGTCCCATGAGCGGCTCTACCCAGCCGTCCCCTCGGCCAAAGTGGTCACTGGCCTCACGCAGCACCCGCCGGCGAGAGACGTTCGGTAAAGTATTGGTAGAGTACGAAGGCTGAAGCACGCTCGCAATGAATTGGCTTGCAGGGAGAACGGCCTCTCAAATTTCGTCGGCGTTTTGTCGTTGGTCCTCCTATGCGAGAAATCTTACCTGGAGAACGCTCCGGTGGCCGGCCGGCGGGCGGGCCGCTCACTGTCGATGTGCTCTCAAGTCGTGGGTTTCTTTGGTATCAATCCCGTCGCGTTTGCTTAAATCGTCTCGACTCGCAGCTGTGTAATGGGATGTACACCGCCTACTTGAAACGCCAAAGCCAACTGCTGGTGTACCCCATACCCACTTACGTCGTCCCCGCTCTTTTTGTCACGACGCTCTTGATTAATACATTTGGTAGGACGGAGCGCAAATCCCTGACGCCGAGAATACTATTCTACACGGGAATTGACGGTCGCGATCTTTACTCGGATATCGGTGTCGGCGCAAACCGCGAGGGCATCAGCGAAACATTCGGATTCGTTCGTCTGGATTCGGAAGGCCGGCCTCTCGAACAAGTAAAGCTGACATCGGCGCTACCTTTGGTCGTAACAGGCCATTGCGTGCTACCACGAGAGACAGCTTATAAGCCTGACGTTATTATCTTCGACACGAACGGTTTCAACGTCGAGGCACTTGTAAGAGTGATGGTGGAGGCCCAGGCTCGATGGCCCGCGGCACTCACCTATGGCGTGACAGGCGATCCGCTCACGCCTTTCATTAGTATCGCATCACTGCGTAAATGGGCCGTGATAGATTTGCTCCGCGAGGCTCTGCCGGCGAAGGACTCACTTACTGGCCACGACCCATTCGCGCGTGTGGCAATCCAGCTCGCGAACGCTGGCAACAAAGTCCGTCATCGCCTCGAGGTGCCTGCCCAGACCCCGGCGCCAGCGTGGACATCGCTGCGTGACGTTGTCGATCTAGCTAAGCGACACACGAAGACACTCGCGACAGCCCGACAATTTCTAGCACTCGTAAAGTGGCTTTGTGGCCTATCCGTTCTGCCTTCAGAGTTCGAGGACTTTCGTCTGACTAATATGCGACCATTTGCCGACCGCGTCGCCGCGATCCGCTCTTGCGCAAGGCACGAGGGGCGAAATGCGGAGCTCATTGCCGGTGGTGTCACTATCCTGAACGAAATTCTCGCCGAGCTCGAGCAGAACAATCCGAAGCGCAAAGCACTGCTTGAGATCCTCCTACGGTGCTGCCACGAGAACAAGCGAATCGTAGTATTGCTCCAAAAAGCTGGGATGCGATCGATACTAACGCAGGCAATTCAGCTTCTTCCCGAATGTATCGACATGTTGCGGGACGGCCGATTGACGTTCGTATCCGTCTCACAGCTCCCGAAGGCGATGAATTGCGATATCGTAATCGTGCCAGCGATCCTGATGGCAAATTCGATTTGGGCGCTTCGAACAGCAATTGCACCGGAAATCATATTTCTAACATATGACATGGAGCGGGAGTTGCTCAACTGGTGCCTGCGAGAAGTTGGATTGCTCCAAGTGAATGAAAGTTTGTCCATACAGGGGCATGAGCCTGCAATGTCAGCAGGGCCTATAGAGCCCGCCACTTTCTTTCTCGATCTCACGTCTCTCGGCAACGCTGAAGATTTGGAGGAGGCCCTTCCGCAAGGCAATGCGCCTGTCTCGGGGCCACGGCGAACTCTTCACTTCGACGATGGGAGCGAATTAACCGTAGGCGACTCTACAAAGCTGCAAATCGTAACGGATTCGGACGAACCCGTGCAAAGTCGCGCCGTGTGCCGTGTAGACCCCGGAGACGTCGTGCTCTTTGTAAATGGCGGTATTCAGCAATCTCTGTTTGAACTCTTGAGGGATCGCGTTGACGGACAGACTACGTTGTCTCGAGCCATTGAAATCGTCAAAGCATTCCAACGGGCTCTTTCGAGTTCACATGGAATCGCTGACGGGCAGCAGCAGTTGCCAGGACTCAAGCGTACAGTCTCTTTCGATGCACACGTTCAGAATCTCCATGCTGCACTGGTTAAGCTCGGCTCAAGAATACAACGCGCCGTTTCCGTGGAGCAGTGGATCACGGGCGAACGCTTTGGCCCTAGCGATCCGCACGATATCCGGCGCCTGGGCATAGCTCTTGAGATTCCTTTATTCCAGACAAGGCATTTCGAGTTCTACAGGGCGATGCAGAAGGTTCGCGTAGCTCACCGCGAGCTTGGCAAGGTGTTAGTTCGGGCCCTGAGACATCTATTCCGAGATCGAGATTCGAAGTCTATCAAGATAACGGTTGATGGCGAAGAAGTCATCTTCTACGATATTGTTGACGCCGTCGCTCTTAAGCGCGTCGTACACATAGACGGCGTGTGTGTTTAGCGTGCTGCCTGAACCGAAGGTATTTGCAAAATTCGCTGACCTTATTGCAAAGGAGGTCATTGATCGTGCGAGTGGGCAAGCAATGCCAAGCGAGCCAGATTTCATCGACGGCGTGCTGCTGCGCAGGCCAGCCGACGTATTTTTTATCGGATCGCTCGCTCCTGATGCGGCGTTCGGGAACTTCAACACCGCGCCGTCGGCAATGGGACTTGACTTCTTCGTTGCAGACCTTAGCGACATTAGAGTGCGATGTACGTTCCAGTATTTCCGTTCGCAACGTCCGTCCTACAATATTTGCCGAATCGAGGCGGCGGAGACGGACGATGAAACTTTCGACTTACCGATTTCACTGAAACGCTATTCTTCAGACTATTGCGCCGACGTTACTCTGGCCGATGGTACGCAGATCATCCCGTTGACAATCAAGGACGAGGGCTTGCCGTCATCGTTTGGAGCTCCGAATCAAGCCAACCGCTACAAACTACCGAAGGCCTGTCTCAAGAATTCTCACGAGTTTGCGGACGCGATGCGCGCGATAGATTGGGCCAAGCCGGAGCTCTTAATAGCCGCTTCGCTAGTAATAAGCGTAGGAGCCGACGCATTGCGCGGACACCGCATTCAGGTGCGGATAGTGAACCACAGCGTAAATCCGCGGTGGGTTTCTGCGCCGAAGACAACTCGACGCGTCGACCAGTACGAAGAGCCTTTTCTCTTTAACGTGGATCTGCTCGTCGAGCTACACGCGAATGTCCTTGAGCCCACGATTTTGGAATTGGATGCTGCGGACTTTCGTTACGACAACAGACTTTGGGTCGACGGCTTCAACGCTGCTGCGGAGTTCGATCAGGCGATGAACACCATTCGAACCCGATTCGCGCCGATTGCGACGCAGAGTAGAGTACGACACCTGGTGGGTACCGAGGATCTCGATTTCTCGCGCTTCGCTGCGGAACCCCTGCCGCGCCTAAAGCGGCTGCAAAGCGAAATGGTCGAGTTCCAATCGAAGTGGCAACCGTCAGTCCTAGAGGACCCGGGAAAGAGGACAGCCGAGGACTTAGACCGCCAGCGTTTTGCGAACGAGGTCGACCGTTTCGACGCTGGCATAAGAGCTTTGGAGCACGACCCTCGTGCGATGCGAGCCTTTGTGGCGGCGATGCAGGCCTTCGCCAACATGTGGCGCGCTCGCAGTAAGGGGGGTCCGGCGAGTTGGCGCCGTTTCCAGATGGTTTTCATCGTTTCCATAATAGCGGATCTCTGCGAGGGGATCGATGGAGACTTCACTGAACGCAGGACCGTCGATATTCTTTGGTTTCCAACGGGCGGTGGCAAAACCGAAGCGTACCTTGCACTGATGATCTGGCAGGCATTTTTCGATCGCCTTCGCGGGAAAGCGGTCGGCGTAACTGCGATGATGCGTTTTCCCCTACGACTTCTGAGCCTCCAGCAGATGCAGCGTGTTGTCGAAGCAATTGCCAGCGCCGAAGATATTCGAAAACAGAACAGGGACTTCGCTGGTGATGCCTTTACCGTAGGTTTTCTGGTCGGCAGTACAGCCACTAAGAATAAGTTCACAGACTCGGACATTCAGCAATTGCGCGAACAACTCGAGTTACCGTTTGAGCGCAGATACGACTGGGTCAAACGTCATCGTGTTATTGCAGAATGTCCATCATGTCATCGGCGGACTGTCGACATTCGTATCGATCATGCGGAACGTTTGCGACACTACTGCACTGACGCGACGTGTGCGACCATTCTGCCCTTAACCGTCATCGATGACGAAGTCTATCGCTTTCTTCCGACAGTGCTTGTTGGGACCATCGACAAACTAGCTCTGATCGGGCAGAACATTCGGTGGCGACAGCTCTTGGGTTACGTCGACACACACTGCGACCTCCATGGATATAGCGCAGGCGGAAAATGCCAGGTTTATCAGTGTAGCGCGAACACGCGCCGCGTGAAGCTCCACAACGCCGGACCGTCTTTGGCGATTCAAGATGAGTTGCACCTACTTCGCGAAGACGTAGGCGTAGTCGCTTCGCATTATGAGACGGTGGCTCACGCTATCGTGGAAAAATATTCGGGAATACCAATGAAAGTCATCGCGTCAACGGCCACCATCCAAGATCACGAGAAACAGGCGCGGGCCCTCTATTGCCGGGATAGTCGTCAATTCCCCGCAGCAGGACCAGAACTCGGTCGTTCATTCTATGTCGACGTCCAGGATTTTGAGCAGCGTCTGTTTGTTGGCGTGATGCCACGGCGTCTCACGCATATCAACGCCTTAATGCAGTTGATGCAGATTGAACATACCTTACTGCAAGGTCTTCGTTCTCGAACTGTACCTCAGCACTTGGTTCCTGACAGCGATTTGGACGACGTCCTGAACTACTACGAAGTCGTGGTAACCTACACGCTGAGGAGAATCGATCAAGATCGCGTCGATGGATCAATTGCCTCGCAGCTGAATCCATACCTCGCGCGTAGAGGACTTCGTCCGGTCCAGAATCAGCCCATGACCGCAAATACGACAACGGAAGAGGTGACCGCCGTCCTCGATGGCCTCGAGCATCCGCCGGCGGAGCCAAAAGAGCGCGTTACGTCATTGACCGCTACGAGCATGATCTCACACGGCGTAGACGTTGATCGACTAAACGTCATGAATTTCTTCGGGATGCCATTTTCGACCGCAGAATACATCCAGTCCAGCAGTCGGGTTGGACGCTTCGTAGCAGGTTGCGTATTCGTCGTCTACCAAGCGCATAAGGAGCGAGAGCGCAGTCACTATCAGCGTTTCCTGAAATATCACGAATTTCAAAACCGACTCGTCGAGCCAGTGCCGCTAAACCGTTGGGCGACAAGAGGCCTGCATTTTACGGCACCAGGGCTCGTCATGGCGGCGATATTTGCCCTATTCGGCGATCGCTGGACGGGCGCGAATCGGAAGTCGCTATGGCTTGCGAAGGAAGTTCTGAAGGCTTTCGACTCTCGCGTGATGTCGGTTGAGGAAACCGCTAATGCCTTAGTCGAGGCGCTACACGCCGAGCCTGCGGATCGTGAATCGGTTCGCGATCAGTTGGAATTTCTGATTCGCGATGGATTGGAACAAGCGAGGATGGCCGACAGCAGAAAAGGGTTCGGCTCATGTATGACTCCCGAACCAATGCAGAGCCTTCGGGATGTAGAAGAGAGTTTTAACGTAGACGTATTAGGGCCGAATATGTGGTTCGTGGAGAAAGTGTAGTGGAACGATCGTCATCGCAGATTCTATTCAACTACCTGCCGGGAAAGACGTTTGACCACGAAAGCTATCGCGTCGTTTGCAAGGTTGAGCGTGTTGAGGGAGATCAGCTCGATGAGATCGATCGCGCGACAATTGTTGATCGGGTCAATTCGCGCCTAGACGCATCCAAAGCAGGTGGCAACAATATCGTTAACTTTGATGAGCGAACGCGGCGGTCGGCGGCTTCATGGACGATAAAACGGCCGACTCAGGTCGTGGCGCGGGTATTTCCGTTGTTGCTTCAGTGTCGCTTAGGCTGTAAGCGGCTATATGAACTGAAGGATGACGGTTCGAGTGCAAAGCTGAGGCAATGCCCGACCTGCAACAAACGTCTGTCCCAAGTCCAGCAGATTCTATTTCATGAGTGCGGTACGCTGCGAAGCCTCGAGGTGCCGTCGTGCCCGCGCCATGGCCGAGGAGACATTGCACTAGAGGATCGCGGAAGCCTATCCACTACCGATTGGCGTTGGGTTTGCAGAGCAAAAGGCTGCAACCAAACGATCATACGACCGATGACGAAGCGCTGCGACTGCGGAACGCATCCAAATTCGATGCTTCGCACAGACATCTATCGTTCGAATCACGTCTTTAGGCCGCATCGAGAACAGATCATTGATTTTCCAATCAAGGAGCGGCGCCTGTTCGTAGAGGGGCCTTCCGCTACAGACGCAACGCTAGCGGCCTTTCTAGGCGTGGCTGAAGATCAGATCGGCGCTTCCGAGAATGCGCAGTCTCAGGCAGAGGCTATGCGAACATTAGCCGCATCGCTGGCATCCTCCAATCCCGAGCTTGCGCACCAATTGCAGGTCGAGCTCCAAAAACCCGCGACCACTGAGCCACTTTCGAGACAGGTGGATCGCTACTTCGAGGAAACTGAAAAGGAAAGAGTGGCTGTCGCCGTTCGCGATTTTGTCGTGGCATCGCGCGGCATAGGATTTGTGCCGTGGACGGAACTGGTGCGGGACGAGGCGCGGCGAAACGTCATCGAGACTGCCTTGAGAGGATGTGGGATCGAGGCTCTCAAGTTTTCGCGGGCCTTTCCGACTTCGGTGGTCGTATTTGGCTATTCGCGGGGCGGAAGCGACAGTGGGGAGGCGGCCGTTTTGGGTTTCGCCCGCGATGGCGAGAAGCACGTGATGTTTGGGAGCGAAAATAAGGCCGACGCGATTTTGATTACACTATCGTCGCAGAAATTGCTGAAGTGCATCGGCGTTGAGGAGAAAGATCCGCAAAGGGCGCGGGCTAGGGTCGCCGCGACTGTAGCTAGTGGAGAGGCTTCAGCTGAGACCCTGCGCGGTATCGTTCACACCTTCGCACATGCCTTCATCAAGGCTACAAGTGCGTGGGCGGGCCTTGACTCTACATCGCTTGCCGAATATCTACTTCCGGCGGCGGGGGCATTTGCTGTATACGAAATCGTCGGAACCGGAATTTCGATGGGCGGTATGCATCGAATGGTTCAACGACATTTACTTGCTGCGACACTCGAGTTCAACAGCATCGTGGCGGGATGCATGTACGATCCCGCGTGTCTGGAGCGGCAGGGCTCTTGCTTCGCCTGCGTTCATCTTGCCGACATCAGCTGTCAAGAGTTCAACAATGGCTTGGACAGACGCCTGCTCATAGGTGACGGCGGGTATATGCGTGAAGCGGCTCTACCCCCTAGCGCGTAGTCTCTGCGAGGCCGTCGGATGGGACGCAGCTGTTATTGTGGCGTGCCTGGACGGAAAGGTGTCAACCGAAATCGACGAGCGGTGCCGCGAGCTTAACTTACTTGAACCGGAGAAGCGGTCTGCACTCGCGCTCGCGCGCGATATCGCTACGGCGGTGGCTGAACGGGAGCATTCCTTGGTTCGCGTACTCAGCTCTCAGCCGCGTCTTATTGCTGACGCTGGACGTTTGTGGGGCGTCGGGCAGGAATGGCTTGAACTCATTAGGCGTGCTCGGCACAAGATCATAATCGTGTCACCTTCTCTAGATGAAGTAGCGGCAAAGAGCCTTTGTTTGGCGTTGTCCGCAGCCTTCCACGCCGGAACTGGACTGACTGTTGTTCATGGCTCTCTGGGGAGGCTTGAACGGATTACGACTGCGTTACGTGTGTATCGCGACGCCTTCCCGGACGCGGAGGTTCTTGAATGGCCCTCCGGTGTCTACGGTTTCCTTCACGCTAAGATGATCTGCGTCGACAGCGACACCGTGTACATGGGCAGCGCGAACGTCACGGAGTACGGTTGGGAGAAAAATATTGAAGTAGGTGTAACGCTTCGGGGCCCTGTGGCCCGTCCGCTCGTAAAATACTGCGAGGGATTGGCTAGCATCGCGCGAGGTACGATACCTGTAAAGCCCTGACAGCGCCGTTTGCGATCTAAGCACGAACGAAAGTTCACTCTGTGCGGGCTGCGCCATTTCTTAAGGATAAGAATTCTTTGCCGTCCGTGGTGGTTCATGACGGCATCCGCGGGCTTGTCCACAAGGCGTACGGTCGCCGAAGTAAACCGGTGACAGTCATCAATCTTCTCGCTAATCCCGGGAGTTGACTTCGCCTATGGATCGGCCCCTCGGCGCCTCGTCGCTTTAAGCCAGCCAAGGTGAAGCTTCTCGGTATCTTCAACTACTCGGCTCCAAGTCTTGAATTCAAGGCGGGGATCTCGAAGCTGTTCCAGATTCCTTCTAATTGGATCTGCCTGCGCCGTGTATGCTTCGCATATCATCAGGCCGCGGACCGCGGGTGGACTCGTGTTCCGATTATAATACTCTCGTACGGCGACGACGTAGGTGTGAAATTTGTTGACCTCCTCCAGGGTGGCTTTCCGTACGACACCGTGTACCGTTCTTGCCCTTTTTATTTCGACTACTACGACTTCGTCTGTCACGGCCGGCGAGCTCGGCTTTAGGACAAATAGGAAGTCCACATGGGCTCCCGTCTCCGGATCAACTTCTGGAATACACTCCGCACGCTCTGCCGCTGGGCAGTGCGCGTCGGTATCTTAATGCGCAATCCGGTAGACGGCGTTGAACCGCCTCGGTTCGAACGCAAGGAGATGCGCGCGCTCGATCCCGATGGGATCTCCGAGCTGCTAACGACCGCACGAGGAACTGATCTCGAGCTTCCAATCGCCGTGGCGGTTGGCACGGGCCTTCGTCGTGGCGAGCTCTTGGCGTTGCGTTGGTCGGACATCGACCTTGGGGAGGCACGTCTGTCCGTCCGACGGTCCATCGAGACCATCAAAGGAGTTACTCGGTCCAAACCCCCCAAGACGGCCCGCAGCGCCCGGACCATCTCGCTACCGTCGTTTGTGGTGTCCGCACTTCAGCGCTGCCGCGTCGACCAGCAGGAACGCCGCAGCATACTGGGGCTCGAGCACGCGACTGGCGAGGATTGGGTTTTCACCCGCGCCGACGAGTCGGTATGGGAGCCTGGGGCGTTTTCGTTGCGCTTCGCCCGGCTCGTAAAGCGTGCCAAGCTACGCCACCTCCGCTTTCACGATCTAGGCCACTCCTTCGGGACGTTGGCCTTGGCGTCGGGCGTAGACCTCAAGACCTTATCAAGCGCTCTGGGGCACTCGGAGATATCGACAACGGCTAACGTATATCTCCACGTAGTTGAGAGCCTCAGGAAGGACGCGGCCGCACGGATCGATGCCATACTAGGGGGTGTCGTCGGCGAAACCCTCGCTGCTAACGAAGCCCTGATGCCTCCAGCGCCACCGAAGGCTTCCGTGCCACAACGGTGCCACACGAAGGCTCTTCCCATCGCAAAAGCCCGCCACATAAGGACGAGATTCGTAGCGCCAACGGGAGTCGAACCCGTCTCTCAGCCTTGAAAGGGCCGCGTCCTAACCGATAGACTATGGCGCCGCGTTCGTGTGGGCCCGGCTGGATTCGAACCAGCGCGCAACCAGTTATGAGCCG